>LNFM01003066.1_pt1 | contig 147693 bp, 163 predicted proteins | sample 596031 | NCBI WGS metagenome assembly LNFM01 (sample SAMN04254537, study PRJNA301005) | activated carbon metagenome | isolation source: dual media filters at the Ann Arbor, Michigan drinking water treatment plant | place: USA: Ann Arbor
GCAGGGCCACGAGCGCGTCGGCGATCCCGGCGACGTCGTCGGTGCGGGCCGACGGCGCCAGCAGATGCCGCCGCACCAGCCGGGCGCGGCGCTCACGCTCGGGGACACGACGGAGCACGGTCACCGCGCCATTCTCCCAGCGGACGCCCGGCGCATGCCCGCCGGTGCCCCGGGCGGGCGGTCAAGGGTGGTTTCCCGTGGCCGGCATGCGGGTCGTGCGCAGCCTTCGGCGGCCGGTGACCCCGGATGTCCCGGGGTGGACGGGGGCGTTCGACACGACCCGCGCGGCCCTGTCCGAACGGGGGGCGTGACGCCGTCACGCGGTGCGGACACTCGTGCCATGCGGATCACCCGACGTCACCTCATCCCCCTCGGCTCGGCGGCGATCCTGGCCGTCCCGGCGGCCGCCCACGCGGTGGTCGCGCCGCCCCCCGCACCGGTGCTGGTCCCCGTCCCGCCGGTGGTCGCCGCCGGATCGGGCCTGGGCTGGACACCGGTCACCTTCGCGCCCGGGCTCACCGGGCCGGGGTACCGCGTGGACCTCGCCAGCCCCACCGCGCCGGCCCTGGGCGCCGACCTGGCGGGCGCGGGCACCTCGTCGTTCGCCGTTCCCGGGACGGCGGTCGACGGCGCCACCTACACGCTGTCGGTGCGGGCCACCGCGAACGAGGCGTCGAGCACCGCCGCGGCCTCCACGCCGTTCCTCTACGACGCTCGCCCGCCGACGGGAACCGTGCGCATCGACGCCGGCGCCCCGTACACCACGGGGCTCACGGTGACGCTGCACTTCGCGGCCACGGACCCCACGCCCGGCGCCGGCGAGGTCGGGGCCATCGATTTCACGGAGGGCGACTTCCCGTGCGCCGACCCGCTTGCCTGCCACCGCTCGTACGTGACCGGCGTGCAGAAGTACCTGGCGGCCGGGCCCGACGGCATCCGGACGATCAGCGCCCGGTTCTACGACACCGCCGTGCGGGCCGGGAAGGGGCCCTCGGAGGTGGACGGCAACGTCTCCCAGATCGTCACCGACACGATCTTCCTGGACCGCCGGGCGCCCACCGCCCGTCTCACCGCTTCGGCGGCCGCCGTGGCGCCCGGCGTCCCGGTGCGCTTCGACTCGGCCGGCAGCATCGACGGGGTGGAGGGGCCCACCGACTCCGGGCTCTCGGATGAGATGGAATGGGACTTCGGGGACGGCGCCACGGCGACCGGCGCCACCGCCACCCACGCCTGGGCGTCGGCGGGCGTGCGCACGGTGACCCTGCGCGTCCGCGACCGGGCGGGCCTGGCGGGGACGGCCACCACCACGGTCACCGTCGGCACGCCGGGCGCCACCGCCGCGCTGCCCCGGGTGACGGGCCTGCGCGTGCTGGGCGCCCCCCGCGCCGGCACGCCGATGCGGGTGGGCATCCGGATGCGCGGACGGGGCGTGGTGACACTGCGGCTGCTGCCCTCCGGGCGCGCCGCGGCGCTGCGGACCGTCCGGCGTGCCGCCGGCCCCGGGCACGTCACCATGACGCTCCGGGCCCCCCGGGCGGGTCACTACCGCCTGCGCGCAACCGCGGGCGGGCACACGATGACCATCCCCGTCGTGGTGCAGCCGCCGGTCCGGGCGGTCACGCCCCGGTGAGCGCGCCCTCCGGGCGGGGGGACGCCGTTCGCGGCGGGCCGGCCGGGCCGACGTGCTCCAGGCACAGCACCACCAGGTCGTCGCCCAGCTCGCCCGGGTCGTCCAGGTCGTTCACGAGCGCCTCGATCAGGTCCTCCGGCGCGAGCAGATGGTGCCGGCGGGCTGCGGCGGCGAGGCGGTCGAGACCGTCGTCGATGCCCTCCCCCCGCCGCTCGACCAGCCCGTCGGAGTACAGCAGCAGCTTCGCGCCCGGCGGCAGCTCTGCGCCCGCCTGGGCGCGGGCCGGATGCGGGACCGAACGCAGCGGCACCGACCGGCCGCCGAGGAGCCAGTGGGTGACGCCGTCCGGGTAGATCACCAGCCCCGGGGGGTGCCCCGCCGACGCGTACGTGAGGTGGCCGGTCCGCGGTGAGAACACTGCGTAGGTGAGGGTGGTGAGCTGGCTGCCGGGCACGCTCTCCGAGAACGCGTCCAGCTCGCGCAGGAGGTCCGCGGGGCCCGAGGTGCGCGGCGCGAGCGCGGCGAGGGCGGTGCGCAGCCGTCCCATGGCCGCCGCGGCCGACAGCCCGCGTCCCACCACGTCGCCCACCGCCAGCGCGAACCGGCCGTCCGGCAGGGCGAGCGCGTCGTACCAGTCCCCGCCCACCTCCATGTGGTGCTGCCCCGGGCGGTACCGCACGGCCAGGATGTTGCCGGGGAGGTCGGGCACCGACTCCGGCAGCAGCGACAGCTGCAGGCCCAGTGCGATCTCCCGCTGCTCCTCGTACAGCTGCGCGTTCTCCAGGGCCACGCCCAGGCGCATCGCGATCTCCTCGCCGAACCGCAGGTCCCCCGCGTCGAAGTGCCCGCCGCCGGTCCCTCCGCGGCCCAGCACGAGCACGCCGGCCAGGTGCCCGCGTGCGCGCAGCGGTACCGCGAGGTGCGAGGTGGGCGCCAGGCGGCGGAGCAGGTCGCGCGTGCCGGGATCGTCCGTGACCTGCGCGATCAGCTCGGGCGTGACCCGCTCGATGAGCATCGTCCCGCCCTCGATGCCGGCATGCGCGACCGAGTGCTCCTCGTCGGGGGACAGCCGGTGCTCGGTGCGCAGGCTCCGCAGGACCGGCTCCAGCGCCGGGTCGCGGTGGTGGAGCCCCAGCACCACCGGCCCCTGAGGGTCGAAGCGCTCGATGCTGGCGAAGTCCGCGACGTCGGGGATCAGCAGCTCGGTCGCCAGCTGCGCCCGCCCGCGCACCGTCATCTCGCGCTCCAGGGCGGTCGAGAGGCGCTCCAGCAGCTCGGCACGGCGGCGGCGGGCCCGCTCGGCCTCGTGCTGGATGGCGCGGTCCAGGGCCTGGGCGGTCTGGTCGGCCAGCGTCCGCAACAGGGCCTGCTGGTCGGCCGAGAACCGCCGGGGACCGGGGAACGCCAGCAGCATCACGCCGGTCGGCTGGGACCACACGCGAAGGGGGAGGGTGGCCGCGGCGGGCCGCGGGCCGTTCGTGAGGCCGGCGAGGCTGACCGCGGCGTCCTCGGGCGCCTGCCCCAGGAAGTGGGCAGTCTCGGTGCGGAGCGTGTGGGCCACCGGGCCCTCGGGACGCGGGACCTGGTCGCGCAGCCGCCGCTCCTGGTCGGGGCTGAGCCCGCCGGCCACCGCGACCGGGGGCCGGTCCGGCCAGCGGTAGATGGCCACGGCGATTGCACCGAGCTCGGGGTCGGAGATGGCGGCGGCGGTCACCTCATCGACGGTCACGGCCGCGGCGAGGGCGGCCCCGGTGCGGCGCAGCAGGTCCACACGTCCCCGCGCGAGCCGCTCGCCGGCCACGGACCGGTCGAGCCGGCGGCCCACGAACCACGCGAGCGCGATCCCCGTGACGGCGAGCCCCAGCCACACGAGCACCCTGGTGCCGAATTCCCGCCGTGCCGAGCTGAGCGCTTCCAGTCGAGGCTGCTGATACACCGCCACCCAGCCCGCGCTCGGCACCGGGGCGTAGGCGACCATCTGGTCGGGCTCACCGAGGAGCCCGGGCCTCCCGGTGACGACGCCCGTTCCGGAACGCACCAGGGCGACGGTGCCCGGATCCGACGCCACGGGCGCGACGCCGATGCGGCCGCGGCCCGCGATGACCCCTCCCGCGGCGTCCAGCAGCCGAAGGTCGCGTTGGTCCTCGGCGATCCGAAGGGGCCCGGCGAGGTCGTCCAGCCGCAGGGTCCCGGTGAGCACCCCCGAGGTGCGGCCGTCGGCGCCGGTGGTGGGGACGGTCACCACCACGTACGCGCCCCGGGGATCTCCGGGGGTGCTGAGCGCGCCGCTCACATCGGGCCGTCCGGTGCGGACCACCTCACGGATGATGGGGCGCTCGGCGGGCTGTGCGTCGGGTACTCGCCCCAACGGCACACCGGTGAGGACGGCCACGCGCCCGTCCGGGCGGACCCAGCCCAGCTGGTCGGCCAGGCCCCCGCGCACCAGACGCGAGAGCGCCCCGTGGATTCCGGCGCGGTCGCTCTCGACGACGGCCTGCAGGCGGGCGACGCCGGAGAGAAACGCGATGCGGTCCGCGACGGCCATGTCCACGCGCACGGCCGCCTCCTGGGCGGTCAGCCGTGCGAGCCGCTCCGCGTCGCGCCGGTCGTCCCGGTAGTTGCGGACCGCCAGGACGGTGCCGACCGCGAACACAGCGGTGGTGAGCGCCGCCACGAGCACCAGCAGGCGCCGTCCGGGTCGCGCCCTGGCGGCGGTGTCCGGGCCGGCGGGTGCGTCCCCGTCAGCCGTCGAAACCCCTCAGCCGCCCACGGCGTCGAGGTCGGGGATCTCGGGCAGGTGACCGCGCAGCTCGGTGAGCTCCAGCACGCGCGTGACGGCCGGTGACGGCGCCAGCAGCGACAGGGAGCTGTCGGCGGCGCGCGCGGCCTCCAGCAGCGTCCTGACCCCGGTGGAGTCGATGAAACTGACGCCGCTCATGTCCAGCACCAGATGGACGCGCTTCCCGTTGCCGACCTCCGCCTCCACCGCGGCGAGCACGTCCGGAGCGGTCGCCAGGTCCAGCTCTCCCACGAGCCGGATGACGGTCGCATTGGCGCGTTGGTCGCGGCCGATTTCCATGTGAACGACCTCGTTGTCGTCGTGGCCTGCGATGTCGCCGAGCGTAGCAGGGGCCCCGCATGCGCTCAGCCTCCGGCGGGGCGGTCGCGGCCGGAATCGGCGGGTGACGCGCGGGGGTACTCGACCAGCTGCGGTGGAACGGCCATCCGACCTCCTCGGGGCAATCGACGCACCGACGACGTACCCCCGGGGGCTGTACCCGAAACCACCGTTCACGGCATCGCCCGCCCGGTGAGGTTTGGGGTTCGGGCTCGGGGGAACACCGGTACACGCGGGAGGCGTGGCGCGCGGGGGTGCCGCGCTTCCCGCGCTTGCCGTCCCGGGCGACTCCGGTGACGGGATTGCCGGACGGACGGAGCGGGAACACGCAGCGACCCGACGCGAGGAGCGCCCGCATGCCCGGACCCGACCTGCAGACACAGCCGCCCCCCACGGGGCCCGTGGAGATCCCGAGCCCGCCCACGCCGCACCCGGCGCCGGCCGATCCGGGCCGGGGCGATCCGCCGGTGACCCCCGATCCGGCACCGGGTCCACCCGACCCGTCCCCGGCGGAGCCGCAGCCCGGCTACTGAGCCTCAGCCGGGTCCCGCCTCCGTGCGGGCGGGACCCGGCCGGAACTCGATCCGCAGGCCCGGCGGCTGGGCCAGCAGCTGGGCGCCGGCCGGCGTGACGGCCACCGAGAGCACGCCGCCGGGAAAGCGGATGCCGTGGACCTCGAGCCGCTCCATCCCGGGCGGCAGCGCCGGCGCGAGCGACAGGACGCCGCCGGGGACGTCCGGCTCCAGCCCCAGCAGCACGGCGAGCAGCGCGAGCGGGACGCCCGCCGACCACGCCTGGGGTCGGCACGCGGTGGGGTAGGGGATGGGGAAGCCGGTGTCCCGGCGCGAGTGCCCGCCGAAGAGCTCCGGCAGCCGGTCCTCGAACACCGCGCAGGCGTCGATGAGCCCGCCCGCCATCCGCATCGCCTCGGCGTCATGGCCGTACCGGCGAAGGCCGTGGACCGCGATCGCGGTGTCGTGCGGCCACACGGATCCGGCGTGGTAGGAGATGGGGTTGAAGCCGCCCATGTCGGAGGCCAGGGTGCGCAGCCCCCAGCCGCTGCGCATGGCGGGCCCGTCCAGATGGTGCGCCACCTCGTCGGCCTCGTCGTTCGACGGGACGCCGCACCACAGCAGGTGGCCCATGTTGGACGCCACGCCGTCCACCGGGCGCTTGTCGCCGTCCAGCGCCAGCGCGAAGTACCCGCGGCGCCCGGGCGTCGCGGGGATCCAGAACCGCCGGCGCACGAGGTCGCGCAGCGCGTCCGCCTCGGCCACCAGCTCGGCGGCTTCGGCGTCCCGCCCGAACCAGGCCAGCACCTCCGCGTACTGCTTGCGCGCCCGCACCGCGTATCCCTGGACCTCGCACATCGCGATGGGCGGCCGCGCCAGCGTGCCGTCCGCGAACTGCACCGAGTTGTCGGAGTCCTTCCACGCCTGGTTGGTGAGCGACCTGGGACCGGTCGCCACGTACTCGATCAGGCCGTCGCCGTCCGGGTCGGCGTGCGGCCCGCGCAGCCAGGCCATGGCGGCATCGGCGGCGGGCAGGAGCGGGCGCAGCCGCTCACGGTCCGCGCCCCACCGCCGGGCCTCGCCCATCATGATCAGGAACAGGGCCGTCGAGTCGATCGACCCGAAGTACGGCCGGGCGCCCCCGGAGGTGCCCTCGCCCAGCCAGGGCCGGGGCGTCAGCCGGACCTCGTGGAGGATCTTGCCCGGGGCCTCGTCGTTGCTGTCGTCCAGCACGCGGCCCTGCCGGGCGGCGAGGGCGGCAAGCGTCTCCACCAGCAGCCCCGGGTCGGCGATCCGCGCCTCGTGCGCGGCGATGAGGCTGTCCCGTCCGAACAGGGCGACGAACCACGGGATGCCGGCGGTGATGATGCGGCGGCCGGGGTCCAGCGGGTCCGGCAGCGTGAGCGCGCCCAGGTCCACCAGCGAGGCGCGGCAGGCGCGCGCCAGGTCCTCGGGGCTGCTGGCCACCACGGGCGGCGCGGCCGACGGCGGCGTGATGGACCCGAGACCGTCGGGCGGGGCGGTGAGCCCCTCCATGGCGGCGCTCACGCGCAGGCGCAGCACCCACGGGTGATCACGTGAGGCCCCGGCGGTCCAGAACGCGGTGCCGCCGCTCATCCGCTCGGGCGGCGGGTCCATCACGACGGTGGTGGTGAGCCCGCCGGCGCCGGTGAACCGGATCTCACCCCGGGCCGGGGCGACCTCCACCGGGCGCTCGGGGATGTCGCCCCGGTCGTCCTGGAGCCGCCGGATCTCGAAGATGTCGGCGAAGTCGGCGGCCACCGAGAGCTCGACCGCCACCCGCGCCGGCTCCGGCGTGCGCGAGTGGACGGTCACGGTCTCCTCCAGGCCGCCGGGACGCATGGTGCGGTCCCGCTCGATCTCCCACGGGGCGTCCAGCGACGCCGACCCGGCGGCCGGCGGCAGGTAGCCGCGGAAGTCGCACGCGTCGGGCGAGAGCAGGCCCACGCCCAGTGATCGCATGGGCGCCCCGTCGAACCGCAGCTCCAGCCGCGACAGGTGGCGGGTGTCCCGTACCAGCAGCCCGTCGGTGCTGTGGGAGATGTCCCCCAGCTCGTCGCTGATGGCAAACGACAGGCCCGACACGGCCACCACGGTCCCCGGGCCGGAGTGGATCTCGGGCATGCCTCCCGGCGGGGCGAGCCGGTGCATGTGCGGGTGCTGGGTCATCACATGACCCTGGCACACCCGGGTGCCCGCCGCCCGCCCCCGTGTTTCACCGCGGGCCGGCCGGGAAACGCACCCTCACATGCACGACACCCTCCGCTACGCGGCCATCGGCGACTCGATCCCCCGGGGCTTCCTGATGGGCCGCCCACGACACATCCCGGCCGGCGCCTGCACCACGCCCGCCGCCCGCATGCTGCGCTGGTTCGACCGGCCCGACCGCGGATACCCGGCGCTGGTCGCCGACGGCCTGCGGGCCGCGGGCCGGCCGGTGGAGCTGGACGTGTCGCTCACCTGCTCGGGCGCGCGGACGTCGACGTTCTGGCGGTCGGGACCCACCCCGGGGCTGCGCGACGCCATGCGGCGGCGCGTGGACGTCGCCACGGTCACCCTGGGCGCGAACGACCTGATGGCCCAGTGGTCGGCGTACGTCCCCGCGGCCATGCTGCTGCGCGCCGCCGCGGCGCCGCTGCCGGTGGATCCCCAGCCGGTGCTCGACCGCCTCGCCCCGCCGCCCGCGTGGTGCGAGCCGGCGATCGCCCGCCTGGGCGCCCGGCTGCGCGGCCTGCTGGGCTGGCTTGGCGAACGCGTCGCCGGCCCGGTGCTGGTGACCACCTACTACCCGGTGGACGACAGCGAGATCGTCCGCGCCCGCTTCATCGAGCCGGTGAACACCGCGATCCGCGCCGCGGCCACCGGGCTGCCCGGGGTGCGCCTGGTGGACCTGGAGCGGGTGTTCCACGGGCACGGATCGAGCGCGCCCGAGGGCGATCGGTGGGTGAGCGCGCGCGACCACCTGCACCCCACCGCCGACGGGCAGCGGGCGATCGCGGCGGCCGTGCTCGAGTGCGCCCCCGAACTTGCGGGGCATCTGGAGGCCGCGAGGCCGGGGGGGACGGGATGAGCGACAGACGACGCAACGGCCTGGCGCCGGCCACCGGCCGGGGACGCGGGCGGGCCGCGGAGGACGAGGGGCTGCGGGAGTTCATGAACCGCGCGGCGCGGCGCAGGCTGCTGCGCCCCGAGGAGGAGATCGCGCTGGCCCGCCGCATCGAGGCGGGCGACACGCGGGCCAAGGACCTGCTGGTGGAGAGCAACCTGCGGCTCGTGCTGTCGATCGCCACCAGGTACCAGGGGGCGGGACTCCCCCTGTCGGACATGGTCCAGGAGGGCACGCTGGGCCTGATGCGGGCGGCAGAGCGGTTCGACCATCGCCGCAGGCTCAAGTTCTCGACGTACGCGGTGTGGTGGATCCGGCAGGCCATCGCGCGTGCGCTGGCGAACCAGAGCCGCACGATCCGCCTGCCGGTGCACGTCAACGACGAGGTGCGCCGGGTCACCGGCGCCGAGACCGAGCTGGCGTTCCAGACCGGGGGCGGCGCGCCCAGCGACGCCGACGTGGCGGCGCGGGCGCGCGTGCCGCAGGAGCGGCTGGCGGACCTGCGTCGCGCCCGGACGCTGGGCGAGGTGATGAGCCTCGACCGGCGCCTGGGAGACGACGGCGACGAGTCCCTCGGCGGCGTGCTCGCGGACGAGGACCAGCGCGAGGCGTGGGAGGACGTGGACCGGGAGATGACCCGGCGCGCGCTGCGCGACGCGCTCGGCGCGCTGCCGGAGCGCGAGCGGCTGGTCCTGATGTTGCGCTACGGGCTGAACGGCGACGAGGGCGCCACCTTCGAGGCGATCGGCCGGCGGCTGGGGGTCACCCGGGAACGGGCCCGCCAGCTGGAGCGCGCCGCCCTCGGGCGGATCCGCGGCGACGAGCACCTGCGCACGATGGCCTCCGAGGCCTCCGCCCACGACCTCATGGACGCCCACGAGCCCGCGGCCTGATCTCAGGCCGCGGGGCGCCCCGCCATCAGATGCACGTACTCGTCCGGGCCGGCGCGCTCCACCCGGGCATGCGTGAGCGGTGCGTCCGGACGGCCGCCGGCGGCGGCGATCACGGCACGGCCCTGCCCGGCGCCGAGCGGTCCCAGCCGGACCGCCACCGTGCCGTTGCCGGGATGCAGCTCCACCCGCAGGGGGCCGGCGCATCCGGCGGCGGTGGCACCCGTCGCCAGGGCCTGCGCCACGAGGGCCAGGGCGTCCATCTCCTCCGGGGACAGGCCCGACTGAAGGGCCACCGCGCCCGTCACGCGACGCAGCACCGCGTCCTGGAGGGGACCGGGGGACAGGTCGAGCACGGCCGGCCGGGTGATCACCGGACGACCGCCGCGGGGCACGAAGCGGGCATCACGCCGATGGTATGACAGAACGCGCCGCCGAACGTCGCCGGTTCCCGAGCGCGGGGGCCCGGGAACCGGTGCGCGATCAGCCCTCGCCCGCGTTGACGATCTCGTCGGCGTCGTCGGGGCCGATGCCCTCGTCCGAGTCCTTCGCGCCCTGCGAGGGGCCGCCCTGCTGGGGGTTCTCGGACCACTTCTCCTGCTCCTGCTGCTGCTGCGAACCGGTCTTGGGGTCCTGCTCCTGATCGGCCATGGGGGCCCTCCTGGGTTGTGGTGCATGCCGCCTACCCGGCACGTCCGGCCGCAATCCCGCCCCGTGCCGGATCGCCGCGATCGCGTCGAGGACCTCGTCGACGCCGATGCCGGTCATGCACGGATGCCCGGGGACGGGGCACTCACGGGCACGGCATCCGGCGCACGGCACGTCCCGTGAGATCTCCCGGTGCGTGACCGCCCACGGGTGCCAGCGCACGGAGGGGACCGTGGGGGCCGCGATCCACACCACCGGGCACCCAACTGCGGCCGCGAGGTGAGCCGGTCCCGTGTTGCCCGACACCAGGGCCTCGGCGCGCGCGAGGATCTCGGCGAGCTCCGGCAGGCCGGTGCGTCCCCCCATGTCGGTGCCCCCACCCGCGGCGACCCGCGCCGTGAGCGCCCGCTCTCCCGGCCCGCCGGTCACGACCACCTGCTCGCCGGACCGGATCAGCCGCGCCGCCAGGGCGGCGAACCGCTCCGCCGGCCAGCGCCGCGCCGACACCGAGGCACCGGGGTGGAGCACCACGAAGCGGTCCGGCAGCCCGGCGGGCAGGCGCCGTGGATCACGCAGGACCTCCATGCGGCCCCCATCGCCGGGAGGGGGCGCGAACCCCGCGGCCGCGGCGAGCGAGCGCCCGCGTTCGACCTCGTGCAGGTCGTCGGGGACGCGGTGCCGCAGGTCCAGCAGGGAACCGGGGTAGTCGTCGCTGATCGCCCCGATCCACGGCACGCCTGCCAGTCGCAGCACCAGCGCCAGCGGCAGCGCGCTCTGATGGAACGAGGTGAGGATCAGCGCCCGGTCGGGACGCAGGCTCGTCACGCGGTCACGCAGGTCCTCGATCACCGCGGGGTCCACCGGGTCCGGCTCGGGATCGATCCAGTGCGCCCGGAAGACCTCGATCCGGTCGACCCCCGGCAGCATCGCCGCGGCGGCCCGGCCCCGCGGTCCGCAGAGCAGCGTCAGCCGCTCGCTGCCCGCCGCCGCCGCGCGGATCGCCGGACCGGCGAGCAGCACGTCGCCGTCGTTGTCCAGGCGGGCGACGAGGGTGTGACCCCCGGGGGGAACCCGCCCCCCGGGGACCTCGGGACTCACCGGCCGGGGCCCGTGCGCGCGTCGACCCAGCGGGCGATGCGTCCATCCTCGCCCTCGGCGAGCAGCAGCGCGGCGATCACGGCGAGCACCAGTGCGCCGGCGAACCCGGCGTGGAACCCCTGCTCCCAGCCGCGGATCACGCCCACCACCACGAAGGTGACGACGTACCCCACGATCGCGCCCGCGGCCAGCACCCCCAGCAGCAGCCAGGTGAACCCGCGGCGCGTGCTGGGGTCGCGGTCGAGGTCCTGGCCGCTGCGCGCCAGGGCGTCCGCCTGTTCGCCCTCGACCCGTTCGAGCACCTCCTCGCGGGTCTCCTCCACCTTCGGCTGAGCCGGCTCGTCACGATATGGCGTCGCCATGGTCCGCCTCCTTACGCGAGGGACTCCTCGCGGTGGTGCGTGGAACGGCTGGTGAACATCGTGGGCAGCCGCACCAGCCAGTAGATGGCCGCGATGCCGACCAGCACGTAGATGATCCGCGAGGCCACGTTGGTGTCGCCGAAGTCGAGGCCGCCGCAGATCCACGCGACCAGGTCGAACTCCGCGAGGCCCACGAGGCCCCAGTTGATGCCGCCGACCACGATGAGCAGCAGCGTGAGGGGGTCCAGGTATTTCATGGAAGGTCTCGGAATGCGGACGTGTGCCCGTCCACCCGCCGCGGGAAACCCGGACCCGTCCCCGGCCCGTCGCGAACCCGCCGCCGTGCGGAGCCCGGTTTCGGCGGGGGACGCCCCGGGAAACCGCATGCCATCGACCATGGAGGTAGGGATGCGGATGACCGCCGCGACGGGGACGAGCCGATGAGGGCCCTCGCGCTGAATTGCACGCTGAAGGCGTCGCCGGCGCCCTCGAGCTGTGAGCTGCTGCTCACGCAGGTGCTGGACGAGCTGCGCGGGCTGGGGGTAGAGGGGCAGATGCGCCGCGTCGCGGACCATCACGTGCCACCTGGGGTGGAGTCCGACCTGGGCGACGGCGACGAGTGGCCGGAGCTGCGGCGAGCGGTGCTGGACGCGGACATCCTCGTCCTGGGCACGCCGATCTGGATGGGGCAGCCGTCGAGCGTCTGCAAGCGTGTGCTCGAGCGGATGGACGCCTTCCTGGCCGAGACCGACGACGCCGGGCGCATGGTCTCCTACGGGCGCGTGGCCATCGTCGCGGTCGTGGGCAACGAGGACGGGGCGCACCACACCAGCGCGGAGCTGTACCAGGCGCTCAACGACGTGGGGTTCACCATCCCGGCGTCCGGGGTGACGTACTGGGTCGGTGAGGCCATGGGCCGCGTCGACTACCGGGACCTCCCGCAGACGCCGGAGACCACCGCGGGCACCACCCGGACCGCGGCGGTGAACGCCGCGCATCTGGCCCGGCTGCTGGCCGGGTCCGGGTACCCGGCGGCCGGCTGACGTCGTGCGGCATGGTGGCGGTGGCGGTCGTTTACCGCCACCGCCGCGGGGAACACCACGGACCTCCACACACGACTCGGAGGTACGGCATGTCGACGATCGAAGAGACCATCGAGGTCGCGGTCCCTGTGCGGACCGCGTACGACCAGTGGACCCAGTTCGAGGAGTTCCCGCGCTTCATGGAGGGCGTGGAGGAGGTGCGCCAGCTCGACGACACCCACCTGCACTGGCGGGCGAACGTGGCCGGCGACACCAAGGAGTGGGACGCCGAGATCACCGAGCAGGTCCCGGAGCGCCTCATCGCATGGCGGGCGACGGGCGGGTACCGCAACGCCGGCGTCGTGCATTTCGAGCCGGTGGCCGGGGACCGCACCAAGATCCACCTCCAGCTCGACCACGAGCCCGAGGGCGCGGTCGAGAAGGTGGGCGACTGGCTCGGGCTCGCCGGTCGGCGCGCCAAGAACGACCTGGAGCGGTTCCGCGAGATGATCGAGACGCGCGGCGCGCCCACCGGCGGCTGGGAGGGAGAGGTGCACGGCGGTTCGACCACCGGCACCACCGGGATGACGGAGGGCACCACCGGCACGACGGAGCGCAGCGCGCCGCTGGTGGCCGGGCACCCCGGCGAGGGGGAGCAGATCACCGACCCCATGCCGGCTCAGGGCCGCCTGGACACCGACCCGGACCTGCCGGGGCGGTACGGCCACGACGCCGAGGTCCACGACGTCACCGAGGGGCCCACGCCGGAGACCCGCGGCGCGCTGCGGGCCACCGAGGGCGAGGACCTGGGCCGTTCCGGGCTGCACCGGGACGTCACCGACGGCCCCACGCCGGAGACCCGCGAGGCGCTCGAGGACGACGAGATCCGTCGCCGCGAGCGCGACGACCGCATCTGATCGCGGACGTGGTGGCCCCGGAACGGTCCGGGGCCACCACGTGATCCGCTCGGCCCCGCGTGCGGGCTAGGCGGGGGCCGGCATCGCGAAGGCCATGTGGACGGACGTTCCCCCGCCGTCCTCGGCGAGGAAGCGCACCTCGTCGGCCAGGGCCGCGATCATCTGCAACCCCAGCCGCAGGCCAGGGCTGGTGGCCCGCAGGCGGGGAACCAGGCCCCGGCCCTCGTCACGGACCGTGACGCGCAGGAACCCGTCCTCCGCGGCGGCCCGCACCCGGATGATTCCCGGCAGGCCGCCGTACGCGTGCACCACCACGTTGGCGCACGCCTCGGTGAGTGCGACCCGCACGTCCTCCACCCGCTCGGCGGAGAGGCCCAGCGCGGCCGCGAGGGCCGAGACGGCCCGCCGGATGGGGGCCAGGCTCGCGGCCTCCGCGGGGAGCACCATGTCGACGGGTGTCGTCGCGGGACGCGCCGTCACCCGTCCGGTCACGGAGCTCCGTCCTCGGCCACGCGCCGCAACGTTTCGAGGCTTCGTGAGATGAGGCGGGAGACGTGCATCTGTGAGATGCCGATGATCTCGGCGATCTCCGACTGGATGAGCCCGCGCTCGAAGCGCAGGTGCAGGATCACGCGCTCGCGGGCCGGCAGGCAGGCGAGGCCCTTCTGCAGGGTGTGGCGTCCCTCCGCGGTGGCGTAGCCGTCCTCCTCCACGGGGATCTCGAAGGGAGCCTCGTCCTCGCGGCTCGGCGGCGGGTGCGACAGCGACCGGGGCCGGTAGGCGGTGTGGGCGGCGATGGCGTCCAGGACGTCCTCCTCCGACAGGTCCGCCTCCTGCGCGATCTCCGCCACGCTGGGCGTCCGTCCCAAACGGGACGTGAGCGCGCTGGAGGTGGTGACCACCTTGGAGTAGTCGTCCTTGAGCCCGCGGGCCACCCGCACCGCCCAGGTGCGATCGCGGAAGTGCCGCCGGATCTCGCCGAGGATGGTGGGCGTGGCGAACGACCGGAAGTCGGTGCCCTTGGCGGGATCGAAGCGGTCGACCGCCTTGATGAGGCCGATCGTCCCGGCCTGCTCCAGGTCGTCGAGCGGCTCCCCGCGGTTGGCGTACCGGCGGGCGAGGGCCCGCACCAGGGGCAGGTGCTCGACGATGAGCTCCTCCCGCTCCCGGGAGGTCACCGGAGCACGTGTTTCGGTTCGCATGCCGCTGGAGATCATCGTCACGCGAGCCGCCGTACCCCCGGCGGACGGCAGGAAACCTCACGAGGTAGCGATGCGACCAACGGGTGCAGCGGGCGGAACACGGGTACGGGCGGTGCTCTTCGACCGGGACGGGACGCTGATCGAGGACGTCCCGTACAACGGTGACCCCGCGCTGGTGCGGGCCATACCGGGAGCCGCCGCGGCGCTGCGGGCGGTGCGCGCGGCGGGTCTGCGGACGGCGGTGGTGAGCAACCAGAGCGGGGTGGCGCGAGGGCTCGTCACCCATGCGCAGGTGGACGCCGTGAATCGCCGGGTCGAGGAGATCCTGGGCCCCCTCGGGCCATGGTGCGTGTGCCCCCACGGCCCGGATGCAGGATGCCGCTGCCGCAAGCCGCGGCCCGGCCTGGTCCTGCATGCCGCCGGGCTGCTGGGCGTCGATCCCGCCGAGTGCGTGGTGATCGGGGACATCGGCGCCGACGTGGAGGCGGCCCGTGCGGCGGGCGCCCGGGCGGTGCTGGTGCCCACCGCCGTCACCCGCCGCGAGGAGGTCCGCGCCGCGCCGGCGGTGGCCGCGGATCTGTGCGAGGCGGTCGCCCTGGCGCTGCGTCTGGGCGGGCCCGTGGGAACGCACGTGGGTTGACCGGCCCGCATTGGGGGAACCACCCCGGACCCACAGGAGGAGCGCGCATGATCTTCGGTCGACGCCGGAACGGGAACCACGAGCGGGTCACGGACACCGGACAGGTCGCTCGGCCACTGCGCATCGGCCTCGTGGCGCCGCCCTGGGTGCCCACCCCGCCGCCCGCGTACGGGGGCACCGAGCGTGTGGTGGCCCTCATCGCCGAGGGCCTCGCCGCTCGCGGACACGACGTCACCCTGGTCGCGGCCCCCGGATCGTCCGTCCCGGGCGTGCGCGTGGAGTCGCCGCTGGACGAGCTGCCGGCCGAGATCGGCCTGCCCGACGAGGAGTGGCGCCACACGATGGGCGCCGTCGAAGCGCTGGCGGACTGCGAGGCGGTGATCGACCACTCCAGCCTGCGGTCGACCTGCATGCTGTTGTCGGCGGGGCTTTCCACCGCGCACGTCGTGCACGGGGCCATCGACCGGCGCGCGGCCGCCGAGGCGGCGGATGCGGCGCGCAACATGCCGGGCCTTCGCCTCGTCGCATTGAGCGAGTCGCAGGCGAGGACCGGGCCCGGACTGCCGTTCATGGCGGTGTGTCCCAACGCCATCGACGTTCGCGGGGTGCCATTCCGGGATGACCACGACGGATACCTGGCCTTCGTGGGGCGCATGTGCGCCGACAAGGGCGTGCGCGAGGCGATCATGCTCGCCCGCTCGGTGGGTATGCCGCTGCGGATCGCGGCGAAATGCCGCGAGGCGAACGAGCACGCCTACTTCGCCGAGCACGTCGAGCCGTTCCTGGGCGACGGCATCGAGTACCTGGGCGAGCTCGGCGAGGACGACCGGTGGCCCCTGCTGGCGGGCGCCCGCGCGCTGGTGTTCCCGATCGCGTGGGACGAGCCGTTCGGGATGGTGATGATCGAGGCGATGGCCACCGGCACCCCGGTGCTGGCCACCGGCCGCGGCGCCGTGCCGGAGGTGGTGCGCGACGGCGCCACCGGGATCGTGCGGCGGACGGTGGACGAGCTGGCCCGCTGCGTCCCGCTGCTGGACGGCATCGATCCCCAGACCTGCCGCGCGCACGTCGCGGCGCGGTTCTCCCCCCGGGCGCTGACCCGCCGCTACGAGGCCGTGGCGGTCGCCCTCGCCGGCTCGGGCGTGCCCGCCGCCGGTCGCGGCAGGCGGGTCCTGGCCCGCGTGAGCGCGCTGGGGCTCATGGCCTGACCGCGGTGTCCCGCACCGGGGATGCCCCCGGTGCGGCCAGGCTCATCCACACCCCCGAGGTGCGCAGCGGCCGCACACGGTGCATGCACCGTGATCCCGGCCCCAGGTGCAGCATCTGGCCGTCGGTGACCCACCGGATCTCGCCGTCGGCATCCACCGGCAGGGGGCCACCGGACAGCAGCACCACGACCACGTCGGCCGTGGGGCGCCACACCGGCTCGGGCCACGGGCCCACGGTCACCCGCACCGCATCCAGGCCGGCGCGCCCGGGGATGCCGGCGGGGATCAGCCCGTTCCCGGGGCGCAGGGGGTCCTGGCTGAGCCGGCGCACGAGCAGGGCGCCGCCGGCCAGCACCAGGAGGAGCAGCACCACGGCCAGCACCCGGGCGGCCACCGCACCGGACGCTCCCGCTCCGGGGTCGACCTGCTCCCAGCCGCCGGACGCGACGCCTCCGACGGCCGTCATCGCCGGGCTCCGGTTCCCTGAACGGCCATCGCTCCTCCCGCTGCCAACCACCGGACGCGAGCGTGCGTTCCCGCTGGGGAGGCGGATGAAACGGCCCGTGTCGCCGGTTCGCGGCTCGCGTTTCCGCCCCGTGACCGGGGGAAGGAACCGGCGCGGCCGTCGTTTCGGCCGCCCGCACGACACGACCACACCTTCGGAGGGTGCGTCACATGGAGACAGCCGAGATCACCCAGCGCGGCAAGGAGGCGGCGTCCGGCGGCGCACGCCAGGCCCGCGACCGCATGGCCGACATGCTCAGCGACCGGTCGACCCGGGCCGCCGAGTCCTCCCGCGGGATGGCGCAGGACGCCGGCGCGGTGGGGGAGGAACTGCGCCGCCGCGGCCGTGACCGCGCCGCCGACCTGGCGGACGCCGCCGCATCCCGCGTGGAGCGGATGAGCGACTACCTCGAATGTTCGGACGGATCGACGATCATGGAGGACGCGACCCGGTACGGGCGGCGTCACCCGGCCGCCGTCGCCATGGCGGGCTTCGCGGCGGGCCTCGCCGCCGCCCGGTTCGTCAAGGCCGGCGATCACTCCCCGCGCTCGCCGCAGGGGGACGGCCGCCGTGAGGGGATCATGGATCCCCAGCAGTCCGGGGCCCTCTCGTCCGGCGCCGCCGGGCGGGGGGACGCGGTGCGACCGGCGGGGAGCCCGTCGTGACCACCGCCGAGATCAACGGGGCGGTCCGGCACCTGCCACTCGCTGAGCTGCTGCGGCGCTTCAGGGCCGAGGCCGCCGAGCTCGCCGGGGTCGAGATGGATGTCCTCCGCGACGAGCTGGGCGAGAAGCGCCGCAGGGCCGTCTCGGCCGTGGCGCTGGGCGGCATCGCGCTCCTGCTGGCCCTCTGCGGCCTGGGCGCGCTGGTCGCCGCCGCCATCCTCGGGCTCGACACCGTGCTGCCGGCCTGGGCCGCGGCGCTCATCGTGGGCGCCGTCCTGGTGATCGGCGCGATCGGTGCGGCGCTCGCCGCACGCGCACAGCTGCACCGGGTGGGGACGCCGATTCCCCGCCGGACCATCGACAACGTGAAGGAGGACGTGACATGGCTGACCACACGAGCCAGGTCGGGACTCAGCTGAGCACCGTGCGCGACCGCATCGGCGCCACGGCGGAGGAGCTGGGCCACCGGGCCAACCTGCCCGAGCGGGCCAAGGGCGCCATCCGCGACCGCGCTGAGCGGATCTCGGACGGCCTGCAGGAGAACGGCGGACAGGGCGGGTCGGCGGTGAAGCCGCTGGCGATCGCGCTGGGCTCCGCCGCGGCGGGGTTCCTCGTGGGGGCCCTGCTGCCGTCCACCGATATGGAGCGCCAGAAGATGGGCGGTATGGCGGGCGAGGTGCGCGCCGCCGCGGCCGACACGGCCCACGAGGCCCTGGAACGCGGCAAGGACGTGCTGGGCGAGGCGGCCGAGGTGACCCGCACGCGGGCCGCCGAGGAGGGCCAGCAGGTCACCGAGCACGCGAGGGAGCAGATGGACGCGGCGGTGCACGGGGAGCGCCGCGCCTGACGGGGTCCCGGGAGGGCGGCCGTCGCGGCCGCCCTCCCGGCCCCTGGCCGCCGTCAGGGCCAGCTGGGCTCCATGGCCGGGCACACGACCAGCTCGCGCACCTCCACCCCCGGAGGCGTGCGCAGCGCGAACAGCACGGCGTCGGCCACATCGGCGGGGTCGTTCAGCATGGCGTCCGGCCCGGGGCGGAACCGCTCCTCGCGGCCGTCGAAGAACGCGGTGTCCATTCCCCCGGGAACGAGCATCGTCACCCCGACCCGCCCGGCCGTCTCCGCGGCCAGCGCCCGGGTGAAGCCCACCAGGCCGAACTTGCTCGCGCAGTAGGCGGTCGCGGCGGGCAGCGCGCGCAGGCCGAGGGTGGAGGCGATGGTGACCACCCGTCCCCGGGCGCGCTCCAGATGGGGCAGCGCGGCACGCACCACGGCGGCGACCCCCACCAGGTTCACCAGCACCACTCGGTCCCAGTCCTCACCCGACACGTCGAGGATGTCGCCGCAGGCGTCGGTTCCGGCGGCCGCCACCAGCGCGTCCAGGCGCCCATGGCGTTCGGCCACCCGGCGCACCGCGGCCTCGGCGGCCCTGGCGTCGGCCAGGTCCACCGGCTCCCACTCCACATCGAGATCGGGTTGCGCGCGATCGAGCACCACCGGGTGCGCGCCGCCGGCCAGCAGGGCGGCGGCGACGGCCCGGCCCAGGCCGGACGCGCCCCCGGTCACGATCACGACGTCGGTCTCAGCTGCGGGCACGGGCGGTCACCTCCGTGATCAGGCGGGTCGTGGACCGACCCGCGACGAATGGCAGCGGCACGACACGGCCCCCCAGACGGCGCATCACCGCCGCCTCGGGAAGGCGATCCGGGTCGTAGTCCGCGCCCTTTGCGAAGACGTGCGGCCGCAGGCGCGCCAGCGCCGCGGCGGGGTCGGCCTCCTCGAACACCATCACCGCGTCCACGGCCCGCAGGGCGCGCAGCACGCTGGCGCGGTCGTCCTGGCTCACCACCGGGCGGTCGGGGCCCTTCAGCCGCCGCACCGAGGCGTCGGAGTTCAGGAGCACCACCAGGCAGTCCCCCAGCGACCGGGCCGCCTCGAGCGACGTGACGTGGCCCGCGTGCAGCAGGTCGAAGCACCCGCCGGTCGCGACGACGGTCCCGCCGTTGTCGCGGACGCGGCGAGCCAGAGCGATGGCGTCCTCGCCGTCGCCGGCGGGGGGCGGGGGTGGTCCGGGCGCCCCCAGGACCGCCACGCCGCCGTCCGCGACGAACCGCGACGCCTCCGCGACCGCGAACCGCACGGCCTCCTGCACGTCCCGCCCGCCCGCCAGGGCCGCCGCGGCGGCCGACGCGAAGCGGTCCCCGGCGCCCAGGGCGTCCCCGGTCGCCACCACCGGCGGGCGCACCAGCACCGCCGGCCCGGCGCCGTCGGCGAGCTCCGCGCCCTCGGCGCCGCGGGTGACCGCGACGGCGCCGGCGCCCAGCACGCGGCGCAGGCGCGCCGCGTCGCCACCGCCGGCCAGGCCCGTGGCCTCCGCGGCGTTCGGCGTGATCAGCGCGGCGCCGCGCACCGGTGCCGGGCCGCGCGGGTGGGGATCCCACACCACCGGGCCTCCGGCGCGGGTCAGCGCCCGGCGGACGCCCGCGTCGGCGCAGACGCCAAGCCCGTAGTCGGAGACCAGCACCGCGTCGGCGCCCTCGATCGCCGCCCGCACGGCGTCCGGCACCCCGGCCACGCCCGCGGGCGCGCCGCGGTCGAGCCGCAGGAGCACCTGACCGCCCACGCGCACGCGGATCTTCTCGACACCCGGTCCGTCGCCGCCCAGGTCGGCCATCGTGACGCCGCAGCGGTCGAGCATCTCGCCCAGCCGGCGGCCGCACGGGCCGGCGCCGAACCCCGCCACGAGCGTCACGTCGTGTCCGTCGCGGGCCAGCATCCACGCGGCCAGTCCCGCACCGCCGGGCCGGGCGTGCTCCACCGGATGCTCCACCACGGGCGCGGGCGCGTCGGGACACAGCCGGCTCGCGCTGCCGTCGAGGTCCGCGTCCAGGATGACGTCCCCCACCACGGCGATGCGGAGCGCCGCCGTCATCAATGGCCTCCGTGGACGAGGTGGATGTGCCGCCGGCGGGGCGCGGCCAGGGTCGCGTCGACCGCGTCGCACACCAGGTGCACCACCACCTGGTGGACCTCCTGGATCGTGGCGGTGCTGTCGGCGGGGACCCCGATGGCCGCGCCGCAGCGGGCCGCGAGGGGGTTGGGCAGGGGGCCGGTGAGGCCCCACACCGTCAGCTCGGTCTCCCGGCCCGCCTCGGCGGCGCGCAGCAGGTTGGTGCTGCGCCCCGAGGTGGAGACCAGCAGCAGGACGTCCCCGGCGCGGCCGTGGGCGCGCACCTGGCGGGCGAACGCCTCGTCGGCCCCGTAGTCGTTGACGATCGCGGTGAGGCTGGTGGTCTCCGCGTGCAGGGCAAGCGCGCTCAGGGGCCGCCGGTCGTCGCGGTAGCGGCCCACCAGCTCGCCGGTGAGGTGCTGGGCGTGGGCGGCGCTGCCGCCGTTGCCGGCCACCAGCAGGCGCCCGCCGCCCGTGAGCACGCGGGCCAGGTGCCGGCCCCATCCTGCGGCCACCGGCACCTGCGGGGAGAAGTCGTCCAGCGCGCGGCGCAGCCGCTCGACGTGCTCGACGGCGGCGGTGCTCATGGCGCCACCCCCACCCGCCGCCCGGCGCCGGCGGGCGCCATCGTCCGCGCGTACGCCTCCAGGGTGCCGGCCGCCACGCGGGACCAGTCGAAGCGCGTCCTGGCCCGGTGCACTCCGGCGCTGCCCATCATGATCCGCCGCCGCGGGTCCTCCAGGAGCGCGCGGACGGCGGCCCCGATGGCCCGCGGGTCGCGGGGCGGCACGTGCAGACCCGTCACCTCGTGCACCACGGTGTCCACCAGGCCGCCCACCCGGGCGGCCACCACCGGCACGCCGCAGGCCATGGCCTCCAGGGGCACGATCCCGAACGGCTCGTACCAGGGTGCGCACACCACGACGTCGGCGGACCGCAGCAGGGCGGGCATCTCGTCACGACCCACCGCGCCCCGCAGCTCCACCCGGTCCGCCACGCCGGCGCCCCGGGCGATGCGCCGCAGGCGGCGCACCTCCGGGTCGGTGCGCATGCATGCCGCCTCCGGGCCTCCGGCCACCACCAGCTCGGCCCCCGGTACGAGGGCCATCGCCCGGATGGCGTCGTCCACCCCCTTGCGCGGCACGAGCCGCCCCACCACCAGGACCCGCGGCCGGTCCCCACGGGGGTCCACCGGGCCGGGGGGGGTGAAGCGGTCGGTGTCCACACCGCAGGGCACCACCGACACCCGCCGCCGGTCCGCGCCCTGCCGCAGCAGCTCGAACACCTCGTCGCTGCACGTGGCGATCACCCGGTCGGCCCTGCGCATCAGCAGGGCCTCGTGGGCCACCCGGGCATCCGGCGAGGTGTCGGCGGCACCCTGGTGCCGGCGCTTCACCACGCCGAGGGCGTGGAAGGTCTGCACCACGGGGATGCCGGCCTCGCGGCCGGCGGCCATCGCCGCGATGCCGCTCATCCAGAAGTGGGCGTGCACCAGGTCCGGCGGGGTGGTGCCCCAGTCCTCCAGCAGGCGGCGGGCGAAGGTCCCCATGTGCGGCAGCAGCGCGTCCTTCGGGATCGCCCGCGCGGGCCCGGCATCGACGTGGTGCACGGTCACGCCGTGACCGATCGCCACATGGCGCGGCAGGTCCGGGTCGTCGCGCCGGGTGTGCACGGTCACCTCCACGCCCTGCCGTGCGAGCGCCTGCGCGAGGGCGGCGACGTGCACGTTCTGGCCGCCGGAGTCGGCGCCTCGGATGGCGGCCAGCGGGCTCGCGTGCTCGGACACCAGATCGACCCTCATGTCGCGACCTCCTCGAGCAGCCGGTCCCAGTCCTCCAGGAACCGCCGCAGTCCGAACCGGTGCGTCGCGTGGGCGCGCGCGGCGCGCCCGGCGTCGGCGGCCGCCACCGGGTCGTCGCGGAACCGCGCCATCGCGGCGCGCAGGCGGTCGACGCGGTTGGACACAACCCCGGCCGCCGCCGGCACGGCCTCGGCGGTCTCGGTGGTGGCGAGGGCGACCACCGGCATGCCCAGGTGCATCGCCTCCACGAGCGAGAGGCCCAGCGACGTCCATCGCACCGGATGCAGGTACATCCGCCGCCGCGCCATCTCGGTGAGGAGCCGGTCGTGTGGCACATCCCCATGGCCGCCGAGCCGCTCGGAGTCGATCCCGAACAGGTCGATCGCCACGTCGCCGTTGAGCGCGCCCAGCAGGTCGGCGCCCACCACGCGCCCGCGGCGGGGCGCCTCGTTGGCCACCACCACGGCGTGCGGGAGCGTCCCGGTGTACCGGGCGCCGGGGTCCGGCACGCCGTGCTCGATGACCCGCGTGGGGGTCGATCCGGCATCCCAGAACAGGGCGTTGAAGTGCGTCACGTGGACCAGCGTCAGGTCGCGGCGATCGGCGACCGGGTGGCGCATGTCGGTGATGCGGCCCTGCGGGGCGTTGTGCTCCACGTAGACCGCCGGCACGTCGCGGCCCGCGCGCAGCCCGGTCCACTCCAGCAGCAGCCGCTCGTCATCGGGGCGCTGGAGCACCACCACGTCGAAGGCCGTGTCGCCGATCTCCGCCGGCGTCGCCTCCCGCACCCGGTCGGGCCAGCCATACGTGCGCGCCCGGCCGCGGCCGTCCGCCCCGCGACCGGGCACCACCGGCACCACGTGATCGTGGTCCCCGTGCACGAACGCGGTGCTCCACGCACCGTGCACGTGCCAGCTCAGGATCCGCATCCTCCGACTCCCGCGGTCGATCCAACCGGAACGCGCGGCAGGTACCCAACGGTCTGAACGGAGAAACGCCCCGGTCCCGCGGGGGCGTCGCTGTGGGATTAGGCCGGTGCGTCTGGGGTAGCCGCGGCCGTCCCGAGCCCGCGCAGCCACGCCTCGGCCTCGCGGTGGGAACGCAGCCGGACGAACGCCAGGTCGGGTCGGTCCCGCATCGCCTGGGCGTAGCGCCGCCGGTACACGCGGTGGCGCGTCCAGGCCCAGACGATGATCGAGCGGCGCGGGTCGGGCGAGAACTGGCGCAGCACCGGCTCCCGGTTGCCGTTCCACAGCTCCTCGCGCGTGATGGCGCGTCGCAGCGTGCGCCCGATGAGCTGCCGCATCACGACGTGTCGTGGCGGGTCGAGCCACACGACCGTGTCCGCGCGCTCCCACACCGGGCCCTCCACCACCACCCGCCGGAAGTTCCCGTCCACCACCCACCGGTCGGCCCGGGTGCGGCGGTCCATCTCGGCGAGGAACCGGTCCACCGGGATCGGCGTCCACCCCGGCAGGTGGTGGATGGCGTCCAGCTCGATGTACGGCGCGTCCAGCGCCGCCGCGATGCGGCGCGCGAGCGTCGACTTGCCGCTGCCGGAGTTGCCCACCACCGAGACGCGCCGCATCCGCATACGCTCGCACATGACCCGGGTGGTTGGCGCGGGCCCCGCCGGGTACCGCCACCGCGTGCCGAGCCTGCGCCACTCGTCGGACCGCGAAGCCGGATACACCCGGCTGCGGCGCGGCCGCGGCTTCCAGTACCTGGACCACCGCGGCCGCACGATCGACGACGCCGGCACGCTGGCGCGGCTGCGGGCCTTGGCCGTGCCGCCGGCGTGGCGGGAGGTGTGGCTGTGCCGGTCGCGGCGGGGACACCTGCAGGCCACCGGCATCGACGCCGCGGGCCGCAAGCAGTACCTGTACCACCCGGCCTGGCGGGAGGAGCGGGACCGCGCCAAGCACGACCGCATCCTGGAGTTCGCGGAGGCCCTGCCGGAGCTGCGGCGGGCGGTGGGCCGGCACCTGCGCGCCCGCGAGCTGGACCGCGACACCGCCCTCGCGGCCGGCGTGCGCCTGCTCGACCGCACGTGGATTCGCGTGGGCGGGGAGCGCTACGCGAAGGGCGCGAAGACCTTCGGGCTCGCCACGCTGCGGTCCCGTCACCTCACCATCGAGGACGACACGATCATCATCGACTTCGAGGCCAAGGGCGGGAAGCGGCACACCGCCGAGGTGGAGGACGCCCGGCTGGCACGTGTGCTGGAGGAGATGGACGCGCTGCCGGGGCACGAGGTGCTCAAGCATCGGGGACCCGACGGCGGCCTGGTGGACGTGCGCTCCACCGACATCAACGCGTACATCAAGCGGTACATGGGCGTGGCCTACACGGCCAAGGACTTCCGCACCTGGGCGGCCACCGTGGCGGCGGCGGTGACCCTCGACGGCATGGACGACCTGCCGCCGGGGCGCCGCCGGGAACGCGCCGCGGCCACCGCGTGCCGGCTCGTCGCCGAGCAGCTCAACAACACCCCGGCCGTGTGCCGGCGCAGCTACATCGATCCACGGGTCATCGACCACTACCTGGCGGGCCGCACCATCTCCTCGCCGGGTGTCGCCGACGCCCTGCCAAGGCGTCCCGGGCAGTCCGCCGCGGAACGCGCCGTGGTGGCCCTGCTGCGCAGCTCCACCGCGGACGACCGGCCCACCGACGTTTTTCCGCAACGTCCACGGGGAACAGAGCGGGGAGGAGACGACGGAGGGCGGGTGCGGTGAGCGGAGTGGTGTCGGTCGTGGTGAGTGGGCGGTCCGCCCTGGTGGTCGTTGGTGGCCATCCCACCGCCGACCAGGCACGCCGTCTCGGGGAGCGGGTCATCCTGCTCATGGACATCGGGATGTCCGTGACCGTGGAGCTCAGCGGGCTCGAGATCTGCACCTCCCCGCTCCTGGAGGCGCTGGTGCACGCCCGGCAGCGGGCCACGATGGACCGCGCCGAGCTGTCGATCCCGGAGCCGTCGCCCTCGGCCCCCCGGCACGTCGCCAACCTGCTGGCGCTGGTGGGCCTCACCGGGACCCTCTCTCCGCCCGCGCGCTGACCGCGCGGGGCCGACGGGGATCCGCCCCGGGCGGCGCCCGGGGCGTCCGCCACTCACCTGCGTGATGCGTTCTGCTGTGCGCGGGCGATCGCCCGCGCCAGGTCCGCCTTCGACATGCGGCTGCGGCCCGACACGCCCAGTCGCCGGGCCCGCTCGTAGAGCTCCTGCCGGGTGCTGCCCTCGTAGTCGACCCCGCCGAAGGTCTCTCCGTCGCCCAGCCGGGCGTCGCGGCCCGACCGGGCCGCCTGGGGGTCGCTGGGCCCCGGCCGGTCCTTGGGGACCCACCGGTCGTCCACGCGCTCGTGGGTGTGCTTGAGGGCCGCCCAAGCGGTGCGGTGGGCCCGCTCACCCTCGCCATAGGTCCTGACGGCGCTGTCGTGGGCCTCGGCCCACGTCCGCCGGGCCTTCTCCCCCGACCGGCGCAGGGTGGACGGGAGTTCGTCGGATCCGGGCATCGCGTCACCTCCTCTCGCTGGCATGCCGGTCATTGCTGCCCGCCGCGGCGGTGCCGCAAACCCGCGTTCCGGCCTGCCCGGCGGTCCTCCGCAGCGCCGTGAACCCTGCCTGGAGCAGGTCGTTCGCCCCGGCGGCGGCGAACGCCGCGGTGGCCACGTGGCCCAGCGGCGGCACCAGGATGCGCGTGCCCACGAGGCCCGCGCCCACCCAGACCCCGGTGCACCGGGTGCAGGTGAGCAGCTCGCCGACCACGCGCCGCAGCCCATCGCCGCGCGGCGGCCGGCCATCAACGCCCTCCGCCACGAAGGGGGTGCGCGCCCAGCCGGCCACCTTCTCGTGCACCAGGATGCGGCTCAGCCCGAAGGTGGCGAGCGCGAGGGCGGGCAGTTCGGTGGTCTCGGCCCGCCCGGCCGTGCCCCGGCCGCGGGCGGCCACCGACAGTGCCGCCATTCCCACGGCGAACGCCGCGCTCAGCGCCGCGTAATCGCGGCGAGGCGCGGTGTCCGTCGTCCTCGCCGTCGCTGTCTGGGTCATCTGCACCGGTCCTTCCGGTTCGGGTGGTCGGCGCCCCTGGTACCCCCGCTTCCCGCGGGCAACCGCACCCTGCCGGTGGTTGCCGTCGTCACGGCGGGGAAGGGGTGTCGCATGACGGACCCCCAACACCCGGCCCATGTGACGGCGTCCACCGCGCGGACGGGCATCGGCCCGTTCGTGCAGGCGGTGTGGCGGTACGAGCGCGGACGCCTGCCGCTGCGCATGCGGATTCTCCAGCGCGGTGTGGCGGAGATCGAGGACGGCGACATCACCGGCCACCTGGTGGTGCTGGCCGCGCCGCCGCGCGCCCCGCTGCCGCCGGCCCGGCTGGACCCCGCACACGCGCGGGCCCTGGAGGCCATGGGCTGGACCGACGCGTTCGTGGTGTGGCCCAGCGACGACGGCCGTCGCGCGCGGGTCATCGGCCCGGCGCGGCGCTGGGCGCCTGCGCGGTGGGAGGGGATGCGCGATGTGGTGGGGCACGTCGGCGGCGGGGAGCTGTGCGTGTGGGTCGCGGTGGGCGACGCGGCCGCCGCCGCGCTGGGCATCGTGTTCCCCGGCCTGCGGGAGCGGCTGGGACTCGATGCGCGCACCGAGGTGCTCGCCGCCGCCGTCCCCGAGTTCATGGCGGCGATCGCCGCCCAGGAGGCGGCGCCGGAGGCCGGCGCCGCCTGAGCGCTCACGAGATGGGCCTGCCGCCGGTGATCCCGATGATCTCGCCAACGATGTAGCGGGATTCGTCGGACGCCAGGAACACGTAGAGCGGCGCGAGCTCGGCGGGCTGGGCCGGCCGGCCGATGGGCGACGACTCGCCGAAGCGCTCGAGCTTGCCTTCGGGGAAGGACATCGCCACCAGCGGGGTCCACACGGGGCCGGGGGCCACGCCGTTCACGCGGATGCCCCGCTCGATGAGCTCCTGGGCCAGCGCCTTGGTGAACGTGGTGATGGCGCCCTTGGTGGTGGCGTAGTGCAGCAGCGTGGGGCTGGGGCTGTAGCTCTGGATGGAGGTGGTGTTGATGATCGACGAACCCGGCCGCATGTGGGGGATCGCGGCCCGGCTCATCCAGAAGTGCGACAGCAGGTTCGTCCGGATCACGTACTCGATCTCCTCGGACGGGATGTCCAGGATGCTGTCGTGCTCCATCTGGAAGGCGGCGTTGTTCACCAGGATGTCCAGCCGCCCCATCTCCCCGACGGCGCGCCGCACCAGCTCACGGCAGTGGGCCTCGTCGCCCACGTCGCCCGCCACGATGGCCGCCCGGACGCCGGCTTCGCGCACCAGCTCGGCCGTGTCCTCGGCGTCGCCGTGCTCCTCCAGATACGAGATCACCACGTCGGCGCCCTCGCGGGCGTAGGCGATCGCGACCGCTCTGCCGATGCCGCTGTCACCGCCCGTGATGACCGCCGCCCGGCCCGCGAGCCGCCCGAAGCCCTCGTAACGCTCCTCGCCGTGGTCGGCGGGAGGGTCCATCTCCCCGATCCGCCCCGGTGCGTCGATCTCGTGCTGCCCCAGCGGGGGACGCGGCCCGGCCACGCGCGGGTCCCGGCTCACGACCGGCTCCCGCCGCTCACCGACGGCGTGCCGGAGGATGGCGGGTCGGAGCTGGGGAACGACTCCTCGGACGCCTCGTCCACGCCGTTCTCGGTGCGTTCACCGGCGGCCGGTTGGTGCGGCGGCACGCCCGGCGGGCGCACCGGGTCCTTCTCCTGACGTTCGTCCGTCATGGGATCGCCTCCTCGTGGTGTCACCCGCGTCCCGTTCCCGTGCCGCCGTGCCGGAAACGCCGCATGTGTGCCGTTTTCGATGGTGCCCCGGCGGGAACGCAGCGACCTCCGCACACGAGGAGGCAGGCATGTCCGAAGAGCGCGAGCGCGAGAACCCGACCGAGATCGGTCGAGAGGAGTTCATCCGGCGCCGTCCCGAGGTGAGCCCCGAGCAGGGCTCGGGCGCCGGCCCGGGTGCCCCCGAGACCGTCGAGCCGACCCAGGGGCAGCGGCCCGGGGCCGAGGACCGGGAGGACGACCGATGAGGGCCGTCGTGTGGCACGGCAGGGAGGACGTCCGCGTGGACGAGGTGCCCGATCCGCAGATCCAGCGAGAGACCGACGCGATCGTGCGGATCACCTCCACCGCGATCTGCGGGTCGGACCTGCACCTGTATTCCAAGCTGTGGCCGGTCATGCGGCGCGGCGACATCCTGGGGCACGAGGCCATGGGGATCGTGGTGGAGACCGGCCCGGGCGTCACGCACGTGCGGCCCGGCGACCGGGTCGTCGTCCCGTTCAACATCGCCTGCGGGTCGTGCGCGTTCTGCGGGGACGCCCTGTTCTCACAATGCGAGCGGACCCGCGACGAGGGGCTGCTGGCCCGCAAGTCGAACCTGCTGGGCCGCGGCAAGGGCGCCAGCCTGTTCGGCTACACCCACCTGTACGGCGCGGTGCCCGGCGGCCAGGCGGAGCTGCTGCGCGTGCCGGAGGCGCACGTGGGCCTGGTGCCGGTGCCGCACGACGGCCCGGACGAGCGGTACCTGTTCCTCACCGATGTGCTCCCCACCGCCATGCAGGCCGTCCGGTACGCGGACGTGCCGGAGGGCGGCACCCTCGCGGTGTGGGGCCTGGGCCCCATCGGCCAGATGGCCGCGCGGATCGCGGTGCGTGACGGCGCCACGGTGTTCGGCGTGGACCCGGTCGCGGAGCGCCGGGCGATGGCGGAGCGGCACGGCGTGCAGACCATCGACCCCGGCGACGTGGACGACGCCGCGGCAGAGGTCCGATTCCGCACCGGTGGCCGCGGTGCCGACGCGGTGATCGACGCGGTGGGCATGGAGGCCGACGGCTCGGTGGTGGGCAAGGTGGTGCAGACGCTGAAGATCCAGCTCGACCGCACGTACGCGCTGCGGCAGTGCATGAAGGCGGTTCGGCGCGGCGGGACGCTGTCGCTCAGCGGCGTGTACGCCGGCCCGGTGCAGATGTTCCCCCTTGGCGACCTGTTCGACATGCAGATCCAGCTCCGGATGGGCCAGGCAAACGTGCTGCGCTGGATCCCCGAGCTGCTGCCGCTGTGCACCGAGGACGACCCCCTGGGAACGCTGGACTTCACCACCCACCGGCTGCCGCTGGACGTGGCGCCGGCTGCCTACGAGATGTTCCAGCGCAAGGACGACGGCTGCGTGAAGGTCGTGCTCGACCCCCGCATCACCGCGAACGGGGAGGCGGCGTCGTGACGATCGCGATCGTGGGGCTGATCGCCCTCATCGGCCTGGTCGCCGCCGGTCTGTTCCTGCCGCTGCTGCTGGTCCCGGCGGCGGTGCTCGCGGTGCTGTGGGTGGTGTACGTCGTCCGCGCGGCCCGCGCGGGTGGGGATCCGGAGCGCGTGTAGCGATATCGCCCAAACGCTATCTGCATCTGATAACGAGGAACCGCAGATGGTGATGGCCATGGGCATCACCGGGGCCCCCCGGTCGGCAATGGCTCCCGGACGGGCGGTCAGCCGGCGCGTTCGGGACCCAGCAGCTGCTCGCCCAGCCCGGTGATCGCCAGCAGCTCTGCCACGAAGCCGTCCCCGGGGGCGGCCACGTGCAGCGTCCCACCGGCCGCGTGCGCGTGCTGCCACAGCGCCACCACGACGCGCAGGCCCGCGCTGTCGATGTAGCGCACGTCGCCCAGATCCAGCGTGGTGCGGCGCGCGTCTTCCATGTGCTTCACGCACTCGCGCTGGACCGCCTCCGCGTTGGAGACGTCGATCTCGCCCGTGATCGCCAGGGTCAGGTCCCCGTCGCGGTCGAGGGCGGCCCGGATGCTGGCAAGCGAATCGGTCATGCCGTGGGCGCCGGCACCGCCATCTTGAACCGCACGGTCGTCCCGTCCTCGCCGCTGCTCACGATCACCTCGTCACCGAGTCCGCGCATCACGCGCAGACCGTAACCGCCCCCGGCGTCGTCCGCACGGGGGGTCCGCCAGGTGCCCCCATCGGAGACCAGGGCCGAGAACCGCCCGCCGTCGTCGGCGACCTCCAGGTGCACCAGGCCGTTGCCGTCCCGGTGGCCGTGGAGCACCGCGTTCGAGCAGGCCTCGCCGAGGCCCACCAGCAGGCGCGTGCGATGGGGCTCCTGGACGCCGCGGGCCGAGAGCCACGACCGCGCCGCGGTGCGCACGTGACGCAGCTCCTCGGGCACGGCGGGGAAGTCCAGGCGGAATGCGGCGGCGGGCACCGGAACGAACCGGATGCACACCAGCACCACGTCGTCGGCCCGGTGGCGGCCGCCCACCATCTCTGCGAGCACGGCGTCGCAGACGTCCTCGACGGGCGCGTCGCGCAGCTCCCGCGCCACCGCCTCCAGCCGGTCCATCCCCATGGCCAGGGACTCGCCCCGGCGTTCCACCAGGCCGTCGGTGAACATGATCAGCAGCGCGCCGGATTCGAGCACCGTCGTCGCCTGCGGGCGGCCGGGGCGGCCCAGCGGGCACAGGGGCACCGACCGGCCGTCCTCCAGCCAGCGGGTCGCGCCGTCCGGCGCGACCACCAGGCACGGGGGGTGCCCCGCCGACGCGTGCTGCAGGACGCCGGTCGCGGGGTCCAGCACCGCATAGCAGGCCGTGGCGAACCCGGTGCCGCTGGGACCGTCGGTGAACTGCTGCAGGCGGGACAGCAGGTCCCCGGGCCCGTCCGAGTGCGGCGCGAGCGCGGCCAGCGCGGTCCGCATACGCCCCATGGTGGCCGCCGACTCCAGGCCGTGCCCCACCACGTCGCCCACCGCCAGGCCAAGCCGCCCGTCCGGCAGGCGGAAGGTGTCGTACCAGTCGCCGCCCACCTCCAGCGTCCCGGCCGCCGGCGCGTAGCGGGCGGCGACGTCCACCGCCGGGTCCACCTGCACGACGGTCGGCAGCAGGGCACGCTGCAGCGCCAGGGCCACCCGGTGCTCCTCCTCGTGCACCCTGGCGCTGGCGATGAGCAGGCCGGCCCGGGCGGCCAGGTCGGCGAAGAACGCGCGGTCTGCGTCGGTGTACGGCCGCCGCTCCGGGTCGGTGAGCGCGAGCTCGAGCAGGGTCTCGTGCCGGTCCCCGGTCTCCAGGGCGGCCAGGGCCCGCGAGTGCGGTTCGGGCGCGGATGCGGGGCCGGGCGCCCGCGCCAGCACCTCGGGGTCCGGTCCCGCCAGGGTGATGGTGGCCGCGTCCGCGACCCGGGGAACCAGCAGCTCCGCCAGGCGGCCGGCCCGGCCGGCCACGCCGTCCACGGCCTCCAGCTCGCCGATCACCTCGGTCAGCAGCTCCGCCCGCCGCCGCGCGCGGCGCTGCTCCAGCTCGCTCTCGCGCAGGCCGATCTCGGCGAGCCGCCGCTGCGTGACGTCCTTGAACACCAGCGCGAAGCGCCCGTGCGGCTCCACCGGGGTCGCGAACACGTCGAACCAGCGGCCCATGGCATCGGACCCGTTCTCGAAGCGCATGGTCTGGCCGTCGAGGGCCACGCGCGCGTAGGTCTGCACCCAGTGGTCCTCCAGGTCGGGGACCAGATCGCGCACCCGGCGGCCCACGGCGTCGTGCAGGCCGGTCATCGCGCCGAACAGGTGGTTGGCTTCCAGGAAGCGGTAGTCGACGGGCGTCCCGTCGCCGTCCAGGATGATCTCGGCCAGGCAGTAGCCCTCGTCGATCGACTCGAACAGGGCCTTGAAGCGCGCGTCGCTGGTGCGCAGGGCGTCCTCGGCCTCCGAGCGCTCGTGCACGTCAATGACCGAGCCGATGAACCCCGCCCAGTCCCCGTCCGGGCCGTGGAGCGGCCGCCCCGCGTCGATCACACGGCGGTACTCGCCGTCCGCCCGGCGCAGGCGGTAGTCCAGGGTGAACGGCTCACGGCTGTCGGTCGCCCATTCGTGGGTCATGCGCACGCGCTCGGCGTCCCGCGGGTCCACCACCTCCAGCCACCCGTCGCCCAGGCCCCGGTCCTCCCGCTGCCCGGTGAAGTCGGACCAGCCGCGGCTGAGGTACGTGCAGCGGCCGTTGCGGTCGGTGACCCACAGCATGGCCGGCGCGTGGTCCGCCATCACGCGGAACCGCTCCGCAGCGCGCCGTTCGCCTGCGCTGCGCTCCCGCTCGGCCACCTCGGCGGCCACGGCCAGCGCGGTCGCCAGGAACACGGCGATCGCCAGCTGGACGTACAGCAGGCCGTCGGCGGGGGAGACGCCCAGGACGTCCAGGTAGCCGTGGCCCGAGGCCACCGCCTGCGCGGAGATGAAGGCCACCGCCGCCCCGGCGAGGGCCGCCCCGCGGGTCCCGCCGCGGAAGCCGCTGGCCAGGAGCGCCATGAGCGTCACGTAGGCCAGCCCGATGACGCCGAGCCAGAACACGCCGGCGGTCGCGAGGCCCGCCACCAGGACCAGCCCGGCGGTCTCGGCCAGGCGCCTGCGGGTGACGGTGCCGGCGGCGGCCGAGCGGAATCCGAGGATGGCTCCGCCCACCACGAGCACGCCCAGCCCGTCGCCGATCCACCACTCTCCCGCGAAGCGCGCGAAGCGGTCGCCGCCGTCCAGGACGACGAACGTCGACGCGCCGAGGATGCCGCCCACCAGCGGCCCCAGGCCGACGCCCGCCACCAGGAAGGCCGCCAGGTCGCGGGTGCGCCCGATGTCCAGCGCCGGGCGCAGGCGCGCCAGCAGCGCCGCCGCCACCAGCGGCTGCACCGTGTTGGCCACCCCGTAGCCGAGCGACGGCACCAGGGCGATCCCGTTGATGAGATCCACGGTGACCTCGGCGAAGAACGCCGCGGCGATCACCACCGGCCACCGTGCGCGGGGAAGCAGGATGAGCGCGGCGAGCGTGACGCCGGCGGCGGGGAAGAACGACGCGGTCTGCCCGTCCGCACCGAACCACGATGCGGAGAGCTGGGAGCCGATCGCGTACGCCGCCGCGATCGCGCAGAACAGGAGCGACGAGCGTCGCAGGTGGGGCGTCCTCGCCTCGGGGGACGTACAGCGCCGGATGAGCGTAGCCGCTCGAAACCGCCGCGGCGAGGGGCCCGGGGGAACCGAGCGGGGATTGCGCCGCGCCCGACGGGGAACCCGGTCCCGCACGTGACCGACCACGATGAGGGGAAGTCAGATGAGTGACGTGACCGACCGCCACGAGCCCGACGACGACGAGGCCCGCATCGGGCCCGAGGAGTACCCGGAGACCACCCGGTTGCCGTCCCTGAGCCGCATCAAGGGCATGGACGTGTGCGACGAGGCGGGTGACCGGATCGGGAAGGTCAGCGACGTCCTGCTCGACGCGGAGGCCCGCTACGTGCGGTATCTGGTGGTGGGCACCGGGATGATGGGCCGCTCGAAGGGGGCGATTCCGGTTGACGAGGTGCGCTACGTCGACGACGAGGGCGACCCGTACATCATGGTGCCGTACAGCCGGGAGCATCTCGCCGCGGCGCCGGTGCTGGACGACGACCACGAGCTCACGCCGGAGCGCGAGCACGCGATCTACGAGCACTATCGCCGCGCCGGCTACTGGGAGGACACCCGCCGGGCCGTGCGCGACCGGCAGACCGTCCCCGCGCCGACCCCGCGGATCGCCGAGGCGGAGGCCGTGGCGGACATGGACCGCCGGATGGCCGCCGACGCCGAGGCCGGCAACGACGCACCGCGCGTGCGGCGCCTGGAGCGCTGACGGTGGAGGAGCGGAGGCCGGTGCTGCTGGCCCTCCGTGCGCTGGGGCTGGGGGACCTGCTGTGCGGGTTCCCCGCCCTCCGCGCGCTCCGGGACGCCTTCCCGGAGCACCGGCTGGTGCTGGCCGGGCCCGCCCGGCTCGCTCCCCTCGCGGTGGCGAGCGGGGCGGTCGACGCCGTGCTGCCCGCGGGACCGCTGCAGCCGCTTCCGGTGGGGATGGCCCCGCCCGACGTGGCGGTGAACCTGCACGGTCGCGGCCCTCGCAGCCATCGCCTGCTGCTGGACGCGCTGCCCGGCCGGCTGCTGGCCTTCGGCGTCCCCGGGCTGGTTCCGGGGCCGGCGTGGCGTCCCGGCGAGCACGAGGTGCACCGGTGGTGCCGCATGCTGGCCTGGCACGGGGTCCCCGCCGATCCGGCGCGGATCGACCTGGAGGTGGATGCCGACCCCCGGTACGCGGGGGCCGTGGTCGTGCACCCGGGCGCGGCGTCGCCGGCGCGCAGGTGGCCGCCGGAGCGGTTCGCCGAGGTGGTGCGTGTGCTGGCGCGGGCCGGGCACCGCGTGGTGCTGACCGGCGGTGTGCATGAGCGCGAGCTGGTCCACCGGGTTTCGGATCTCTCGGGGGCGGGCAACGCTGCCGTGCTGGCGGGGAGCACGGGGGTGCTCGACCTCGCGCGGATCGTGGCAGGGGCGCGCGTGGTGGTGAGCGGCGACACGGGCGTCGCCCATCTGGCGGCGGCCACCGGCACCCCCTCCCTCACCCTGTTCGGCCCGGTCCCCCCGTCGGAGTGGGGGCCGCCGTCGCGGCCGCGGCACCGGGTCGTCTGGGCCGGCCGCCGGGGCGATCCGCACGGTGCGATCCCCGACGCCGGGCTGCTCGGCATCGATGTGCCGCGGGTGGTGCGGGAGCTCGCGGAGCTGGACGTCGTCCCCGGTGTGCTGGAGGAGGTGCGCGGATGAACGTGCTGGGGGTCAATGCGGTGTTCCACGACCCGGCGGCGGCGCTGGTGGTGGACGGCGTGGTGGTGGCGGCGGCCGAGGAGGAGCGGTTCAGCCGGCGCAAGCACGGCAAGCCCGCCGTGCCGTTCTCCACCTGGGAGCTCCCCGAGGCGTCGGCGCGCTGGTGCCTGTCGCAGGCGGGGATCGAGGCGCGGGATCTGGACGTGGTGGCGTACTCGTACGACCCGTCGCTGGCGGCGCCCGCGGACGGTGACATCACCATCGACGGGTGGGAGGCGCTGCGCACGCTCTACGCGCAGCGGGCCGGGCGCTTCATGTCCAGCGTGCTGCCGGGGCTGCGGGACGACGTGCTGCGGTACGTGCCCCACCACGTGGCCCATGCGGCGTCGGCGCACCTGGCCGCGCCGTACGGGGATTCGGCGGTGATGGTGCTGGACGGGCGCGGCGAGCGCACCTCGTACCTGGCCGGCGCGGCCCGTGGAGGGCGCATGGAGGTGCTGGCCACCCAGGCGCTGCCGCATTCGCTGGGCCTGCTCTACGAGGAGGTCACCGAGCACCTGGGGTTCCGGCGTTCCTCCGACGAGTACAAGGTGATGGCGCTGGCGTCCTACGGGTCGCCGGTGATGACCGAGATCCTGCGCGAGCACGTCCACGTGGACGGCGACGGCGGGTTCCGGACGTACCCGGTGGACTGGGAGACCCTCGCCCCGCGCGCTCGCGGTGGACGGCTCGACGGCGTGCACGCCGATCTGGCGGCGAGCGTCCAGCGCGTGCTGCAGGAGACCGTGGGGGATCTGGCCGACTGGCTGCACCGTGCCACCGGCTTGTCGTCGCTGTCGATGGCGGGTGGGGTGGCGCTGAACTGCGTGGCCAACACCGCGCTGATCGAACGCGGGCCGTTCCGGCGCATCTGGGTGCAGCCCGCCGCGGGCGACTCGGGCACCGCCCTGGGCGCCGCGCTCCACGTGGCCGCGCAGCGGGAGCTGGTGCGGCCCATGCGGACCGCCGCGCTGGGCCGGGGCTTCAGCGAGGCGGAGATCGAGGATGAGCTGCGGCGTGCCCGGATCCCGTACGAGCGCCCGGCCGACCTCGCCGAGGCGGTGGCGCAGACGCTCGCCGAGGACGGCGTGGTGGGCTGGTTCCAGGGGCGCAGCGAGTTCGGGCCGCGCGCGCTCGGTCAGCGCAGCCTGTTGGCGAGCCCCGCGTCGGCCGGCACCACCGCGCGGCTGAACGACATCAAGGGCCGCGAGCAGTTCCGCCCGGTGGCGCCGATGGTGCTGGCCTCCCGGGCCGCGGAGGTGTTCTCGGGCGGGCCGCTGCCCAGCCCGTACATGCTGTTCGTGCATCGCGTCCGCCCCGCCTGGGCGTCCCGCATCCCCGCGGTGGTGCACGTCGATGGCACGGCCCGTGCCCAGACCGTCGACCCGCTCGAGCTGCCGCTCATGGCGCGGGTGCTCACGGCGTTCGAGGCGCGGACCGGCCTGCCGGTGCTGGTGAACACCAGCTTCAACACCGCCGGCCGTCCCATGGTGGACAGCCCCCGCGACGCCCTGGAGTGCTTCGGGTCATCGCCGATCGACCTGCTGGCGATCGGCCCGTTCACGGTGCGCCGGCCGTGAGGGTGGACGTGGTGGTGCCCACCACCCGGCCGGAGGGCCTGGCCCGCCTGCGGGAGGCGCTGGGCGACCTGGACGGGCGGATCATCGCCGTGGACGGCCGCGGCATCGGTCCGGCGGCGGCCCGCAACATCGGCTGGCGCGCCTCGACGGCGGACTGGGTGTGCTTCCTGGACGACGACGTGGTGCCCGAGCCGCGCTGGGTGGACCGGCTGCGCGGTGACCTGGAGGGGCTCCCGCAGGACGTCGCCGGGTGTCAGGGCCAAATCGTGGTGCCGGTGCCGATGGACCGCCTGCCCACCGACTGGGAGCGCAACGTCCGCGGGCTGGAGGACGCCGCGTGGGCGACCGCCGACATGGCCTACCGCCGCGATGTCCTGGACTGGGTGGGCGGGTTCGACGAGCGGTTCCGGCGCGCCTACCGCGAGGACGCGGACCTGGCGCTGCGCGTCATGGCGCGCGGGTTCCGGCTGGTGCGGGGCGAGCGGGCGGTGCTGCACCCCGTCGGACCCGCGGGCCCGTGGGTGAGCGTCGCCAAGCAACGCGGCAACGCCGACGACGTGCTCATGCTCGCCCGTCACGGCCGCGCCTGGCGGGCGCGCGCCGCCGCCCCGGCGGGTGCCCTGCGCCGGCACCTGGCCACCACCGCCGCCGGGGCGCTGGCGGTCGCGGCGCTGGGTGCGGGCCGCACCCGCCTGGCGGCGGGCCCGGCGGCGGCCTGGCTGGCGCTCACCGCGGGGTTCGCGGCGCGCCGGATCGGCCCCGGTCCGGCCGACCGCCGCGAGGTGGGGACGATGCTGGCCACCAGCGTCGCCATCCCGCCGGTGGCCACCGGCTGGTGGCTGGTGGGGCAGTGGCGGTGGCGGCGGCCGCGTGTGCGCCGCCGCCTGGACGGGTAGGAGGTCCCCATGCCCGCGGTTCCCGAACGTTTCTGGCTCGTCGGTGACGAGCCCCGGCCCGTCACCGTCACCTCGGTGACCCCGTCCACGATCTACGTGGCCGTGGGCGACGAGGCGCTCGAGCTCGACCGCGCCGCGTTCGTGGAGCACGGTGAGATCCGGATCGTCGGTGAGGGCTCGGCCTCGGCGCAGATCGCGGCCTCCGAGCAGGAGGCGGTGCGACGGGCGCGTGAGGGGGCCGCCAGCGAGATGGAGGCCGTGGAGCACCGCATCGGCAAGATCCGCGAGGCCATCGCGGTGCTCGACGAGCAGCTGGACGCCGAGAAGCGCACCAGGAAGCGCCTGCGCAAGGCCGCCAAGCGCCGCTGACCGCGCCGGGCGGTCCCGTATCGTGGCCGGATGGCCGCACCCCCGTTCGACACGCGCCTGGCCGCCTATGCGGTCATCCGTGAGGGCACCGACGTCCTGCTGGCCTTCTGGAACGGCGAGGGACGCCGGCCGGGCGCGTGGACGCTGCCCGGCGGTGGCGCGGAGCTGCACGAGACGCCCGAGCAGGCGGTCGTGCGGGAGGTCCTGGAGGAGACCGGCTTCACCGTCGAGCCACGTCGCCTGCTGGGCGTGGACACCCACGTCATCGACGCCGCGAAGCGGCTCACCGAGGGCGCCCCGCGTCCGCTGAAGGCCGTCCGGGTGGTGTTCGAGGCCCGCATCGTGGCCGGTGAGCTGCGCCACGAGGTGGGTGGGTCCACCGACGAGGCCCGGTGGGTCCCGCTCGCGCAGGTGCCCGCGCTGGAGCGCGTGTCGCTGGTGGACGCCGGGCTGCGGCTGGCTGAGCTGCGCTAGCGGTCGGCGCGCTCGCTGGAGGCCTCCTCATCGGCCTCCCCGTGGATGGCCCGCTCCTCGTCGGCCTCGGGGGTGAACGCGTCCCGGAGGATGCGCTCGGTGCCGCCCTCGCCGCTCTCGGCGTGATCGACCAGCAGGGCCTCGCTCTGCTCGAACCCCTCGGCCACGCCTCCGCCGGCCTCGATCACGGGTGCCATCGCCGGATCAAGCGGTTCGCCGGACCCGGCGCCGTCGACGGTGCGGAACGCCTCGTCCCGCAGTTCCTCCGGGGTGAGGTCCTCGGACGGAACCTCGGCGGGGTCGGGCGGGTCGATGCCGTTGGCGGTGCTCATGGCGCCTCCTGGGTGCGGTGCTGACGTCGTCGCTTCCGTTCCCCCCCTCGCCGGGCCCAACCATGGGCGGCGGGTGGTTGGACCCTCCCGGCGGCGGGTACCGGCCCGCATGCCGTCCATCCAGTCCGAGCCGCTGCTGGAGGTGCTCAAGCGCATCGCCGCGATCCTGCGCGACGGGCAGGTGGAGTTCGCACTGGCGGGCGGGCTCGCGGCCTGGGCGCGCGGCGGCCCGCCGACCGAGAAGGACGTGGACATCCTCATCCGCCAGGAGGACTCCGAGCGGGTGCAGGCCCTCGCCCGCGACGCCGGCCTGCGCGTGGAGGTGCCGCCGGAGGGCTGGCTGGTGAAGGCCTGGGACGGCGACGTGCTGATCGACCTCATCCACCACCCCACCGGGTTCCCCGTGGACGACGAGCTGCTGGCGCGCTGCGACGAATTGGTGGTGTACGCCGTGCAGATGCGGGTGATGCGGATCGGGGACCTCATGACGAGCAAGCTGCTGGCGCTCACCGAGCACAACCTCGACCTGGGGCCGCCGTTGCAGATCGCCCGGGCGCTGCGGGAGCAGATCGACTGGGACGACCTGTGGGAGCGCACCCACGACAGCCCGTTCGCCCGCACCTTCTTCACGCTGGTGCGGGACCTCCGGCTGGTTGACGGGCCGGTGCCGGCGCCGCGTCTGGAGGTCGCATGATCCGGGTGGCCGCGGTGGGGGATGTCCACGCGTCCGACGACCGCCTCGACGATCTCGCCCCCGGGTTCGCGGATGTCGACGAGCACGCCGACGTGCTGCTGCTGGCCGGGGACCTCACCCGCCGCGGCATGCCGGAGGAGGCGGAGGCGCTGGGCCGTCAGCTCGCCGCGGTGACGGTCCCCAAGGTGGCGGTGCTGGGCAACCACGACCACCACGCCGGCTTCGCGGAGGAGGTCTCCGAGATCCTGCGCGGGCACGGCGTGACGGTGCTCGAGCAGGATACGGTGACGCTGGAGGTGGGGGAGTGGATGCTGGGCATCGCCGGGGTGAAGGGCTTCGCCGGCGGCTTTGGCCACAACGCGCTGACGGCGTTCGGCGAGCCGGAGATCAAGCACTTCGTCGAGCGCGCCGAGACGGCGGGCCGCGCCCTGTGGCGCTCGCTCACCGATCTCGCGGCCTGCGGCTGCGATGCCCGTGTGGCCCTGCTCCACTACGCGCCCATCCCGGGCACCGTGGCCGACGAGCGCCCCGAGATCCAGCCGTTCCTCGGCACCCAGAAGCTCGCCGACGCCGTCGACCGCGCCGGTGCCGACCTGGTGGTGCACGGCCACGCCCACCGCGGTCCGCACGAGGGTGAGACCCCAGGGGGCGTCCCCGTGCGCAACGTCGCCATGCCGCTCATGGGCGCCCCGTACCGGGTGTTCCGGCTGGTGCCGGTCCGCCGCTGACGCCGGCCGGCGAGCTGGGGTGACATCCCGGGCCCGCGGCGTGGGCCATCCCGCATCTGCTTTGCTGCGGCGACGGCGGAGCTCCGGCTCCGGCACTGAAGAACGGGAGGTGCGTCGGTGGCCCACGCTGATGGATTCGCCCTGTCCTCGCCCCAGATCGAGGTGCTCCGTCGCCACGGCAGCGAGCTCGCCGCGACGGCGGGCACGGTGCTCGTCGAGGTCGGCGCCCGGAGCTATCCGTTCATGGTGGTGCTGGAGGGCGAGATCGCGATCCTGGACCCCTCCGGCGGGGAGCTCGCGCGGCATGGCCCGTCCGGATTCGTGGGTGAGACCAACCTCCTGTCGGGGCAGACCGTCGAGGTCTCGGCGGTCGCCGCCACCGACGTCCGGTACCTCGCCGTGGAGCGAGACGAGCTGCGGCGCCTGCTGTTCGAGAACGCGCCACTTGGCGACGTCCTGCTCTCGGCGTTCATGGCCCGCCGGGAGGAACTCCAGCGTGTCGGGGGCGCCGGCATCGAGATCATCGGACCGAGGTCCTCGGAGCCCACGCGCCGGCTGGTGGAGTTCGCCCGCAGGTCCCGCTTCGCGATGACGTGGCGTGATACGCACGACGACCCCGTAGCGGCGGCCCAGGTCGCGGGACGGCTGGAGACCGAGCTTCCCCTGGTGCGCCTTCCGGGTGGAGCCGAGCTGACGGCACCGACGCCCGGCGATCTCGCCCGCGCTCTCGGGATCGGACGCCAGCTCGCCGCCGTCGAAGAGGTCGACCTGGTGATCGTGGGCGGGGGGCCGGCGGGCCTCGGCGCGGCCGTCTACGGGGCCTCCGAGGGGCTCGACACGCTGCTGGTGGAGGGAGACGCGCTCGGTGGCCAGGCGGGCACATCGCGGCGCATCGAGAACTACCTGGGTTTTCCCGCCGGCATCAGCGGTGCCGATCTGGCGCTGCGTGCCATCACTCAGGCCCGCAAGTTCGGGGCCCGGACCGCCACCCCGTACAAGGCGGTGGGGCTGGAGGCCGGGGACGGGGTCCACGTCCTGCACCTGGAGGGCGGCCACCGCGTCCGGGCCCGCGCCGTGGTGCTGGCCACGGGTGCGGAGTACCGGCGCCTACCGGTGGACCGCATCGCCGAATTCGAGGGCGTCAGCGTCTTCTACGCCGCGGGTCCGCAGGAGGGCCGGCTGTGCGGCGGCAGCGATGTCGCGGTCATCGGGGGCGGGAACTCCGCCGCTCAGGCGGCGATCTGGCTCGCCCGCGGAGGCGCGCAGGTGACGTTGATGCACCGGCGATCCAGTCTCGCCGAGACCATGTCGGAGTACCTCATCCACGATCTCGCCCGGTACGGCGTCGCCGTGCGGGACCGCGGGGAGATCACCGCGCTGCACGGGACGGACGGCGTCCTGGAGGCCGTCACGCTCGCGGACGGGCAGCGGATGCCGCTGCAGTTCCTGTTCTGTTTCCTCGGGGCGGACCCGTGCACCGACTGGCTGGAGGGCACGCTCGCCACCGATGCGCACGGCTTCGTCCTGACCGGCCAGGACGCCGGCTCCGGCAACCTGCTCGAGACCAGCGTCCCCGGCGTGTTCGCCGCGGGCGACGTTCGGGCGGGCTCGGTCAAGCGGTGCGCCACCGCCGTGGGCGAGGGCGCCATGGTCGTGCGACTCGTCCACGAGCACCTGGCGCGCACCGCCGTCTGATCCCGGCCGGGCTCGGGACGGTGCGGCGGGAAACGAACGAAGCCCCTCCGGAGAGGGGCTTCGGTGAGAGCGGGAGACGGGACTCGAACCCGCGACCCTCAGCTTGGAAGGCTGACGCTCTAGCCAACTGAGCTACTCCCGCGTCAGGACGTGACCCTAGCAAGCCCTCCGCGCGCTCAGGGCACCCCGGGTCGTGTCGCCCGTCGGGCGGTCACCGCAGCCCGACCGCCGCGCGCGCGTCGAACGCGTCGCCGGTCACACGGATCGCCACCCGGCCGGGGCGGAACGCGGCGCTCCGGACGCGGACGATCGTCGTGCCCACGGGAATGTCGACCCTGCGGACGGCGACACGGACGCTCCGGAGGACGAACCGCCGACCGCTCCGGACCCGCCGGGTCTGGCTGAGGGTGATGGTCGCGGAGGTCGCGGTGTCGGTGGTGATGCGCACCGGGAGTCCCCTCAGGCGGGCGATCCGCGCGGTGAGGCCGCCGACGCCTCCGGCGGACACCGACGGGCGCAGGGTCCCCGCCACCGGCGGCGCCTCGGCGGGCACGATGATCGTCGCCGTCGTGGAGGCGGACGTTCCCACGCCGCCCACCGTGGCGGTCACCGTCACCGGGTAGTTGCCCGGCGCCGCGTTCGCCGGGATCGGGACCGACACGCTCAGCGAGTTGGTGCTGTTGCTCGGCGGGGTCAGGGTGGGGACGTTCGGCGTCGCGCTGGATCCCGGCAGCGTGGTGGTCGCGGTGAGCGCGAACGCGTACGCGGGGCCGGTGGTGCCGGCGAACCTGGCGGTCACCGGGATCACGGCCGTGGTGCCGCGCTCGGCGGTCACCGTGGCGGGCGCCTTGAGCGCCAGGTCGTTCAGGAACGAGCCGGTCCGGTCCAGGCGGCTGTCGACGCAGACGGTGGCGTCGCCATCACAGACGACCGGTCGCCCGCCGGGGGCCTCGGGGGTGACCAGCCGCCCCCCGGCCACGTAGGTGATCTCCGTCAGGGCCGCGATGGGCTCGCCGTCGGCGGCGGCACCGCGGACGATGTCCACGCCCTGGAAGTAGGTGGCGCCACGGACGTAGTCGGAGAAGGGATCGCTGATGTAGCCGTACCAGCGTTTCCCCGCGGGCGGCGGCAGGAGCTTCGTGAGCTCCGCCTCATAGGAGGCGCTCCGCGTGAGCCGCGCCCCCGGGTCTGCGGGGCGGTCCGTCTTGGTGATGACCTCCGGCAGGGAGTAACCGGTGGGCAGCTGGACCGCCCCGAGCACCTGCAGGTTCGTGCCCGGTGACGGGGTGGGGAAGAGGTTGGACGTGCCCCCACTGGGGCACGAGGGGGTCGCATTGGAGACGCACGCACTCACGTCGAGGCGGAACTCGGGCCCGATCAGATCGGGCTGGGAGACGAAATGCTCCCGGAGGATCACGCAGCCGCTGGAGCCCGCGGCCAACGCAGCGAGGCCCGCCGTCACCGCGAGCGCGCGCATGGTCCGCCGCGCTCGCGGCGCCCGCGCATGAACTCCGCCGACCGTTCGGACATCGCCCATCTCCACCCCTTGTGCCGTCTCGCCGGTTGGTCGTGGACGGCCTCGTGAGGGCTCCCGTTCACGTTGTCCACCCTGGGTCAGCGGGCCGGCGCCGGTCAATGCTCCTCAGGGATGAACCGACGGTCCCACCAGCAGGTCGTCACCCCAGGGGAAGGATGCAGGCGGCCCAGGAGGGGTCCCCGCGGCCCGGGATGACGGCGCGCAGGACGATCGGGCCCTCCGCGACCTCGACGTTCCAGTCGACCTCATCGGCGGGCTCGAGCGGGATGGGCTCGCTGCCGTCCCCGGTGTAGAGCTCCAGTTCGGTGGCGGCGGGGGAGGGGAGCACGAAGGTGAGCTCGTCGCCCGGGTTGGCGGGGATGTCGGGTAGCCCTGTGGTGGGGCAGGACGGCCAGTCGGGGTCGCCGCACACCTGCGTGCCGCCGGGGGTGGTCCAGCAGCCGCCGAAGGACACCATCTGCGCGTCGCCCAGCTCGGTCTTCACGCGCAGCGGCGGGGGGCCGGCCACCGGCGGCGGGGCGGTGACGGTGGGGATGGGCTCCAGCCCGGTGCCGGTGCCGGTGCCGGTGCCGGTGGTGGTCACCCGCCCGTCATCACCACCGCAGCCGGCCAGCAGGGCGAGGGCGGCGAGCCCGGCGGCGAGGCTAGTAGAGCGCGTTGTTGGCCAGCGCATCGCCCCTCCCGAGCCGGCGGAAGGTGGTGGTCCCGGCGCGGACGAACGGGAACATCACGTTGCTCGCGTCGTTGACGTGCTCCAGGCCCAGGGTGTGCCCGGTCTCGTGCACCAGCACGCTCTGCAGGTCGATGCGGCGGCCGATGCGTCCGCCGACGGCGTAGCCGCGCGGGTGGTTCTTGTCGACCCGGATGTCGCTCTCGATCGCGCGGGCCCCCTGGGTCCAGGTGAACGTGCATGCCACGGCGCGCACGCAGACCCCGCCCAGCTCGTTGGTCTCGCCGAAGCCGATGCTGTTCACCCCGTTGCGCCCGATGCCGCGACGCGTGGCGCCGCGGTATGCGAAGACCACCGAGGAACCATCGGCCACGCCGCACCGGTTCGCGTTGAAGCGCCACGCGTTGCGGGCGCCCTTGGCGGCGGTCAGGACGCGGGACGCGCCGAGACGCCGGGGAACCGAGCGGACGTTGAGCCGCCAGGGGATGGGCCGGGCCGTCCAGCGGAAGCCGCCGCGGGCCTGCGCGTTGCGGCACCCCCGCGACCGGGCGGCGGCGGTCGCCCCGGCGGGCCCGGTGAACAGGTCCACGCGGTCGATCGCCAGCTCCAGGCGCCCGCGGGCGTCGTAGTACTGCACGTCGCGATACCTGCCGTCCTCGTCGATCGATGCGGAGGCGAACATCGTGCCGTCCTCGCGGGTGATCTCCACGGTGGAGCCGTCCCGCGTGGGCGTCACCTGGGCGTCGCCGCCCTCGGGCACCGCGAACGCGTCCGGGACGCCGGCCACCGGACCCCACTCCGGCAGCGCGGGCACCTGGGGCGGCAGCGGTTCGGTGGCCGTGGGAACGCTCGCCGCGGTGGACGCGGAGGTCCCGCCGCCGCCGTCCCGCGTGGCGACCACCACGGCCACCACCACGACGGCCGCCGCGAGGAGGGCCGTGACGGCCACGGCCGCGCGTCGGTGCGGGATGGGCTCTCGGGGCTGGCTCACCGGCGGCCAACCTAACAGCACGCCCATCACGGGCGCACCGCGCGGCGTTATCCTCATCCGGCAGCTGGCGGCAACCCCCGGAGACCGCGACGTGGCCACGCGAGGACTGCTCGCAGAGAACGTGTACCGGCGCATCCGCACCGACCTGCTGCGCGGGCGCATCCGTCCGGGCACGCGGGTGACCGAGCAGTGGGCCGCCGACCACTACCACGCCTCGCGCACCCCGGTTCGCGAGGCCTGCCGGCGGCTGGCCGAGGAGGGTCTGCTGGTGCACCGCCCGCGCCACGGCTACAGCGCCCCGGTGATCGACCCCGGCGAGATCTCCGAGCTGTACGACGTGCGCCGCGCCCTGGAGAGGCCGTGAGCGGCACGGCGGTCATCACCCAGCTGCGGCGCGCGTGGAGCGGTGACGCCCCGGAGCCCGGCGAGGACGCGGTGTTCCGCGACGAGGCGTTCCACCTGGGCATCGCCAAGCTCGCCGGCAGCCGCGTGCTCGCCGGGATGCTCACCGGCATCAACGCGCGCATCCGCCTCGTGCGCGTGCACGACTTCCTCGACCCCGCGCGCGTGCAGGCCACGGTGGTGCAGCACCTGGAGATCCTGCGGGCCGTCGAGGCACGCGACGCGGATGGCGCCGCGGCCCTCATGGACGCCCACATCAGCGAGTCCCAGGAGTATGCGAGCCCCGCCGCGGAGCGCGCGCTGGCGGAGCTGTGGGAGGGCGCGACGCCGCCGGCCTGACCACCCGGTTGGCCCAATGGAGTAAACGGCGGCCGGAAATCTGGCCAAGGGCCCAACGTCCCGTGCCGAAACCGATTTGTATACAAAAGGCGTGCACGAAAACACGCCTGCGGACAGCGATCTGCTGCCCCACTCACCGCCCCTCGAGGCCCATGAACTGACCATTGCGTTCGGGGATCTGGTCGCCAACGACCGCGTGTCCCTGACCCTCCGCGCGGGCGAGGTCCACGCGGTGCTCGGCGAGAACGGCGCCGGCAAGAGCACCCTCATGAAGCTGCTGTGCGGCATCTACCGTCCCCAGCACGGCCGCATCGTGGTGGAGGGCCGCCACGTCGACATCCCGTCTCCCTCGGTCGCCCGCACGCTGGGCATCGGGATGGTGTTCCAGGACATGCGCCTGGTCCCCGCGCTGAGCGTGCTCGAGAACATCAGCCTGGGCCTCGGCGGCGAGGGCCTGCTGCTGCGCCCCAAGGTCCTGGCCGCGCGCGTCGCCGAGGCCTCCGGCCGCGTGGGACTCGCCGTGGACCCCCACGCCAAGGTGCGCAACCTCTCCATCGGGGAGCGCCAGCGCGTGGAGATCCTGAAGGTGCTCATGGCGGGCGCCAAGGTCCTCATCCTCGACGAGCCCACCAGCGTGCTGGCCCCGTCGGAGGTGGACGCGCTGATGGGCGCCGTGGACCGCCTGCGCTCCGAAGGACTGGCGGTCGCGCTCATCACCCACAAGCTGCCCGAGGTGCGGCAGATCGCCGACCGGCTCACCGTGCTGCGCGGCGGCAAGGTCGTGCTGTCCGACACCGCCCCCGGCGACGTCGACGACCGCCAGCTGGTGGAGGCCATGGTGGGCCGCCCCGTGCCGCCCCTGCCCTCCGACCGCATCCCCCCGCGGGACGACCAGGCCCCCGCGCTGGTCATGTCGGGCATCTCCGCCCGCGGCGACGACGGCCGCAACGCGCTCAGGGATGTGGACCTGGAGGTCCGCGCCGGCGAGCTGCTGGGTGTCGCCGGTGTGGCCGGCAGCGGCCAGCGGGAGCTGGCCGAGGTGGCCCTGGGCCTGCGCATCCCCACGAGCGGCACCGTCACCATCGGCGAGCGGCTCCTGGAGCGGCCCAGCCCGTCGGCGGGGCTTGCCGCCGGCGCCGTGGGCGTCCCGGAGGATCCCCGCGCCGAGGCGGTCGTGGAGGGCATGACCGTGCTCGAGCACATGGTGCTGGGCGGCATCGAGCCGGGCCGGCGCGGCCTGGGCATCGACTGGCCGAAGGCCCGGCGCGACCTGGACGACCACGAGGCCGCCAAGCGGCTGGAGATGGCGGGCGCGGAACGCATGGTGGGCCAGCTCTCGGGCGGCAACATCCAGCGCGTGATGCTCTCGCGGGCGCTCGGGCGCCCGTCGATCCTGGTGGTCGCGGCCTACCCCAGCCGGGGCCTCGACGTCGCCATGACTCGCGCCACCCAGTCGCTGCTGCTGGAGGCCCGCGACGGTGGCGCCGGGGTGCTGATGATCTCCGAGGACCTCGACGAGCTGCTGGAGATGAGCGACCGCATCGCGGTGATGCACGATGGCCACGTGGTGGGCATCGTCGCCGCCGCGGGCGCCGATCGCCACGAGATCGGCCGCATGATGACCGGCGCCGCCGCGTCCGCCGAGGAGGTGGCCGCGTGACGGCCCTTCGCCGCCTGCGCCCGCCGGACCCGGCGGTCCTGGGCCGGGACCTGCTGCGCTGGGGCTCGGCGGTCGTCATCGGCCTCGCGGGCTTCGCCTTCTTCGTCGCGGCGGTCGGCGCCGATCCGTTCGAGGCCCTGTCGGCCATGTGGCGCGCCGCGGTGGTGGATCCCATCGGCCCAGGCGAGGTGCTGGTCTACGCGGCGCCGGTCATCCTGGCGGCGCTGGCCGTGGCCATCCCGGCACGCGCCGGGCTGTGGAACCTGGGCGGCGAGGGCCAGATCACCATGGGCGTCGTGGGCGCCACGGTGGCCTCCCACATGATCCCCTCCTCGCTGGACTCCTGGGCGGCGCTGCCCCTGCTGGCGGTGGGCGCGGCGATCGCCGGGGCCATCTGGTGCGGCATCGCCGCGGTCCTGCGGGTGAGCGTCAACCTCAACGAGGCGATCAGCAGCCTGCTGCTGAGCTACGTCGCCCTGCGCGTCCTGGACTACCTGGTCAACGGGCCGTGGAAGGACCCGGGCAGCCTCGGGATCCCCCAGGCGGAGCCGCTTCCGGCGTCCCAGCAGCTGCCGCTGCTGGACTGGCTGCCGGTGTTCGGCGGCGGACGCCTGCACGCCGGGATCCTGGTGGCGGTGCTCGCGCTGGCGGTGGTGCTGTTCGCCTCCCGGCGCACCGTCTGGGGCTTCCGCCTGCGCGTGGTGGGCGGCAACCCGGAGGCGGCCCGCCGGGCCGGCCTCCCGGTGAAGCAGCTCATCATCACGGCCATGCTCGCCGGCGGCGCCATCGCCGGCCTGGCCGGCTTCGTGCAGCTCACCGGCGTGGAGGGCGCCGCCAAGGGCGGCATCGCCGGGGTCTACGGCTTCCTGGGCTTCCTGGTGAGCTGGCTCGGCCGCCACGACCCGGTGGCCATCCTCATCGGCGCCGTCGTTGTGGGCGGCATCGCGGTGGGCGGCGACGCCCTGCAGATCGACGCGGGACTCCCCGCGGCGTCCATCAACATCCTCCTCGCCCTGCTGCTGCTGGCGGTGCTCGGGAGGCGCGGTCGCGCGAGGGGGGCAGAGGGATGATCGAGGCGGTCCTTGCCGGGGCGGTTCGCGGCGGGAGCTCCATCCTGTTCGCGGCCCTCGGAGAGACGGTCAGCGAACGGGCCGGGGTCATCAACCTCAGCACCGAGGGCTCCATGCTCACCGGGGCGCTCGCCGCCTACGTGGTGGCGGTGGAGACCGGCAACGCCTGGCTCGGAGCCCTCGCGGGCGCCGCCGCCGGCGCGACGCTGGCCGCGCTGCACGGCGCGATGGTGGTGTGGCGCGGCGCGAACCAGCTCGCCACCGGAATCGTGGTGCTGTTCCTGGCGCTCGGCGTCACCGCCCTGCTGGGCCGCGACTACGTGGGCGTCGGCGTGGAGGGCTTCGACCGCTGGGCGGTCCCCGGGCTCTCCGACATCCCCTTCGTCGGCACGATCCTGTTCAACCAGGATCCCCTGACCTATCTGGCGCTCATCGCGGCGCCATTGGTGTGGCTGCTGCTGTACCGGACCCGGCCCGGGCTGTTCGTCCGGGCCGCCGGCGAGCGCGGCGAGGTGCTCTTCGCCGCGGGCCACTCGCCCCGGCTCGTGCGCTTCGGCGCCGTCACCTTCGGCGGCCTGCTGGCCGGCATCGGCGGCGCGCAGCTGTCCACCGCACTCGCCCTGAACTGGAGCGAGAACATGGTGGCGGGCCGCGGGTTCGTGGCCGTCGCCCTCGTCATCTTCGCCGGGTGGAACCCACTCGGCGCGCTGGTGGGCGCCCTGTTCTTCGGTGGCGTCGAATCCCTCCAGCTGCAGTTGCAGGCCCAGGGCGTGTCCGTTCCGGCGGACCTGCTCAACGCACTGCCGTACCTCGCCACCCTGACGGTGCTCGTCGTGCTCAGCCGCAAGCGGCTGCACGCGGCGCCCGAGGGACTGGCGCGGGTCTTCGAGATCTCACGCTGAGATGACCCCGACCGAAAGGACCGCGTTCACGCCCATGAGAGTGATCCGAACGCTCGCCGCACTCACCGCGGCACTCACCCTTGCCGTCGCCGCCGCAGGCTGTGGTGACGACGAGACCTCCGGCAGCACCGACACCGGCGCCGCGGCGTCCGGTGAGAAGACGAAGGTCGGCTTCATCTACGTCGGCCCGAAGGACGACTTCGGTTACAACCAGGCCGCCTACGAGGGCAGTGAGGCCGCCGCGTCAGAGCTCGGCAACATCGAGCTGCTGCAGGCCGAGAGCGTGCCGGAGGACGCCGGGGTGGAGCGCGTGATGGAGCGCATGATCTCCCAGGGCGCCAAGGTCCTGTTCCCCACCAGCTACGGCTACCTCAAGTACGCCGAGGCGGTTGCGGCCAAGCACCCCGACGTGGTCGTGGTCCACCAGGGCGGCCTCGAGTCCAAGCCGGGCGCGCCGAACTTCGGCACCTACTTCGGCACCGTGTACGAGCCCGTCTACCTCGCCGGCATCGCGGCCGGCAAGGCCACCAAGACGAACAAGCTCGGCTACATCGTGGCGTTCCCGATCCCCCAGACCCTCGCGAACGTGAACGCGTTCGAGCTGGGCGCCAAGTCGGTGAACCCCAAGGCCACCACCACGGTGGTGTTCACCGCCAGCTGGTGTGACCCGGGCAAGCAGGCGCAGGCCGCCACGGCGCTGATCAGCCAGAAGGTCGACGTGCTCACCCAGCACCAGGACTGCACCAAGACCATCATCGAGACGGCCGAGCGCGCCGGGGTCTCCAGCGTGGGCTACCACTACGACGCGTCGTCGCTGGCGCCCAAGGGCTGGCTCACCGGTTCCGAGTGGAACTGGGGCCCCATGTACACCGACATCATCACCACCGCGCTCGAGGGCAAGTTCGAGGGCAGCCCGTACGACGGTGACTACCGCGTGGGCCTGCAGACCGGTGACAACCCGTTCGTGCAGTCGCCCTTCGGCCCGGGTGTCGACGACGCCACCAAGGCGGAGATCGAGACGGCGAAGGCGAAGCTGGCCGACACGGGCATCTTCACCGGCCCGCTGAAGGACCAGTCGGGCAAGGAGGTCGTGCCCGCCGGGAAGACGCTCACCTACGACGAGGTCGAGCAGATGAACTTCCTGGTCGAGGGTGTCGTCGGAAACATCCCGAAGTAACGGGGTGGGCGGCGTCGCATTCAACGCGGGACGCCGTTCGCACCTGATCCACGTCTCCGTGGAGGGCCCCCGCAACGGGGCCCTCCCGGTCGTGCTGGTGCACGGGGTCTGCTTCGGACCGGAGACGTTCGAGCGTCCGGCGAGCGCGCTGGCGCGCCGGGTCCGGGTGCTCACCGTCCACCGTCGCGGCTACGGCGGGTCCGCGGACCTGCCGCCCGGCGAGACGGTGGACGAGCACGTGAACGACGTGGTGGCCGCTCTCGATCGCATGGGGATCCCCAAGGCGGTCTTCGTGGGCGTCTCGGGCGGCGCCACCATCACCCTCGCCATCGCGCTCGCGCATCCCGCGCGGGTCGCGGCGGCGGTGGTGCACGAACCGGCCCTCGGGCCGCTCGCGCCGGGGGTGCACGGCATCCTCAGCACCGGCGCGGGCATGATCGCCCAGGCGGCGGAGGCCGCCGACGGGGCGGAGGCGATGGCGGGCCTGCTCGCCGGGCCCTCGTGGGGCGCGTGCGGCCACGCCGAGCGCATGCGCATCCGGGAGCTCGGGCCGGTCGTGCGCGCCGAGGTCCCGGGGTTCCTCGAGTTCGCGCCGTCGGCCGACGAACTGCGGACGCTCCGGGCCGTGCCCCTGGTGTCCAGCGTGGGCGGCAACTCCCGCGCCCAGCGGATGGCGGCGGCGCAGGTCCTCGCCGGCATCGCCGGCGCGCGGTTGGAGGTGGTGCGCGAGGTGGGGCACCTGCTGCAGATCGAGGCCCCGGCGGTGCTCGCCCGGTGCGCGCTGCGCCAGCGACGGGCGGTGCTGGGATGACCGGCGTCGCGGTGGAGGGCAGCCGCCCCTACGCATGGCCCTTCGACGGCGCGCTGCCGCCGGAGCGGACGGCGCTGCTGGTTGCGGGCGCCGACGCGGCATGGCGCGCCCGCTGCGCCGATCCGGTGCCCGTGGACCGCATGATCGCGGCGCTCGCCGAGCCGCTGCGGCGGGCCGGCGTGCTCATCGTGGCCGTGCGCTGCGCGGCCCCGGGGGGGCGTGAGATCCCCGTGGGCGACTCCGGTCCGGAAGCCGACCTGCGGATCACCGCCGCCGGCGTGGACGGCTTCTGTGGCAGCCCGCTGGACGGCGCCCTGCGCGCCGCCGGGCGGGACCGCCTGGCCCTCTGCGGCTACGGGCTGGAGGGCCCCGTGCACTCCACCCTGCGCAGCGCGAACGACCGGGGATACGAGTGCCTGCTGCTCACCGACGCCTGCGCCGAGCTGGAGCCGGACCTGCGCGAGGCGGCGATCGAGACCATCACCATGTCGGGCGGGATCTTCGGCGCGGTCGCGCCGTCCGCGGCGTTCCTGGACGCCGTCGCGCCCGGCAGCGAGCTGTGAAGGAGGACGCATGACCTACGGCACCGTCGCGGCGGAGCCCTACCGCTGGCCGTTCGACGACGTGATCGACCCGGCCCGGACCGCGCTGGTCCTCATCGACTGGCAGGTGGACTTCTGCGGGGAGGGTGGCTACGTCGACCAGATGGGCTACGACCTCAACCTCACCCGCACGCCGCTGGAGCCCACGGCCCGTGTGCTCACCGCGGCACGTGAGCGCGGGTTCACCATCGTCCACACCCGGGAGGGACACCGCCCGGACCTCACCGACCTGCCGGCCAACAAGCTGTGGCGCTCCAAGCAGATCGGCGCCGGCATCGGTGATCCCGGGCCGTGCGGACGGGTGCTGGTGCGCGGCGAGCCGGGCTGGGAGATCGTGCCGGAGGTCGCGCCCGTGGAGGGGGAGATCGTGATCGACAAGCCGGGCAAGGGGGCGTTCTACGCCACCGACCTGGACCTCACCCTGCGCACCGCCGGGATCACGCACCTCATCTTCACCGGCATCACCACCGACGTGTGCGTGCACACGACGATGCGTGACGCCAACGACCGCGGCTACGAGTGCCTGCTCCTGGAGGACTGCACCGGGGCCACCGACCACGGCAACTACCTGGCGGCCCTCAAGATGGTGACGATGCAGGGCGGGTCCGCCGCCCTGCTGGAGGCGATCGGGGCGGCCTGAGGTCGTGAGCCGGAGGTCCCGGAACCCTCCGGCTCAGGACACCTTCGCCGTGTCGCCCATCAGCCGCCGCAGCGCGTCCACGGCGACCGGGCAGAACTGGGTGCCGGCGTGGCGCTCCAGCTCGCGCAGCGCCTCCTCGGGCGGCCGCGCGGGCGAGTAGGCGCGACGGCCGGACACCAGCACGTCCCAGGTGTCGGCCACCGCGATGATGCGCGCCCCGTCGGGCACCGCGGTTCCCGCCAGGCCGGCCGGGTACCCGGCGCCGTCCCACCGTTCGTGGTGGTGCCGGATCCAGCCGCACTGGTCGCGGTCCAGCGCCTCGCCGGCGATCTCCGCGCCCAGGTCGGCGTGGCGCTCCACCGCCGCCCGCTCCTCGGGGCCGAGCGGCCCGGCCGTGCGCAGCAGCGCGTCGGGCACGCAGATCTTGCCCACGTCGTGCAGCAGCGCAGCGTCGCGCAGCCGGGCGGCGCGCGCCACCGGCCAGCCGAGGGCCAGCGCGATCGACCGGCTGGTCTCGGCCACCCGGTCGGCGTGCCCGGCGGCCATGCCGTCCTTGGCGTCCACCGCCGCCGCCAGCGCTCGCAGCGCGCGCAGCGTGTGGTCGCCCTCGAAGCGGATCGCGCGGTCCTGCGGGGACAGCTCCTCCAACAGCTCAGGGCCGTACCGGGCGGTCTGGTCGCGGCCGTTGCCCTTGGCCCAGTACATGGCCAGGTCGGCCAGCCGCACCAGCTCGTCGGCCGATCCGAGGGCCTGTCCCAGCTCGCACACGCCCACCGACAGCGTCACGCGCAGTCCCTGCCAGGCCGGCTCGGCCGACACGTGGGCGCGTGCGCGCTCCACCGCGTCGGCGGCCGCCGCCAGGTCCGCGTCCGGGAGGATCCAGGCGAACTCCTCGCCGCCGATCCGGGCCACCAGGTCGCCGTCGCGGGCGCCCGCGGCGAGCCGCGCGGCCACCTCGGCCAGCACGGCGTCGCCGGCCGGGTGGCCGTGGACGTCGTTGAGCCCCTTGAAGTGGTCCAGGTCGATCACCGCCAGGCTCAGCCGGCGGTCGTACCGGCGCGCCCGGGCCACCTCCATGCGCAGCCGCTCCTGGAAGGCGCGGTGGTTGGGCAGCCCGGTGAGCGGGTCGGTCACGGCCTGCGCGGCCAGGCGCTCCCGGGCCTCGGCGGCCTGCACGGCGATGCTCACCAGCTGGGAGAAGCTCTCCAGATGGTGCTCGGCGCCGGCCGGCAGGCGCCCGTCCTCGCGGCTGGCGGCCATCACGACGCCCCAGAGCCGGTCGTCCACGAACACGGGGGCCGCCGCGCTGGCGGCGAGTCCGGCAAGCGTGGCGCGTCCACGGTAGGTGTCGATCCTGATGGCGCGGCCGCTGCGCCGCACCTCGTGCGCCGCGGGGGTGCGGGTGGCGTCCAGGAGCTCGCCCACGCGGGCCCGCGGGTGGGGGTCCGAGTACCCGAGCAGCCGGGTTCCGCCGGCCTCGAACCGCATCACCATGCCGATCTCCACGCCCAGCAGGTCGGCGATCTCGGTGGCGGCCAGGCCGGTCACCGAGATCAGCTCACCGCCGGCCGCGGCGGCCGCCGTCGCCACCCGGCGCAGGGCGGCCTGCTCGGCCAGCCGTCCGCTCGCCGCGCGCTCGGCGGCCAGCCGCGGGCCCGCGTCCCGGGAGATGCTGATGATGCGCACGCCGTCCGGGTCGTCGATGGCCTGCAGCACGCTGTCCAGCGGCACGTGCGAGCCGTCGGCACGCAGGGCGCGCAGGGTCCGGTAGACCGGCGTCCGCGTGGTGACCGCCTCCCGGATGCCGCTTTCGGCCTCCGCGTGGTCGTCCGGGTGCAGCAGGTCGAACGCCGACCGGCCCACCAGCCGCGCGGGCGGCACGCCCAGCAGCCGCTCGGAGGCGTGGCCCGAGAACTCGATGTCGCCGTCGGCGCCGTGGATGAGGATGAGGTCCATCGAGGCGCGCGCCAGGAACCGCAGCTGCTCGGCCATCCTGGTCTGCTCGGCCTCGGCGCGGCGGCGGGCGGTGATGTCCCGCGTGACGATCGCGATGGCCCCGGCGCGGGGGGTGAGCGTGTACCGGAACCACCGTTCCCCGACCGGCGGGGGCAGCACGTAGTGCCGCTCGTGCTCCTGGGGCCGCTGGTCGCGCAGCACCTCGGTGTACTCGCGCAGCAGCCGGGGCAGGTCGCCCACCGACGCGTAGTCCGACACCCGGGTCCCGATGTGCTCGTCACGGGTGCGCGCGAGGTCGGCGGCCACCCGCTCGTTGCAGTCGATCACCACCCCGTCCACGATCCGCCCGTCTGCGTCCATCACGGGCTCCACCAGCATGAAGCCGTCCAGGATCGAGTCGCGGGCGGCGGACAGGTGCAGGTCGGATCGCACCCGGGCGGTGGCGTCCTGGATCGTCCACAGCACGCCGGTCCCGGCGACCGGCGCCACGATCACGTGCGCGGCCACCCGCTCCGGCCCCCGCTGCACGGTCAGATCCAGCGTGGTGCGGTGGCCCTCCAGCGCCCCGGCGTGCGCCGACATCAGCTCGGCATGGAGGTCGTCCGGCCACCAGGGGTGGGGGAGCGCCTCCACCGATCGCAGCGCCTCGGGCGCGAGCCCGGTGAGCGCGCACAGCGGGGCGTTGGCGGCGATCACGGCACCGCCGGCATCGGTGAGGCAGGCCGCGTCGTGCAGCGCCTCCACCAGGGCCGCCAGGCGCGCGCCCTCACCGGCGTCGGGTCTGGGACCCGGGACGTGAACCGTGGCCATCCCGTGTGGTGTCGGCGCGGTGATGCGAAGACTGTAGGCCCGTCAGGGCCTACGAAAAAGCACAGATGAACTCGCCTGCCCTGCGGGGGCGGATCAGGTGGCCCACACCGCGCGCGGGCCGCGCGCCAGCCGGGCCATCAGCTGGGCGGCCGGCGCCCAGAACTGCGCGCCGGCGCAGCGCTCGAGCTCGGCGATGGCGTCCTCCACGGGACGCACGGTGCCGTAGTGGCGCGCGCGGATCATCACGTCCCAGGCGTCGGCGACGGCGATGAGCCGGGACCCCTCCGGGATCGACTCGCCGGCGAGCCCGTCGGGGTAGCCGCCACCGTCCCAGTGCTCGTGGTGGTGCCGGATCCACCGGCACTGCTCGGCGGTGAGCGCGTCGGCGGTGATCTCGGCGCCCAGCGCCGCGTGCCGCTTCACCACCTCGTATTCGGACGGCTCCAGGCCGCCCGGCTTGAACAGCACCGCGTCCGGCACCCCCAGCTTGCCCACGTCGTGCAGCAGCGCCGCGTCGCGCAGCATGGTGGCCCGCTCGGGACTCCAGCCGATCGCCAGCGCGAGCCGGTGCGACAGGCTCGCCACGCGCTCCGAATGCGCCTTGGTGGAGGCGTCCTTGGCGTCCACAGCCCGGGCCAGGGAACGCAGCGCCACCAGCGTCTGGGTGCGCTCCAGCCGGTTGGCGCGCTCCTCGATGGACAGCGAGTCCACCACCTCCGGCGAGTACAGGCACACCTGGTCGCGCTCCGTCGGCGAGCCGGAACAGCTCGTCGGCGTCGCGGGCGCGGGAGAGGTCCGACACGCCGGCCGAGACGGTGATGCGCTCGTTCTTCCACAGCGGCTCGCCCGCGATGGCGGCCCGGGCGCGTTCGACGGCCTGCATGGCGGTGAGGCCGTCGGTCTCGGGGAGCAGCCAGGCGAACTCCTCGCCGCCCACGCGCGCCACCAGCTCGCTGGCCCTGGCGTTGCTCTGCAGCATCCCGGCCAGCGCCGCCAGCACGGTGTCGCCGGCCTGGTGGCCGTGCAGGTCGTTGAGCCGCTTGAAGTGGTCGATGTCGATGAGCGCCAGCGACAGCGGCCGCCCGTACCGCCGTGCCCGTGACACCTCGGTGCGCAGGCGCTCGTGGAACGCCCGGTGGTTGGCGAGCCCGGTGAGCGGGTCCTCCAGGGCCTGCTCCTTCAGCTGCTCGCGCTGCTCGTGTGACACCAGCGCCACCGACACCAGCTCGGCGAACCGCTCCAACCGCGCCTCGGCGCCGGCGGGCACCGAGCCACCGGGCCGCCCCACCGCCACCGCCGCGCCCCACAGGGCGTCGTCCACCCGCACGGGCGCGGCCACGGCGGACACCATCGCCGAGTGCCCGCCGGGGGACTGCAGCGGCGCGGCGGCCCGGGAGGTGCGGCCGTTGCGCTGCATGGAGGCCAGCGCGGTCCCCTCCAGCAGCAGGCGGTCGTCGGGCCGCCACGGCAGGTGCGCCGATGCGGCCACCACGGTCGCGTGCTCGCCGTCGTGGTCGAACCGCACCACCGCGCCCCCGTCCACCTCGAGGAGCTTGGGGATCTCCTCGGCCACCATCGCCAGCACCGGCCCCGAGTCGGACTGGTTGGCCACCGCCATGGCCACGCGGCGCAGGGCGGTCTGCTCGGCGGCCTCCAGCTCCGACCGCTCGGCCCGGTCGCTGGCCTCCCGCTCGGCCGCAAGCCGGGCGGTGGCGTCGCGGGAGACCCAGATGAGGGCCGACAGCCCGCCGTCGTCGTCATGGATGGGCCGGATGGTGGTGTCCAGCCACAGCGCGCTGCCGTCGGGCCGCACCACCCGGTAGGTGAGGGTCTCCACGAACGCCCGGCCGTCCCGCAGGCGCCGCAGGCCCGCCACCACCCGCTCCCGGTCCTCGGGGTGCACGTGATCCAGCGGGCTGCCGCCCACCAGCTCGTCCGGCTCGCGGCCCAGCAGCGCGCGGCTCGCCTCGCTGACCGTGCGGAACCCGCCGTCGGGGTCGTGGGCAGAGATCATGTCGCCGGCGTGGCGGGCCACGAAGCCCAGCTCCTCCGCCATCTTGCGGCTCTGCTCCTCGGCTGCCCGGCGGGCGGTGATGTCCCGTGCCGAGGACTGCACCTCGATGAGCCGCCCGTCCCCGTCGCGCAGGGCGTGCGAGATGGCCTCCACCCACACCCACGACCCGGTGCGGTGCCGTGCGCGGAACGTGGCGGTGGCGGTGTCGGCGCCCCGGATGAGCCGCCGGTGCTCGCGCAGCACGTTCTCCAGGTCGTCTGGATGGATGTGGTCCTGCAGGCGCGTGCCGCTGATCTCGGCCAGCGCATAGCCCAGCACGCGCTCCACGGAGGGCGACAGGTAGAGGAAGCGCAGCGAGCTGGAGACCCGCACCACGATGTCGGTGGAGTTGTCGGCCAGCAGCTCGTGCGTCCGGCGGGCCTCCTGCCAGGCCTCCTCGATGAGCAGCCGCTCGGTGACGTCCTCCACGGTCACCACCAGGCCCACCGGCCGCCGGTCCGCGTCACGCGCGGTGTCCCAGGTGACCCGGGCCAGGAAGTTGGTGCCGTCGCTGCGCAGCAGCGTGCACTCGCCCTCCACGGGCGGGCCGCCGTCCCACAGCCCCCGGATGTCGGCGTCCAGGCGCTCGGCGGCCTGCGGCGGCCACCATGGCGGCGGCAGCGGCGAGCCCTCCAGCGCGCGGGGCTCGAAGCCGGTGAGGTCCCCCAGGCGGCCGTTCATGGCCAGCATGTGGCCGTCCGCGTCGTAGACGGCCAGCCCCTCGCCGACCGCCTGCAGGAGGGCGGCGGCCGTCCACCCATCTGGGAACGGCTGGGGGGATCTGACGAAGCGCGGCGACCGCGCCCCGGATGCGAAGGGCCTGTCGATGCGGGCGATTGTTGCGCGTTTTGGATCCGTTCGAAAACGCGCCGTTCGGAGCTTCTGGCGATCAGCCCGGAAGGGCGACCACCACCAGTTTCGGCTCGGTCATGCTGCGCACCGCGTACCGCGGCCCCTCACGCGTGTTGCCGCTGTCTTTCACCCCGCCATACGGTTGCTGGTCCGCGCGGAACGTGGGTGTTTCGTTGATGAGCACGCCGGCGAAGTGGAGCCGGCGGGCCCACGACATCGCGTGGTCGACCCGTGCGGTGAAGATGGCCGCCTGCAGTCCGTAGGGGGATCCGTTTGCCAGCTCGACGGCCTCCTCGTCGGTGTCGTAGGCGGCCACGCCCACCACCGGCCCGAACACCTCCTCGCAGCTCACCCGCATGGCGGGTGTGATGCCGTCCAGCACCGCCGGCCGGATGAGCCGGCCGTCGCGGGTGCCGCCGGTCACCAGGCGCGCGCCGGCCCCCACCGCCTGGCCGATCCACTCCAGCACGCGCTCCTGCGCGGCTTCGGTGATCACCGGGCCCACCTGGGTGGCCTCGTCGGCGGGGTCGCCCACCACCAGCGCCTCCACCCTCGGGACCAGGCGCTCCAGGAACGCGGCGTGCACCGAGCGGTGCACGTAGACGCGCTGCACGCTGATGCAGGACTGCCCGGCGTGGGTGTAGCCGGACGCCGCGATCTTCGCGGCCGCCGCGTCGAGGTCGGCGTCGTGGGCGACGATCACCGGGGTGGAGTTCCCCAGCTCCAGCGCCACGTGCTTGCGCGGGGCGTCGCGGCGGATGTCCCAGCCCACCTTCGAGGACCCGGTGAACGAGATCATCGCCACGTCCTGGTGGGCCACCAGCGCGCCGCCCACCACCGACCCCGGGCCCACCAGCACCTGCAGGGCGTCCTCGGACAGGCCGGCCTCGTGGAGGATCCCGGCCAGGGCGATCGCCGACAGCGGCGTGGTCTCGGCGGGCTTGAGCACCACCGGGCACCCGGCGGCCACCGCGGGCGCCACCTTGTGGGCCACCAGGTTGAGGGGGAAGTTGAACGGGCTGATCGCGCCCACCACGCCCACGGGCTCCAGCACCGTGTAGGCGAGCTTGCCCACGCCGGCTGACGTGCCCTCCAGGGGCACGATCTCCCCGGCCAGCGTCCGCGCCTCGATGGCCGAGTAGATGAGCGTGTCGGCGCACCGGGCCACCTCGCCGCGGGCCTGCACGATGGGCTTGCCGGCCTCGGCGCAGATGGTGGCCGCCAGCCGGTCGGCGCGCTCGGTCACCAGCCGGGCCGCCCGCTCCAGCACGGCGGCGCGCTCGGCGGGCGGGGGAGGGGGCAGACATCGCCGGGCGCGGGTGACGGCGCCGTCGACGGCCTCGGCGCCCACCTCGTCCAGCGTGGCGATCACCTCGCCGGAGTACGGGTTCGTGACGTCGAGGCGGGGCAACGGGGGTGGGCTACCCGATCCCTCGGAGCGCCAAACCCTCGCGCTGGAAGCGGCGGGCGCGCTCCATGTTCTCGGCGTCGGGGCCGTTGCCGTCCAGTCCGGGCACCTCCAGCACCACCGGCAGGCCCTGCAGCGCCGGGCAGCCCAGGATGCGGCGCATGCCGTCCTCGCCGATGCGGCCGTCGCCCAGGTTCTCGTGCCGGTCCCGGTTCGACCCGAACTCGGTCATCGAGTCGTTCAGGTGCAGGCACCGCAGGCGGTCGATGCCCACGACCCGGTCGAACTCGTCGACCACGCGGTCGATCCCGCCCTCTTCGTGCACCGGATAGCCGCTGGCGAACAGGTGCTGGGTGTCCAGGCAGAACCCCAGGCGCTCCGGCTCGCCCACCGCGTCGTACACGCGGCGCAGCTGCTCGAACGTGCGGCCGATGGTGTCGCCGGCCCCGGCGGTGTTCTCCAGGTAGACCGCGCACGCGCCGGGCACCGCGCCCAGCGCCTCGGCGATGCCCGCCCCGATGCGGGCGATAGCCTCGTCCTCGGTGGAGCCCTTGCTGCTGCCCACGTGCAGCACGATGCCGGCAAGGCCCAGGCGCTCTCCGATCTCCAGATGCTGCCGCAGGCTCTCGATGGAGCTGCGGTGGATGTTGCGGGTGGAGGTGGCCGGCTTGCCGGGTGGCCCGGTGGGCACGTCGCGGTCCGGCGCGCCCAGGTTCATGAGGTAGAGGCCGTGGCTCACCAGCGGTCCCAGGCCCGCCGCCGCGGCCTTCTCGCGGAACAGCGCGACCTGCTCATCGGTGTGGTTGATGGGCTTCCAGGTGCGCGGGTTGTGCGTGAACACCTGCAGGCTCTCGCAGCCGATGGCGACGGCGCGGTCGACGGCGTTGCTGATGCCGCCGGAGGAGGAGACGTGGGCGCCGAATCGCATCCCGGGGGATCCTACGCGTCCGCGGTGCCGGTCCCCGGCGGGTCGGCCTCGGGGCCCTCGGTGGACGCCGGGGCGTCCCACAGGCGCTCCAGCGCGTCGAGGTCGGCGGGCTCCGGGGCGTCGTACGGGTCGGGCAGCGGCGCCAGCTCGGCCAGGGCGGTGAGTGCCTCGGCGCGCGCGTACTCCCACCAGCCCTCGTAACCGGGCGGCGGAACGGCCGGCGCCCCCAGCCAGTGCTCCAGCGCCACCGCGCAGCGCGCGGCGCCGGGACGGGCGTCGCGCAGGCAGCCGATGACCCCGCGGTGCCACAGCCGCGGCGGGAGGGCCATCAGCGCCAGCAGGTGCGGGTCGACGACCTCCAGCTGGAATCGGATGAGCCGCACCCGCTCCGGTCGCGGCACGGGCCCGGAGGCGCCCCACAGCGCGGCGCGCAGGTCGCGCAACGCCAGGGCGGCCTCGTGCACGGTGAGCTGCTCGCCCGGCTCCTCGGCCGCGCCGGCGTGCAGCATCGTCCAGGCCGACAGCGCCGGGATCGCCCCGACGGCCGCGGGGCCCTGACGGCGCAGGCCGGACACCGCGGCGCGGCTCTCCACCCAGCGCAGCGGGCGCAGGGCCCCGGCCAGGGTCCCGACCACCCCGGTGGCCCCGCCGCAGGCGTGGACCACGTCCGCGAGGGCCTCCAGCCCGTCCTGGGGGAACGCCCGCGACACGAGGTCCTCGCCCGGGAATTGCGATCGGTGAGCGGCCATGCGTCCCGACCATACGTCGGCCGCGGCCCCGCGCGCACGCGGGCCGGGCCGGAGGGGACGGGCGTTCCGGCGGCACGTCGGTATCCTTGCCGGGTGGCCCCTCCTCAGCGTCGTGACATCACCGGACCCGCGCGCGTCCGGTTCGCACCCAGCCCCACCGGCAACCTGCACGTGGGAAGCGCGCGCACCGCCCTGTTCAACTGGCTCGTGGCCCGGAACACCGGCGGCACCTTCATCCTCCGGCTGGAGGACACCGACCGCGAGCGCTCCACGCCCGAGAGCGAGGCGCAGATCCTGCGCGCGATGGCGTGGCTGGGCCTCGACTGGGACGAGGGGCCGTTCCGCCAGAGCGAGCGCGACGAGGTGTACCGCGACGCCATCGAGCGCCTGAAGGCCTCGGGCGCCGTGTACGCCGCGTGGGAGACCGACGAGGAGATGGAGGCGCAGCGCGTCGCGGCGCGCGCCGACAAGCGGGCCCCCGTGGTGCGCGGCCGGCGCGACTGGACCGCCGAGGACATCGCGCGCTTCGAGGCCGAGGGCCGCCGCCCGGCGTGGCGGTTCGCCGTGGAGACCGACGGCCGCACGGTGATCGACGACTACGTCCGTGGCGACGTCGCGTTCGAGCACACCTCGATCGAGGACTTCATCGTCGCCCGGTCCGACGGCACGCCCACCTACAACCTTGCCGCAGCCGTCGATGACCTGGAGATGGGCATCACCCACGTCGTGCGCGGCGAGGACCACATCTCCAACACCCCCAAGCAGATGATGGTGATCCGCGCGCTGGGCGGCACGCCGCCCGAGTACGCGCACATCCCGCTCATCCTCGGCCCCGACAAGAAGCGCCTGTCCAAGCGGCACGGCGCGGCGTCGGTGGAGGACCTGCAGGCGGCCGGCTTCATCCCGTCGGCGGTCATCAACGCCCTGGCCCTGCTGGGCTGGAGCTTCGATGACAAGACCACCATGTTCACGGTGCCCGAGCTGGTGGAGCGCTTCAGCGTGTCGCGCATCAGCAAGAGCCCGGCGGTGTTCGACCTGAAGAAGCTGCAGGTCATCAACGGCCGGTACCTGCGGATGATGGACGACGCCACCTTCACCGAGGCGCTGCTGGAGCACCTCACGCGCACCGGCTACATCACCACCCCGGAGCAGACCGACCTGGCGGCACGCGTCGCCCCGTCGGTGAAGCGCAAGCTGTCCACCCTCGACGAGTTCGACGTGCTGGCCGGCTGGCTGTTCCGCCCGCTCACGATGGACCCGGAGGCGTGGGAGCAGCTCACCGGCGACGTGCGGCACTCCATCCAGGTGGTGGGTGCGGGCCTGGGCCGGCTGGAGACGCTGGATGACTGGTCGGTGGACGCCATCAAGGCGGCCCTCAGCGACCAGCTCCACATCCTGGGGGAGGACGCCCGCGGCTTCCTGGAGCCGCAGCGGGTGGCCATCACCGGGCAGCGCGTGTCCACGGGCATCTACGAGAGCATGGTCCTGCTGGGACGTGATGAGACGCTCGCGCGGCTGCGCGATGCGCTCGCCAAGCTCGCGGAGATCTGGGTGGCATGAGGCGCGTCCTGGACATGCCGGTCGGTCGTGCCCTCACCATGGGTGCCGCGGTCATGTTCGGCGTGTTCTTCATCGCGGCGGCCATCGCGACCGGGTACGCCGGCCGTGACGGCGCGTCGGTGGTGGCCGGCGTCCTGGCCTACGCGTACCTGCTGTACGCCGCCATCCTGGTGGGGAATCACCTGCTCAAGCGCCCCAAGGGCGCCGAGCGGGCGGTCCGCGTGTACCTGGAGCGCCACCCGGCGATGGGCGCCTGGATCGGCGAGCCCGTGAAGGTGGCGCTTCCGTCGTTGCCCGCCGTGGACGGCCCCGGCACGGTCCCCGTGACGGCCGAGGTGTCCGGGCCCCTGGGCAGCGGCACGGTGGAGATGAACCTGGCGCGGCTCGGCCGCGAGTGGGAGGTGCTCGACGCGGTGCTGGTCACCGACGGCGAGCGCGTTCCGCTGCCGTCCCCCGGACGCTGAGCCCCGGCCGGCGCCGGAGCCCGTCGCGCGGCTGATTTCCGCCATTCGGCGATTCGGGCGCGTGTTCGCGGCCACCGGCCTCAAGGACGCGATGCGGTTGCCGAATGCACCGGGGTCACCGGCCCTCCCCGCTGGGCCCACAGCCGGACGGGATACGACGTGCAGCAACACCAATCCACTGCGGAGGCGGCGGTCGGCCGGGCGGTCGATGCGCTCGGAAGCCTTCCGGTGCTCTCCGGGACGGTCCTGAGGGTCATCACCCTCGCCGACGATCCGGAGTCGTCCACGGGCGACCTGGTGGTCGCGATGGAGACCGACGAGGCGTTCGCCGCCAACCTGCTTCGGTTCGCCAACAGTGCGCACAACGCGCGGCCCATCCGCGCCAGCACGATCCGGCAGGCGGTCACGCTCATCGGCCGTGCCGCCGTGAAGCGGCTCGCCCTGGAGGCCGCGACGTACCGGTTCCTGGAGCAGGTGCCCGGCAACGGCCGGCCCTCCCGCGGGCACATGCACATCCACGCGGTGGCCGTGGGGAGCACCGCCGCGACCATCGCCGAGCGCGCCGGGGTGGGGCTCGACACCCCGCACCTGGGCGGGCTGCTGCACGACGTGGGCAAGCTCGTCATGCCGATGGCCTTCGGTGAGGCCGCGGTTGAGCGGATCGCCGAGCGCTGCGCGGGCGGGGCGGCCCGGGTGGTGGCCGAGCGCGAGGAGTTCGGCATCGACCACGCGGTGGCCGGCGGCGTGCTGGCCGAGCGGTGGGGTCTGCCCGGCGAGGTCGCCGAGGCGGTGCGCCTGCACCACGGCGGCCTCGACAACGCGGCCGCTCCCACACCCGAGGTCGCGTGCGTGCAGCTCGCCAACGCGGTGGTGGAGATGATCGACGGCAACGAGGCCGACACGGCGCTCATCTCACGCGCGCTCACGCGCCTCGGGATCGCCGCGGAGGACCTGGACGAGATCGCCGAGCGCGCGCTGGCGGGCCACGGCGTCGCAGCGGGGCACGGCATCGGGGCCGAGGTGGCACGCCTGGAGGAACAGGCCCGCATCGACGACCTCACCGGCATCCTCAATCGCCGCGCGTTCCTGCAGCACCTGCGGGAGCGGATCTCCGAGGGCGGTGCCGGCGCCGTCGTGCTGTGCGACGTGGACGAGTTCAAGCTGGTGAACGACCGCCACGGGCACCGCGTGGGCGATCTGCTGCTGGTGGAGGTCGCGCGCGTGCTGAGCCGCTTCGGCACGGCCGGACGACTGGGTGGCGACGAGTTCGGCTGCTGGGTGCCCGGTACCGCCGCTGACGCCGAGCGCGCCGCGGCCGAGCTGGGCGGCATCCTGCGCGCGTCGCTCGCCGAGGCGCCCGCCCTGCAGGAGGTGTCGGTGTCGTGCGGCATCGCCGCCGCCGGCCCCGACCAGGACGTGCTGGAGCTCCTGGAGCGGGCCGACGGCCAGCTCTACCGCCGCAAGGCCGGCTGACCACCACCCTCCGGGGGTCCGCTACCGTTCCAGCGCAGGTTCGGGACGTGGCGCAGCTTGGTAGCGCACCGGCTTTGGGTGCCGGGGGTCGCCGGTTCGAATCCGGCCGTCCCGATGCGGGCGCGGTGACGGGCCCTCCGGGGCTCACGAGGCGCTTCCGGTGAGCAGCCGGCGCACCTCCTCGTCGTCGACCTGGTGGAAGTCCCGGTACCAGCGGCCGACGGCCTGAAGGTCGCGGGGCACGAGGGGGCACACCACCTCGTCGGCCTCCGCGCGCAGCAGCGCCAGGGTCTCGGGCGGGCCCACGGGGACGGCGATCACCAGCCGCCGGCATCCGGCGCGCCGCATCGCCCGGGCGGCGGCGATGACCGTGGACCCGGTGGCCAGGCCGTCGTCCACCAGCACCACGTCCCGCCCGGTCACGGGCACGGCGGGGACGCCGGCCCGCAGGCGGGCCTCCAGCCCGGCCGCCGTGAGGGCGGCGCGCTCGGCGGCCTCCTCCACGCCGGGGCCCGCTTCCCGCAGGTAGCGGGTCCCGTCGGCGGTCACGGCGCCCAGGGCGTACTCGGGCTGCTCGGGATGGCCCACCTTGCGCACCACCAGCACGTCCAGCTGGGCGCCCAGGGCCCACGCGACCTGCGCCGCCACCGGCACACCGCCGCGCGCGAGGCCCAGCACCAGCGGATCGTCGAGGGCGACGCCGCTCAGCGCGCGAGCCACGGCCCGCCCTGCGTCGGCCCGGTCGAGGTATCCGTTCACGGCGTCCGCCTCCCCCGATCGCAGGGTGTAGCCTCGCGCGGAGTCCCGAGGACCAGGCGATGCCAGAGCACCCCACGACACGGCGCCGGGCCCCCGAACGGCGAAGTACCCGCCCGGCGGAGATCCTGCGCGAGGCCCGCTCGCTGCTGGGGCTGCGGGCCTGCGTCCTGGTGAGGATCCCGGAGGACGGGACGCCCCGGGTGCTCACCGGCACCCGTCGCCGGCTGCCGCCGCCCGCCGCCGCCACGGTCCGGGTGCTGGAGTCCGTCGCCCGCGGGCGACGGGGCATTGGGGTGTGGCGCATGGGGTCCACGCGCCACGACGCCATCGTCACGCTGCTGGGCGACATCGCGCCGGGAGGCTCCGGCACCGCGTTCGCCGCGCGTCTCACGCCGGCCGGCGCCGCGGTGACCGAGCTCGTTGTGGGGGTGCACCCCGCCGCCGACATCCGTGCCGACGCGCTCACGGACGGCCTCGCCGACCTGGTGGGACGCACGCTGGCGTCCGGGGCCGTCAGCCCGCCATCCGGCGTGGACCCCCGCACGGGCGCCCTGCTGGAGACCGGTATTCGCCTCGCCGGGGAGCCGTCGCTGGAGGAGATCCTGCGGATCCTGCTGGAGAGCGCGCGACGCCTGCTGGGCGCGCGCTACGCGGCGCTGGGGCTGCTCGATCCCAGCGGCACGGGGATCGAGCGATTCATCACGGCGGGCATCGAGGACGGCGTGGTGATCGGCACGGCGTGCTCGGAATCCTGCTCGCCGATCGGCGCACCCTGCGCCTGGAGCGGATCGCCGACGACCCGCGCTCGTGCGGGTTCCCGCCCGGCCATCCGGTGATGACCACGTTCCTCGGCGCGCCCATCGCCCATGCCGGGAGGGTGTTCGGGAACGTCTACCTCACCGACAAGGAGGGCGGGCCGTTCAGCGAGCAGGACGAGCGGATCCTGGAAATCCTCGCCGCCCAGGCCGCCGCCGCGATCGCCTCCGCCCGGCGCCTGGAGGACGAGCACCTGCGGGTGGTGGAGCTGGAGCAGCTCCAGGGCGTCGTCCGCGAGCTGCAGGAGGTCCTGGCGCGCGGGATGGGCGAGGAGCACGCCCTCGAGGATCTGCTGCCCGCCGTGCTGGGGCACGCGCTCACCCTCGGCGGGGTGGAGCACGCCTGCATCGCGCTGGTGGACGAGGGCGCGATGATCGTGCGCGTCGCCGACCCCCCGGGGCGGCCGGGCCTCGCGGTCGGCCACCGCGAGGCGGCGGACCTGGACGCATTCGCCGCCGCGATGCGTCGCGCGTCCCGGCGCCCCGTCGAGGTCGTGGGCCTGTGGGTGGGCGGCGAGCTGGTGGGCGCGATCGGCGCCGCCGGCGAGGAGGTGGCCGAGGACGGCGTCCGCGCGGTGCTGTCGGCCATCGGCAACCAGCTCGCCCTGGCGGTCGCCAACGGCCGCGCCCTCGCCGCGGAGCGCGACCGCGCCCAGGCGACGACCGCGCTCCAGCTCGCCCGCGCCAACGAGCGTGCCACCGCCGACGGCTTCCGCCGCGCCATCCAGGCCCAGGAGTCCGAGCGCGCGCGCATCGCGCGGGAACTGCACGACGAGGCGGGCCAGGTGCTGACGGCGGTGTCCCTGCACCTGCGGGTCCTGGAGGACGTCGACGTGGAGCCCGGGCACCGGGAGCTGCTCACCGACCTGCGCCGTGAGGTGGTCGAGGCCGCCACCCATCTGCACGAGCTCATCACCGACCTGCGCCCGGCGGCGCTGCGTGAGCACGGCCTCGCATCCGCCATCGCCCAGCAGGCGCTGCGGACCGCGGGCGCCACCGGCATCCACGCGGACGTGAGCGTCGACGCGCTCCCGGACGGTCTGCCGGACGAGACCCAGATCGCCATCTTCCGGGTGGTGCAGGAGGCCCTCACCAACGTGGCGCGGCACAGCGGCGCCGCGGCGTTCAGCGTGACCGCGGCGGTGGAGGGCGACCAGATGCGAGTGGTCATCGAGGACGACGGCCGGGGGTTCGATCCCGATGCCGACACCAGCCGGCACGGCCTGGCCGGCATCCGTGAGCGCGTGGCGCTGCTGGGCGGACGCCTGCACGTGGATTCCTCCCCGGGGCGGGGGGCCGCGGTGATCGTCGAGCTGGACCTCGCCCGCGCCTGAACGGGGGGCGAGGTCCGCGCGAAGACGGCGGTGCCGGAGCGGCCCCCGCGCCGGCCCGGCACCACCTCGAATGATGCAGGCGCACCATCGATGCGCGATCCGTGAATTTCCCGGTTCCTGCTGGGCGAAGACCCCGATCTCACCCGTGACGGGTCCGCGCCCTCCGTGCCCGCCCGGATGTCCACCGGCGTGGCGGGATGGGATTCTCGGCGTGCGGTGCGCCAGGGAGGCCGCCGCGCACACCGCCCCGCCCGACGGGATCCGCGGCCCGAGCCAACGGGGGCTGCCGATGGGACCGCCGGCCGGGGCGGTTCCGCGTCCGGGCCGGCCCGGGGTGCGCGGGCGGGCGATCCGCGGGGCGCGATCCGTCCGGGCGCTCATGAACGGCGCGGCGGGGTGGTTCACCCTGCGGTGTATGTCCCAGGACTCCGAGATCAGGGTGCTCATCGCCGAGCCGCGTGAGGTGACCCGGCGGGGCCTCGCGCTGGTGATCGACCGTGAGCCGCGCATGCGGACGGTGGGGGAGGCCGCGACGCTGGCGGCGGCCCAGGCGGCCGCCGCCGCCTCGGGGCCGGACCTGGTGGTCATCGACGGCGGCCTGCTGGGGCGGCGGGGCGCCGATGCGCTCGACGCGATGCGCCGGGCCGCGGTCGGTGTCCGCGTGATGGCGCTGGTGGAGGGCGACCCGGGCTCCACCGACCAGGCCCTGCGCGCCGGGGCCGACGCGGTGATGGTCAAGCGCCGGGCCTCCGAGGAGCTCATCGCCGCGATCCAGGGGCTGTGCCGCCGTCCCCTGCCGACGCCGATGGCGGTCGGCCCGCGGCGCGGTGCGGTGGCTGCCGTGTCCGCTCTGGGCCCGGTGGACCGCGAGGTGCTGCGCCTGGTGGCCCTGGGTAACAGCACGGCGGCCATCGCGCGGCGGATCGGATGCGCGGCCGCCGAGGTGGAGCGGCGGCGGCGGGCGGTCGCGGCCGCGCTGGGCGCGGCGTCCCGGGCGGATCTCGTGCGCCTGGCCGATGACGCGGGGCTCACCGGCCCGGGGGTGTGAGGCGCCAGGTTCGACGGCGGCGATCGGGGTTCCCGTCCCGATGGCCGCCGCCGGGGCGTGGGAGTCGGGTGCCCCTCCGACTCCCTCGCTCTCACCCCGGGTGCCCTTCCGGGGTCCTGCACATGCAGTGTCCTCCGGCGGCGCGCCGGTGTCACCGGTCCGCAGAGGAAATGCCCATGGGGGCGGGCCATCCAGATGGGGGTCGCCCCGCAACGGTCCACCGGGGTAGGCTCGCGGGCGAATTCATCACCCCCGAAGGGACCTTTTCATGCTGTCGGACTTCAAGAAGTTCCTGCTCCAGGGCAACCTGATCGAGCTGGCCGTCGCGTTCGTCATCGGCGCCGCGTTCGCCGCCGTGGTCAAGTCGCTGGTCGACAACCTCGTGATGCCGATCCTGGCCGCCGTCGGCGGCAAGCCGAACTTCGATGACCTCACGTTCACCATCAACGACGCCGTGTTCCGGTACGGCGCGTTCATCACCGCGGTCGTGGGCTTCGTCGCCGTCGCCGCCGCCGTGTTCTTCTTCGTGGTCAAGCCCGTGACCAAGGTCATGGACCGCTACAAGAAGGACGAGGAGGCTGCTCCCGACGCGCAGGAGGAGCTCCTCAAGGAGATCAAGGGCCTGCTCGAGCGGCAGAACGAGCTGCTCGCCAAGTAGTCCCCGGGTCCCGCTGGCTGGCCTGGCGCCGCGTGCGCCGGGTCAGTCGGCGGCCCGCTCCTCACGGATATCGCCCGGAGCACGGCCCAGGATGGTGGATGCGTCACGCGTCGCCACCGGCTCGCCGTACAGCGGGCCCTCGGCATTGCGACATCCCAGCGCGCGCAGGCGGGCGGCGGCGCCCTCCTCGGTGACCCCTGCCGCGAACGGCACGAGCCCCAGGTGGCGGGCCACGGACATGGCGGTCTGGATGACGGCCCAGTCCCCGGTGGCGATGAGGTCCTGGTCGAGCACCACGCCGTCCACCGGCAGGGTGCGCAGCGCGTCCAGCGCGGTGGCGCCGCCGCCGAAGCGCTCCAGCACCGTCCGCACCCCGGCGCGGCGCAGCGCGCCGAGCGCCTCGCGGGCGGCCTCGCCGCCGGCGGCGGCCTCCGCCTCGGGGATGCGCAGCCACAGCCGGCTGCGGGGTGCCCCGGCGCGGCGCACGACGGCCTCGACGAACGGCGGCAGCCCGCCGTCGGCGATCGCGCCCGGCGCGGAGACCATGACGAACGGCTGCTCGCTGGTGTGGCGGCCGGCGCTCCAGTCGGCCAGCGAACCGGCGGCGCGGGCGATGAGGCGCTGCAGTGCGGGACCGGTCACGGCGCCGCCGTCGGCGGGCACGGCCACCACCCCGGCGGTGCGTCCGCTGGCCAGGTCCACCACCGGCACGTACGCGACGTTCAGGGCCTGGCTGCTCACGGGTGCCGCGGTGGCGCCGGAGCGGCGCAGGCGCCGGCCGGTGACCATGTCCTCGGCCTCCTCGATGACCACCAGGTACGCGGGCGTGTCGTCCCAGGCGACGGCGTTGGCGCGCACCTCGATGCGGCGGGTGCCGCTGGCCACGCGCACCACGGCGCTCAGGCCGTCGGTGAGGGGCGGCTCGCCCTCCAGCGGCAGGACGCCGCCGGGCTCGCAGTCGGGTACCAGCGCGTGCGCCACGGGGTTCGCGGCCAGCACCCGGCGGTCACCGGACACCACGGCGATGCCGATCGGCAGCGCATCGATCACGGCCTGGAGCCGGCGCTCCGAGCGGTCCAGTGCGTCCCGGAGCGTGGTGATGCGCTCCTCGGTGGCCTCCAGCAGCCGCGCGATCTCGGCGGCGGGCCCGAAGGCCGGCTCGCTCGTCTCCGTGGCGGGGGGCTGGATGGAATCGTCGTCGGCCATGACCTTCAATGCCGTGGCGGTGCGCGCGTGAGAGCCTTCCGGCACCAGATGCGACGCAGAACGCAAAGGTCCTCTTTTTCTCTCGCGGTCGCAATCCTTTTGGCGGCCGCCGTGCCGGCCCCATCGGCAGCGGTGCGCAACTTGCGGGTCAGCGCGTGGTGTTCCCGTTCCCCGGCACCACCGTCCCCTCGTGGCTGCGCGATCGCATCCGGCGGGGCGAGGCCGGGGGCGTGCTGCTGTTCGCGGGCAACGGCACGGACGCGGCGACGGTGCGCCGGCTCACCGATGCGCTGCAGTCCATTCCGCGCCCGCAGGCCCTGGACGCCCCGCTGCTGGTGATGATCGACCAGGAGGGCGGCCCGGTGCGCCGCCTGCGCGGCGCGCCCGAGGCCGGCGGCGGTGAACTGGCCCGGCGCCCGGTGGCCGCGTCCCGCACGGCGGGTGACGCGGCGGGGCGCCTGCTGTGCCGCGCCGGCGTCAACGTGAACCTGGCCCCGGTGCTCGACCTGGCCCGGCCCGGATCGGTGATCGCCGCCCAGGGGCGCAGCCTGGGCGCGGGCCCCGCCGCCGTCGCCCGGCGCGGCGTCGCCTTCGCGCGGGGGATGGCGCCGTGGGGCGTTCTGGCCGCCCCCAAGCACTTCCCGGGGCTGGGCCCGGCCACGCGCACCACCGACGACGTGCCGGTCACGCTCACCACGCCCCGCCGGGTGCTGCAGGCCGCCGACGAACGGCCGTACCGGGCGCTCATCGGGCAGGGCGTCCCGTTCGTCATGGTCGGCACGGCGGTCTACCGGGCCTTCGGAAACCGCCCGGCCGCGCTGTCAGGCCGGGTGGTGGAGGGGGAGCTCCGGGAGCGGCTGGGCTTCGACGGCGTGGTGGTCAGCGATGCGCTCGACACGCCGGCCCTCGCGCCGTACGGCGACCACCGTGCGGTCGCCGTACGGGCGGCGGGCGCCGGGGTGGACCTGCTGCTCTACGCCGACCCGGCCGCCGCCCGGGATGCGGCGGACGGCATCGCGCGCGGTCTGCGCGAGGGAGCGGTGTCACATGCCCGGGCCGGTGAGTCGCTGGAGCGGGTGCTCAGCCTGCGCCGGGCGCTGGCGGGGACGGGAGCGCCCACTCCAGGTCCCCTCGGAGCGCGGCCGCCCGCGCCAGATCAGCCGGCGTGTTGACGTTCAGCAGCTCGTCCGCGGAGGCGTCCACGAGCACCGGGTCCAGGGCGTCCACCAGGCCCATCATCCGTGGGGTGTTTGCCGCCAGCAGGGCATCGGCGGCCGTCAGCGCCGCCACCCGGGGGTAACGGGCGCACAGCGGCTGGGCGCGCCCGCCGGGATCGACGGCCATGGCGGTGCGCCCGGCCGGCACGGCGGCGAGCCGGGCGACCACCGGGCCCGCCAGGGGCAGGTCGCACGCCAGCACCAGCACCTGCGCCGTGGTGCACGCCATCAGGCCGGTGGCCAGCCCGGTGAGCGGGGCGTCGGGGCCGGCGCGGTCGAGCACCACCTCGGCCGGCAGCGGGGGCAGCGTGATCCCGGGCCGCGTCACCACCAGCACGCGCCCACAGTGGGGCCGCAACGCCGCCACGGCGAGCTCCACCAGGGGGTGCCCGCCGATGGCGGCCAGGGCCTTGGGGCCGCCCATCCGCGTGCCGGCGCCGCCGGCGATCACGATGCCGTCGTGGTCCACGTCCGCATTGTGGACTTCGGGAAACGCGCACGCGGTTCCGCGCGCAGCACGGACGGTGACTCATGGCGATGGACCCTCACGCGAACGCGGTCACCCAGGCGGGGCTCGCCGAGGCGCGGCGGCTGTCCGCCGAGCTGGCCCGCAGCGAGGAGGACCACCTCATGCGGACCGGATCGCTGCACGACGATCCGTTCGCGCAGCTGGCATCGGCGGCCGAGGCCGCCGCGGCGATGGCCCTCGAGGCCGGCGCGACCGTGGACGACCTGCACCGCGCCGTGCTCGCGGACGCGGGGATGCTCGCCCGCCGCCGGGCCGCCGGCCGGCTGGCGGTGGAGGCCGCGAGCCTGGCGTTCGTGGAGGACAACCTCATGGTGCGCTCCGAGGGCGAGGTCCCGGTGGGCCACGTGAGCCGCCTACGGCAGATCCTCACCTCCGCCCGGCGGGAGTTCGACGCCGCGGTGCGGCGGGCGGTGATCGGCGGGATGTCCGCCGAGGAGATCCTGGCGGTGGCCGCTGAGGCGGGCATCGAGCTGGCGACCCTCGACGTGGTGCTGGCGCTGCAGCACACCGGGCGCGCCTGACCCATCGGGCCCGGGCCTGGCAGCATGCCCGTGTGACCGGCGAACGTGGCATCGGCTTCCAGCGCGCCCTGGACCTCGCGCGGTCCCAGGCCGTGCGGCCGGGGGACGAACCCGTGGAGCTGCGGCTGGCGGCGGGACGGGTGCTGGCGGAGGACGTCCGCGTGCTGGCCGACCATCCGCCGTTCACGAACTCCGCGATGGACGGCTTCGCGGTGCGGGCCGCCGACACGCCCGGCGCGCTGGTGGTGGTGGGCGAGAGCGCCGCGGGTGCGCCGTGGCCGGGCGAGCTGGGCCAGGGGCAGGCCCTGCGCATCTCCACCGGTGCCGCGGTGCCGGACGGGGCGGACGCGATCGTGCAGCGCGAGGCCGCGGTGGACGAGGGCCTGCGCGTGACGGTGCCCCAGGCCCTGCCGGGCCGGTTCGTGCGCCATCGCGGGGAGGACGCCCGCGCGGGTGACCCGCTGCTGTCGCGCGGGGCGCGGCTGGGGTCGCACCAGCTGGCGGCCATCGCGGGCGCCGGGCACCCGTTCGTGTCGTGCGTGCGGCGGCCCCGCGTTGCCGTGCTGGTGTCCGGCGGCGAGGTGGTGCCGGTGGGGGCGCCGCTGGCGCCCGGCCAGGTGTGGGACATCAACGGCACCGTCATCCCCGCGATGGCGGTGGCCGCCGGGGCCGAGGTCGTGCTCTGCGATTTCGTGCCGGACGACCACGCGGCCACCCGGGCCGCGCTGGCCGGCGCGCTGGCGGTGGCGGACGTGGTGTTCAGCACCGGCGGGGCGTCGGTGGGCGACCACGACCACCTGCGACCGGCCCTGGCGGAGTTGGGGGTGGAGGAGGTCCTCTGGGGCGTGGAGATCCGCCCGGGCCACCCGCTGTGGCTGGGACGCGGCGGTGAGGTGCGCGTGATGGCCCTGCCGGGCAACCCCGTGTCGGCCGTCGTGTGCTTCCACGTGTTCGGCCGGACGCTGCTGGGATGCGACGACGCCTGGACGACGCTGCCGCTCGCGGTGCCCTACCGCAGCCCCACGCCGCGCACGGACCTCATCCGCTGCACGCTCACCGCGGACGGGCTGGTCCCCGCCGCACGGCAGGCCTCGCACGACATCACCTCGCTCGCCCACGCGACGCACATCGCCGCCGTCCCCGCCGGGTCGGGCGAGATCGGTGCGGGGGATGCCCTGCCGGCGGTGGCGCTGGCGGGCTGAGGGTCCGCGGCCCGCCGGTGGCCGATGGGCCACCGGGCGGACGCGGGAACGCCTAGGCGGCGGTGTCCTCCGAGGAGGTCTCGGCCTGGGCCGTCGGAGCCTCGCCATCGGCGGGCAGTCCGAGGGCGGAGCGCCAGTCCTTCGGCAGCTCCTTGTCGAACGGGGTGAGCTGCTTGCCATGGTTCGGGATCGCCTGAGGGTTCGAGCCGAACCAGCGGTTGGGGTATCGAGAATCGACCATGGGCGGGAGCCTAGCGAAGGGCACGGGGATGACCTACGCGGTGGGCCCCTCGGTGAGGGTCACCTCGGCGGTGCGGGTGGCGCCCGTCGAGTCCGTCCACGTCACGCGCACCACGTCCCCGGGTCGGCGGCGGCCGATGAGGCCGGCGAGCCCGCTGCCGGACACCACTCGTGTGCCGTCGAGGGAGACCACGGTGTCGCCCCCCCGGAGACCGGCGGCCTGCGCGGGGCTGCCGTCCACCACGCCGCTCAGCACGGCGCCCCCGCCGCCGGGGTCTCGGCGGTCGATGCGCACGCCCAGGAACGCGGTGGGCCCGATGTGGACCGTGGCGGAGCCCCGTCCGGCGCGCACCTGCCGCACCACGGCCAGCGCCCGGTTGATGGGGATCGCGAAGCCCTGGGCCACCGTGAACGACGCGGCCGAGTTCATGCCGATCACGCGGCCGGAGGCGGAGTACAGGGGGCCGCCGGACTCCCCGGGCGCCAGGCGCGTGGTGGTCTGGATGACGCCGGTGAGCCGCTCGGTCTCCCCGAACGCGCCCTCCACGCGGATGGTGCGCTTGAGGACGCTCACGACGCCCCGGCTGATCTCCGCGCGGCCGCCGGAGCCGTTGGCGTTGCCCACGGCGATCACCGGGTCGCCCACGCGGACCCGGGCGGAGTCGCCCAGCCGGGCGGTGCGCAGCGGCGGGGCGTTCCTCACCCGGATGACGCCGATGTCGCCGGTCCGGTCGTAGCCCAGCACCTCGGCCACCCACCTGCGGTTGGTGCGCACCTCGCGCACCCGGATGACGGTGGAGCCCTCGATGACGTGGTGGTTGGTGAGGATCACCCCGTCCGAGCCGACGACGATGCCGGTGCCCGCCGCCGCCCCGCCCCCGGCGACCTGGACCGTGATGTCCACCACGCCGCGCTCCAGCTGGACCCGGGTCGGCGCGGCCGACCCCATCGCGGGAACCGCCAGGCAGACGGCGCCGGCGACCGCGGCCGCGGCCCATGCGCGCGGCCCGCCGGGGCGCCGGCGGAGTGCGGGAGCGATCCTCACGAGCCGAAGCCTGCCGGATCGACCGCGGATCGTCCCGGCCGCCGGTCCCCCCGGACCATCACGCCGGGTGGTCGCGTTGGTACCGTGACGGTTGCCCCCGGCGGGGGCCGGCCGGAGTAGCTCAGCTGGTAGAGCAGCTGTCTTGTAAACAGCAGGCCAGGGGTTCGAGTCCCCTCTCCGGCTCCTGCCCGAAAGAACCTGCGGCCGGGCCGCCCGGGCCATTCGTCCCGCAGGCGGTCCATTGACGCACGGTTATCCGACGGCCGAGAATCGGTCGTGGATCGCCGTCCCGCGTCACCCCCTCTCATCGAACGACGGGTCCGAGCCGGCCGCCCTCCGGGGCTTCGTGCTCCGAGACCATGCCCCGAGGTTCCGTGAACTCCGTGATCCGTGGACAGGTGCTCGACGCGACCCGCGCGTACTACGCCGCGTTCGGACGCTGCGACCTGGCCGCGACGATGGCGTGCTGGTCACGCAGGGCGGACATCGCCTGCGTGCCGCCCCTCTCGGATCCCGGCTTCGGATGGGACGGGGTCGAGGAGGTCTACCGTGGCGCGTTCACCCTCCTCGCGGAGGAGATCTTCGAGTTCGAGGTCATGCAGACGACGCTCGAGGACCCGTTGGCGGTCGTGACGTGCGCGGAGCGCGCCACCAATCCGCGCGAGGGCCATGTGAACGAGTTCATGGCGACGAACCTGTTCGTGCTCGAGCGCGAGGGATGGCGCCTGCTGCACCGGCACATCTCCTGGCGGGTGAGCCGCGAGCTGCGGCTGCTCGCCGCCGACGCCGGGACACCCGAGGTCCCGTGAGCCCTGCCCGGCACCGGGTCCGGTGCCGGGCAGGGCGGGTGGTCAGGCGGCCGAGGTCTCCTTCACCGCCGCCTTGCCGATGCGCTTGCCGATCGCCTCGGCGCGCTTGAGCATCTCCTTCTCCTGGGTGAGGTTCCGCTTCAGGAGGTCGGCGGCGCCCCGCTCGCCCATGGCCGTGGCCATCGCCACCAGGCCGGTGTAGGCGGCGATCTCGTAGTGCTCGGTGCGCGCGGCGGCGCCGGTGAGGAACAGGTCCCGCACCTGGCCGTCCGGGGACTCTTCGGACATGAACTCGTCGTGCTCGGCGATGATCCCCTCGATCCCCGGGCACCGCTCACCGGCGGGACGCTCGCCCAGCTGCGCGAAGACCTCCTCCAGGTTCGCGATCTGCTCGCGGGTCTCGTCGAGGTGGTCCTGGAACCCCTGACGCAGCTCGTCGTCCCCGGCCTCCTTGGCCATCGTGGGCAACGCCTTGGTGAGCTGCCGCTCGGCGTACAGGATGTCGCGCAGCTCGTGGATGAACAGCTCGCGCGGTTGGGTCATCTCGGCCATTGCAGGCTCCTCCGGTCGTGGATGCGTGACACCCCCTTCCCGGAGGCCGCCGCCGGAATCCACCGCCGGGTCAGCCGGCGTCCAGCAGCCGCTCCAGCCCGTCCAGGATGAGGTCCAGGCCCACCTCGAACTGGGCGCCGAAGTCGTAGCCCGGCCGCATCACGTGCTGGGTGAGCATCTCGGCCAGATACGGGAAGTCCTCCAGCGGCATGGCGGCGTACTCCTCGGCGACCGCGGCGACGGTCTCGGGGCCGTCGAACGGCAGGGCCGCCTCCTGCAGCGCGAAGCCGTAGGTGAACGCGTCGAGCGTGGCGAAGGCCAGCGCGGCATCCGGCAGGCTGAACCCGGCGCCCCGCAGGACACCCAGCACCGCATCGTGGTGGCGCAGCGTCACGGGCCCGGGGTTCGTGCGCGACTCCAGCAGCGGGATCGCCCACGGGTGGGCGCGCAGCACCTCGCGCGCGTCGCCCATGACGCCACGGATCGCGGCCCGCCACCCCGCGTCGCCGCGGGGGAGGGCGATCTCGGCGAACACCAGGTCGACGATGCCGTCGAGGATGGCCTCCTTGTCGGCCACGTGGTGGTAGAGCGACATCGGCTTCACGCCCACCTCGTCGGCCAGGGACCGCATCGTGAGGGCGGCCAGCGCCGTGCAGCAGGCGCTCCCGGGTGAGGGGTGTCCGTTTGGGCATCGGGTCCGCCGTCACCCGGCCATGGTGCCATCGCCGCTTGCGCCCGTCATGACGCGCACGCTACCGTACATTGTACGTCGTACAAAGTACGGTCAAGAGCGGAGGGTTCGGTGACGCACGAACAGCGGGAGGCGCGGGACATGCGGGCCGTGGTGCAGGACCGGTACGGGGAGCCGGAGGCGGTGCTCCGCATGGAGCGCGTGCCGGTCCCGGCGCCGAGCGCCGACGAGGTGCTCATCCGCGTGCGGGCCGCGGGGGTGGGGCGGGCGGTGCTGCACCTGGTGACCGGGCGGCCGCACATGCTGCGCCTGATGGGCTTCGGGCTGCGCCGTCCCCGCCAGCGCATCCCGGGGCGCGACGTGGCGGGCACCGTGATCGCCACGGGGTCGTCGGTCACGGGGTTCGCCGTCGGGGACGAGGTGTTCGGCTTCGCGCGCGGCGCGTTCGCCGAGACCGCCTGCGCGCGCGCCGACCGGCTGGCCCACCGCCCGCCGCGGATCGATGCCGTGGCGGCGGCCACCATCCCCGATTCCGCCACCACCGCGCTGCAGGCGCTGCGCGACGCCGGCCGGGTGCGTGAGGGGCAGCGCGTGCTGGTGATCGGCGCGTCGGGCGGGGTGGGCACGGCGGCGGTGCAGCTGGCCCGCTCGTTCGGCGCCCACGTGACGGGCGTGTGCAGCCAGGCGAAGGCCGACCTGGTGCGGTCGCTCGGGGCCGAGCGGGTGATCGCCCACGACCGCGAGGACGTCACCGCCGGATCCGAGCGGTACGACCTGATCCTGGATATCGGGGGCGGCACGCCGGTGCGCCGCCTGCGGCGGGTGCTCGGCCCCCGCGGAACCCTGGTGATGGTCGGTTCCGAGGCCGGCGGGCGCTGGACCGGCGGCATCGGGCGCCAGCTGCGGGCGCTGGCGCTGTCGCCGCTGCTGCGGCAGCGGTTCACCATGCTCGTCGCGCGCGAGCGCGGCTCGGACCTCGAGGCGCTGGCGGCGCTCATGCGGACGGGGGAGTTCGTGCCGTGCCTGGAGCGCGCGCTTCCCCTGGAGTCCGCGTCGGACGCGCTGCGGGCGCTCGACGCCGGTGCGGTGCGGGGCAAGCTCGCCCTGGTGACCGATCCGGTCTTCGGGACGGGACCGGCCGCCGTGCGGAGCGCCGCATCCGGGGACCGCGTTGCGGATGACTGACCGAAGGCCCAGTTCAGCATGCCCCGTGCCGGGCCTACGGTTCGCGGCCGAGCCCCACATCAGCCCGAACGGAGACCGGCCATGCGCGTCACACGTCCTGAGGGTTTGCTGCTGGCGGCGGCCGTCGGCGGCCTGGTGATCGGCGCGATGACCGCCGCCACCGCCGCGCCGCCGCCGGTCGTCTTCGAGAGCCCATCCGGGAACATCCGCTGCGAACTCGGGCCCACCTCCGGGAGAGCCAACGCGCGATGCGTGACGCTGTCGCCCCGGCGGGCGGCGCAGGTGGTCGCCGGGCAGCGGTCACGGGTCCTGCGGTTCGGCGCCGTCGGCCCCCTCGCCGCCGCCGAGCCCCTCGCCTACGGCCGCACCGTCCGCGGCTACGGCTTCCGCTGCGCCTCGCGGGAGTCCGGCATCACCTGCATCGACGGCCGCACGGGCAACGGCTTCGTCATCGCACGCCAGGGTGTGAGCCTGCTGCCGCGCCGCACCGCGCCGGCGGCGCCGGCACGGGGATGCAACCCCAACTACGCGGGCGCATGCCTGCCGCTGAACCGCGACGTCGACTGCGGGGAGATCGGCGCGCGGGACTTCCGGGTGGTGGGCACCGACGTCTACCGCCTCGACCGGGACGGCGACCGCATCGCCTGCGAGACCACCGGGGGATGAGGCGCCACCCCGCCATCGGCGTGCTCGCGGCGGTCGTGCTGGCGTCACCCGCGGGGGCGTTCACGGGGACCGTCTCCGGTGTCGTCGACGGCGACACCATCAAGGTGCGCTCGCGCGGCTTCGAGGACACCGTGCGCCTGCTGGGCATCGACACGCCCGAGACCCGCAGGCCCGGCACGCCGGTGCAGTGCTGGGGCCCGGAGGCCACCCGCCGGGCCGAGCGCCTGCTGCCGGTGGGAAGCCGGGTCGAGGTGGTGGCCGACCCCACCCAGGACCGCCGTGACCGGTACGGCCGGTTCCTGGGCTACGTGCGGCGCATGGACATGCGGGTGACCGTGAACTTCGCGATGGTCCTGAGCGGGGACGCCAGGGTGTACGTGTTCGACCGGTCCCGGCCCTTCGCGCGCGCGGCGTCGTTCCGCACCGCCCAGCGCATGGCGCGGGATGCCGGCCGGGGGCTGTGGGGGCCGCCGTGCGACGGCAGGACGGACCGCCCCCCGCCGGAGTGACGCAACGCGGGGCTTGACGCGGTGAACGCTGTTCACCTACGGTTGGTGAACAGCGTTCACCAACCGGGGAGGGCATCGTGCACGCATCGCTCGGATCCATCACCGCCGCACCGGCGCGTCGCGCGGCCCACGGCGCCCTCGCGGGTATCGCCGCGGTCGCCCTGGCCCTGCTGGTCGTGCGCACCGGCGTCACCTGGTGGCAGGCGGCGCTCATGTGGGTGGTCCCGGACATCCCGCTGCTGGCCGGGATGGGACGGGGGATGGAGCGGGGGCGCCTCCACCCGCGCGCGGTGCCCGCCTACAACGCGCTGCACCGGATGGCCGGCCCGGCGCTGGCCGGAGCGCTGGCCGCCGCATCCGGCTGGGCCCCGCCGGTTGCCGCCGCGGCGCTCGCCTGGCTCCTGCACGTGTCCCTGGACCGCGCGGCCGGGTACGGCCTGCGGACCCCGGAGGGGTACCAGCGCGGTGCCTGATGAGCTGAGCCCGCGGGGGCGGGAGCTGGTCGCCGCGGCCCGGGTGCTGCTGGAGGCCGAGGGCCCCGAGGGGCTGTCGATGCGGCGCCTGGCCGAGCGCGTCGGGGTGACCGCCCCGTCGGTCTACAAGCACCTGCCGGACAAGGCGGCCCTGGAACACGCGGTCATCTCCGATGCGTTCGCCGAGATGGCCGTCGCCTTCGCGGCGGCCGTGGACGGCGCGGGAGACCGCCTGGGCGCGCTCGCGACGGCGTACCGGCGGTTCGCGAGCGCGCACCCCCACCTGTACCGGCTCATGACGACGCGACCGCTGGATCGGGGGCGGCTGCGGGCGGGGGTGGAGGCCGCCGCCGCCGCGCCGCTGGTCGCCGCGGTGGGCGGTGACGCGGACGCCGCGCGCGCGGCGTGGGCCTTCGCCCACGGGATGGCGATCCTGGAGATCGACGGGCGGTTCCCGCCGGATGCGGACCTGGATGCCGCGTGGGCACGGGGCATCGCCGCGTTCCGTCCAGGCGCCGCGTGACCCTCTAGGGTCCGCTCGTCAGGCACCGACCAGGGGGACGAACCGATGGCGAACGACTTCGAGGTGGGCGTCGACGTGGCGGTTCCGCCCGCGACGGCGTGGGAGCTGGCGTGGTTCGGGCCCGTCACCGAGTGCGTGGTGGAGGCCGACGTGCGCCGCGCGACGATGGGCAACGGCGCCGTGCTGGTGGAGCGGCTCATCGACCGCGACGAGGCCGGCCGCAGCTACTCGTACACGGTCGAGGAGGGCATCCCCGGCCTCACCAGCCACCGCGCCACCATCCGCGTGGAGGACGCCCCCGGCGGCTGCCGGGTCCTGTGGCGCCAGACCGCCACATCGGACGTCGAGGGCTACGACATCGAGGCGCGCCTTGCCGGCGTGATGACCAAGGGCCTCGAGTCGCTGCGGGACCACCTGGAGGGCCGCGCCGCCTGACGGCACGCCGTGAACGACCGGCCCGCGGCTGCGCGGGACGGTAACGTGGCCGGGTGACGCTCGAGCGGCCACCCGGCTCACCGGTCCGCGACGGCGCGGCGCTGCTGCTGTACGGGTGCCTGGGGATCTACGGGTTCCTGCTCTACGGCCTGGGGCCGGCCCTCGACGCGCTGCGCGACGACCTGGATGTGAGCCGGTCCGAGATCGGGATCGCCGGGTCGGCGCTTGCCCTTGGCGGGATCGCCGCGGCCCTCCCGGCCCGGCGGGTGCTGGCGGCGGCCGGCGCGGTGAACCTGCTGCGGGCCACGCTCGGACTCTTCGCGGCTGGCGCGCTGCTGCTGGTGCTGGCGTCCCACACCGCCGTGGCGGCCGTCGCGGGGGCCTGCATCGGGGCCGGCGGCGGGCTGCTGCTGGTGGCGGTGCCGGTGCTGGTGGAGCAGCGCCAGCCGCTGGCGCGCGCGGCCGTGCTGGCGGAGGCCAACGCCGCGGCGGCGGCCGCCGGCGTCATCGCCCCGCTCGCGGTGGGGGCCGCCACGCTCGCCGGCCTGGGCTGGCAGGCCGGCATCGTCGTGGGCGTGCCGGTGGCGCTGGGCCTGGCGGTCTTCGCGGGGCGCACCGGCCTGGGGCACGGCCCGGCCCCCGAACCGGACGCCTCGCGCACCGGCGGGCGGGCCGGCGCCCTCGGCCGCACCTACTTCCGCTGGGTCGGGGTGCTGGTGATGGTGGTGGGCATCGAGTTCTGCATCGTGTTCTGGTCGCCCGACTACCTGCAGGAGCAGACCGGCATGCGCCAGGGCACCGCCGGCGCTGCTGGGCATGGCGCTGGGACGCGTCGCGGGAGGACGGCTGGCGGTTCACCGCGCGCCGGAGCACCTGCTGGCCGGCGGGCTCACCCTGGCGCTGGCGGGCTTCGGCCTGTTCTGGGCGGCGTTCGCCGGCGCGGCCAGCGTGGCCGGCCTGTTCATCGCCGGCTGCGGCATCAGCGTGCTCTACCCGATGGCGCTGTCGCTGGCGATGCGCGCGGCGCCCGCCAACCCGCAGTCGGCCAGCGTGGTGGCCTCGGTGGGCTCCGGCGGCGCCATCCTGGTGGCCCCCTTCGCGCTTGCGGCGATGGGGGACGGCCTGGGCATCCGGCCGGCCTTCATGCTCGTGTTCGGCCTGATCGCCGTGGGGCTCGTGCTGACCCTCACGGCGGCCCCGGCCCGGCGCGCGGCGCCGGCCGGCTGAACGATCAGGCGGGCGCGTCGTCCCGGCGGCGCGAGGCCACCAGCAGCAGCGCGATCAGCACGAACGCCGACCCGGCCAGCACCGGGATGGTCATGTAGCCGAACTCGTCGATCCACTTGGTGGAGCAGGGCGCGCCGCTGGCCTTGCAGCCCTGGCTCTCGGCCTCCGGGTTGATCTCGATGTACACGTGGTAGGCCGAGATGAGCATCCCGATGACCGGGAAGGGGATGGCGTACCAGAAGGCCCGCCGGTCCTTGAGGACGGCTCCCACCAGCAGCACGACCACCAGCGGGTACATCGCGATGCGCTGGAACCAACAGAGCCGGCACGGGATGAAGTCCGCGCTCTCGGAGAACCACAGGCTTCCCGCCGTGGCGATGGTGGCCACCGCCCAGGCCATCCACAGCCCGTACCGCTGCAGCAGGGCGCGCGGCTCCGCCAGCGCCGCCCGCGCGGCGGGGCTCACCATCGCCGACACGATGCACGCGGCGAGCACCACGGCCCCGATCTGCGCGAGCACCCCGAGGGCGGCGAGGACGGCGATGATGAAGTCCTTCATTCCGGCGGGGCTCCTGGAACGCGGGTCGGGCGCGGCGGACGGTACGAGAAGTTCACCGGTCACGCAATTGCGGCGGGCTCCGCCCGGGGATCGCCGTTTCGCGGGGTCTTCACAGTTTGTTTTCGCGAACGGCCCCTTCGGGGCCGGTGATTCGGTAAGGATTACGCCACACCCGACGGGCGGCCGTGCCGTCGCCCCCGGGCCGCAGATCCCGGGAAGGAACCCGGCACCACCCGTCTTCCGACTCCCGTGAGCACCCCCATGACACGCATCTCCCGACCGTCCCGGCTGGCGCTGTGCGCCGCCGCCGCGCCCGCCGCCGCGCAGAGCCTCACGTACACCGTCTCCCCGGCCTACGTGGAGGGCGTCACCGGCAACAACGGCTGGTTCAACAGCGGGATCCCAGGCGGACAGAACGGTGCCGTCACCGTGACGTACACCTGTCTGCCGGGCACGCTCCTGATCCAGAGCTGCCCCGCGAGCCCCGAGCGGTTCACGCACTACGCCGGGACGCTTCCGAACTCCGGCCCCCGCCCACCCGCCCGCGTTCTGGCGCCGATCGTGCGTTCCGCAGTCTTTGTTTCCCCGCCGGTGATTCCCATCACGCCGCCACCGGTCACCGTGAACGTGACGCTCCGCGTGAACCCCCTGGATCCCGCCTCCGCGCCGCTCAAGGTCGACACCTGGGGCCCCGGGGCGCCGACGGTCACCCGTCCTGCTGCCGGCGCCATTTATGACGCCGGCAGCCTCGTGACCGCCGCCTACAGCTGCTTCTTCGATGACGAGACCTCGGGGCGGTGGCCGGTGAACCCATGCGCGGGGCCGGTCGCCAACAGCGCCAACATCGACACCGGGGCCGCCGACACGCCGGCCACCTACGGGGCACGGGCGTTCGTCGTCACCGCGAAGGACCTGGCCGGCAACGTCAGCACCCGCACCGTGAACTACACGGTCGATGAGCTGCCGGGCAAGCCGGCACTCACGGCGCCGGCCGCGGGCGCGACCGTCGACGCCCGGCCCACGTTCACCTGGACGCCGCCGGCCGACGACGGCAGCGGGCTCAAGCGCTACCGGCTCACGGTCACCCCGGCGTCCGGCTCCGCCAGGACCTTCGACGTCACCAGCACCACGAACCCGGTGGTGTTCCAGCCCATCGACGACCTGCCCGCCGGTGCCGCCCGCTGGTCGGTGACCTTCGTGGACCAGCGCGACCGGACCTCCGTGACCGAGAACCGCACGGTGACGTTCAAGGTCAACGTCCCCGAGGCACCCAAGCTCGTGAACCCGGTGGCCCGCACGGCCAACCCGCAGCCGTCGTTCTCCTGGACGCCCGCCGAACCCGGCGGCACGTTCACGTGGGAGATCGCCGCCGCCGGGTCCGGGGCCGTCCTGCAGGGCCCCACCACCACCCCCGGGACCACCATGACCGCCGCGGCGCTGTCGCCCGGCAGCTACACCTTCCGCGTGCGGCAGGTGAGCGCCATCGGCCGTCTGGGCGCATGGAGCGCGGTCGCGTCATTCGTCATCGACCAGGTCCCGGTGTCGACCGTGCCGCAGCCGCCCGTGGCGCCGCCGCCGCCCAGCCCCACGCCGGCCCGGCCCAAGGCGCCCCCGGTCCAGAACCCGGGCCGCCTGAAGCCCCGCGCCGGCGCGGGCGTGAAGGGCGTCCCCACGCTGCGGTGGATCCGCAGCCCCAGGGCGACGCTCTACAACGTCCAGCTGTTCCGTGTGAGCGGCACCAAGTACGTGAAGGTGCTCACGGCATTCCCGCGCGGCACGAGCCTCAAGCTGCCCGCCAAGAAGCTGGTGAAGGGCCGCCGGTACGTCTGGCGGGTGTGGCCGTACCGCGGCAGCGTCCGCAAGTACACGCCCAAGCCGCTCGGCGTGAGCTGGTTCGCCGTCAAGAAGTGATGTCCCGGGGGGTGCAGCGGCGGGCCCGTCCTGCCGATACACCCCCCGATGCAGATCACCGCACCCGGAAGCGCCGACGCCCTGGGCCAAGCCCAGGTCCTGATGCTCCGCAAGGCCATGGACATGGCCCTCGAGAGCAACCAGCAGCTGCTGTCCTCGATGCCCGGCGCGCCCGCCGCGGGCAGCGGGGGCTCCGTCGACGTCTACGCATAGAGGAGCATGATGCTCACGATCGTCCTGGGCGTCGCCGCCGTCGCCCTCCCACGCCGCCCATGGCAACCGGCAGGAGCGCCGGCGCCTCGAGCTGGCCCGCGAGCGCTCCTAGCCGGACAGCACGGCCGCCGAGTCCGCGAGCCGGGCGCCCGCCGCGGCCATGCGGTCCAGGGCCCGCTGTGAATCGCCGGGCGTGACCTCAACGCCGCGCACCGCGTCGGTCACCACGGTCACGGCGAACCCCTCGGCGATCGCGTCGAGCACGGAGTTCAGCACGCAGTAGTCGGTGGCCAGGCCGCCCACGTGCAGGTGGGTGACGCCCCGGGCGCGCAGCGCCCCCGCCAGCCCGGTGTGCTGGAACGCCGAGTACCCCTGGCTGTTCGGGTCGAGCCCCTTGTCGACCACCACGTCCACGAGCCCGCGGTCCAGCGCCGGGTGGAGCTCCGCACCCGGGGTGTCCTGCACGCAGTGCACCGGCCAGATCCCGGGCGGGTCCGCTCCGTCCCACAGCTCGGGATCCACCTCGGCCCCCGCGAACGATCCGTGGTCGGCGGGGTGCCAGTCGCGGGTGGCCACCACCAGCCCCGCGTCCCGCGCCAACGCGTTCAGCGGCCCGGCGATCGTGTCGCCGCCGGACACCGCGAGCGCCCCGCCGGGGCAGAAGTCCACCTGGAAGTCGACGATCAGCAGCGCGTCCATGGGTCCATCCTCACCCGACCGGGGCGGTGAGGCGGTCGCAGACGGTTCCGGCGGCCTCGATCACCGCGCGCACCGCCGGCGCCAGCTGCCGCTTGCGCTGCCACACCAGGCCGATCTCCCGTGGCGGCACCATGCCGTGCAGCTCGATGCCGGTGACCCGCGGGTCCAGCGGGTCGAAGGCCAGCCGCGGCAGCAGCGCCACGCCCACGCCGGCCGCGATGAGCCCGTGCATGACCCCGTTGCCGTCGGCGCGGCGCACCACCCGCAGGGGGTGCCCGGCCGCGCGCATGTGCTCCTCCACCTGGGTCTGGCCGCGGCAGTCGCGGTAACAGATCATCGGAAGCGACGCGAACAGCCCGAGGGTCGGTTCCTCACCGGCCAGCGGGTCTCCGGCGGGGACCACGAACAGGTGGTCGTCCCGCATGAGCGTGCGCGTCGCCAGCCGCGGATCCTCGAGCGGCAGGATCGTGAACGAGACGTCCACGGCGCCCACCGCCGCCCGCTCCTCCAGCGGATCGCAGGAGATCTCCTCCACGATCTCCAGCCGCAGGTCGGGGTGCGTCCGGGCCAGCTCGCCCATCAGGCCCGGCAGGACCCGGTCGCCCACGCTCTGGAACACGCCGACCCGCACCACGTCGGTCTGCCGCAGCGTCTCCAGGTCGGCGGTCAGCGCGTCCAGGCGTGAGGCCAGCGCCCGCGCGTGGCGCAGCACCACGCGTCCGGGTTCGGTGAGCGTGACCGTCCGCGAACCGCCGCCGCGCTCGAGCAGCCGCTGCCCCACCTGCCGCTCCAGGTAGGCCAGCTGCTGGCTCACCGCGCTCTGGGTGTACCCCAGCTCGGCCGCCGCCGCCCCGAAGCTGCGGTGCTTGGCGACGGCCTCGAAGGCCTTGAGGTGGCGCAGCTCCACGCCCAGCAACCCATTCGGCTTCATGATGGGACGATAACCGACCGGGCGTTGCTCGCACACCGCCGGACGACGAGCCTCGGGGCATGCACACGAACCCCAACCTCCACCGCGACCTCGGCCGCATGCGGCACGCCGAGGACCTCGCCCGCGCGTCTCAACGGGCGGCGGTGAGCTCCCGCAGCAGGGCCGCCGCGAGCGGATGGCTGTCGCGGCTGCTGGGCATCGCCAGGCCCCACGCCACCGTGGGCAGCCCGCCCGACACGGCCACCTCGCCCAGCCGGCCGGAGGCGAGGTCCTCGGCGACGCTGATGCCCGGCACGACCGCCAGCCCCAGGCCGGCGGCGACCGTGCGCTTCACGGCCTCCAGGCCCGACACCACGACCCGCCCGGCGGGGACCACACCCGCCGCGCGCAGCAGGGCCTCCAGCTCGGAGCGGTCGGCCCGGCCCTCCTCGCGCACCACCAGGGTCTCGCCCGCCAGCCGGTCCAGGCGCAGCGGGTGACCCGGCGGCGCGATGAGCACCAGCGCGTCCTCGCCGACCGGGTGGAAGTCCAGGTCGGTGGGGACCGCCCCGCGCGCGGCGACCACGCAGGCCACCTCGCCGGCGCGCAGGGCGGCGATCGCCCCGGCCGGGTCGGCGGTGGCGAGCGTCACCTCCAGCCGGGGGAGCCGCTCGCGCAGGCGGGCCAGGGCCGGCGGCAGCGCGTAGGTCACCAGCGCCTCGCCGCCGGCCACCGACAGGTGCCGGCGCTCCCCGGATGCCGCGGCCGCCGCGGCGCGGCGGGCCTCGTCGGCCACCGCAAGCATCCGCCGCGCGTGCGGAGCGAAGGCCGCGCCCGCGGCGGTGAGGCCCGCGCCGCTGCGGGCACGGGAGATCAGCTGCGCGCCCACCGCGCGCTCCAGCCCGGCCACCAGGCTGCTCACGGTGGGCTGGGTGACGCCGAGGGCCCTCGCGGCGCGGGTGAAGCCGCCGTGCTCGGCGACGGCCAGGAACGCCCGCAGGCGACCGGCGTCCGCCAGCCAGTCCACGGTGATCATCGATGGATCCACGGTCTGCACAGCTTTTCAGCGATGGCGGTGCGGTGCCAGCCTGCCGTCATGACCACTCCCGCGGACCACTACACCCACGGCCACCACGAGTCCGTGCTGCGCAGCCACCGCTGGCGCACGGCGGCCAACTCCTGCGCGTACCTGCTCCCGCACCTGCGTCCCGGCATGGAGGTGCTGGACGTGGGGTGCGGGCCGGCCACCATCACCGCCGATCTGGCCGCCACGGTCGCGCCGGGCGGGCGGGTGCTGGGCATCGACCGCGCGGCGGACGTCGTGGAGGCGGCCCGGTCCGAGCTGGGCGCCACGCCGGGGCTGGATCTGGCCGCCGGTGACGCCTACGCCACCGGCCTGCCCGACGCCGCGTTCGACGTGGTGCACGCCCATCAGGTGCTCCAGCACCTCACCGACCCGGTGCGCGCGCTGGGGGAGTGGCGGCGGGTCCTGCGTCCCGGCGGGCTGCTGGCCGTGCGCGACAGCGACTACGCGGCGTTCGCGTGGGCGCCGCGCGACCCGCGCCTGGACCGCTGGATGGCGCTCTACCACGAGGTGACCGCCGCGAACCGGGCCGAGGCCGACGCCGGCCGGTTCCTGGGCGGGTGGGTGCGGGCCGCGGGGTTCGGCGAGGTGCGGGTCGGCTCCAGCACGTGGACGTACGCCACCGCCGAGGAACGGGCGTGGTGGGGTGGACTGTGGGCCGACCGGGTGCGCCGTTCGGCGTTCGCCGACCAGGCGCTTGCGACGGGGCTGGCCGGACCGCGCGAGCTGGATGCCATCGCCGCCGCGTGGCGGGAGTGGGCCGATCACCCCGACGGGGTGATCATCCTGGTTCACGGCGAGGTGCTGGCCCGTCGCTGAGTGCGCGGCACGGCGGGCCGTGCCGCCGTGCGCCGCAGGATGAGCTCGGTGGGCAGCGGCGGCGCGGCGGGGGGCTCGGCCGCCGACAGCAGCGCCAGCAGCAGCCCACCGGCCAGTTCGCCCATGGGCCGGTAGGGCACGAACACCGTGGAGAGCCCCACGGCCGCCGACCCGGGAAGGTCGTCCATGCCCACCACCGACAGGTCGTGCGGCACGGTGAGGCCCTGGTTGGCGGCGGCGTCCAGGGCCTCTCCGGCCAGCGGATCGCTGAGGGCGAGCACCGCGGTGGGCGCCGGGTCGAGGCCCAGCGCCGCGCGGCCGGTGGGCTCGCCGTCCAGCCGCTCGGGGCCGGGCGCCATGATCACGTGCAGGGGGCCGGCGTCGCCCCAGCCCCGGCGGGCCCCGGCGAGCCGATCGCCGCAGCCCGGCCAGGCCAGCACCGCCAGACGCCGGTGCCCCAGGCGCGCCAGGTGCGCCGCGGCCGCCGCCGCGCCCTGCTCCAGCAGTGCCGAGACCCGCGGCAGGTCGGTGGGGCCTGGCGGGTCCACCACCACCACGGGCCCGCCGCCGGGGGTCACCTCCAGGGTGCGGAAGGCCACGATCCCGTCCACCGGGGAGCTCGGGCGCCCGGTGAGCATGAGGCTTAGGCCGGCCCGGTCGCAGGTGTGGGCGAGCCCCCGGGTGAGCTGGACGGCCGCGGCGTCGGCCATGAGCCCCTCGGCGCCGGCCCCGCCCACCAGGGCCACCGCACCCTGCCGTCCCAGCCGCAGCGCCCGGGCGACCGGGTCGGGCCCGGTGTACCCGAGGGCGGCGGCCGTGGCCAGCACGCGCTCGCGGGTTGCGGACGCCACCCGGTCGGGGCGGTTGAAGGCGTAGGACACGACGGCCACCGACACGCCGGCGGCCTGGGCGACATCGCGGATCGTCGGGCGTTGGCGGCTCACGGGTCTCCGTGAATCGGGGGTCGTGGGGCGTTGCGGTGCGGGGGGTGGCCCGCGTAGCATCGCATCCGTCGTGTGAATCGTTTCACATGCTCCGATCCACATCGCCTCGAGGAGTGCGGGAATGTCCAAACTGGTCGCGCCACAGCTCGTCATCAACAGCCGGATGCTCTACTTCACCTGGGTCCCGGCCGACCCCGAGGCGGTGCGCAAGCAGCTCCACCCCAAGCTGGAGCCCATCGCCAACAACCAGTGCTTCATCAACCAGTACGTGGTCGACAGCGAGGACCAGACCTCCGGGTTCGGCAGCTACTCGCTCACCTACTGCGGCCCCGACACCAACCGGTTCGCACCGGACGGCGCGATCCCGTCGCGCTGGTGGACGCACTACTTCAACAGCAACCCGGTGATGCGCGAGTACGCGTCCGAGCGCGGTGTGCCGGCCACCCCGGGTGAGACCACCCTGGAGATCGACGGCGACACGCTGGTGGCCACCACCAAGTCGGAGGGCGTCGATGTGATCCGCACGACGGTCCGCGTGGGCCAGCCCGCCGTGGTTGGCCGTGGCCAGCTGAGCTACATCACCGAGATCGACGGCAAGCTGGTGGACGGCGTCTACCCGTTCATCGCCCCGCTGGTGGACCCGTTCGAGGTGCTGAACTTCGAGTTCCTCGCGCCCGACCACTCGGTGTACGCCCTGCGCCCGGCGTCGCCGCTGAACGTGACGTGGGGCTTCTACTCGCCCGCCGCGAGCTTCAACTACCCCGGCGGCGAGACGGTGCTCGACATCTAGCCGATGTGCCCGGCGGGGCGGGCGGGGCGCCGGATCCCGGCGCCCGCCCGCTCCACCGCGGTGATCGTGCCGGTCATGCGACCGGCGTCGCCGCGAGGTCGACCACCACCTCGCGCAGCTCGGTGCCCCGCAGCACCGACAGCACCAGGCGTCCGTCGGCCGGCGTGGCGTCGATGGCCCGCGCCAGCGCGGGGATGTCGGTGACCGGCGCACCGCCGGCCGCCGTGATGAGGTCGCCGTCGCCGAGGCCCGCGGCCTGGGCCGGGCTGCCGTCGTCGACCGCGCGCACCAGCACGCCGTCGGCCTCGGGCAGGCCCACCGCGCGGCGCAGCCGCCGGGCGACGTGGGACGGGGCGAGCGCGACCCCGAGGGTGCGGGGACGGGGCACGTCGCCCGTCGCCACCGCCGCGGCGCGTGCCGCGATGTCGGCGCCGGTGGCGACGGCCAGGATGAGCCCCCATCCGGGCCGGATGAGGTTCACGCCCAGCAGCGCGCCGCCGGCGTCCAGCAGCGGACCGCCGGAGGCCCCGCGGGGCAGCGGTGCGGTGTGCTCGATGCCGGCGGCACCGGGTCGTCCGCCGGGCCCCTCCAGGGGGCGGGGCTCGGATGCGATGTACCCGGGCGTCACCCGCAGGCCCCGTCCGCCGGGGTTGCCGAGAGCCAGGACCGGGTCGCCGATGCGCGGCTCGCCGGTGGCGGCCGTGACGGGTGTGATGCCGGAGGTGTCCAGGCGCAGCACGGTGAGGCCGGTCGCCGGATCGATGCCCGCAGCCTCGGCCTCGACGGCGGTGCCGCCGGGGAAGACCGCGATGAGGCCGCGCTCGTCGTCGTGATGCGGCCCGCGAGGTCCGCGGTGCCCGAAGGGGCCGTGTCCATGCGGCCCGTGGTGGTGCGGCCTGGGGCCGCGCCGGTGTGGGGCGGCCAGGGCGAGGCCCGGCGCGACCACAACGCCCGACCCGCGGCCCCAGCGGCCGAGGCCGAACACGGCGGAACCCGCCGTGTCGGCGGCCCGCCGGATGCGTTCGTGAGTGTCGTTCACGTGTTCTCCATTGTGACTAGCAATAAGCAAGTGACAACGAAGGTAGCACGACTCTGCCACCATTGCCCGCATGAGCACCGACCGCCCCGACGCCCCGGACCGCGATCTGGCCGCCGCCCTGGATGAGGTGGGGGACCGCTGGACGCTGCTGATCGTGGCCGCCCTCTTGGAGGGGCCCGCCCGCTTCGGCGACCTGCAGGCCGCCCTCGGCGGCATCGCCCCCAACGTCCTCACCCAGCGGCTTCGGCACCTGCAGGCCATCGGGCTGGTGTCGGCCGAGCCCTACAGCCGCCGCCCGCCCCGGATGGTCTATGAGCTCACCGGGCCCGGCCGGGAACTGGCGGGCCCCCTGCGGCTGCTGGCCGACTGGGGATCCCGGCGCGCCGGCGGGCGGGGCGGGGTGCGCCACGAGGCGTGCGGGACGCCCCTGGAGGCCCGGTGGTGGTGCCCCACATGCGAGACCACCGTGGACGAGCCCGGCGAGGACCTGCAGCACCTCTAGCACCGGCGGCGCATGGGTGACGAATTGATCCGTGATGCACGTGCGTCACGGCGCTCAAGTCGGCCCGCGCGCCGCCGAGGTGGTCCGCGTACGGAGTGCCAGCTCCCCGCCGGCCAGGACTCCGGAACCCGATGTCCACTGAGACGCTCAGGAGGTTCCGTGTCGTCGCCCACCATCGAACGCCCGTCGCCGGGAGAGATTCCCCCCGCCGAACGGCTGATCCCGCGGTTCACTGAGAGCGACCCCCACGGTCGCTCCGGCATGAACGAGCGCGTCGCCAGAGGTGAGGGACCGTCGGTCGACCGGCAGCGCATGCTGCTCATCGACCACCGCACGTTCGCGCTGATGCGCGATGCCGGGCCCGTCCTTCGCGAGTGCGTGGACGACATGGTCGAGCGCTTCTACGCCCGGGTGCGCGACGTGCCGTTCCTTGTGGACATCGTGTCCAAGCACTCCACGATTGACCGCCTGTCGTCGAGCCTGCGCACGTACATCCTCGACTTCATCGAGACCGACCTCGGCCCGCAGCACGTGGCGGCCCGCAACCGCATCTCGGTGATCCACGATCGGATCAACCTGCCGATCGAGGTCTACATCTTCCAGTTCCAGGCGATCCGCGAGGTCTGGACCGAGGCCGCCGGGCCCGCCTCAAGCAGCCCGCGGCCGACTACATCGCCGCGTTCGACAAGATGCTGACCTTCGATGCCGGCCTGGTGACGCAGGTCTTCATGCGCGCCCGCCAGGACCGCGTGGAGCAGGTGCTGGAGGAGGTCCGCGAGCAGCAGGACGCCACCCAGCGCGTCGCCCGGGAGCTGAACGACCTGGCCGGGCAGCTGGCCGCGGCCGCCCAGGAGTCCTCGGCCGCCATCCAGGAGATGAGCGCGACCGCCGAGCAGGTTGCCAACGAGGTGGGCCAGGCATCCCTGGAGACCACCGCCGCCAACGGCAAGGTCAACGACGGCCTGGCCGCCGTCCAGGACGCGGATTCGGCCGTCGGGCACGTTCGCGAGGCGTCATCGAAGGTCGCCAGCGCCGCGGGTGACCTCGACGAGGCGTCCGACCGGATCGCACAGATCGCCGGGATCCTCGAGCAGACCGCCAAGCAGATCAACCTGCTGGCCCTGAACGCCGCCATCGAGGCCGCGCGCGCCGGTGAGGCGGGTCGCGGGTTCGCGGTGGTGGCGGACCAGGTCCGGGCGCTGGCGGTGGAGACCTCGCAGCACCTGGTCGAGGCCGAGGGCGCCGTGCGCGCCATGCAGGGGTCGGTCGCGCAGGTGCGCTCGGCCGGCGAGAGCGCCGGGGAGCAGGTTCGGGCGCTGGAGGAGGCGACCGGGTCGGTGCGCGGGCGCTTCTCGGAGATCGCCGAGGCCTTCGGCCGCAGCGACCAGGCGCTCACCACGATCGCCGCGGCCTCCCAGGAGGTGGCGGCCGGCGCCGGTGAGACCGGCAGGGCATCCACCGAGGTGGCCCGCCTGGCCGAGGACGTGAAGGCCGTCGCCGACGGCCTCATCTTCACGAAGAGCTAGGGCAGCGGGATGCGGTCCGGGCCTCCGGGCCCGGACCGGTCCGCCTCGTCCGGCGGCGGCATGGCGCTGGTGCCGAGCCACGTGCCGCCCAGCATGACCGCGGCCACGAGCAGGCCGAACAGGATGACCAGCCCCACGATGATGAGTCCGACGGTGATCACACCGCGACTCTAGCGGCTGGTCCTCCTCTACGATCCCGCCGATGGATCGCCGCAGTCAGGACCTGCTGGAGCTCCCCGCCGTCCGTCTGCGCCTCGCGGGGCAGGCATCGTTCGACGGTGGCCGCCTGCTGGCCGAGGAGCTCGAGCCCGCCACCGATCCCCACCGGGTCGCCGCCCTGCGGGCGGAGACCGAGGAGGCGTGGGCACTGGAGGAGACCACGGTCTCCGGCCCCGGCGGCGCGCATGACGTGCGTGAGGCCGCCGAGGCCGCCGCCCGCGGGGCGGTGCTGCCGGTCGAGGACCTGGAGCGCGTGCTGGTGACGATCGGGGTGGCCCTGGAGGTGCGCACCGGCGTCGCCTCCCGTGAGGAGCTGGCGCCGTCGCTGGCCGAGCGGCTGTCGGTGGGCGTGGAGCCGGTGTCGCTGCAGCGGGTGGCGTCCGCGCTGGAGCGCGCGCTGGACCGCCGCGGCGGGCTGCTCGACAGCGCGTCGCCGGAGCTTGGCGACCTGCGCCGCCGGGTGGCCGCCACCCGCCGCGAGGCCGCCGAGACGCTGCGCCGCCTGGCCGGCCGGATGTCCAAGCACCTGCAGGAGAGCTTCACCACCGAGCGCTCCGGGCGCCCGGTGCTGGCGGTGAAGGCCAGCTCGCGCAGCGCGGTGCCGGGCATCGTCCACGACAGCTCGGCCTCCGGGCAGACGATCTTCGTGGAGCCGTTCGAGGTGGTGGAGGCCAACAACCGCCAGCGCGAGGTGCTGGCGATGGAGGCGGCCGAGGTGCAGCGCATCCTCGGCGAGCTCTCGCGCGTGGTCGGCGAGACCGAGCCGCAGCTCACCGCCGCTGTCGACGCGCTGGCCCATCACGATCTGGCGCTGGCCCGCGCGCGCCTGTCGCGGCTGTGGCGCGGTTGCGTGGTGGAGCCGGCCACCGAGGTGGAGCTGCTGGGCGCCCGGCATCCGCTGCTGGACCCGGCCGGCGCCGTGCCCATCGACCTGCCGCTGGCGGGGGTGCGGGCGCTGGTGGTGAGCGGTCCGAACACCGGCGGCAAGACGGTGGCGCTCAAGACCCTCGGCCTGTTCGCCATGCTCGCCCAGTGCGGGCTGCGGGTGCCCGCCACCACCGCCCGCCTGCCGGTGTTCGACCGGGTGCTCGCCGACATCGGCGACGACCAGTCGATCGCGCAGAGCCTGTCCACCTTCAGCGGGCACGTGCGCCGGCTGGTGGGGATGCTGGAGGCCGCCGCGCCGGGCACGCTGGTGCTGCTGGACGAGGTGGCCGGCGGCACCGACCCGGAGGAGGGCGGGCCGCTGGCCATCGCGGTGATCCGGCGCCTGGTGGACCGCGGGGCGATGGTGCTGGCCACCACGCACCTGGGGGCGCTCAAGGAGTGGGCCGCCTCGTCCGGGGACGCCATGAACGCGGCCGTCGCGATCGACCCGGAGACGCTGCGCCCGCGCTACTCGATCCACATCGGCGAGCCCGGCGCCTCGCACGCGCTGGACATCGCGGCCGACCTGGGACTCGACCGGGAGATCATCGCCGAGGCCCGGGCGCAGATGACCCCGGAGCGGCGGTCCTCCGACGACCTGCTGCGCGCCGCACAGGAGGCGCGCGCCGCGGCCGAGCGCGAGCTGCAGGCCGCGGGCGAGGAGCGGGCCCGTGCCGAGCGGGCGCGGGAGGACGCCGAGGCCCGGCGCGCCGACCTGGAACGCCGCCTGGAGAAGCTGCGCGCGGACGCCGAGCGCGAGCGCGAGGAGGCCCGGGCGCGGGCCCAGCAGGAGCTCGCCGCCGCCAGCCGGGAGCTGCAGGAGCTGCGACGGGAGATCAGTGCGGCCCGCCGTGCCGAGGGCGCCCGTGTGCGGGCCGCTGAGTCGCCCGTCGAGCAGGTCCGCGTGAGCGACCGCGACCGGCGTCTGGGCGCCGCCGCGGACGCCGAGCGACGGGCCCGGGCGGCCCTGGCGGGCCCGGCCCCCGCGGCCGGCGGTGAGGTGGCGGTGGGTGATGCGGTGCGCGATCCCGCCATGGGCTTCCGCGGCGTGGTGGTGGGGATCGAGGGCGGCCAGGCCGAGGTGCAGGGCGACCGCATGCGCATGCGCGTGCCGGTGGAGCGGCTGGTGCGCGATGCCCGCGGTCGTCCGGCCGCCGTGCCCGCCGCCCCGGAGGTGCGCCCCGAGGTGCGGGCGGCCCCGTCGGAGGTGGACGTGCGCGGGGAGCGCGCCGAGGCGGCGCGCACCAAGGTGCGGGAGGCCGTGGATGCGGCGGCCATGGTGGGCCGCGGGCGCATCCGGGTCATCCACGGGCACGGCACCGGCGCGCTGCGCGCGGCGGTGCGGCAGGAGCTGGAGCGCCATCCGCTGGTGGAGCGCGCCGAGCCCGCCCCGCAGAACGAGGGTGGCGAGGGCGCCACCTATGCCGTGATCGACGCCGAGAAGGACGCGGCCCCGGCCCGGTAGCCGTTCAGGTCCGGGGACCCACCACGTCGAACCACGCGCAGGTGAACGCCCGGTTGCGCGCCACCTCGGTGAGCCGCAGGTCGAACGGGCGCGTGAACAGCGGCCGGCCGGCGCCCAGGGTGACGGGGGCGATCGCCACCCGCACCTCGTCCAGCAGGCCCGCCGCCGCCAGGTCGGCGGCCAGCGCCCCGCCGCCCACCACCCAGATGTCGCGGTCGCCTGCCGCGGCCGTCATCAGGGCGTGCACCGGGCGCACGTCCCCGGATGCGAAGCGGATGTCGGCGCCGTCGACGCCATCGGGGCTCGTGTGCGTCATCACCCAGGTGGGCACCGCGTAGTACCAGGCCTCGCCGGATTCGGCCATGTGGGCGCGGATCCACTCGTAGGTGGTGCGGCCCATGATGATCGCGCCGACACCGCCGATGAACGCCTCGTGGCTCATCGGGCCCGCCGGATCGATGTCCTGGGTCAGCAGCCAGTCCAGCGAGTCCCGCTCGTCGGCGATGAAGCCGTCGAGGCTGGTGGCGGTGAAGTAGACGGTCTTCGGCATCACGGCTCCCAGGGGCGTGGGCGGTCGCCGTTCAGTCTGCCGCGGCCGGCCGTGGCTGGGAATGCGAACGGCCCCACGGTGAACCGCGGGGCCGTTCGAAGGTCGGTCGTTTGCAGGAGGGGGAAGGCCCCGGAGGGCCGAGGTACGACGTGCGACGCCCGAAGGCGTCAGGGGGCGGGAAGCTCCCCGATGTTGCGGAGCACCACGACCTCGGGCGCCATGGTGCGGAATGCATCGTCCTTCTGGAGGACGCCCACGGTGTGGACCGGGGCCTCCTGCATCCGCGCGAGCATCGAGGCGGCGTCACGGCTGCGCGGGACGGCCTTGTAGCAGGCGACCAGGATCGAGTCCGGGCTGGTCTCCTTCGCGCGCTCCAGCGGCTTGGGCCACAGCGGGTCGCACAGGTCGACCTCCCAGCCGGCGGCGGTGAGCTCCTCGACGGCCTTGTCGGTGCCGGGGAAGCGGACCTTGCCCTCCTTGGAGAGGACCTCGTCGGTGGGGACTGAGATAAAGAGGAGTTTAGGCATGCGCGGAAGATTACCTGCTCGCGATCCCGCGCCGGGGCCGAACGGCGTGGCGACGGCCGCCGACTTTGCGCCAACCGCTACGAGGTGGGGCGTTCCGTATAGAGTCGATGCCGCCTCGCGCTGCGGTGGGACCCCGCGGGTGTTCGAGGTTTTCGATACACATTGAAACGGACCAGGGGGACGCGTGTCGATCAACGCTTCCGACATCCCGGCTGTGCCTACCCTCAAGGCCATCGGTGACCGTCGGACCATCCGCTACTTCGATCCTGAGCGGACGGTCGAAGACTGGAAGATCCAGACCATCCTGCAGGCCGGGCGTCTCGCCTCCTGCCAGGGCAACATCAACGCGACCGAGGCGATCGTCGTCACGCGCGACACCTGCGATCTCTGGGATGAGATCGAGGAGTGCGTCTCGGGCTTCAACGTCCAGATCATCAACCAGAGCTCGCACCTCGTCTTCTGGCTGACGAACCTGAACGCGTGGTACGGCCGCGCCAACGACGGTCTTTCGACCCTCGCGCTGTCCGGCGCGCTCACCAAGTACCACGGCTGGAACTACGAGTTCACGATGACGCAGACCGTTCCGCGTCTCATGAGCTTCCCCACCGAGCGCACCGAGACGCTGCTGCGGTTCGAGAGCGGCCAGGCCGTCGGCCAGGCCACCCTCGCGGCCTCCGCGCTCGACGTCGGCTCGATCCTCATCGCCTTCGGCCGCAAGCCGGGCGGCATCGAGAAGGCCTTCGGCCTCCCGCCGAACCTCAAGTTCACGTGGGGTCACGCCCTCGGCTACCCGCTCGAGGACATGAAGGCCGGTGGGCAGCGTGTGCGCCTGAAGTTCGAGAAGCTGTACCACAAGGACGCCTACGGCACCCCGTACATGCCCGACCCCGCCGTGGACGCGGCGCTCCGTGAGGTCGGCATGCTGCAGGAGCAGGCTCCCCTGCCGGGCCGCTTCGAGGAGATCGACGCCCTCGCCGCCAAGTTCAGCCGCGACCCCGGTGTGGTGTCCTGGCCCGAGCGCGAGATCAAGCGTCTCATCGCCGACGACGACTGGGACTTCGGCCCGAACATCAAGGCGCGGGCCGAGCAGGTCCTCGCCGAGGGCAGCCTCCCGGACTACCCGGAGGAGATGAAGGACACGTTCCGCAAGCTCATGGAGGAGCGCGGGCTCGACGTCAAGAAGTACCTGGGCGAGTGATGGTTCGTCCTTCGCGCGGGGCCGGCATGTCCGGTCCCGCGCGTCGGCGCACCGGCGCCCGCATCGCGGGACTGGCCTGCGCGCCGATCCTCATCCTCTCCTTCGCCGGCTGCTCGTTCTCGACGGGCGGAGACACGCTCGACACGAACAAGCTCGAGGCCGAGGTCGTGAAGGGCATCAAGGCCCAGCTGAACATCGATGTGACGGTCAGCTGCCCGGATGACGTGAAGATCGAGCAGGGCAACGTGTTCGAGTGCCAGGCCGAGTCGGCCGACGGCAACTCCGCGCCCGTCGTGGTCACCCAGAAAGACGGCGAGGGCAACGTGGACTGGCGCCTCGGCCCGGACCCCACGACGTCCACCACGCCCACCGGCACCACGAGCACCACCCCGTAGACCGTTCGACGCCGCCGCCGGCTGCGCGCGCGAGCGCGATCCAGCCGGCCCGGGGCCTCCGACGGGTCAGGTCCGCATGCAGATCTTCCACATCACCACCGCCGCCGAGGCCGATCGGCTGATGGCCGATGGCGAGCTGGCGCCGGAGTCCCTGGAGTCCGAGGGGTTCGTGCACTGCTCCACCGCGGCGCAGGTGGTGGCCACCACGGAGCGATGGTTCGCACCGGAGGCCGAGCTGGTGCTGCTGGAGCTCGACCCCGAGCGCCTGGGCGCCGAGGTGCGGTGGCCCGAGGTGTACCCCGATCAGCGCTTTCCGCACGTCCACGGTCCGCTGCGGGCCGAGGCCGTCGTGGCGCGCCTCCCCTGGGGACCGGACGACCGTGCGGCCTGGAGCCCCACCGGAACCTGAGCCGCCCCGCCGGGCGTCGGGCACGTGGGCTGAGGTCTGATTCGCGGTCTCGGGAATGCCGGGCGGCTCGGGGTGTAGCCCCGCCTCCCCCTGCGTGTGCATCCGGCGGAAAGCGCCCGTGATGGGCGATCGCTCCGGCCACAGGGTGATTGTTGCCGCAGGGGGCCTGTGTTGTACTCGACCGGAAAGCGCGGGGCAGCGGCGCGGCCGGCGGCCCGAGGAATCACGGATGCTACTTTGGCGCAGGAGACGGGCGCCCCTCAAGGATGAGGCGGCGTCCCCGAACGCCCCGGAGGTCCGACCGGACGGTCTCCGGAGGTCCACGCAGGCACAGCCCGCGGCGGAGACCGATGTCGTCGCACGCTTGCTCGGTCCCTTCGAGCTCACCGTCGGCGGCGTGGTCGTGCGCCGCTGGACCAGCCTGAAGGGCCGGACGGTCCTGGCGTACCTGCTGATGCACGGCGGGGAGGCCCGGCGCGAAACGCTGATGGAGCTGCTCTGGCCCGGGTATCGCCCGCAGTCCGCTCGCAACAACCTGAACGTGGCGATCTACGCGGTGCGGCGTTCGGTGGAGGCGGCGACCGGGCGCGGCGGACTGATCGTGTACCGGGACGGCTGCTATGCGCTGGACGACCGTCTCACCTGGTGGGTCGACGTGGAGGCGTTCACGGCGGCCGTCAGGACCGCGGAGGCCGCTGCCGGCCGCGGTGACGGGGCCTCCGCGACCACCGCGTACCTGCAGGCGGCAGGTCTCTACCGCGGCGCGCTGCTTGAGGATGAGGTGAGGGCCGAGTGGCACCTCGATGACCAGCGTCTCGCCCAGGAACGCTACCTGGCGGCCAACGAGGCGCTCGCGGAGATCTATCTGGACGCCGGGGATGTGGGGGAGGCGCTCAACGTCGGCGAGCAGGTGCTCCGCGCCGATCCCTGCCGGGAGTCCACCCACCGGCTCCTCATGCGCTGCTTTGCGACGCAGCAGCAGCGGCAGCTGATCGCCCGGCAGTTCCAGCGCTGTGTGGACGCTCTCGATCGCGAGTTCGGCCTCGGGCCCGCGGTCGAGACCCTGCGGCTCTACCGCGATCTCACCGGGGCCGGGTGACGACAGGGTGGTCGGGCGGCGTCGTGGGGCGGCGCAGCGGGACGCCGCCCCACGACCGCGGTCATGCCGACCCGTTCGCCTCGTGCAGTCCGTTCGTGTGCAGGTCCAGCGCCACGCCCAGACCCAGAGGGACCCCGCCGACGTTCTGGGAGAGATCCATCTCGCCGTTCGCGTCGACGCCGAACGCGTCGAAGATCCAGTGGACGCCGAGGTAGACGCGGCTTCGCGCGTTCTCCTCGATCATCTGCCAGAGGCCGCCGGGGAACGCGCGCTCGTGCCGCGGTCGGATCCCGCCGCGCTCATCGACCGCCACCCCGTCGAGCTCGTCGGAGACCAGCCGGGTGAGGAGGTCGTCCGGACCCGTCTCGGGCAGCCCGTAGAACAGCCGGACCGCCTGGAGGGCGGCGGCACCGAACGTCGCGTGCCCCGACGGGTAGGCAGGGAACGGCGGCGAGAAGCCCCAGGCACGTCGGGGTTCGCCCGGGGGCGGGTTCGTCCGCGGCGCGCCCAGCGGCAGCCACATGGAATCGCAGTCGTCGCCGACCGGAGCCCCTGCCGTTGTCTGCCCCTCGGGGCCCATGGCCGGGTCGTTCTCCCGAATCCCGAGCACCGGACGCCACAGCTGGGCCTCCGGGTGGTACTTCTCGGCCCAGGCGAGTGTGCCGGCGTCGGCCATTGCGACGTTGACGAGGGCGAACAGTCGCGCATCCGCGCCAATGCTGTTCCCGCGCCGGGCGGAGACCTCCCGGACGATCTGGTTGTAGAGGCGGGGCGGCGTGCCGATTCCGCGCGCACCGTCATACGCCCAGAACAGGCCGGTGAGGGTCTCGTCCGGGGTGCGGGTCGCCGTCCCCGGCGGCAGCGTCCCCTGGAGCTCCGGTGCGATGCCCTTTCCCCGGACCTCGCGGAGTGCCTGCGGGTACGACGGATGGTCGATCCAGCGGGGAATCTCCCGGGCATGCGCGTTGCGGGCGACGGCGAACATCGATGCGGTTCCGGCGAGTGGGCCGTAGTGGCCCTGGCCGGGATTGGCGGGGTCCACGCGGTGGCGACCGCGTCCCGGGTGCGGCGCGAAGTCCCGGCCGCCGGGGTCAGGATCCTGGCTGCGGGCCAGGAGGATCGCCTGGGCGATCCGCTCCCCGTGCTGACGGCCTTCGGCGGATCCCGGACCGGTGACCTCGGCACGGTCGAAGTCCGCGATCCTGCTCTGGTAGATGGCGCGCAGAGTGGTCTGGGCCGCGGCCTGGATCGCAGCGACCACGGCGGCGTCACCCTTGGCCTTGGCATCCGGCACCGGGGGCTGCGTGAGCCAGGTGTCGAACTCGCCGGTCATGGAGGCGTAGGCGTCGTGCATCGCGAGGTGGACGATGGCCAGCGCCCGTGCGCTCGCGGTGGGCCCCTGCGCCGTGCGGTCCGCGCCCGTGGTGTGGGCGATGCGGTTCGCCTCCAGGGCGACGGCGTTCCAGTACCTGATGGCGTTGCCGTTGTCCTGCTCCGCGCCCGGCGCCGCGGATGCGCGCCGCGCGGGGTGCTCCGGCTCCGGAGCGTCGGGCGCCGGGTGTTGCGGGCGGCCCGGGGGTCCGGTGAACGGCCGGGCGCGTCCCGCGGGCAGTTGCCCGGTGATCCACGCTCCCGCGGCTTCCGGCCTCCATCCCGGTTCGACGTGCTGTGCGGGGGCGTCGCTCTCCGCGCGTTCGACCACCGTCTGCCGTTCTTCGCCGTTCGCGCCGTCGCGGCGCTCGAGGCTCATGACGTAGGTCGCCTCGCGTTCCCAGTCGGACCGCGCTTCGGGTGGGTCGAGCCGGAGCTCCCTGGCCCGATCCTGCCATCCTGCGATGCGTTCCATGCTGGGGAGAGGCTTGATGCCGGCGGCCTTCAGACCCGCCCTGATCGTCTCACGTGGAGCGAGCACGAGGTCGGTCGGGGTGTGGATCCCCATGTCGGCGAGCGCCGAACCGGCGGCGGCATCGATCCCACTGACGTCGGTCAGCGTGGTGTGCGCCATCGTCGTCTCCTTTCAGGGCCCGCCGGGGCGCTGGGCCCCGGCGGGCGCGGGATTCAGCGGGGGGTGTAGAACTGGAACTCGCCGAGGCTGTGGTAGCCGACGACGGAGGCCGGCCGGCCGCACGGGTCGAGCATTTGGAACGTCGCGCCCACGCGGTACAGCCGGTTCTTGGGGGGCGCCGGCACGGTGCCGGCTCCGCAGGTCACGACGACCCAGAAGTGCAGCGCGCCGGACTTGCAGCCCACCCAGTCGGTGAGCATCAGCTGCGGGGCCACCTCCGGAAGGTCCGAGAGGCAGAACTCGGTGCCGCCGCCGAGCGATTCGAAGCACATGTCGAAGCACCAGTCGCCGCAGATGCAGCGCCAGAGGTCGCCGCTCAGCCACACGTGGAACGCGACGACGAAGGGATCCTCGACCGACAGGATGGTCCGCGGCTCGACGCCGTACGCGTCGCGCAACTCCGCCGTCCAGTAGCCGTCCAGCGCTGACGAGGCGGGCTTCCGGAACTCGACGGCGTTGTCGATGGGGTGCCCCGGGTCGGAGTGGTCCGGGTACAGGCTGGCGCCGATGGACTGGGCGCCCGCGGGCGTGCCGTTGGCGCCCGTGCTCGCGGCCGGCGCGCCGGGCGCGGGGATGGTGAGCGTGCTCATGGGAGGTCTCCTCTGAACGGGACGGGCGGGCGTCGCCCGTCGGTTCGAGGAGCGTCCCGGTGCTCGATGACCGGCCGCTGTGTCGTCGATGAGGCGACGCTCAGCCCGCGGCGATGGCCCTGCGCAAACGCTGTGGCAATCACTTAAGGGGCGATGTGATCCCGCGGGGGCGCCTGTGGAGGGGGCCTCCGTTGCTGCGCAGACGCTCCGGAGGCGCAGGCTCCGCAAGCCCGGCCCCGACGGCCGTCTCCGGTGTGGGATAACGTCGAGGCGCCGGCTCGCCGGCCCTGCGCTCGTAGCTCAGCTGGATAGAGCAGCGGACTTCTAATCCGCCGGTCGGAGGTTCGAATCCTCCCGGGCGCGCTTCACGAGAACGCTTTAGCTAAGCGCCATGTGGCTGTTGCCGTTGGTCGCGAGACCCACCCGAATTGCCCGGGTGGCAACTGGGGTGGCAACATCGCCTCGTGGCCGCCCCGCTGCTCAGCACCTCCGTCCCGGGCATCTACCGCCGCGGCAGCCGGTACGTCGTGGTGTTCCGCGACCCCACCGGCCGGCAGCGCAAGCGCGCTGCCGCGACCATGGCCGAGGCGCGGTCCCTGAAGGCCCAGCTCAACGCCGACGTCATCCGCGGCGAGTACCGCGAGCAGTCGCGGATGCGCTTCGAGGAGTACGCCGAGGAGTGGTGCCGCACGTACACCGGCCGCACCAACCGCGGCATCCGGTCGACCACGCTCGCCGAGTACCAGCGCTGCTTGGACCGGTACGTCATGCCCACCCTCGGCAAGCAGCGTCTCACGGCGATCGAACCGCGCGACATCAAGCGCCTGGCTGCCGGCCTCTCCAACGAGGGGCTGTCGGCATCAACGGTGCGCAACGCCATCGCGCCGGTGCGGGCGCTGTTCGCGACGGCGGTGGAGGAGGGGCTGGTGCGCTCGAACCCGTGCTCGGGACTACGCCTGGCGAGCGGCCCGGCGGACCCGGAGAACCGGGCGCGGGCGCTCACGCCCGACGAGCTGCGGCGCCTGCTGTCGGAAGCTTCCGAGGAGTGGCGTCTGCTGCTCAGCTTCCTCGCACAGACGGGTCTCCGGATCGGTGAGCTGGTGGTACTCCGCTGGGGCGACCTGGATCTGGAGTCCCGCCGGCTTCGTGTTCGCCGCCGGCTCTACCGCGGCACGATTGACACCCCGAAGAGCCGGTTCGGCGTGCGCGACGTTCCGCTCTCCATCGATCTGGCGGCACGCCTCGCGAAGCGCCGCGAGGCCGCGTACTTCCAGACCGACGCGGACTTGGCGTTCCCGACCCGCACCGGAACCCCGATGGACGCCACGAACGTCCTCAACCGCGCGGTGAAGCCCGCGGCTCGTCTGGCGGGCGTTCCGTGGGCGGGCCTCCACACGTTGCGCCACACGTGCGCGTCGATGCTCTTCCGCTCAGGCTGGAACGCCAAGCAGGTCCAGATGGTGTTGGGCCACCACTCGCCAGCCTTCACCCTGGCGACCTATGTCCACCTCATTCCCGATGACCTGCCGGAGCCGGTCTTCCCGGCGGAGGTACTTCCGGAGTGACTCCAAGTGCGTGCTCGGAGTCACTCCAACCAGGCGCTCCAAGCGACTGACGCCTGCCGGAAGAGGGGTCAGTGCTTTCGGCCGCCCGTCCAAGGTGCTGCCTCAGCGCAGCGCGAACCAGATGCGAGATGCATCCGGCTTCCTGGTGCAGGTGGAAGGAGCGGATCCACATATCCCTAGAGAAAGAGCAGGAACAGGCTCAGGGTCGGCTGATAGCGTAAATGCCGCAACCGCTGCCGCGACCTGAGGGGTCAAGTGGAAGATTCGACGTGGCTAGATGAAGGAACGTCCGACGAGGCTGACGGCCAGATCGACGAGTATGACCTGACCTCGACTCCAAATGACTTCAACGTCACCACGATCTTCAGCTTCATTCAGTCTGGAGCAGTGAAGATCCCAGGCTTTCAGCGCAACTACGTTTGGGATCGCAAGCGCGCGAGTAAGCTCATCGAAAGTCTTATCATCGGGTTGCCTGTGCCGCAGATCTTCCTGTACGAGGAAGGTCGCAACAGTTTCTTGGTCATCGACGGGCAGCAGCGTCTCATGACGATCTACTACTTCAAAGTCGGGCGATTCCCGAGGCGGGAGAAGCGCGCTGAGATCCGACGGGTTTTCGAGGAGTACAAGGGGATCCCAGAGGAGGTCCTGAAGGATGACGCGCTTTTCGAGCCATTCAGGCTGCGTCTGTCTGAACTGGGTCCCGGTAGGCCAAACAAGTTCTCGGGACTCACCTATGAGTCGCTGGGCGACTATTCAGCGCAGTTTGAACTGCGGACGATTCGGAATGTAATTGTCAAGCAGGTGAAGCCGACGGGTGACGACTCGTCGATCTACGAGATGTTCAACCGGCTCAATACCGGAGGGATCAACCTAACGCCGCAGGAGATTCGAGCGAGTCTCTACCACTCGCCATTCTATGACGCACTCTTCAACCTCAATATGGACATTGGTTGGAGGCGTCTGATCGGGAGTGTTGAGCCAGACCTCCACATGCGCGACATTGAGGTACTGCTGCGCGGTCTCGCCCTCTCAAGGCGAGGACAGCAGTACGCTCCCTCGATGGTGCGCTTCCTCAACGAGTTCTCCAAACTCGCCCAGGCGTATTCCCCTAACGAGGTCGACAGGGCCGTAGAGGACGTGAAGGGATTCTTGGAGGCTGTCGCGCCAGTCTCCCCCGAGGTCTTCCAGACTCGGCAAGGTCGATTCAGTCTTCCCCTCTTCGACGCGATCTTCCCTGCTGTGCTCGCCAAGCGTGAGGAGGATCCCGCCTTCCTGCTCAGCGCATCCGATGTTCGCGCCGTCTCTGCCGATGAGGAGTTCCAAGGCTTCTCGCAGGAGCAGACGACGAACACGAGCAACGTCAAGGGAAGGCTTGAACGAGGCACGGCTCTGGTGGGCAGTGGTGACGCCTGAGTGGGCAGCGGGGGCCGGGGCAGTCGAGGCTCTGCACGCCGAACACAACGCCCTCCGCGAGTACCTACTCGCGACGGAACCGTCCTTGGCCGTAAGCGCCGAAGGAAGCCTCTCGAAAGCCTTGCTGCTCGCGGGGGCAAGCTATGCGGAGCACGCACTGCAGTTGATCGTGATCGACGCTTTCGACAACGCGATCAGGAGCAACCCGGCCCTCGTCCGATTCGTCGAGGCGAAAGCGCTGAAGCGCCAGTATCACACAATGTTCAACTGGGAGAGTGCGAACGCGAACCAGTTCTTCGGCCTCTTCGGTTCGGACTTTAAGGTCGCGATTCAGAGGGAGATCGCGGGTGATCGGGATCTAGCTGAGGCGATCAGCGGCTTTCTGGAACTGGGCCGCCTGAGGAACGAGCTTGTGCACCAGAACTTCGCGGCCTTCTCGCTACCAAAGACGGCGGACGAGATCTATGGGCTGTACCGAAGGGCAGCCACCTTTCTGGAGCGCCTGCCGGGGCTTCTGTGTCTGTTGGAGACTGCGGGCTCGAAGCCTGAGGCTAGTTTGCGGGAAGACACTGCTGGCGCCGCTGAAGACTCGGGCAGTGTGCGTCCGCGTGATGGGTAGTGACTACGACCGGCAGGCGTCAGCCGACCGGGAGTTGCCATTCGGCGACTGATGGGGCTGCGCCCCCCTGCGTGGGCAGGGTGAGCCGGCCGGGGTTCGTTGGAGTCCGTTTCGTCTGGTCTTCAGCCAGGCCGGCGATGGCTCCCACATAGAGCTGGCTGGTCGGTCCGGCCCGGCGGCCCGAGCCGCCGGCGCTCTCGCGGGGTCCCATCGTCGTGGGCGGCCGGGGGATGTCACCAAGCTCGCAGCGCAGGCGGTGGGCATTGTAGAACCCGATCCCGTCCGGCACCGCGTGCTCAGCTGGGCTCGAGGAAGTAGCCCCCCGCGATGGCTGCCCCCAGGAAGTACCCCGACGAGTTGCGTGAGCGGCCCGTGCGCTTGGTGCCCGAGTCGGGGGTGCCCGATCGCCACGGTGCCCATGACCTCGATCTGTACCGTAAGCCTTGCGCTTAGCGGTACGCCGCCGCGAGGCTGATTCCGGCACGCACGCCGAGCGCCTGACCAATTCCGAGCGCGGGCGCATCGCGGCGCTCGAGGAGGCGGTCGAAGACGGGGGCCAGCCGGGGTGCGTCAGGAGTCGAAACCCACCACGAAACGAGCGTCATCGGACCCCGCTCCCGAGAAGAGCCCTTCGGACCTTCACCCTCTCTTGATGCATGGAGCGTATCGCCTAGCTTTCGTCTGGCCAGGCTTCACGGACCTCTCTCGCCGCGGCTTCGATCTCCTCCACGTTTGCGATGGTTGAGCCTGCAAGCACCACGAGTTCATCAATCATTGGCACCAGAGTCTCAACCAAGTGCTTCGCCCGTCGCGCCTTCTCGCTCGATCCTTCTCCGCAGTGCTCCGAAACGAATGCAGAGTACGCAATACCGAGCCAGCTCCCGACCGGGAAGACCAGAACTAGGGGCGTACGCAGGACTAACACCACAAGGCGCAGCATGACTGCGGCCCCGGCGTCCAGATCAGCCGCAACAAGGCGATGGAGTGCGCCGGAATCCCACTCCTGTTGGGGCCTATCCCAGTCTGGGATGATAGGGCGTCCCGAGAACTGATCACTGTCCGGGTAACGTGGGAGGACGGCCAGATACGCGTCTGCATCAACGCCCTCGACAAGAGAGCGAATCTCCGACTCGACTTCGTGCCAGCTCTCAGGAGAAGGGATGCCTATTGGTGACCCGCGGAGTGCGCGGAAGTTGAGATAGTAGCCGTCTACGGCATGGCAGTCGCCACCGAAGCCCTCGACACGGTTGCTTGAGATCATGGTGGACTGTCGATGGAGCGGGTGCGAGTGGGTTGACACGCGGTAGAGCCACGAGCCGTCTCTGCGGGCCATCTCAAGGGCCGTGAGAAGTTCGCAGAACACCATGCCACAGACAAACGCTGAATCGGGATGTGGCCATGGCCGGGCGCGCTTCAGCATGTACATGGCCAGAGCGTCGGCGGAGTTCTCTTGGTCAACGCTATAGAGGACTGCGCGATACCCGAGGAGAGGTGCGCTGCTTTCCCGTTCGTTTAGATGGCCGAGCCGGATGTGTGCGTACTCGTGGGCGATAACCAGGTCGAGTACTCCCACTGTAAGGGTGAGCGCTTCCTCTACCTGGGGGGGAGTGCCCTGTGGGAGACGGTAGAGTTCAAGTGCCTCACCGCCCAACGTGCGACGGATTACTTCCCAGTAGATCGCTGTTGCGTCCGCTTCCTGCAAGGTGGGTGGAACCAGCTCGCCGAGCGGAGTAATGAAGCTACGCGACGTAGAGTACAGTATGGAGACTGCGTATGTTAGCTCGATAAGGCCAGAGTCAATGAGGATGATATAGCCATTGTCGCCCTCTAGGGCATAGGCACCGAAATGCCCAGTCGGATACAGCCCAATCGTGGCTTCTGGAGGGTCGCCCAATGGGGCGAGGCCATACGACTCGCCGGCTTCGGCAACCGTCTCGAGTCGGTGCTGGAGGTAGAGGTTCTCCCTCATAAGCAGCGTTACTAGGCGGAGGTCGCGAAGCCCCTGCTCGTTACCGCGCTCCAAGATGCGAAGGTACTCGCGGACAAGGGCCTCTGACGGATCTACCGACGGTTTGGCGAAGCGCAGAAGCGAGAGCTCGGGTATGCGCAGCACCATCGCCGGTCCGGGAGGCCGCTGTCGCTCAGGACTTGCGACCGAGCGCTTGCACAATCCGCTCCAAGCTCGTGTCGCCTGCGCAGAGGTCATGGAGTTTGCTCTCGCCGCGAGTATCGATCACGATGACGGTCCCTCCAGGCATATCGATGGCCTCTCGGATGCGGAGCCGCGGAGTCGTGGCGTCAATAATAATGCCGCGCCTGCGGATGCGACAGGTGGCAGCAATGACAGTGCGGAGGATGCTGGTAAGCGTTGCCGCTCCAAAGATCGCTCCAGAGGCGAGGGCGGTGAGGAGATGGGGGTCTATAGGGAGTGCCCCGCGAGCACCCGGCTGGGTTGAGACGGTGGCTGTAGGATCGTGGGAGCACAGCTCGTCGCACAGAGCCGTTAGGGCCGGCGGCCCAAGACCAGGCTCGACTGTCCAAGTGAACTCGGATGCACCTGTCACTAGCTACTCCATGCACGAGTAGGGTGGAGAGCGTGGGCGAACAGCCACGTCTGTGAATGCGGACGGGCGTACATTACGGCGTAGGCGGACTGGCACCAAGTGGCCGCAGGGAAGGCGGCGCGCGCGTTTCTTCGCTCGTGGTCACTAAGCGCGCGCGACCCGCCTCGGGTCCGGCGGGCGGGGCGGGCGCCGAGCGCGCTCTTGGGGCCCTCTCGACGGCCTGACAGGCCGGAGGGGCGACGTTGTCGCCGGGCGGGCGACTACGCGCCGCCTCCCCGGCCACCGAGGCGGCGGGCGTGCGACCTCGAGGTGGATCGCGGTCCCGTGGCGCGAGGACTCCGGTCGGGCCGGGTGGCGTGGCGGCGTTCGTGCTGCATGAGTGGGCTTCAGAGCGATTTCGGAAATGGAGGTCGCTCCTCAGGACTTCCGGATCCCAGAGGGACACTCCTCGGAGAGTCACCGGTTCGGTTTCCGAGCGGCCTTCGGCCGGGAGCCCCTTAGACCCGGAGATTCCACGACACACAGATGCACCATGCCGGTGGAGCTGGTCTTAGGCGAACGCCGGAGCGCTCGTCGGCAGAGCTACGCGAGGCATTCGACCATCTGGTCACCGCGCTTCAGTTCGGCGGATGCGGCGTGGCATGGGTGCTCGCCCTGCTGGGGTGAGCACCACCGGAAGGGGGCCCTCCTGGATGCTGGTGGTACGTCGGCACCCGGAGGTCACCGTGGATCTGGCCGCGCAGCGTCTCCTGAGCTGAGGGCGGGGTCGGATCAGCGTGTCGGCCTAGGGGGCCGCCTGGGGTCACCGAGGCCGCGTTCGAAGCGGTCCAGCAGGTCGAACAGTCCCGTTGCCTCCCAGATCCGCCGTCCCTTTCCGGCTGCGCCGTTCTGGACGACGCCTGCCTTCTCGAGGCTGTTCATCGCCAGTCGCGCCGCTTCGTTCGACACGTCGAGCATCTGAGCTGCGGCATCGGTGGTCAGCACCGGGCGCCCGGGCAGCACCTCGATGAGTCGCCTGGCGGTCGAGTTGCGGCGTGGTCGGCCGGCCGTCTCCATCCACCGGTGTTGGAGGTCGACGACATCGGTCGCGAAGGCCCGGGAGTGCTCCGCGGCTCGTCCCAGGGCGTTTGCGAACACCTCAAGCCAGTCCTCCAGGGCGCCATGGCGGTAGGCGGTCAGGCCCTTCACGTAGGTCTGGGCGTCCGCGGCGAACGCCAGGCTGATCGGTGGGACGAACTCGGGGGCCAAACCGCGGCGACGAAGCACGAGCTGGATGAGCGCTCTCCCGACCCGGCCGTTGCCATCGGCGAAGGGGTGGATCGTCTCGAACTGGACATGAGCGATCGCCGCCTGCGTTGCCGGAGACAGGTCGGTGCGGTCGAGGAACTGGCAGAGGTCGTCGAGCAGACGCTTCACCTCTCGTGCCGGAGGTGGCACGAACTCGGCGCCGGCCGGGGATGACGCCTCGCCGCCGATCCAGTTCTGGCGCTCGCGCAGGATCCCGGCGATGTGGCTGTCCCGGGTGTCCCTCAGCAGGGTCCGGTGGATCTCCAGGATGTCTGCGGAGGTGATGCGACCACGGGCGCTCGCGGTCGTGACCGCTTCCTCCATCGCGGCGATGTTCCCGACGATCTGGTCGGCGGTGTCATCCACTCCCGCTGCGGCCTGAGCCAGCGCGAGCCGCCGATGGGACATCACCAGGCCTTCGATCCGCGACGAGGCGACCGCCTCGGCGCGCAGCAACTGCCGCGCCAGCGTGTCCATCGACCCCAGCGTCGGCGGATCGTGGTTCAGGGACGCGCAGCGACGCTCGGCCTCGGCGATCAGCGCCGCGAGGGAGGCGGTCATCGCCGGCTCCCAGTCCCGGATCTCGTCCGGAACGTACGCCGTGAAGCGGAACCTCGTCCTGGAACGACGCGAGCCAAGCAGCCGAGGGTCCGGCTCCCAGGTCTCGACAACCTCGGTGAATCGGCCACCGGGTGCGGTGCCTGTGGTCCCTGTGTCTGCGTCGGAAGGATCGCCCGGCACGGCGTGGTTCCTTGGATCGTTGGGCGCCGCGTCCAAGTTTATGACAATAAGTTTGGAGGAACCAGGTTCGCCCCACCAGAAGCGCGCCTCGTTGGGCCGCCGGGGCCACCTGATGACGACGCGGGGCAGCTCCGGCAGCGCGGCTCGGTCGTCGGTCCTCACGCGGGAGACGGACCAGAACACTTCCGGTAACGGATGCTGGTGGTACGCTGACGCGCGGAGGTCATCGTGGAGCTCGCCGTCAACGAGGCATCAGAGGTGCTCGGGATCAGCCCGCGCAGGGTGCGGGCACTCGCGGCCGCAGGGAGCCTCCCGGCGCGGCGTGTGGGGAACGCGTGGCTGGTCAGGATCGATGACCGGGCACCGGCCCGCCCACCCGGACGGCGGTTCTCGGCCCGCTCGGCGTGGGCCGTGCTCGGCCTGGGGGAACACCGCCTGTCCCGGTCCGAACGCCGGCGGGCGCTCGATCGGCGGGCGCGGCTGCTGGAGCTGCCACGCTCGGCCCTGGCGAATCGTGCCGATCTCCACCGGCTCTATGCCCATCCGGGGGTCGTGGCCCGGGTCGCCGCCGACCCGCGGTTCCTGCCCTCCGGGATCTCGGCCTCCGAGCGGCACGGCGCCGATGTTCTGGCGGCCGACCAGTTCGAGGGCTACGTCCGGGAGGAGCTGCTCGGCGCACTGCGGCGCGAGTACGGACTGATCGACCCGCCGGACGGCGTTGCCGCGAACCTGGTCGTCCGGGTGCCCCGGCCCGACTGGCCGTTCGGGGATGACATCGATGTGGCCCCGCCGCTGGTTGTCGTTGCGGATCTGCTGGAGGCCGGGGACGGCCGCAGCGTCCGCGCCGCGATGGCGCTGCTGCGGGGGTGATCGACCACGCCATTCCAGATTCCAGATGATGGAATCTCGTGCTAGCCTCGCACCGTGTTGAAGAACCAAGACCTCGTGGTGCTCTGCAAGCTCGCTGGCCGCGGGCAGCCATGGACGATTGCGGCGATCGGTGAGGAGCTCGGGCTGGCCCAGTCGGCGGTTCACCGGTCGCTGCAGCGCAGCGGGGAGTCCGGGCTCTGGGACGGCCGATCCCGGCGGGTCAATGCGGCGGCGCTGCAGGAGCTTCTGGTGCATGGGATCCGGTACCTGGTCCCGCCACGCATGCTCGGGCCGGCGAGGGGCATTGCGACGGCGTGGTCCGCCGAACCCCTGAGCCGGATCCTCTCGGGCGAGGCCGACGAGCCGGTCGTCTGGGCGCACGCGGAGGGAACGATGCGCGGAACGGCGATCGAGCCCATCCACCCCTGCGTTCCGGATGCCGCGCGTCGGGACGACGTCCTCCACGCGCGTCTGGCGCTGATCGATGCCCTGCGGGCCGGTGGGCCTCGCGTGCGCCGGGAAGCGGCGACCGCCCTCGCAGAAAGCCTCACGACGCCTGCGCCCGCATGAGCGCCGAGCTGGACCTCGCGGCCGAGCTTCTGGGGGAGCTCACCGAGGAGGTCGTGTTCCTCGGAGGGGCGACGATCGGCGTGTGGATCACGGACCCAGCGGCACCCCCGGTGCGGGTCACCAAGGACGTCGACGCGATCATCGAAGCGACCTACTCCCAGCTGGAGGCCTTCGCCATGCGGCTGCGGGCCCGGGGCTTCCGGAACGACCCCGACGTCATCTGCCGCTACGTCCACCGGACCGGGGTCGTCCTCGACGTCATGCCGGTTGCCACGGAGGTCCTCGGGTTCAGCAACCGCTGGTACCCAATGGCCATGGCGCACGCCGAGCCGATCGAACTGCCATCGGGCCGGCGGATCCGAGTCGCCTCGCCCGTATGGCTCATGGCGACCAAGGTGGAGGCGTACCTCGGTCGCGGCGGCAACGACCCGCTCAGCAGTGCGGACTTCGAAGACCTCGTGCGACTCGTCGACGGCCGTCCTCGCCTCTTGGACGAGGTCGACCACGCCCCGGTTGAACTCCGCAGTTTCCTCGCGGACAGCTTGGGCGACCTCGCGCGACGGGACGACTTCCCGGAGGTCGTGGAGGGATGCCTGCCGAACGAGCCGGGGAGCTCTGCCCGCGCCGCAATCGTGGTCGACCGCTGGAAGCGCCTGGCGGAGCTGCTCCGGAGCTGAAGGAGGGGCCCCAGAACCTCAGCAAGGGCCCGTCAGAGCGTCGCGCAGCGGGCAGGCGCTATGAGGTGTGCTCGGGGCCGACGAGGTCCAGTGCGGACCCAACGACCTCGGGCTCGGGGAGCCCGTCGAGGACGACGCCCTTCGACACGTTGAGCAGCTCGATGGAAACGAGTCGGCCCTCGGCGTCGAAGTCGAGCGCGCGGTCGCGGTCCAGCCGGACGAGCTTCGCCGACGTACCGTCGCCGGCTCCGGGGAAGTCGATGGCCAGGGCGTCGACGGACGGGTCATACTTCACACGGATCGGGCGAGCCACGTGAGCAGCCAACCAGCGCGCGCGTTCCCCGTCCAGCGCCGCACCCGAGGTGGGGCAGAGGCCGATTCATCGGCCCCTCCCTCTCTCCGCCGCCCAGACCGCCGGCGACAGGTCCAGGGTGGCAACAAAGTGGCAACACGACCCACCGAGACGTACCGAGATGATCGGTCGTCATCTCTCGCCGCATAGTGGCGATTAGCAGGCGGTTGGCCAGACCAACCGAGACCAGCCGAGATGGCCGGGGGTGACTTCTAATCCGCCGGTCGGAGGTTCGAATCCTCCCGGGCGCGCTTCCTCAGAACGTCGGCTGCGGTAGTCGGCACAACATGGTGTTCAGGGACCCAATCCGCCGACTGCGCAGACGGACCGCCGCGACGATGGCGAGGCCGGTGGCCCTCAGGGACGGCTCGTGCTTCGCGGACTCCGACTCGGCGAGCGAGAAGGCGCACCGAGCGGTGGGGAGGATGGATGCAAGGTCCCGCGGCCTATCGCGCGGCGGTTGCCGCGTTTCGGTCCGCGAGGGTCCGGAACGCTTCAACGAGTTCCGGGGGCTCGACGACCTCGATGTCGGTGTCGAACCGGCTGAACGATGCGGCAAGGGCGACCCAGGACCAGGAGCCGGACCGTAGGGAGCATCGGCTGTCGCTGAGCTCTTGGACGGTGCCGTCGCCGGCGAAGGGCAGCACGTCGCGCACGGGGAGGCCCAGGATGACGGTTCCCGTGCAGGGCCACTCGTTGTTCTGCGCGGAGCCCTTGAAGCGGGCGGAGATGTAGTCGGCGACGTTCCCGCCGGGGACCTGGCGGGGGGTGAATCTCTTGCCGTGGGGCGTGCGAGGGGTGATGCGGTCGACACGGTGGAGACGCCAGTCGTCCTGGTCGAGATCCCAGGCCAGGAGGTACCACCGCCCACCGCCGAATGCGAGGTGGTGGGGTTCGACCCAATGCCGCACGGGCTCCAGACCGGCCTGCCGGGAGACGTAGTCGAAGCGAAGGGTCTGGTGTGCCCGGATCGCGGCCGAGATCTCCACGAGTGTCTCGGGAGCGATGGGCGTGGGTGGAGCGTCGCCCGGACGGCCGGGGATGGCGGTGATGTCCAGGCCGTCGAGCCTGTGGCACAGGCGGGAGGGGAGGACCTGTCGGATGGTGGTGAGCGCCCGGAGTGATGCCTCCTCGAGGCCGGAACCGGAAACGGCGGCGGTCTGAAGGGCGAGGGAGAGGGCGACGGCCTGGTCGTCGTCGAACAGCAGCGGGGGCAGGTCTGCGCCGGCGTCGAGGCGGTAGCCGCCGTCGGGGCCCTTCGTGGCGTGGATGTTGTAGCCCAGCTCCCGGAGCCGGTCGACGTCGCGGCGCACGGTGCGGTGGCTGATGCCGAGCCGTTCGGCCAGGAGTGCCCCGGGCCAGTCGCGACGGGTCTGCAGCAGCGACAGCAGATTCAGCAGTCGCGACGTCGGGGCGGTCATGCGGTGAATCCTATGGCAGATATAGGACACGAACTGACCTCTACCGCTGCGAGTGTGCGTCGTGTGCCGGGGGCGGACCCCGGACCATCATGCGAGGAGCCATTCATGACCATCACCACCACGACGCATCTGAACTTCCGCGGCGATGCCCGCGAAGCGCTGGAGTTCTATCGATCGGTGTTCGGCGGGCGGATCACCGCCATCGCGTACGCCGACTTCGGCATGCCGAAGGACGCCCCCGGTGCCGATGGCATCGTCTTCGGCCAGCTCGAGTCCCCGGCGGGGTTCCGGGTGATGGCGTACGACATCCCCGGCCAGACCGGCGGGTCGGCCGCGAACGCCGGGACGACCGTGCGGGAGAACGGGGCGACGATCACCGACCGACCGTTCTTCGTCTCGGTCCGTGGGGAGACCCTCGATGAGGTGCAGGGCTACTGGGACAAGCTCACCGAGGGCTCGGCGGTGGTCGAGCCGCTGGCCGCCTCGCCGTGGAGCCCGGGTTTCGGGATGCTCACCGACCCCTTCGGTGTGACCTGGATCCTCGATGTCGCCGCTCTCCCCACCGCCGAGTAGCGCCTGCGCTCACGCTGCGGCGCGCGGGGTACACTCTGCGCCGCAGCGTCCAATCCGGCTCAAGACCCCGCATGAACGCAGCGCCCGACGAGCGATGGACTCCCCGCCCGCACGTCGTCGCGGCGCTTCACGCCAAGCTCGTTGCGCTTCGGGACAATGACCCGGACATGCCGGACCTCGAGATCCGCGAGGTCACCCTCGAACCGGATGCCGCGGTGCTGCGGGTCGTGTTCACGCACGGCCGCCACCCCGGCCGATTGCTCGGCATCCGGTTCAACGCCGACCTGCGGGAGTTCCCTCCGCCACCGGGTCTCACGGGCCGGGAGGCGCACGAGGACGAGTGGCTGCTCCTGCTCCCGCACCTGTTCATCGAGGAGTTCTGGACGCACCGGTTCTGCCGGCTCACCGACGACGTCACCTGGTTCGAGAGCTTCCCACCGGAGGGCCCCGGGCCGTACTCCGCGGGGATCACCTGAGCTGAGGACCCGCGGGTGGGGCGGAGCGGCCCGTGTGCGGCAGCCGGATCAGGCCCCGGCCAGCCACCGCCGCACGTCGTCGCTCAGGATCACCTCGTACGGCAGGGCCCGCAGGTCATCGGCGGTCACGTCGAGGCCGCGGGCCCGGGCGAGGCCGGCCAGCCACTCCCAGGGATGGGCCTCGGCGCACTCGTCGTCATCGGGGAGCACGGTCGTCAGGACGTCCGCGACGACGCCCGCGGGTCCTGCCTGCCGGGGACGCCGATGGTGCGGACACCTCCGATGGTGAAGCCCCGGTCACGGTGCAGGGTCACACGCCGGCCATCGTCGAGCAGCACGAACTCGCTCACGTCGAAGCTGTGGGTGTGCTCCTGATCCAGCCGGGGCGGTCCCAGATCGCACACGGCCCCCAAGCCCACGACGCGGCCCGGCGCGACGGGTGGCAGCGGGCCGCTCGGCTCCCCGCCGTCCGGGTGAGGGGCCCAGCCCCCGTCCGCATCCATCACTCGCGGCACCCCGCTGGTCCGTCCTGCATCGGGGGCTCATGGACACGCGGCATCGTCACCACCGTGATCGTAAGCCGTCTTCGACCGTCCGGTCGACGCGTCGGGCGTCCCGCCCCGCGGTGGTCACCGCGTGTGCGGGCGTTGGTGGGCGGGCCAGCCCCGATTCCCACAGGAGCCGAATCCGCACTCTTCCGCACACGGCGGCGCTCACTTTCCGGATGCCGGCGTCAATAGATGACAGCAGAATGAGGAAACAGGAGTCGGTGTTCATGCGCCGGCAGCAGCGGAGCCCGGGGAGCGGGCAACCGGTTGCCGCCGCACGCGCCGCACACCGCCGGGGACCAGCGGCGTTCAGACCAAGAGCCGTTCCAACCGACCAAGGAGCCCGGGATGTTCAGCACGGTGATCGCCGGAATCGACGGAACACGGGCGAGCCTCGAGGCCGGCCGGCAGGCCGCCCAGCTCGTCGCCCCCGGCGGGCAGCTCATCCTGCTCGCCGCCGCCGACCCGTACCTGACCATGTTCAACCGGTGGGGCACCGAGCGGCTGGTGCAGCCGGATGAGGCCCGCACCGCGGAGGTCCTCACCCTGGCCAAGGCGCGCATCGGCCAGCGGGCCGAGGAGTCCCTGCGCGCCATGCGCGACCAGCTGCCCGACACGCTTCGGGTCACGCTCCGGGTCGAGGGCGGCCGGGGGTGGGATGTCCTCCGGGACGTCGCGGAGGCCGAACGCGCTGACCTGATCGTGATCGGCAGTCATGGCGGGACGCGGCTCGCGGGCATCGCGTTGGGCAGCACGGCCACGGAGCTGCTCCACGACGCCCCGTGCTCGGTGCTGATCGCCAGGACCCCGTACAACCCGGCCCGGTTCCCCTCGAGCCTGGTCGTCGGCGTCGACGGCTCCGCCTGCTCCCTCGCGGCCCTCGACCTGGCGAAGGACCTCGTCGCACGTGCGAACCATCCGGTGACGGCCACGGCGCTCGCGGCCAAGGGCTCGGATCTCTCCGAGGAGGGTCTGACGCGACTTGCCGAGCCGCTGCTCGTCGCCTTCAGGACCGAGCGCCCGGTCGACGCCCTCGTCGCGGCGGCGTCCTCGACGGATCTGGTGATGATCGGCGCTCGCGGGCTGGCCGGGGCACGAGCGCTCGGCAGCGTCTCGGAGCGGGTCGCCCACCAAGCCGAGTCGTCGGTGCTCGTCGTTCAGGGCCCCCGCTGACCACGGGCACCGCTCCGGCGGGTTGAGCGGGGGCGGCACCGAACATCGGAGGTCACGGGGCGCCGGCTGGGCTTCGCCGGCGCCCCCGGGCTGGGTGTGGGAGGCGCTACCGGCCCGAGACCCGCCGCAGTCGCTCGAGCAGGTCCTCGGCGGCCGCCTTGACCTCGGCGTGCCCGTCCCGCTCGGCCGTGACCAGCGCGTGCACCAGGGCCGACTGATGCACCTGGCGGAAGTCGCCGGTGGGGAACCCGTACCGCTCCTTGGTGTCGTACTGCTCGTCGTCATCCACGCCGAGATGCCAGGCCGAGTACTCCTCCCAGGAGTGGGTGACGGCCGCGCCTCGAACCAGTCGCTGGAGGGCACCACCTGACCGCTCTCGATGAGGCGGCGGGCGTGGCGGATGGCGATGTCGTTCTCGCCGAAATCGGGCATTCGGGTCCTCGTGGGTCGCGTGGGCGGCACCCCCGGACCTCGGACGACCGACGTGACAGCCGGGCGGTCCGCGGGAGCCGTCCGGACACTAACCGCCCCCGCGGAAGGGTGACCTCGCCGCCACCGTCCGGATGTCCTCACCAATGCTTCACCTCACCCATACACACGGGGCGTCACGGGGAAGGGGGACGGCGGTCAGACGGGTGCGTCCCATCGACACCGACCCCAAGGAGATCCCGATGACGCTTCGCATCCGCAGGCTCGCCACCGTCACCGCCGCAGGCCTCGCCATCGCCGCCCCGGCCGGCGCCGTGCCATCCACGCCGATCCTCGATCCGGCTCCCGTCTACGCCCAGGGCACGACGGCCAGCCCCAGCTGGACCCCGTCCACGTTCGCCGCCATGTCGGCCGACCGCGGGTACGAGATCGAGGTTGCCGACAGCGGGGGCGGCTTCTCCTGGCGCGTGCTCCCGGGTGGCGCGCTCACCCAGCACACGCTCACCGGACTGAACGACGGGCTCTTCTACACGGTGCGTGTCCGGGCACGCGAGCGGGAGTGCCTCGTGCCGGTGTTCCGCTCGTGCCCGGCGTGGTCACCGGCGTTCAGCCAGAGCCCATGGAGCCCGCCGGTCGTCTTCCGCGTGGACGCCACCGCGCCCACCGGGACGCTGACCATCGACGGGGGCACGGCGTACACCACCGACCTCGACCTCGACCTCGCGCACACCGCCACCGACCCCATCGTCGCGGGCCCCGCGTCGGGAATGGCGTGGCTGGAGGTCTCGCAGGACGGCAAGTTCACCTGCGAATCGGAGGGCGCCGACGAATGCCCGCAGCCCTTCGCGGCGGCCACCGTGCTGCGCCTGGCTGACGGGGAGGACGGTGAGCGCACCGTCCAGGTCCGGTACCGGGATGCGGCCGTGCCGTACGCGCCGGACGACGGGGCGCCCACCGGGAACAGCGTCCTGGTCACCGACACGATCGTCCTCGACCGCGTCGCTCCCGAGGTGGCGCTCGGCTTCCCCACCAGGCGCACCGTGCGCGCGGGCATCCCGGTGACGTACTCGGTGAGTGGGATCTCCGACGCGACCAGCGGCGTCGATCCCGCCTCGGTGACCTGGCACTTCGGGGTGCCCGGGGTCCCAAGCGGCTCGAGCGTGAGCCACACGTACGCGCTCCCGGGCACGTACCAGGGCTCGGTCGAGGTGCCCGACCGCGCCGGCAACGTCTCGGTACGGACGTTCACGGTGACGGTGCTCTGACCGCCCCGGCCCGCGGCCGGCCGGGGATCCGCGCCGCTGTCCGCGCCGGCCGGGTGCCGGCGCGGACAGACGCCTCCCGACTCAGCCGTGATCCAGCGGTGCCAAGAACCCGATGCTGGTCGCCGTGACCCCGGGCCGGCGGCGGGTCGTCGCCGCCCCGACGCGCCCGTGACGATGCTCCCGACCCGCTGACCGTCCATGGAATGCCGGGGGACCCGCCGCCCACCCTCACCGCAGCCGGCACAACTCGTCCGCCCACGGGGGCGCGAACACAGCCGCAACGCGTGCGCCGAAAAAACTCAACGCCGGAAACGGACGTATTCGCACCGCCCACGGCGACCGGCCTCATCTGCTCTCCACCGCCCGGCGCAGGACGAGGAGCCGGTACGCGACGAGACCGCGGCGCAGGCACTGCTGCAGGGCGTCGCCGCCGGCGAGCGAGCGCCAGTACTCGCCCCTCGGACGGAACGGCCGGGTGACGGCGACCATCGCCGCGCCCCAGCTCCAGGTACGGCGTGAGATCGTCGTCCATGACCGGCGCGAACCCGGTGCCGGCGGCGACCTCGACGGCCTGCGCGACGGTGAGCAGGGAGCCGATCCGCCAGCCGGCCCGGAAGTCCATGACCCGCCGGGCGTCGCGTCCGGCGGCCGCCGCCCCGCGGGCGGTCAGCCAGTCGTCGCAGATGGCGAGCAGCCCGCCCGGACGCAGCATCCCGGCCGCGGCCCGGAGGTATCCGGCCGGGTCGGGCCCGTGCACGAACGCCTCGATCGAAAAGGCCAGGTCGTGGTCCCGCAGGTCCGGCGGCGGCGAGCCGAAATCGCCCTCACGGACCCGGACCCGGTCGGCGAGCCCGGCCCTGGCGACGAGCGGGCCGGCGAGCGCCGCCTGGGTGCCGCTGATCGTCAGCCCCTCGGCGATGAGATCGGGACGGCGCCCAGCGAGATGAAGCAGGCTGCCGCCGACCCCGCAGCCCAGGTCCACGACCCGGGCCGGGACGCCGCCGCGAATCGCTCGACGTGGTGGAAGGCCTCGGCTTGGGACCGGACGCCGGGCCCATACACGGCGCGGTGGATCGACGCGCCACCCTGCCCGAGCCCGGTGAACCGTGCCGTGTTACGGTCGTAGAACCGGCGCACCTCACCGATGTGGGCTGCGGCTTCGTCCTCGGCGCTCACCGGCGCACCGTAACGGCTCAGCGGGCGGCCGACCCGCTGAGCCGCGACATCGGACCGGAGGGGCCGCGGGCCCGCCGACGCGCTCATGGCGCGCGCCACCGCGCCACGGCCGGCACCGTGATCACCATCGGTCCGGACGAGCATGCGAATTCATCCCGAATGCCTGCGGGATGAATAGGAATGGCCATCTTGCGCGGGCCGCGGGCTTCGTCCGATTTCTTGAGGTTCGGGACCGGATGTAGTCTCAACTTCTGGACGGCCACGGAGGGGTGGCCGCGGACCGACCAGGTGGGTTCGTGACGGCAGCCGAACGGTGGGGCGCGATCATCGATGAGGTCGTGGACGCCGTCATCAGCACCGACGACCACGGCAGGATCGCCACGTTCAATCCCGCCGCGGAGCGGCTCTTCGGCTACGCCGCGACCGAGGTGCTGGGCCAGGATCTGGCGATGATCGTCCCACCGGACGCCCTGGAGGACGACCTCACCGACCGCAACCCCGGTGGTGCGGCGATCGGCCGGCACCGTGACGGGTCGCCCATCCCGCTCCGGATCTCCACCTCGCGGGTGACGTCCGGCGGCGGCGCCGCGGTCGCCGCCATCCTCCGCGATGCGCGGCAGACCGGGCCGGGCGGAACGGCGATCGGTGGCCGTGACGCCGAATACGGCGCGGTCGTGGGTGCCATCACCGAAGGCATCGTGGTGTTCGCCGCCGACGGGCGGATCGTGACCTCCAACCCCGCCGCATGCCGCATCCTGGGCCTTCCCGAGTCGCGCCTGCTGGGGAGCGGCGGCCTGTGCGCACGGCTGCGGGCGGTCACCGAGGACGGCGTGCCGCTGCCGGCCGATGCGGAGCCGGCGATGGTGGCCCTGCGCACCGGGCGCCCGGTGGAGCGGACGATCCTGGGGATCGACCGGGAGGATCGCGCGCGGGCCTGGCTGGAGGTGAGCGCGTATCCCATCCCGGTCGCGGCGGGCGCGGGGCCCGGGGCGGTGGCCGTCCTGCGCGACGTGACCGCGGCACGGGCCGCACAGCGGCGGCTGGAGGACAGCGAGCGGTCGTTCCGGCTGCTTGCCGAGAACTCCACCGACATGGTCATCCGGACGCTGGCGGACTCGACCATCGCCTACGCATCACCCGCCGCCAGCCGCCTGCTGGGCCTGGCGCCCAGCTCGCTGCGCGGACGTCGCCTGCAGGATGTCCTGCACCCCGAGGACGCGGCCCAGGTGGCCCGGTGGCGCGCCCGCATCGATGCGTCGCAGGGCGTGACCACCCTGGAGTTCCGCATGCGCCGCGCCGACGGCGGGTGGGAGTGGTGCGAGGCCACGGTGCGGCCCGTGCGCGCGCCGGACGGGAGGGTGCTGGAGCGCCAGTCGTCCGTCCGGTCCATCGCACGCCGCAAACGCGATGAGGCCGCGCTGGCGGAGGGCCTGGGCCGCTATCGGGCGCTCATCGAACACCTGCCCGCCGGCGCGGTGCTGATGTTCGACCACGACCTGCGGGTGCTGGTGGCCGAGGGGCCGGCCATCGGATCGCTCACCTACGGGCGGGACGGGGTGGGGCAACCCGCGCCGGAGCTGGTTCCCGCCCACAACCGGGAGCGCGTGTTCACCGCCTGCCGGCGCGGTGGCGGGAGGACCTGGGCGGGCGCATCCTCGACGGCACCATCACCCCGGTGTACGCCGAGGGACGGATCGTGGCGGGCATGGTGCTGGCGTTCGACGTCACCGAACGCGCCCACCTCGAGGCCGAGCAGGTCGCCCTGCACGAGATCGCGCAGGCGGTGGCATCCGACACCGGCCCGGAGGTGGTGCTGGAGATGGTGGCCCAGCGCATCGCGACGCTGTTCGGGGCCATCAGCGCGGCCATCGTGCGGGTCGATGGGCCCGACCTGCACATCGTGGCCGCCGCGCCGGCGGAGCACCTGAGCATCCGCCCCGGGCGTCGCATCCGCCTGGCGCACGCCACCGCCATGGGCCGCGCCGCCAGCACCGGCCGGCCCGCGGCGATCACCGACTACGCCGACAGCGACGACCCCTTCGTGCTGACGCTGCGCGAGCTGGGGGCCGTTGGCGGCGCGGCGGCGCCCATCATCCTGAGCGGCTCGGTGTGGGGCGCCGTCGGGTTCGCCGGCGCCGATCGGCTCCGCATCGACGCCGGCACGGCGGAGCGGCTGGCGCGGTTCGCCGACCTGGTGGGCATGACCATCGCCAACGCCGAGGAGTGGCAGCGGCTGGAGGCGCGCGCGGCGACGGACGTGCTCACGGGCATCGCGAACCGGGCGAGCTTCGACCAGCGGCTCGTGGAGGAGGTGCACCGCCTCCGGCGGGGCACACCGCTGAGCCTGGTGCTCTTCGACGCCGACCACTTCAAGGGCGTCAACGACACGCACGGCCACATGGCCGGCGACCGCGTGCTGGCGTCCATCGCCGACGCCCTCCGCGGGGCCGCCCGCTCGGGCGACCTGGTGGCCCGCATCGGCGGCGAGGAGTTCGGCTGGATCATGCCCGGCGTCGAGCCCGCGGCCGCCGCGGCCGCCGCCGACCGGGTGCGCATGGCCATCGGCACCACCCGGCACGGGGAGGTGGGGCACGTCACCGTGAGCGCCGGCGTGGCCACGGCGGTGGGCGAGGGCGATGTGTCCGCGCTGCTGCGCCGCGCCGACGACGCGCTGTACGCGGCCAAGCGGGCCGGGCGGGACCGGGTGGTGGTGTGGCATCCGACGGTGAACTCGGACACGCGCGGGGCCCTCACCCGCTGAGCCCGCCGCCAGGTGTTCCGCCGGGGCGTCCGGCGGGAACCACCTCCGGGAGACCCACCGACCCGGAGGACGCATGCCCATCGTCAACGTCGGCACCGACGGCCGCACCCCCGTCGATCTCTACTACGAGGACCACGGCGAGGGACGCCCCGTGGTGCTCATCCACGGCTGGCCGCTGTCGAACCGCTCCTGGGAGGCGCAGATCGGCCCGCTGGTGGACGCCGGCCACCGCGTGGTGGCCTACGACCGCCGCGGCTTCGGGTGGTCGAGCCAGCCGTTCAACGGCTACGAGTACGACACCCTGGCCGCCGACCTTGCGGCCCTCATCGACCACCTCGACCTGCGGGACATCACGCTGGTGGGGTTCTCGATGGGCGGCGGAGAGGTGGCGCGGTACATCGGCACGCACGGCACCGGCCGCGTCCGCCAGGCCGTCTTCGCCGCGGCGATCCCACCCGCGCTGAAGAAGACCGCCGACAACCCCGACGGCGGCGTCACCGATGAGCTGCTGGGGCAGTTCCAAACCGGCGTGCGCGCCGACCGGGCGTCGTTCCTGGACGGGTTCATGACCAACTTCTTCAGCGCCGGCGGTGAGCTGAAGGTGAGCGAGCCGCAGCGCCGCTACGCCCTGGACATCGCCGCGTGGGCCTCCCCGAAGGCCACCCACGACTGCATCGCGGCCTGGGGCACGGACTTCCGCGCCGACCTGGAGCGCTGCGACGTCCCCGTGCTGGTGATCCACGGCGACTCGGACGCCATCGTGCCGCTGGAGGTGAGCGGTGCGCGCACCGCCGAGCTGGTGCCCGGGGCCCGGCTGGCGGTGATCGAGGGCGGACCGCACGGCATCAACGCCTCGCACGCGGAGCGGTTCAACCGGGAGCTGCTGGCCTTCCTGGCCGAGGGCTGACCGGCGGGCGCGCGGCGGCGGCCATCCCACCGCCGCCGCGCATGTGTCCGCCAATGTTGGCAGGAACGATCGGACGGCGCGGGGCTCAGTCGCCCTCCGCGCCCTCCGGGCGGGAGAAACTCCGGGACAGGGGAAGCGCGAACCACACCAGCAGCACCACCGCCAGGAACCCGGCGGCCACCCCCACCGCCGCCGGCACCGAAAACACCACGTCGGTGATCAGGAACACCGCGCTGGTCATGGCGACGGCGAGCACCGAGATCCCCGCCAGCACCAGCCGGTGGCCCGTCTGGACGATGTGGCGCTTGTCGCCCTGCTGGAACCGCATGCGGTGCAGCGCGGTGGGGGCCATGAGCAACACGGTCGCCAGGCCCGTGAGCAGCAGGGTCGCGAAGAACACGTCGCGCTGGAGGGTGGTGGTGCGCTCCCATCCGGCGCTGAACGGCACGGTGAGCAGGAACGCGAACAGCACCTGCACGCCGGGCAGCGCGACGCGCACCTCCTGGATGAGCTCCCCCAGCTGCCGGTCCAGGCGTTCGGCGGGTGACTCGTCGCGGTCCTGCGGGGCGGAGGCTTCGGTCACGGGCGGGTCCGGGGTGGGGGACGGGACGCCCCATCGGTTCCCGTGCCCGGCCCCGGCGAAACGACGCGTCAGCCCGCCGGTGTGAGCGCCACCGGGAGCGGGCCCTCCTGGATCTGGGCGGCTACGGCGCGATTCTGCGTCGGGTCTCCAAGCTGAATCTGGAACCCCCCGCCGCTGATCCCATCCGGCAGATCCTGCGGGTCGATCGTGGGATTGCTCACCAGCACGTCGTCCAGCACGATCGCGAACGAGAACAGCTTCTGCTGGATCGCGCCTCGCTGGGCGATGGTCCGCGTGAGCTCGTGGAACGCGCGCTCACCGCCGGGCGTCAGGGTCGCCGCAACGAACGGGCGCGGTGTCGTCGTCATGGGGTCGTCGAGCAGCGAGACCTCCGCGATGTCCGCGTTGGTCAGCGCCGGCGCGCCGCGCACCAGGTAGTAGCGGGTGCTCGTGGTCCGCGCGGCGGACTGCCGCACCGCGATGACCGACTCCCCCGGGCCCGTCGCCGGTGGGGTCGGCGAGCCGCCGTCACCCCTGTCCACCACCTGGGCGGCCCAGTCGTACATGGCCAACTCGCCGCGCGCGGTGAGGCTCGTCAGCAAGCCGGGCTCCGCGTCACCGGGGAGCCGGAGCACGATGGCGCCGCCCACCACGTCCGCCCGCACGCCGTCCACGTCCATGATCTGAGCGCGGCGCTCGATCATCCGGGCGGTGTCCCGCAGCTGGGCGTCCGTGGCCGGGGCGGTGCCCGCGTCGCCAACCAGCGTGATCCCGCCGCCCGGTGCGGGGGCGTCGGCGCCCCGAGGGAGCGAGAACACGAGCACGGCGGCGATCGCCACCGTCCCGGCCACCGCCATGGCGGCCGACACCATTCGGCGGCGGGGCGGCCATGCGCGCCGGCGGGCGCGGGGCTGGGGGAGGGCGTCGAGCGCCGCGCCGCGGGCGCGCAGCGTGGCGGCCTGCGACGGCGTCGCGGCGTCACCCAGGCTGCGGATGCGGTCCTCCAGGTCAGCGCCCATGCGGCACCTCCAGGTGGGAGCGGAGTTGCGTGAGTGCCCGGGAGAGGCGGGAGTGTGCGGTGCCCTCGGCGATGCCGAGGATGTCGGCCACCTCCGGTAGCGAGTGCCCGAGCCAGAAATGCAGCACCACCACCGCCCGGCGGTCCGGGCTGAGCGCGCGGATCGCGGCGGCCAGGGCGGGGTCCGGCGGTTCCACCGTGTCGGCGGCCAGCTCCGCGGCGTGCTCCAGCGGCACGTCCCGGCGGGTGCGGCGGCGGCCGTCCAGGCACTCCCGCACCACGATCCGCAGCAGCCACGGCCCGAAGGCCGCCGGGTCCTTCAGCGACGCCAGGCGTTCCAGCGCTCGCACCATGCCGGCCTGGGCGGCGTCGTCGGCCCGCTGGCGGTCGCCCAGCACGCCGTACGCCGCCCGCCACGCGCGCGGCCAGTGGCGCTCGAACAGCTCCTGCGCGGCGGGCCGGGATCCCCCGAGGGCATCGCGGACCAGGCCGGCGTCGTGTGTGGCGGTGTCGTCCATCTGTGGTGAAGACGCGCGGGAGGGGGCAATCGTGTCCCGCGAGTCCCTCAGCCGGTGAGCAGCGCCTCCCGGATACCCGCGCGCACCTCGTCGATGGGACGCCAGCACGGGACGATGCGGCCGTTGGCGACCAGCCGCGGCACACCGTCCAGGTTGACCTCCAACGCACGGGCGTGATCGGCCAGCGTCGCCTCGCGGTGGTCGTCCGGATCTGCGTGGCGGGCCCAGATGCGCTCCGGCACGCGCAGTCCCGCCATGGCCACGGCGCGGCGCAGGTCGGCATGCACGTCCGCGCGCAGCCCGTGCACGTAGCGCCCCGTCCAGATCGCCCGGGAGAGGCTCCAAAGGTCGGGCGCGTCGGTGGCGTCGTCGTCGCGCACCATCACCAGCAGCCGGTGCGCCTCGAAGGGATCCGACACGTACGCGTAGGCGTCGTCGTCGATCCGGACGCCCACGGAGGCGACGTACTCCTCCAGCTCCACCAGGTGGTCGGCCACCTCCTGCGGCGGCATCTTCCAGCGGCGGATCATCTCGGCGCGGGGGTACCCGGCGGGGTCGCCGAAGTCGAACAGCCGCATGAAGCGCATGCGGTAGGCCGTGCGGGGCAGGGAGGTGTCGGCGGCCACCTCGTCCAGGATGCGCCGCGCGGTGATCTGCCCGCCGTGGCACCAGGGGCAGGAGACGTCGAGGAAGACCTCGATCAGCGTGGGTTCGGTCATGCGCGGCAGTGTGCCAGCGGGTGCGCCGAGCGGCCCTCAGTCCTCCACATCGTCGTCATCGAACCCGTCCGCGTCGGGGAACTGCTCCAGCCATGCCCGTGACGCGGCGCGGCCGTCGGGCGCACGGTCGCCGCCGGCGCCGAGCATCACCCGGGTGAGCGCCTGGGTCTCGTGCAGCAGCTCGTCCAGGGCGGCGTCCACGTCGGCCTGCATCACCGTCACGCGGCCCGCCTCGGCGGCCTCCAACCGCGCCTTGCGCAGCAGCTCCTTGATGAACGACGCCGTCACCCCCTGGGTGCGGGCGACCACCGCGTCCGGGTCGTCCAGCGCCATGTCCATGCCCCGCGCGTAGAGCTCCAGCAGGCGATGCCGCGCGGCGGCGTCCGGCAGCGGGATCTCCAGCGCCAGGTCCACCCGGCCGGGGCGGGCCGCGAGAGCGGGCTCCAGCGCCTCCGGCCGGTTGGTGGTGAGCACGAACGCCACGTCGGCGTCGCCCGAGGGCCCGCTCATCTCATTCATCAGCTCGAACAGCACCGGGCTGGAGCCGCCGAACGGGCCGTACATCCGTTCCTGGGCGACCAGGTCCACGTCCTCCAGGATCACCACGGCGGGCTCCAGTCGCCGCGCCAGCGCGCCGAACGATCCGGCCATGCCCAGCGAGGGTCCGGTGAGGATGATGACCGTGCTGCCGGTGAGCATGGCCGTGAGGTAGCGCAGGGTCAGCGTCTTGCCGGTGCCGGGGGGTCCCCACAGCAGGAGCCCGCGCCCCAGATGGCGGCCGGAGTCGATCAGCGCCTGGCGGTGCCTGCTGGCCCCGATGATGTGGCGCTCGATGCGGTCCAGCACGCCGTCCGGGAGCACCAGGGCGTCCGCGCGCACATCGGGACGCTCCACGAACGCGATGCGGCTGGTTCCCCGCATGGGGCTGGCCTCGACAGTGAGGACCTTGCCCCGGAACACGTCGACCTCCGCGATGGTCGCGTGCAGCCAGGCCAGCAGCTCCGCGGCGGCGCCCTCCACGGGCGAGACGATCTCGAGGCTCAGCACGTGCCCCTCGCCGCTGTCGTGCCGGCTCAGCAGGAGCGCCAGCGGCCCCTCGGGCGCCGTGATGAGCATGAGGCACGAGACCCGGCAGGCCAACGTCTGCCCGGGCCCCACGTCGGCGGTGGCGAACCGCTCCGGCGCGGCCTCCCACACGTCGTTCATGAGCAGGCTGGGCAGGCTCAGCTCGTGCCAGCCCTCGTCCTCGCCGGCCACGCCGAGGATCTCCACCGACCAGCCCGGCCGGACGGGAAGGCGCTCGAGCGCCAGGTGCAGGTTCGGGAGGTCGTAGTACGGCACGGTGTCCTGCAGCACGGGCAGGGACCGTGCGCCGTCCCCGAGGTGCGCCAGCACCAGCGGGGTCACGGGCCGTTCCCGCCGGCGCTCGGGGCGCTCGTCGATGAGTTGCTGGACGAGCCGGGCGAGGTCCTTCCGCAGGCCGTCCGTGGAGGCGGAGGTGTCGGTCATGTACCGACGATAACCCCGGAAGCCGTCATGCCGACGACATCCGGGTCCGCCGAGCGGGCCTACACGTTGAAGCGGAACTCCACGACGTCGCCGTCGTGCATCACGTAGTCCTTGCCCTCGATGCGCAGCTTGCCGCGGGCCTTGGCCTCCGCCATGGAACCGGCGTCCACCAGGTCCGCGAAGCCCACCACCTCGGCCTTGATGAAGCCGCGCTGGAAGTCGGTGTGGATGACGCCGGCGGCCATCGGGGCGGTCCAGCCCTGGTGGATCGTCCACGCCCGGGCCTCCTTGGGGCCGGCCGTGAGGTACGTCTGCAGGCCGAGGGTGTGGAAGCCCACGCGGGCCAGCTGGTCCATGCCCGACTCGGTCTGCCCGACGCTCGCCAGCAACTCGGCGGCCTCCTCGGGGTCGAGCTCCACGAGCTCGGACTCGAGCTTGGCGTCCAGGAAGATCGCGTCGGCCGGGGCCACCAGCGCGCGCATCTTCTCCTGGAGGGCCTCGTCGGTGAGGCCGTCCTCGTCCACGTTGAAGACGTAGATGAACGGCTTGGCCGTCATGAGCGACAGCTCGCGCAGCTGGGCCACGTCGATGCCGGCGGCCTCGGCGCCGGCGTGGAGGGTGACGCCCTCCTCCAGCAGCTTCTGGGCGGCCACGGCCGCGTCCAGCAGCGCCTTCTCGGCCTTCTTCGTCTTCACCTCCTTCTCGAGGCGCGGCACCGTCTTCTCGAGGGTCTGGAGGTCGGCGAGCATGAGCTCGGTGTGGACGATCTCGATGTCGTCGGCGGGGTCCACGCGGCCGGCCACGTGCACCACGTTGTCGTCCGTGAACGCCCGCACGACCTGGCAGATCGCGTCGGCCTCGCGGATGTTGGCCAGGAACTTGTTCCCGAGGCCCTCGCCCTCGCTGGCGCCCTTCACGATGCCGGCGATGTCGACGAAGGACACCGTCGCGGGGAGGATGCGCTCGCTGCCGAAGATGTCGGCCAGCACCTGCAGGCGCGGGTCGGGGAGGGCCACCACGCCGACGTTGGGCTCGATCGTCGCGAACGGGTAGTTCGCCGCGAGCACGTCGGCCTTGGTGAGGGCGTTGAAGAGCGTGGACTTGCCGACGTTGGGCAGTCCGACGATGCCGATGGTGAGTGCCATAGGGGCGGCAGACTACCGGCCGGTCCGGCGGTGCTACCGGGCCTCGTAGAACGTGACCGTGCCGCTGACCTCGTTCGCGACGGTCACCAGGGGACGGCCGGTGGGGCTGTCGTCCTCATCGACGAAGTGCACCACCTCCGGGCCGCTGTCCGGGCCGGCCGGAACCCGCGTGTAGTCACGGTTGTTGGCCCACTGGACCAGCGTCGGCGCGGTGGGGGTGCTCACGTCGAACACCATGAACCCGCCCACGCGCTCCAGGCCGACGAACGCGTAGGTGCGGCCGTCGATCCTGCCCACCGCCACACCCTCGGGCTCCGGGCCCTTGTTGTCGCTGCGGTCGTCCAGCGTGTTGTTGTCGTTGCTCGCGTTGAACGCCAGGGGCCGGTCCGCGGCCACGCGGCGCTCGATCTGGTCGCCGCTCTCCCACACGCGCTGGCCGCCGGCGGTCCAGATGGTCGCCGAGCGGGCGCCGAAGGAGTAGAGGGCCGTGTACCCGTTCGGGCCCGTGCCGTCGGTCTTCGAGACGTTGAGACGGCCGAGCGCGGCGTTGGCCTTCAGGGCGGCGGCGTTCGGGAAGGCGACCGGGTCGAGCGTGAGCGCGCCGACCCGCGACTCGTCGCCGAACCCGGGCCAGTCCCGGCCGTCGCCCTCGTTGGCGGTGATCAGGTACTGCTGACCGCGGACGCGGAAGCCGGCGATGGCGTCCGGCATGTAGAGCCCGCGCACCGGCCAGGCCGCGATGTTGACGCCGCCGTCGCGGTCGCTGGGGTCCAGGGCGTTGCCGGGCAGGGAGTGGTCCTTCCAGCCGAGGGCCACGATTCGCGTCACGCGGGCGGCCCGCACGTCGATCTGCGCGACCGCGTTGGCCTCCTGCAGGGTCACGTGGGCGGTCCGGCCGTCACCGGAGACGGTGATGTATTCCGGCTCGAGGTCCTGCGCCACGGTGGCGCCGGGCCCGTTGCGCCGCACGCCCGCGGGCAGCTGCGCGGCGCGGGGCCCGCCGGCGTTGAAGTCGGTGAACGCCGCCGTTCGGACCAGCGGCGCGCGGCCGCCGAGGATGCCCTTGGTGGACACCACCGAGACGCTGCCCTCGGGGTCGGTGCCCTGGCCGTTGTAGCCCGAGGGCTCACCCTCGTTGGCCACCAGCAGGTCGCCGTCCTCGGTGAACACGAGCATGTCGGGCAGCGCGCCCACCGTGACGGTCGCGAGGAACGTGCCGTCGGCCCGCAGGAACACGACCTTCCCGGGGTCCGTCTTCGGGGCGGCCTCGACGGCGACCGCCACCACGCCGTTCTCGGAGACGTCGACGCTGTTGGGGCCCGCGCCGTACGGGCTCAGGTCGATCCGCCGCTCCAGCACCGGCGCCGCGGGGTTCGAGGCGTTCACGACGTCCAGGCTGTTGCCCGTGGAGTTGGTCACGTACAGGCGGCCGTCGGCGAACGCCGAGGTCTCGCCCGAGGTGCCTCCGGTGAGGCCGGTGGCGTAGGTCCCGATGGGCGTGAAGGTGGGGGCGGTCCCGCCGCCTGGGCCGGCGAGCGCGGCGGCGGCCACGAGGCCGCCGGCGGTGCCGAGCAGGGCCGCGAGGGCGATGGAACGCCGGGTGGTTGAGCGCATGGTTCCCCTTGCACGAGGTGGGCACGAAGTGGGGGCGCCCGGAACGTAAACGTGCGTGAACCTGCCGGTGTTTCACCGCTGTTGAGATGCCTCGGCGAGGGGGAAACACGGTGGCCGCCGTGTGGCGGCCGGGAGTGTCAGCGCCCGGTGAGGCGGCGCAGCAGGCCGCGGCGACCCTCGGCGGACGGCGCCTGGGACGGGGTCTCGCGGCAGCGGCAGCGCTCGTCCGGCGGGACATCGCCGAGCACCTGCTCGACGTGCGCGCCGCACCCGCGCCAGTCGGGGCGCCCGCATCTGCGGCAGGTCACGCGTCGGCACATGCGGTGAGCGTAGCGCCGCTCAGGAGGCGGGCCGCACCACCAGGACCGCATCCGCGTCGATCGGCGGCGTCAGCCGCACCTCGTCGCCGCCGGTCACGGTCGAGCGCGCCAGCACCACGCCGCTGCGCGGGTGGATCCAGCGTGCCGTGAAGGGGCCCGTCGCCTCCGCGAGGTCCACGGTGACCTCCTTGCCGCTCGGGGCGAAGATGACGGCCTCGGGGCGCGCGCCGCCGGTGGTGATGGCGTAGCCGGACGACGCCAGGTCCTCGTCCGGGCGCATCGGCGACAGGTCGACCTGCTCGGACACCTCGCGCACGATCCCCAGCGCCCGGCGCATGCGCTCCCACTCCGGGTCCGTGCCGTCGCCGTCCAGGGCACCCAGGCCGATCGCCACGTCGTCGTAGAGGTCCATGAACAGGGGGTTGTTGCCACGTGTGAAGGCCCGCCACGGGAACGAGGCGTCGCCGCACACCCCGCACAGGTGGTCGGTGTCCATGATCACGGGCCGTTCGCCCACCGCCTGCGGGTCCTCGGGGTCGCCGCCGGGCGACACCCAGTCCGCCGGCCCGGTGAGCAGCACGTCGTTGTCGCCGCCGGGGTAGGGGAAGGTCATCCCCACCGGGTGGCGCAGGGGCCCCTCGCGCTCCGCGTCGCGGATCACCTGGACCATGTGCTCCTGCCAGGCGATGGAGCCCCCGTCGCTCTCGTTGCTGATCTCGAACATCACGTTCGGCTCGGCGGCGAGCTCCCGCACCACCGCCCGCACGTAGCGCTCCTGCACCGCGGTGACGGCGGGCGACGCGAGGGTCTGGCTGTCGTTGCCCTCACCGTTGCCGTCGGGGTCGCCGTTCACGCCGTTGATGTTGTTCGCGGCGTTCAGCGGGTGGCCCGCCCAGGGGTTGAGCTCGTCCTTGGTCTTCGGGGTGACGCTCCACCCGTCGAAGAGCATCACCACGGTCCAGATGCCGCGCTCGCGGGCGGCGCGCACCCGGTCGCGCACCCGCGCCAGGTAGGCCGGGTTCACGCGGGTCAGGTCGAAGCGCAGGCCGCCGTCGGCGCCGATGCCCGGCCCGGTGCGGACGAACTGCGTGGGGCTGAAGTAGTAGTCCTCGGGGGTCTCGGTGGTCCAGCGCGCCTGCTCCCAGGTCCACAGCCGGGTGAGGTTGTGGCCGTGCACCTGGAGGCTGTCCAGGAACCGCTCGTTGTCGAACGGCGGCGGCGGGTTCCGGGTCCCGGTGTCCTGCACGTTCGACCATGTGTGGGCGCCGGCGAGGGTGATGCTGCGTCCCAGCGGGTCCACCGGGAACGGACGGCTCGGGATGAACCGCAGCGGGCCGGCCGCGGCGGGATCCACGCGGATCTCCGCGACGGCGCGGCGCCCGCCGGTGCGCGCCTCCACGCGGGCCGTGCCCGCCGAGACGGCCTCGATGCGTCCCGGGCCGGTGAGGCGCACGCCCGGGGCGATCACGCGCCATCGCGCCCGCGCCGTGACGTCCCGCACCGAGCCGTCGGTGCCCCGCTCCACGGCCATCAGCCGCAGCGCCTGCCCCGGGACGATCGCCGGGCGGGCCGGGTTCACCACCAGGGCGGCCGTCCGGACCGGGCCCGGCGGATCGGGGTCGGGCGCGCGGGCCTCGTCGGCGCACCCTGACAGGGCGGCCACGACGGCGACGAGCGCGGCGATGACGACTGCGGGGGTCCGGCGCACGCCGTGAGCCTATGGCAGCTTCAGGCGCCCTGCCCAGCCCCGGCCAGGATCTTCACCATCGCCGCGTACCCCGACCTGCGGGCGTGCTCGAGCGCCGTCACGCCGTCCTGGTCGGCGATCCCCGTGTCGGCGCCCGCGTCCACCAGCAGCCGCACGATCTCCACGTGCCGCGGCCCCCCGTCGCCCAGGATCACCGCCTCCAGCAGGGCGGTCCAGCCCAGGTCGTTCACGTGGTCCACGTCGATGGCGGTGTCCAGCAGCCGGCGCACCACGGCCACGTGTCCCCGGTCGGCCGCGGGGATGAGGGCGGTCCCGCCGAAGCGGTTGGTGCGCGTGAGGTCGGGCCCCGCCCGCAGGACCTCCTCCAGCACCGCCAGGTCGCCCGTCTCGCCGGTGGACAGCAGCGCGTTGGCGCGCGTGTCGTCCTGGAGATCCACGTCGGCGCCCGCCTCCACCAGGATGCGCACGACGTCCGCGTGACCGCCGTAGGCCGCCTCGATCACCGCGGTCCGCCCGGAGTCGGAACGGGCGTCGGGGTCCGCGCCGGCGGCCAGCAGGCGCCGAACCTCGGCGGCGTCTCCCCGGGCCGCCGCCGCCAGGGTGGCGGCATCGCCGGCGGGTGCCGGGTCGTTGTCGCCACAACCGGCGCCGATCACGAGCACGGCGGCCGCCAGGGCGGCCAGCACGCGCGGGATCAGGTGGCGCACTCCACCAGCCCGGCGTCCGTCAGGGCGCGTCCGGCCGGCGCTCCCTGCGCCTGAAGCCGGGGCAGCACCTCCGCGACGACCTTCTCCCAGTCGGCCCCGCCGGCGATGCGCTCCCGGGCGCCCTCGAACAGGCGCGCCGCGCGGGTGAGGCGCGTGAGCCCGGCGTCCACGTCGGCACGCACCTCGGCCGGGGCCGGGATGGCCCGCACCGCGGCCACCTCGCGGTCCAGCAGGGTGGCGCTGCGCCGAAGCCAGTCCAGCACCGCCGCCCGGTCGTCGGGCACCAGGGCCCGCAGTGCGGCCTTCTCGTCGGCGAAGGCGCGGCACGCGGCGTTGGCGGATGCCACGTACTCCGGCAGCGGCGCGGCGGCGGTGCTGCCGGGCGGGTCGTCGGACCCGCCGTCCCCGCAGCCGGCAAGGGCGGCGGCGGCCATGAGGATCACGGCCGCCGCCGCCCGGCTGCCGCGCATCAGTGCCCGGCGCCGGCCACGTCGGCGGTGAGCAGGCCGGCCTCCAGGGCCACCCGCACGATGTCCGCCCGGCTGGCGATGCGCAGCTTGTTCATCATGTTGGCCCGGTGGGTCTCCACGGTCCGCGGCGACAGGTGCAGGCGCCCGGCGATCTCCTGGTTGCCGTACCCCAGCGCCAGCAGCTGCAGGACCTCCCGCTCCCGGTCGGTGAGCCCCTCCAGCGGATCGGGGGGCGGCGGCTGGGCCAGCGCGGCACCGAGGCTCGGATGCAGGTACCGCTCGCCCGATGCCACGGCGCGGATGGCGTCCACCAGCTCCTCGTCGGCCGCGGTCTTCAGCAGGTAGCCCTGGGCGCCGGCGCTGAAGGCGTCGCGCACGTCCTCTCCGGAGCCATGCATGGAGAGCATCACCACCTGGGTTCCCGGGTGACGGCGGGTCAGCTCCCGAACGCCGGCCAGGCCACCCATGCCGGGCATGCGCATGTCCATCACCACCACGTCCGGATGCTCGCGGTCCGCGACGCGCAAGGCCTCCTCGGCGGTGGCCGCCTCACCCACGCAGTGCACCCCCGGGCTGCGGTCGAGGATGAGGCGCAGGCCCGTCCGCAGCACCCGGTGATCGTCGACCACCATCACGTTGATCGTGTCGCCGCTCATGGCTCGCCCCCTCTGCTCGATGCCCGCCGGACTGGACGAATGCGGGGGGATTCGTCCGCGTGCGTGCACCTACCATCCCACCACATGTCGGCACCCGCGTCACCCGTGCGAACCACGCTGTCTGCCCTCGGTCTTGCCGGGATCGCGGCGGGCATCACCATGGTGTTCCTCGGGATGCGGGACGTCATGGAGATCGGCGGGGCCTGCGGCAGCGGCAACACGTCGCTCCGGCTGGTGCGCGAGTGCCCGGACGGACTGGGCGCGGCGTTCTTCGGCGGCGCCGCCCTCGCCCTCGTGGGCGCCGGGCTGCACGTGGTGTGCGCGCCGCGTGGCGGGCCGCGGCCGATCCTGCTGCTGTGGCCGGCGCTGTTCATCTCGCTGGGCTGGAACTTCGTGAGCTACGCCCTCGACCCGCCGGACGGCGGTGGCACGGTGACGGGGTGGCTCGTCCCGGGGATCATCTTCTTCATCATGGGCGGCGTCCCGCTGCTGGCGCTGCTGGCGTCGCGGACGCTCCGAGAGCGCCTCGTCGGTTCCTCCACGCCGCGTCCCGGCCTGTTCACCGGCACGGCCGGGATGGGCGGCCTGGGCGGCGCGCTGAGCATGCTCGACGTGGCGAACCGGGCCGCGTCCGCGGCATCGGCGTCGGCTCCCGCTCCGGCACCGACTCCGCCGCCTGCTCCCGCCGTCGCACCCGCCGAGGACATGGTCGCCTCCCTCGAGCGGCTGGCCGAGCTGCATCGGACCGGCGCGCTCGACGAGGACGAATACCGGGCGGCGAAGGACCGGATCCTCGACGGAGGTGCCGGATGAGCGGCAGGGCACGGCTGGTGCTGGGCGGCGTCTACGTGCTGGCCGCCCTGGTGGGCGTCTGGGCGGGCGACGCGCTGTACTCCGCGCTCACCTGATCGCGGGGCGGCCTCCGGGGCCGGGCCGGACTGTAGGATCCCCGCCCATGTCAGCCACCACCGCCACCCTGCGGCGCGCGGTCTTCCCGCGCGTCAACGTCGCCACCAACGCACTCCTGGTGCTCGGCGGCGCGCTCTTCGTCGCGCTCACCGCGCAGATCTCGATTCCGCTGCCGTTCACGCCCGTGCCGCTCACCGGCCAGACCTTCGGCGTGCTGCTGGTCGCCGCGTCGCTCGGCACCGTGCTCGGCTCGCTCAGCATGCTCTCGTACCTGTTCCTCGGGATGGTCGGGTTTCCCGTGTACGCCGACCAGTCCAGCGGCTGGGAGATCGTGCGCGGCGCCACCGGCGGCTACCTGATGGGCTTCATCGTCGCGGCCCTGGTCGTGGGCTTCCTCGCCGAGCGCAAGTGGGACCAGAGCTTCAGCAGCTCGGTCTCGGCGATGCTCACCGGCAACGTCATCATCTTCGCCGTCGGGCTCTCGTGGCTCGCATGGTGGCTCGGGGACAACGGCCTGCCCAACGGGCTGTCCGACGTCCTGGAGGCCGGTCTGTACCCGTTCGTCCCCGGCGAGATCTTCAAGCTGTACCTCGCCGGCGCGCTGCTTCCGCTCGCCTGGAAGGCGGTCGAGCGCATCAAGAAGCACGGCTGACCCGGATGCCCTCGCGTTCCACGGCCGCCACCCTGGCGGTCGTGGGCGCGCGGATCCGGACCGGCGATCCGGCCCGTCCGTGGGCCACCGCCGCCGCCGTGCGCGACGGCGTCTTCACCGTAGTGGGCGACGACGACCGTGTGCGGTCGGCGTGCGACGCGGCCACGCGGGTCGTCGACGGCCGCGGCATGCATCTGGTGCCGGGCCTGGTGGACGCCCACTGCCACCCGCTGTGGGGGTCGCGGGCCGCCCGTGACGCCGACCTGTCCGGGGCACGCGACCTGGACGAGGCCCGCGGCGTGCTGGCCGCGATCGCCGCCGGACGGGCACCGGGGGAGTGGATCATCGGCCACGGCCTGCGCCGCGGCTGGTTCGGGGACGATCCCCGCGCCGACGCCGTCGACGATGCCGTGGGTGGACGTCCGGCGTTCCTGACATTCCGCGACGGGCATGGCGCGTTGGCCACGCGGGCCGCCCTGGCCGCTGCGGGCATCACCGGCGCCGAGACGTTCGGCGACGCGTCGCGCGTGGTGTGCGACGCCGGCGGGCGGCCCACCGGGGAGCTCCGGGAGCCCAGCGCCATGGAGGCGGTGCGCACCGCGTTCCCCCAGCAGACCCCGCAGGAGCGCCGCCTGCGCTACCTGCGCACCCTGCGTGACATGGCCGCCATGGGCATCACCGGGGCCCACGTCATGGACGACCACCCCAACGACGTGGGGGACCTGGAGGCGATGGACGCGGCCGGACAGCTGCCGGTGCGCCTGCTGCTGCACATCTGGATGAAGCCGGAGATGGACGACCCCGCCATCGCCGACGCCGTCGCCCGCGCCGGGCACCCGGGCGGCGCCCGCTGGCGGTCCGGTGCGGCCAAGTTCTTCCTGGACGGGGTGGTGGGCAGCGGGACGGCGTGGCTCAGCGCCCCCGACGCGCTCGGTGAGGGGACCCACCCGTTCTGGCCCGACCCCGACCGCTACCGCCGGGCCGTCGCGCACGCCGCCGCGGCGGGGGTGGGGTGCACCACCCACGCCATCGGGGACCGTGCCATCGACGTCGCCCTGGAGGCATACGCGGCGGCGCCGCCCGCCGCGGTCGCGGGTCGCACCGCCCGCCACCGGATCGAGCACGCCGAACTGCTGGACCCGCGCCACCTGCCGCGGTTCTCCGCGCACGGGGTGGTCGCCAGCATGCAGCCGCTGCACTGCGAAGGCGTGCGCGAGGACGGCACCGACGCATGGTCGCGCCGTCTGGGCACACCCCGGAACCGCTGGGGGTGGCCGGTGCGCGACCTCATGGACGCCGGGGCGGTCATCGCGCTGGGCTCCGACTGGCCCGTCACGCCGGCCGACCCGCGCATCGGCCTGGCGTGGGCGCGGCTGCGCCGCCGGCCCGGCGGCGCCGACCCGCCGTACCGGCCCGACCAGGCGATGACCGCCGAGCAGGCGCTGGCCGGCTACACCGCCGGCGCGGCGTGGGCGGCGGGGGAGGAGCACGTGAGCGGCCGCGTGGCGGAGGGGATGCGCGCGGACCTCACCGGGTTCGCCGCGGACCCGGTGGAGCTGCCGGCCGACGAGCTGCCGGCCCTGCCGGTGCTGCTCACCGTGAGCGGCGGGGAGGTGACCCACGGTGGCGGCTGACCCGGTGGACCCCGCTGCGGTCGCGGCGCACCTGACGCCGCCGGTGGGCGGGCCCGTGCTGTGGGCCGCGGAGGTGACCTCCACCAACGACCTGCTGGCGGCCCGCGCACGGCGCGGCGACCCCGAGGGCGTGGTGATGGGGGCCGACCACCAGACCGCCGGCCGGGGGCGCCGCGGCCGCGCGTGGGAGGCCGAGCCGGGTGAGGCGCTGCTGTTCTCGGTGCTGCTGCGACCCCCGATGCCGCCCGAGCGGGCGGGGCTGCTGCCCATCGTCGCCGCGGTGGGCGTCGCCGAGGGGCTCGCGGAATGCGGGGTGCCCGTCCGGATCGCGTGGCCCAACGACCTGCTGCTGGGCGACCGCAAGCTGGGCGGGATCCTGTGCGAGATCGCGGCGGACCGCGACCGCGTGGACTGGGCGGTGGTGGGCATCGGCCTCAACGTCGCCGGGGTGCCGCGGCTCACCGCGGGGCGCTGGACGCCGGCGTCGGTCGCGGAGGGCCCGGCGGGGCCGGTGCCGCGGCAGGCGCTGCTGGCGGCGGTGCTGTCGGCGCTGTCGGCGCGGACCGCCGCCTGGTACGCCGGCGACGCCGCCGGCGTGATCGCCGCGTTCGGCGCCATGGACGCGCTGGCGGGCCGCGCGGTGCGGCTCGGCACACCCGGCGGGGAGATCTCGGGCACCGCCGCCGGGCTGGACGCCGACGGAGCGCTGCGGGTGGTGGGAGACGACGGCGCGGAGCGCCGGTTGACCGGCGGCGAGGTGACCGGGGTGGACGGGGCGGGCTGACCGTTCGCACGGTTCGGGGGCCCGTGCGTTGACCGGCCGTGCGGCCGCTGTCAGGCTCCGACCACGCCACCCCATCGGAGGTGCACCATGGGCGACGACCCGATCGTCGCAGTGCCCGGTCTTGCGCGCGAGATCCCCGGAACCTGGCCCGGAGCGGGTCCGTCAGGGCCGTTCGCGGGCTTCCCGAACGCCGCCGAGGACGACCCGGCCCGGCTCGAGATCTCCCGTCCCTGGGGCGAGGTGGAGGACCGTCCAGAGTCCTGACCAGAGTCCGGACAAAATCTGGACAACCTCTTGACAGAACGCGGCGGTGCCTGCGACGCTGACAGTGCGTCCAGTTGAGGACGACAAGGCGGCGAATCGGAGGCGAAGGTGTACGAGCTCAGTCGTGACCTGTACCGCGCACCCCCGTCAGCCGGGCCGTGCGGAGCGCCTCCTGCTCGCCGCGTGCGAGCAGACGGTGGAGCGCATCGCCCGTGACCTGCGCAGGTATCCGCGCCCCGCGCGGCACCTGTTCAGCCAGATCCGCTTCCTGTTCCCGCTCCAGGAGCAGCTGCAGGCGTATCGCATCATCGAGGACCACGTGCAGGCGGCGTTGGAGCGCCTGGAGTCCGAGGTGGGTCCCGATGCCGGCCGCGCCACCGCGCTGCGGTGCGCGTCGATCAACCGCAAGGGCAAGCCCTGCGGCCGGGAGCCCCTTCGCGGCTCGCGCTTCTGCCCCTCGCACAAGCACCTCGAGGCCGTGCTGCCGCCCGCGCACCGCGGGCTCTACGTGGCCTGATGACGGGCGTCACCGGGCGACGGTCCCGGTGACGAACGGCGTCCGTCCGGCGGCTCGCGCCGGCCGGGCGCCAGCGGCGGCGGGTCAGGCGACGGTGTCGCCGGCCGCCCGGTAGCGCGCCAGGACCTCCTCGCGCCGCTCGGCGTGGTCGACCACCGGATGCGGGTAGTCGGTCCCCAGGACACACCCCGCCGCGCGCTGCTCCTCGGCGCTCATGCGCCACGGCTCGTGGATCCGCGACGCCGGGACGTCCCGCAGCTCGGGCACCCAGCGGCGCACGTAGGCCCCGTCCGGGTCGAAGCGCTTGCCCTGCAGCACGGGGTTGAACACCCGGAAGTACGGCGCGGCGTCCGTGCCGGTGCCCGCGGTCCATTGCCAGCCGCCGTTGTTGTTGGCCGGATCGCCGTCCAGCAGCCCCTGCATGAAGACGGTCTCCCCGACGCGCCAGTCGATGAGCAGGTCCTTCACCAGGAACGAGGCCACCACCATCCGGGCCCGGTTGTGGACCCAGCCCTCCGCGGCGAGCTGCCGCATTAGCCCGTGCGGCCGTCCCGCCAGGCCGCCAGCAGCGCGGGGTCGTGGTCCCACCGGATGCTGCGCAGCGCGGGCTTGAGCGCCGCCCGCGCGACCTCCGGATGCCGCAGCAGATGGTGGTGGTAGAACTCGCGCCAGCAGACCTGGCGCCAGAACGCGAGCCGTCCCTTTGAGATCTCGCCCGGTAGCCCCAGCGCCCGTCCGATCTGCGCGCCCGTGACCATGCCGAACCGCAGGTACGGCGACAGGCGGGACGTCCCGGGCTCGGCCACCATGTCGCGGCCCGCGGCGTAGCGGTCGGCGGCACCGTCGCGGATGAACGCCACCAGCGCCTCGCGGGCGGCGGCGGGGCCGGCCGGGATGAGCGGGTCGCCGGCGGGGAGCGCGCCGAACCCGTCGGAGGCGAGCTCGGGGCCGCCGAGCCGGTCGGGCGCCGGACGGTGCGCGGGCAGCGGGGTCTCCATCCACACGCGGCTGAAGGGTGTGAACACCAGGTACCCCTCGCCGGAGGACCCCGGCAGGTCCTCCGGTTCGGCCACCAGGTCCCCGGGCATCGCCGCGGCGTCGACGCCCGCGGCGGCGAGGGCCGCCGCCACGCGCTCGTCGCGGGCGCGGCCCAGCGGAGAGATCTCGCGGGTCCATCGCACCCGGGTGGCGCCGCACTCGGCCGCCACCGCGGGGAGCACCCGCGCCGGGTCGCCGCCCCGCACCACCAGGCGGCAGCCCCGTTCGCGCAGCTCGGCGTCCAGCGCCTCCAGCCCGGCGCGCAGGAAGCGCAGGCGGGCCGGCGCGTCGTGGTGGCGCCGGCCCAGGATGCCTGGGTCGGCCACCCACAGGCACACCACCGGCCCCGCGGCTGCGGCGTCCAGGAGGGCCGGGTGGTCGGCGAGCCGCAGGTCCCGGCGGAACCAGACGACGGTGGGGGATTCGCCCATCGGGACAGTGTCCCGGCGGACCGGGCTGCCGGGAAGGGGGTGCGGGGGTACGATTGAGACGTTGAACGACACCGCCGCTCTGCCACCCGCATCCTCCCCTCCGCCGCGGGCCCGCCGGTTGATGGAACCGGTCCAGCAGTTCCTGCACACAGCCTCCGCCGGCGGGGTCGTGCTGGCGCTGGCCGCCGCGGTGGCCCTCGTCTGGGCCAACGTCCACGGATCGAGCTACACCGAGCTGTGGACCACGGACATCGACCTGTCGGTGGGGGACTGGTCGGCCCACACGACGCTGCAGAAGCTCGCGAAGGACGGCCTCATGGCCGTGTTCTTCTTCGTGGTGGGCCTGGAGATCAAGCGGGAGCTCACCATCGGGGAGCTCGCCGACCGGCGGGTCGCCCGGGTGCCGTTCTTCGCCGCGCTGGGCGGGATGGTGGTGCCGGCGCTCATCTACGCGGCGTTCAACGCCGGCGGCGCCGGAGCGGACGGCTGGGGCATCGCGGTGGGCGTGCTGAGCCTGCTGAGCCGCCGGGTCCCGGTGACCCTGGGGGCGTTCCTTCTCGCCATCGCCGTGATCGACGACATCGGCGCGATCCTGGTGATCGCCGTGTTCTACTCGGGCGGCCTGGCGCCGCTCTGGCTGCTCGGCGCCGGACTGTGCCTGGCCGGCGTGTGGCTGATGCTGCGGTGGCGGGTGCGGCTGGTCGTCCCATATGCCCTGCTCGCGATCGGCGCGTGGGCGTTCATGGCGGGGTCGGGGGTGAGCCCCACGATCGCGGGCGTCGCCCTGGGGCTCCTCATGCCGGTGCGTCCCTGGGCCGACCCGGACGCCACGGCACACGAGGCCGCCGATGTGGCCGCCGATCTGGGCGACGGCTCGGTCACGCACGGAGAGGCCCTTGCGGGATGGCGCCGCATGGATGATCTGGGCCGCCAGGCGGTGCCCCTCGCGGAGCGCCTCGAGGTGGTGATGCACCCCTGGTCGGCGTTCGTCGTGCTCCCGCTGTTCGCCCTCGCCTGGGCCGGGATCCCGCTGGGCGGCGGCGCCCTCGGGGATGCGGCGGGAAGCGCCGTCACCCTCGGGGTGGCGCTGGGCCTGGTGGCCGGCAAGCTCCTCGGGGTCACGCTGGGCACGTGGATGGCGGTGCGGCTCGGGCTCGGAGTGCTCCCTGCGGGCGTGCGCTGGCCGCATGTCGCCGGGGTCGCGGCGCTCGCCGGCATCGGGTTCACCGTGTCGGTGTTCGTCTCCAGCCTGGCGTTCTCGGACCCCGGCCTGGTGGACGAGGCGCGGGTGGGGATCGTGGGGGCGTCCCTGGTGGCCGGGCTGCTCGGCGCGGCGATCCTGCTGGCGGCCGGGCGCACCGACCGCCGCAGGGCCGGCGCCTAGGAGGCCTTGCGGGCCTCGGTGAGCCGCCGGGCCACGGTGACCGGATCGCCCGGCTCCGCCGCACAGCCCACCGCCTCGGCGATCCCCTGGTTGGCGCCGGGGCCCGCGATGGTGAGCTCGGTGGTGGCCGCCAGGTTGCGCAGCGCGTCCAGCTCGGCTTCGAAGTGCTCGGTGAACACCGCCGAGACCACGCTCACGTCGGGGCGCAGGGCCAGGCTGGCCTCGACCATGGTGTCCAGCGGCGTGTCGCTGCCCAGCAGCGTCACCCGCCAGCCCCGGGAGCGCAGGGCCAGGCCCAGGCAGATGAGCGGGATGTCGTGCAGCTCGCGCGACGGGCACGCCAGCAGCGCCCGCGGGCCGTCACCCTCGTCCCAGTCGCGGGCGCTGGCCAGCAGCCGCGCCCGGAGGACGGTGGTGGCGAAGTGCTCCTGCGCCACGGTGACCGTGCCATCGGCCCAGCGCTCGCCCAGGTCGCGCAGGTACGGCAGCAGGAAGTGCGTGATGAGCACGTCGAGCTCGTACTGGGCGAACAGGTAGTCCAGCAGGGCGTGGGCGGTCGCCTGGTCGAAGCCCTCCAGCGCGTCGCGCAGCGCGGTGATGGGGTCGCCCACCGTGGGCGCCGGCATGGTCATGCTCACGGCGTCCACCGCCTGCCGGGCGGCCTCCGCCGGCGCGAGCCCCTGCTTGAGCAGCTCCAGCATCTGCGAGATCCGGAGCTCGTCCGCAGGGGTGTAGAGCCGGAAGCCGCCCGCCGTGCGCTCGGGCTGCAGCAGGCCGTACCGGCGCTCCCAGGCGCGCAGCGTGTCGTGGCTCACGCCCACGCGGCGGCTGAGTTCCCCGATTCGGACGTATCCCTGGTCGGTCCGGGTGATCGGTGTGCTCCCGTCTCATCGAGTCGATCCCGGTGCAAAACCTGGACAACTCTTGGTGAGCACCGACGTTATGCGTCCCGGGCCGCCGCCGCAATCGGGATCAGTTGCGGGAAAACCCTCCACTTTGCGCAAGGCCGCCGATGCCCGCCGCGCCGAACACCATGGCGACCAGCGCATCCGCGCCGCGCTCGGGGTCCACGCCCAGCACGTCCCGCTGATGCCGCACCAGGTCGGGGTCCAGGAGGGCCATCACCGCGTCGGGCAACAGGTCGGGGTCCGGGGGGTCGGACAGGCCGCGGTCCATCGCGTGGCGCAGCAGCCCCGCCACCGCCAGCCGTTCCCACAGGTACGCGGGCGAGCTCCGGATCTCCGCGCGATCGCCGTCGTGGGCCATCAGCAGCAGGTCCAGGTGCCGCACCCGGAAGGCGTAGGTGCGGCGCAGGAACGCCCGCAGCACGCCCACCGGGCAGGCCTCGGCCACGCCCATCCCCGCGATGAGCTCGCCCTGCAGCTCCCGCGAGAGGTCGTCCAGCACCGCCTGGGCCAGCTGCGCCCGGCCCGGGAACCCGCGGTAGAGCGTGCCCTTCCCGATGCCGGCCGCTGCCGCGACCTCCTCCATGGTCACCTGCTGCCCGCGCTCGGCGAACAGGCGCCGGGCGGCGTCCACGGCCTTCCTGCGGTTCTCGGAGGCGTCCCGCCGGACCGCCCGCACGGGCCGTCCGTCGAAGCCGAGGTGTCCGAGGTTCGTCACGGTCCTAGCCTTTCACAGCCCATGGCCGTTTCGGCCCGTCGCCGGCGGTCTGTAGAAAGCACCGATGCGCGCGGCCCGCTACCTCGGCGAGGGAGTCCTTGAGCTCGTCGAGATGGACCCGCCCGGGCCCCCCGGCCCGGGGGAGCTGGTGGTGCGCGTGCACCTGTGCGGCATCTGCGGGTCGGACCTCATGACCTGGTACCAGGACCCCCGCGCCCCGGTGGTGCGTGGTGGCGGCCGCGGGGGAGGGCGCCCCCTTCGCCCCCGGGGACCGGGTGTTCGTGCACCACCACGTGCCGTGCATGACGTGCGGGAGGTGCCGCGCCGGGCTGCACACCCTGTGCGAGACGTTCCGGGCCACCCGCATCGATCCGGGCGGGCTGGCCGAGCTCATCAGGGTGCCCGCCGAGAACGCCCGTCTGGACGTGCTGGCGATCCCCGACGGGATGTCCGACGTGGCCGCGACGCTCATCGAGCCGCTGGGGTGCATCGTGCGGGGGCAGCGCGCGACCGGCGTGGGGCCGGGCACGCGGGTGGCCGTGGTGGGCGCCGGATCGATGGGGCTCCTGGAGATCCGCACCGCGCTCGCTCTCGGCGCGCGCGTCGTGGTCGCGCTCGAGCCCCGCGAGGACCGGCGGGCCATGGCGCGGGCCGCCGGCGCGGTGTGCCCCGAGGACGGCGGGCACGAGGCCGCCGTGGCGGCGCTGGGCGGGGACGGGGCGGAGGTGGTGTTCGTGACCACCGGCGCGCCGGCGGCGATCGACCTGGGTCTGCGCCTGGCCGCGCCCGGGGGGACCGTGCAGCTGTTCGCGCCGCCGCGGCCCGGGCACCCGGTGCCGGTGGACCTCGGGGCGGCGTGGTTCCGCGAGGTGGCGATCACCGCCACCTACTCGGCGGGCCCCTTCGATACGCGGGAGGCGCTGCGGCTGCTGGCCTCGGGGGCCGTGGACGGGGAGTCGGTGATCACCCACCGCGTGCCGCTGGACCGGGTGGGCGAGGCGTTCCGGCTGGCCCGCACGGGCGAGGCCGTGAAGGTGGTCGTCGACCTCAGCGGGTGACCGGGGCGGTGCAGGCGAACACCAGGGGCCCCTCGCCGAGCGCGGTGAGGCGGTGCTCCTCCCAGGCCGACACGAAGACATGGTCGCCGGGCCCCACCTCGTGCTCCACCTCGCCCAGCAGGACCCGGGCCCGGCCCTCCAGCACCAGGATCGCGTGCTCGTGGGCGTGGCGCTCGCGGGCCGACGCGGTGCCCGCCGGGAGCCGGAAGACCCGCAGCTCCACCTGGGTGGCGCCGTCCGCGGCGGATGCCAGCACGTGACGCTCCGCGCCGTTCCCGTAGGCCTTCGGCACCACGCCGTCCCAGCCCTCGCCGGCCCTGCGACGCACGTGCCCCATCACCTGCCGCCGATCCGCAATGCGGCTTGCCGGATGAACGCGGTGAGCCTTCGCGGCCCGGGCCACCCCGGGTGCTCGGTGAACGTAGCTCAGTTGGTAGAGCTCCTGGTTGTGGTCCAGGCGGTCGTGGGTTCGAGTCCCATCGTTCACCCTCCTCCGGCCGCCTCACAAGGCGGGTGTGGCGGAACCGGCAGACGCGCTAGGTTTAGGTCCTAGTGGGGCAACCCGTGGAGGTTCGAATCCTCTCACCCGCATTGGCATGCCTGTGAATACTCAGCTGACCCAGCTCGACGACGACCGCGCCCAACTCGACGTCACCGTTCCCGGTGAGACCGTCGAGGAGGCGTTCGGGCGGACCCTCTCCCAGATGGCCCGCGAGGTCCGCATCCCCGGGTTCAGGCCCGGCAAGGTGCCGCCGCACATCGTCGTCCAGCGGTACGGCCGTGAGGCAGTGCTCAACGAAACCCTGAAGTCGTCCCTGGGCGACTGGTACGAACTCGCCGTCGAGGCGTCCGGCATCCGGCCGATCGACGACCCCGACCTCGACCTCACCGAGGTGCCCGAGGACGGTGGTGCCCTCACGTTCCGCGCGACCGTGCGGACGCGTCCCAAGGCGACCCTGGGCCAGTACAAGGGCCTGGAGGTCGGCAAGGGCGAGCCCCAGATCCCCGAGGGGGTCGTGGAGGGCGAGCTGGAGCGCCTGCAGATGCGCGCCGCGCGCCTGCAGCCGGTCGAGCGCGCCGCCCAGTCGGGCGACTTCATCGTCATCGACTTCGAGGGGTCGTCCGGGGGCAAGCGGATCAAGTCCGCCAGCGCCCGTGACTACCTGGTCGAGCTCGGCGCGAACCGGCTCATGGAGGGCTTCGACGAGAAGCTCGCCGGGCTGGGCGTGGGTGAGTCCGCGTCCGTCGAGGTGACGTACTCCGACGACGACAACCGCCCGGAGCTGCGCGGCCGGACCGTGGAGTACACGGTCACGATCAAGCAGGTCCAGGAGCGCGTGCTGCCGGAGCTCGACGACGACCTCGCCGCAGAGGTGAGCGAGTTCGACACGATGGACGAGCTGAAGGCCGACATCCTCGACCGCGCCACCAAGGCCGCGGAGGCCCAGGTGGACGAGATGTTCCGCCGCCGCGTCATCGACGCGGTGGTCGAGCAGGCCACCGTGGAGGTCCCGGAGGTTATGACCCTCCGGCGCATCAACACGATCCTCAACCAGACCGCGTCCTCGCTCCCGCGGGGCGTGTCCTTCGAGGCGTACCTCAACGCGACCGGCCGCACGCTGGACCAGGCCGTCGAGCAGCTGCGCCCCGAGGCGGAGATGGCGGTGCGCCGCGAGCTGGTGGTGGAGGCCGTCGTCGAGGCCGAGGCCGTCGAGGTCTCGGACGAGGACGTCGAGGCGCAGGTGCGCGAGGACGCGGAGCGCATGGGGCGCGACGCGGACGAGCTGCTGGCCGAGGTCCGCAAGGAGGGCGCCTTCGATCGCCTTCGCGAGGACATGCGGCTGCAGCGGGCCGTGCAGGCCCTGGTGGACTCCGCCGTCCCGGTCGCGCTCGAGGAGCCGGCCGAGGTGGACGACGCCGACGCGCCGGCCGAGGCGCAGGACGCCGAGGAGCCCGGCGAGGAGAAGGGCGACGAGGAGTCGAACGTGTCACCCGAGGATCCCAAGGAATGACAGGAGGCCGCGCCCGATGAGCCCACTCATCCCGATGGTCATCGAGCAGACCTCGCGAGGCGAGCGTTCGTTCGACATCTACTCGCGTCTGCTCAACGAGCGGATCATCTTCCTCGGCACGCCCGTGGACGACCAGATCGCCAACC
>LNFM01000520.1_pt1 | contig 147663 bp, 118 predicted proteins | sample 596031 | NCBI WGS metagenome assembly LNFM01 (sample SAMN04254537, study PRJNA301005) | activated carbon metagenome | isolation source: dual media filters at the Ann Arbor, Michigan drinking water treatment plant | place: USA: Ann Arbor
CGCAGGCGGCGCCCCAGGTCGGGGTTGGCGATGAAAGGTTTGCCGAAGGCCACCAGATCGGCCGCGCCACGGGCCACCACGTCTTGTGCCATGGCGCCGGTGTAGCCGTTGTTCACCATCCAGGCACCCGGGTGCAGTTGGCGCAGCGCGGCGTAGTCGAAGGGCGCGACGTCACGCGCACCACCGGTCTGGCCTTCGATCAGGTGCAGGTAGGCCAGTTTCAGCGGCGCCAGTTGCTGCACCACGTGAGTCATCAGCGCCTGCGGGTTGCTGTCGGGACCGGCGTCGTTGCTGGGGGTCACCGGTGAGAGGCGCAGCCCGGTGCGGCCGCCGCCGATGGCCTGGCTGACGGCCTGCATCACTTCCACCATCAGGCGCGCGCGGTTGTCGATGCTGCCGCCATAGCTGTCGCTGCGGTCGTTGATGCTGTCGCGCAGGAACTGGTCCAGCAGGTAGCCATTGGCGCCGTGCACTTCCACGCCGTCGAAACCGGCGTCCATCGCGCAGCGCGCGGCGTGCACGTAGTCGGCCACCACACCCGGCAGTTCGTCGGTGCGCAGGGCGCGTGGCGGCGAGCAGTCGGCAAAACCGCCGGCGATGAAGGTCTTGCCCTTGGCCGCCCGCGCCGTGCTGCTGACCGGTTGTTGACCGCCCGGCAGCAGCGACACATGCGAAATGCGGCCCACGTGCCACAGCTGCACGACGATGCGGCCGCCACGTTCGTGCACGGCGTCGGTGATGCGGCGCCAGCCGGCCACCTGTTCGGCGCTGTGGATGCCGGGCGTGTCCAGGTAACCCTGGCCCATGGCGCTGATCTGCGTGGCCTCGGTGATGATCAGACCGGCGCCGGTGGCCGGGTTGGCGCGCTGGGCGTAGTAGTCCAGCATCAGCTCGTTGGGCACCTGGCGGGTACTGGCCCGGTTGCGCGTGAGCGGGGCCATGCAGATGCGGGTGGCGAGTTCGATGTCGCCGATGCGGATGGGGTCGAAGAGGGATGTCATGTGTCGAGGTTAGCCCAGGCCGGCCGGCGGCGCCGGCGGCAGGTCTTGCCACGTGGCACAGTCGGGGCATGCTTGCCTACCGCCACGCCTTTCATGCCGGGAACCACGCCGATGTGCTGAAGCACACCGTGCTGTCCCTGGTGCTGCGCTACATGAACCAGAAGGACAAGGGCTGGCGCTACGTGGACACACACGCCGGTGCCGGCGGTTATTCGCTGGAAGGCGAATACGCCAACAAACGCGGCGAATACGAACAGGGCATCGCGCTGCTGCTCGAGCGCAGCGACCTGCCGGCGCCGCTGGCCGAGCTGGTGGCCCTAGTGCGCCAGTTCAACAGCGGCAAGGCACTGCGCCAGTACCCCGGTTCACCGGCCATCGCACAGGCGCTGATGCGCGCGCAGGACCAGTTGCGCCTGAGCGAGTTGCACCCCACCGACTTCAAGATCCTGTCGTCCTACCTGGGCGACGTGCCGGGTGTCGAGGTCAAGCTCACCGACGGCTTTGCGGCGCTGAAAAGCCACCTGCCGCCCACCACGCGCCGAGGCGTGGTGCTGATCGACCCCAGCTACGAGATCAAGACCGACTACACCCGCACGCTGGCGGCGCTGCGTGAATGCCTGGAGCGTTTTCCCGAAGGCGTGGTGGTGGTCTGGCTGCCCCAGGTGCAGCTGGTCGAGGCCGCGCAACTGCCGCAGCGCCTGAAAGCCGCAGCCGATGCGGGCGCAAAAAAGGGTTGGGTGCATGCGCGCCTGACCGTGGCCCAGGCCGACGAGCGGGGTTTCGGCATGATGGGCAGCAGCGTTTTCGTGGCCAACCCGCCGCACACGCTGTTTGCCGACCTGCAGCCGGTGATGCCCTACCTGGCGCAGGTGCTGGCGCAGTTCGAAGGGGCGAAGAGCGCGCTGGAGAAGTCGCATGGCGCCTGAGGTGCCGTCCTGTAGGCCCAGTCTTACCTGCTTGCGCCCACCCAACTGACAGACCCGGGCAACGCATCGCGCAAGACTTCAGGCCACCACACGCACAGGAGGCCTGCCATGCAAGTGAAGACCCTGCCGATGCGGCCCGCAACACCGCTGCACCCGCCCATGCCCTTGAGCCTTGGGCAGGCCGCGCTTGCGCCGACCAGCAGCCGCCCGCCCGTCAATGCCCTGCTCGACGCGCTGCCATTGGCCGTGTTGCAGCGCTGGTCCCCGCATCTGGAACCCGTGCAGTTGACGCTCGGCCAGGTGCTGTGCGAAGCGGGCAGCAGGTGCACCCACGTGCACTTTCCCACCACGTCGATCGTCTCCTTGCTGAACATGACCGCCGACGGCGACTCGGCCGAGGTGGCCACCGTTGGCAGAGACGGTGTGATCGGCTTGCCCTTGTTGATGGGCAGCATGTCCTGCAACGGCCGTGCCGTGGTGCACGGCGCGGGCCGCGGCCTGCGCCTGCGCGCCGATCTGGTGATCGAAGAATTCAACCGCGGCGGTGCGCTGATGCAATTGATGCTGCGCTACAGCCGCGCGCTGTCGACCCAGGTGGCACAGACGGCGGTGTGCAACCGCCACCACAGCATCGACCAGCAGGTCTGTCGCCTGATCCTGCAAAGCCTGGACTGCGTGCAAGGCAGCCGCCTGCAGACGACACAGGAACTGCTGGCCGGCCGGCTGGGCGTGCGCCGCGAAAGTGTCACGGCAGCCGCGCTGCGCTTGCAGCGCGCAGGCCTGATCCGTTACTCACGCGGTGTGATCGAGGTGCTGGACCGCGAAGGCCTGGAAGACCGCAGCTGCGAGTGTTACGACGTCGTCAGGCGTGAATGCGAAAGGCTGCTGCCGCTGCGCCAGGCCGGCGCCGCATCACTGTGGTCCACACAGCCCACTGCCGCTTGAACAGGCATGGAATGACCGGGCCCGGCCAGATCACACGCCGCGCGCGCGGTCTGCCTTGAACTGGGCCCGGAAAGCCGCGAATCGACCTTCGTCCAGTGCCTGCCTCACTTCCCGCATCAGGTTCACGTAGTAATGCAGGTTGTGGATGGTGGCCAGCATCGGGCCCAGCATCTCGCCGCAGCGGTCCAGGTGGTGCAGGTAGGCGCGGCTGAAGCCGGATGCGCAGGTGTGGCAGCTGCAGGTTTCGTCCAGCGGTCGTTCGTCTTCCTTGTGCCGCGCGTTGCGGATCTTCAGGTCGCCGAAACGCGTGAACAGGTGGCCGTTGCGGGCGTTGCGGGTGGGCATCACGCAGTCGAACATGTCCACGCCCTGGGCCACGCCTTCCACCAGGTCTTCGGGTGTGCCCACGCCCATCAGGTATCGCGGCTTGTGGGCCGGTAGCCGGTGCGGCGTGTGCGCCATGATGCGCAGCATCAGGTCCTTCGGTTCGCCGACGCTGACGCCGCCCACGGCATAACCCGGGAAGTCCATGGCGGTCAGCGCCTGCAACGACTCTTCGCGCAGGTTCTCGAACATGCCACCCTGCACGATGCCAAACAGCGCGTTGGGGTTCTCGAGCCGCGCAAATTCGGTCTGGCTGCGGGCAGCCCAGCGCAGGCTCAGTTCCATCGAGGTGCGCGCTTCGGCCTCGGTGGTGACGTGGCCCTTCAGTTCGTAAGGTGTGCACTCGTCGAACTGCATCACGATGTCACTGTTCAGCACGGTCTGGATCTGCATGCTGACTTCGGGCGTCAGGAAGAGCTTGTCACCGTTGACCGGCGAAGCGAACTTCACGCCTTCTTCGCTGATCTTGCGCATGTCGCCCAGGCTCCACACCTGGAAACCGCCGCTGTCGGTGAGCATCGGTCGCTGCCAGCCTTCGAAGCGGTGCAGGCCACCGAACTTTTTCACCACGTCCAGCCCCGGCCGCATCCACAGGTGGAAGGTGTTGCCCAGGATGATCTGCGCGCCCATCTCTTCCAGGTTGCGGGGCATCACGCCCTTGACGGTGCCGTAGGTGCCCACCGGCATGAACACGGGTGTTTCGACCACGCCGTGGTTCAGCGTCAGGCGGCCACGGCGTGCATGGCCTTCGGTCTTGAGCAGGTCAAACGTCAACATGCGCGGCATTGTCGCCGCGCCGCGCAAGGCTTCATTGACGGCGCTTCAGCGGCTGCGCTGCAGCAGCATCGCGTCGCCGTAGCTGAAGAAGCGGTAGCGCGATTCCACCGCGTGGCGGTACAGCGCCTTCACGTGCGCGTGGCCGGCCAGTGCGCTGACCAGCATCATCAAGGTGCTCTTGGGCAGGTGGAAGTTGGTCAGCAGCAGGTCGACGACGCGGAACTCGAAACCCGGCGTGATGAAGATGTCGGTCTCGCCGCTGAAGGGCATCAAGGTGCCGCCACGTGCCGCCGATTCCAGCGCGCGCAAGGTGGTTGTGCCCACGGCCACCACACGGCCGCCGCGCTGGCGGGTGGCTGCGATGGCGGCGACGGTGGCTTCGCCCACCTCGAACCACTCGCTGTGCATGCGGTGGTCGGACAGCTGCTCCACCCGCACCGGCTGAAAGGTGCCGGCACCCACGTGCAAGGTGACGGCGGCGCTGTGCACACCGCGCGCCTGCAGGGTGTCCAGCAAAGCCTGGTCGAAGTGCAGTGCCGCCGTGGGCGCGGCCACGGCACCGGGGTGGCGCGCGAACACGGTCTGGTAACGAGCGGCGTCTTCGGCGGTGTCGCGGTGCGTGATGTAGGGCGGCAGCGGCACGTGGCCGTGGCGTTCCAGCAGCACCAGCGGGTCTTGCGGGAACCGCAGGTGGAAGAGCGAACCTTCGGGCCCTGCACGCCCCAGCACCATCGCATCGAAGGCATCACCAAAACGCACCACGCTGCCGGGCTTGGGCGACTTGCTGGCGCGGAGGTGGGCCCACACCTCGTTGCCGGGCAGCACACGTTCGACCAGCGCTTCGACCGCACCGCCGGTGGGTTTTTCGCCCAGCAGCCGCGCCTTGATGACACGGGTGTCGTTGAAGACCAGCAGGTCGCCGGGTTGCAACAGCCCGGGCAGGTCGCGGAACACGCCGTCCACCGGCAAGACACCCCGCCCGTCGAGCAGGCGCGAGGCGCTGCGCTCGGCGGCAGGGTGCTGCGCGATCAGCTCGGGCGGCAACTCGAAGTCGAAATCGGCGAGCGTCAACTCGCGGGGAACGGGGCTGTGCATGGCTCGGGAACTGGCGGTGACCAGGCCCACGGTGACAAGGTCAAAATTGTTCCATGCCACCACCCCCGGCGCCAGCGCCCGCAGCCAAAGCCCCAGTTGAAGCCCTGTCAGCGCCGGCGCGTGCCATGCGCAAGCTGGGTTTGTTGCGTGACATCGACCTGGCCTTGCACCTGCCGCTGCGCCACCTGGACGAAACCCGCATCGTGCCGATCGGCAGTCTGCGCGACGGCGACATGGCCCAGGTGCAGGGCACGGTGACCGAATGCCGTGTCGAGACACGATCGCGCCGGCAGCTGCTGGTGCGGCTGTCCGACGGCAGCGGCGAGCTGCTGCTGCGTTTCCTGAACTTCTACCCGTCCAACCAGAAGACCCTGGCGGTGGACAAGCTCGTGCGGGTGCGCGGCGAAGTGCGCGGCGGTTTCCTGGGCCGCGAGATGGTGCACCCCGAGTTCCGCGCCGTCAGCGCCGACACCCCGCTGCCCACCACGCTGACACCCGTCTACCCCACCAGCGCGCAGTTGCCGCAGGCCTACCTGCGCAAGGCTGTGGCCTCGGCGCTGGTCCGCGCGCCGCTGGGCGAACTGCTGCCGCCGGGTGTGGTGCCGAACGGCCTGCCGCCGCTGCGCGAAGCGGTGTTGAAACTGCACCACCCCAGCCGAGACGACGATGAACAGCAGCTGCAGGACCGCAGCCACCCCGCCTGGCAGCGCCTGAAGTTCGACGAGCTGCTGGCCCAGCAACTGGCCCAGGCCCAGGCCCATGCCACACGGGCACTGCTGGCGGCGCCGGCGATGAAAGCACGCCCGCAAGGGCTGTCACACCAGCTGCTGGCCGCCTTGCCCTTTGCGCTGACCGCCGCGCAGCAGCGTGTGGTGGCCGAAATCAGCACCGACCTGGCACGCCCGCAGCCCATGCACCGCCTGCTGCAGGGCGACGTGGGTTCGGGCAAGACCGTGGTCGCTGCGCTCGCGGCCACGGTGGCCATGGACGCTGGCTGGCAATGTGCGCTGATGGCCCCCACCGAGATCCTGGCCGAGCAGCACTTCGGCAAGCTGGTGCAGTGGCTGCAGCCGCTGGGCATCACCGTGGCCTGGCTCACCGGCAGCCGCAAGGGCAAACAACGCGACACCATGCTGGCGCAGGTGGCCTCGGGCCAGGCGATGCTGGTGGTGGGCACGCACGCGGTGATCCAGCGCGACGTGGTGTTTGCGCGGCTGGGGCTGGCGGTGGTGGATGAACAGCACCGCTTCGGTGTTGCGCAGCGTCTGGCCTTGCGGGACAAGCTGCAAGCGCAGCGCCTGGAACCGCACTTGCTGATGATGAGCGCCACGCCGATTCCACGCACGCTGGCCATGAGCTACTTCGCCGACTTGGACGTGAGCACCATCGACGAACTGCCACCGGGCCGCACGCCCATCGTCACGAAAGTGTTTGCCGACGGCAAACGCGACGCCGTCATCAAGCGCATCCATGACGAAGTGCAGCAGGGCCGCCAGGTCTACTGGGTCTGCCCGCTGGTCGAAGAAAGTGAACACATCGACCTGCAGAACGCCACCGCCACCCACGCCGAACTCACGGCCGCCTTGCCGGGCGTGCTGGTGGGCCTGCTGCACGGCCGCATGAAGGGCAGCGAAAAGGCCACCGTGATGCAGCTTTTCAGCAGCGGCGAGATGAAGCTGCTGGTGGCCACCACCGTGATCGAAGTGGGTGTGGACGTGCCCAATGCCAGCCTGATGGTGATCGAACACGCCGAACGATTCGGCCTGGCGCAGCTGCACCAGTTGCGCGGGCGTGTCGGGCGGGGTGCGGTGGCCAGTGTCTGTGTGCTGCTCTACACCGCGCCGCTGTCTGCCACCGGCAAGGCGCGGCTGAAGGCGATGGCGGAAACCACCGACGGCTTCGAGATCGCCCGCCGCGACCTGGACATCCGCGGCCCCGGGGAATTCATGGGCGCACGCCAGAGCGGCGACGCGCTGCTGCGTTTTGCCGACCTGTCGCAGGACAGCACGCTGCTGCAGCAGGCCCGCGACGTGGCGCCAACCCTGCTGGCACAACACCCCGCCGCCGCCTTGGCCCATGTCGACCGCTGGCTCGGTGGCAAGGCCGAATACCTGAAGGCTTGAACCGGCTCTGCTGGTTTGCCCCGGCGCTTGACCGCGGTCAAGCGCCAGCTGCCGCTGCAGCCCTTAGCCTCGGCGCCCTGAAAAGGGGCAGAAGGGAGCAAAGGCAGCGTGGAACTCGAGATACCGGAAGCCCTGGCGACGGCTTTGCAAGGCCTGGTCGGCGCACAAACCGCGCTGGGCCAGCAGCTGGGTGGGCCGGGCGCCGGCAGCGGCACGCGGGTGGTGTCCAGCCTGCACTTCGACGGCCACACGCTGACCCTGCTGTACCAGCTCGGCCTGAACGCCGGTGCACGTGACCTCGTCTTCCAGCTGCTGGCGCTGGACAACCTGAACGGCGAAACGCAGCTGTGCCCCAGCGCCAGCCTGGAACGGCTGGTGCCGGCCATCACCAGCTGGCTGGGTCGCGACCTCATCGACGGCTGGCTCTACCAGCGGGGCAAGGACGGCACGATGCTGGCCTGGCTGGTGCACACCGTGCGGCTGGTGACCCCCACCGACGGCAGTGCCTACGTGGTGGTGGGCCTGCTGGCCAACACGCTGCAGGCCGCCGGCCGCGAACCGCCCAGCGACCCGCGCCTGCGTTTTGCCGGCATGACCTGGGGCCTGAGCTTCTATGCCGAAGACCTGCCCGGCCGCACGCTGGCCGGCCTGTTTGCCGACCAGGGCTTCCACAAGGAATGCCCCGAGTTCAAGCGCGAGTACGAAGCACAGATCACCCGTTTCATGCAGCTGCAGCCGCTGTTCGGCGCGCAGTTCACGGTGGCTGGCAGCGTCTGGCGCCCGGGTGACAGCCCCCGCGCGCCGGCCGAGTGCATCACGCTGCCCGACGGAACAGCTGCCCGCTGCGTCAACGACGAAGCGCTGCTGCAACGCCGCTTCGACCTGGCCGCCGACCCGCACCACTGGCGCGAGAGCGGCATCCCGCGCGGTTTCGACCGCATCCCGCAGCACGCCTACCTGTACCTGTTCCACCTGGACTGGCACCGCCACCTGTGGGTGCACGTGCAGCATGTGCAGCCCTACGCCTACCAGCCCGGGCTGCGCGACCGGCTGGTGCTGCCGCAGGCGCACCGCGACCTGATCGACATCCTGACCGCCGACCGCAACTTCCTGCTCGAAGACGTGATGCCCGGCAAGTCGGGTGGCACCACCATCCTGTGCCGCGGCGCGCCGGGGCTGGGCAAGACACTCACCGCCGAGGTCTATGCCGAAGTCGTCGGCAAGCCGCTGTACCGCGTGCATTCGGGCCAGCTGGGGGTGACGGCCAGCTCGGTGGAAGCCAGCCTGACGAAGATCCTGCAGCGTGCCGCGCGCTGGGACTGTGTGCTGCTGCTCGACGAAGCCGATGTCTACATCCGCCGCCGCGACAACGACCTGCAGCACAACGCCATCGTGGCCGAGTTCCTGCGCACGCTGGAGTACTTCAGCGGCCTGCTGTTCATGACCACCAACCGCGTCGGCGACATCGACGACGCCATCCTGTCGCGCTGCATCGCGGTCATCGACTACCAGCCGCCGGGGCCCGACGACGCCCGCCGGCTGTGGGCCACGCTGGCGGCGCAGCTGGGCGTGGATCTGCCCGCCGGCTTGGTCGACAGGCTCGCCAACACCTACGCCGGCGCCAGCGGCCGCGACATCAAGGAACTGCTGAAGCTCACCAGCAAGTACTGCCGCGGCAAGGGCATCAAGCTGTCGGCCGAGGCCTTTGCGCAATGCGCGGTGTTCCGCGGTGTGGCCTGCGTGTCGTCGTCCAGAGGAACAGCATGATCGACCCCAGCCTGCTGCAAGGCCCGCTCACCGGCCGCCTGAACTTCCGCCCTGGCGCAGCGCCGGTGGCCGCGCCGCTGCCCCCCGGCCGCCACGAACTGGCCTTCGACGACAACGGCCGCGAAGCGGTGCTGGTGGTGCCCGACGAACTGCCGGCCCAAGCACCGCTGCTGGTGATGTTCCACGGCGCCGGCGGCGAGGCCAACCGTGTGCTGCCGCACCTGGTGGCCCATGCGCGGGCACGGGGTTTCCTGCTGCTGGCGCCGCAGTCGATGTTTCCCACCTGGGACATCGTCATCGGCGGCCACGGCCCCGACCTGCAACGCCTGGACCGCGCGCTGTCCACCGTGGCGGCGCACTTTGTGCTCGACCCCACGCAGCTGGCCTTCGCCGGGTTCTCCGACGGTGGCAGCTACGCGCTGTCGCTGGGCCTGACCAACGGCGACGTGGCCAGCCACGTGATCGGGTTGTCGGCGGGTTTCATGAACACCTTTTCGCAGGCCGGCACCCCGCGGGTCTTCCTGGCCCATGGCCGTGCGGACAAGCAGTTGCCCATCGAGACTAGCGCGCACCCGCATGCCAAGCGGCTGCTCGACAGCGGCTACGACCTGACGCTGCAGCCCTTCGACGGCGACCACGTCATCGTGCCCTGGGTGGTGGGCCGGGCGATCGACTTCTTCCTGGGCGCACCGGAAGCCGGCGCGCGCTGAATCCGCGAACGGCCGGGCCTCAGGCCGCCTGCATCAACATCACACCCGAGGCCGTGTTCGAAATCGGGATGTGGTAGTTCTGGTGCACCAGCGTCGCGCCGCTGCCCAGCGCGGCACGGGCGGCCAGCCACATGATCAGCTCCACGCCCTGGGTGCCGGCCTTTTCGACCAGTTCGTGGGTGCTGAACTGGGTGGCCCACTGCGGGTCGTGCACCAGGCTTTCCATGAAGGCCAGGTCGAAGTCCTTGTTGATGAAACCGGCGCGTTGGCCATCCAGTTGGTGCGACAGGCCACCGGTGCCCAGGAACATCACCTTGGCGTCGCTGTCCCAGCTGCGCACCGCACGCCCCACCGCGTCGCCCAGTGCCCAGCAGCGCCTGGCTGACGGCAGCGGAAACTGCACCGTGTTGATGGCCACCGGCACCACACGCACGGCCCAGCGTTCGTCCGGGTACATCAGGTGCATCGGGTTCGTCATCGCGTGGTCGACAAGCATCTCCTGGCAGGTGGTGAGGTCGAAGTCCTCGGCCACCAGGCGGTTGATCAGGTGCCACGACAGGTCCAGGTCGCCGCGGAAAGGCGCCACCTCGGGCAGGCCCCAGCCTTCGTCGGCGCTGGTGTATTCGGGCGCTGCGCCGACGGCGAAGGTGGGCATCTTGTCCAGGAAGAAGTTCAGGCCGTGGTCGTTGTAGAAGACCACCGCCACGTCGGGCTTGTGGGCGTCCAGCCAGCGGTGCACCGGCGGCCAGCCGTCGAAAAAGGGCTTCCAGTAGGGGTCGCCCTGCAGGTTCTTGGCCATCGCGCGGCCGATGGCGGGCACATGCGAAGTGCTCAGCGCACCCAGGATCTTGGCCATGTCGTGTCTCCGTGACGTTTCAGTTCGCGTGGGCGGCCAGCATGGCCTTGAAGCTGTCCTTGTCCATGCCGGTCTGCTGCGCGCCGATGTCCTGCACGTCCAGCCCGAAGATGCCGGCGAACTTGGCCAGGTAGTAGACGTTGCCCCCGGCGGCGATCAGGTCCAACACCTGGCGGGAGCGGATCGCGGCGCGCTGCTGTTCATTCAGGCCGTAGCGGCTGCAGTACGCGTCTTCGTCGGCCACGAAGGCCTGGCGGTTGGCGGCCTCGTTGAAGGAAAAGCACATCTTGTTCAGGGCGTAGCCCTTGCGTGCCATGTCGCCGTCGAACAGCGTGGTGCCGGGAATGTCGTGGCCCATGTTCTGGCTCATGAAGGTCTCCTGCAGCGGTCTTGACGTGGGTCAGTGTCGATCGGCGCATTCCTGCAATAAAGCAGGGTGGATTCATTCGACACATGAACAGGATCGATCATTTGCGCCTGGACGGCCATGCGCTGCACCTGTTGGTGGCGGTGGCCGAAACCGGTTCGATCACCGCCGCCGCCGCGCGGCTGGACCTGACACAAAGCGCCGTCAGCCATGCGCTGGACCGCCTGCGTGCCATCACCGGCGATGCGCTGTTCGTGCGCAGCGGGCGTGGCATCGTGGCCACGCCGCAGGCCGGTGTGCTGGTGCAGCGTGCACGTGCGCTGCTCGACGGCCTGCGTGCCTTCAGCCAGGCGGCCGGTTTCGAGCCCGCCAGCATGGCCGGGCCCTTCACGGTGGCGGCCAACGACCTGCAGCGCGACTTGCTGCTGCCGCCGCTGCTGCGCCGGCTGCGGGCCCAGGCACCGGGCCTGACGCTGCGCGTGCTGCCATCGGGTGCACCCCGTGCCGAGTTGCTGCGGGCCGGCACCTGCGACCTGCTGCTGACACCGCGCCCACCCGAAGGCAGCGACATCGTGCACCGGCGTTTGTTCGAAGACCGCTACGTGGTGTTCCACGACGCAGCGGTGCGCGCCGCACCGGCCACCCGCGCCGACTGGCTGGCCGCCGAACACGTCAGCGTGCGCTACGAAGACGGCCGTGGGCTGGACATCGACGAACGGCTGGCCGCACGCGGCCTGCAGCGGCACGTGGTGGCCACCGTGCCCGGTTTTGCGGGCCTGGCGGCGCTGCTGCGCGGTGGGCCCTGGCTGGCCACCGCGCCCAGCCGCTTGGGCCAGGGCGCCTTGCGCGGCCTGGCGATGGCGCCCTTGCCGGTGCCTGCACCGCGCATGCCGATGTACGCCGTGTGGCACGTGCAGCGGCAGGAAGACCCGGCACACCGCTGGGTGCGTGAAGCGCTGGACGCGGTGGTCGCGGGCCTGGCCTGATCAGCCGGCGGTGAACTCTGCACGGGCCGCGTCGGCCGCCCGGGCCCGGTACTCACGCGGACCGATGCCGGCCTGGCGCTTGAAGAAGCGGCAGAAGTAGGCCGGGTCTTCGAAGCCCAGGTCGAAACCGATGCGCGACACCGGCGCGGCCACGTGCACCAGGCGCCGGCAGGCTTCGCGGAACAGCCGCGCGTGCAGCAGCGCCTGCGCGTTCTGGCCGGTTTCGGCGCGCACCAGGCGGTTCAGGCGTTCGGTGCTGAGCCCAAGCCGCTGCGCGTAACGCGACACCGGCCAGTGTTCGCGGTAGTGCGCTTCCATCAGCACCACCCAGCGGGTGTACAGCGCGTCGCGCGCCTTGGCCAGCGGCGTGCCGGTGTCGTGGCGGCTGGCCTGCTCGGCGATGTGCGCCAGGCGCCAGACCACACTGCGCGCCAGCCAGGTGGGCACCGGCGAATCTTCGTCGGCCCGTGTCTCCACGTGCAGCGCAGCGAACAGGGCCTGCAGGCGGTCCACCTCGTGGGCCGGCACGGCCATCACCCGCGGCTGTGCGAACAGGGTCTGCAGCGCGCGGCCGAAGGCTTCGGCTTCGCCTTCGGCCAGCCGCCGTGCGTCCAGCGTCAGCACCAGGCCGTCGGTGCGGGGTGTGAAGCGGAAGGCATGCGCCACCGTCGGCGGGATGGCAATGACCAGCGGGCCGACAGCCTCGGCGCGCGATTCGTCCAACAGCGCCTGCACCGGCCCGGCCCGCAGCCACAGCAACTGGTGCAAGCCGTGGTGCACGTGCGAGTGGATTTCCCAGTCGTACAGGCGGCTGCGGGACTCGATGGACTCGACGTGCAGCATCGCCGGCAGCGCGCGGCGGGTTTCCCCGTACAGCGCAAACGCCGGCAGCTCGGCGCGGCGGGAACGGCGGCTGGCCATCGGCCCATGCTACGTCAAAAGTGCAAGTTTGAAGGGTCCGGGGTGCAGCCCGTTCGGCGGCCCGGCGGTCAAGATCGCGCGGCCAGAACAAGACCCGGAGACCACACGATGTTCAGCTTCGACCCCTATTCGCCGCTCATCGACGCCGACCCCTTCCCGGCCTACCGGGCGCTGCGCGACGAACACCCCTGTTTCTGGAGCCCCGAGGCGCAGATGTGGGTGCTGTCGCGTTACGCCGACATCGTCAGCGCCGGGCAGGACTGGCAGACCTATTCGTCGGCCAAGGGCAACCTGATGACCGAACTGCCCGGCCGCGCCGGCGCCACGCTGGGCACCACCGACCCCCCGCGGCACGACCGCCTGCGCGCGCTGGTGCAGCACGCCTTCATGAAGCGCAACCTGGAAGCGCTGGCCGAGCCCATCCGCGACATCGCCCGCACCACCGCGGCGCCGCTGGCGGGCCGGCAGCAGTTCGACTTCATCGCCGACTTTTCGTCCAAGTTCACCGTGCGCGTGCTGTTTGCCGCGCTGGGCCTGCCCACCGACAGCATGGGCGGCGACGAAAACACGGTGCGCGACAAGGCGGTGCTGATGGTGCAAAGCGACCCGGTGACCCGTGCCAAGGCGCCGCAGCACATCGCCGCCTACCAGTGGATGCAGGACTACGCGGCCACCGTGATCGCCGAGCGGCGCAAGCACCCGGTCAACGACCTGATCTCGCACTTCAGCACCGCCCAGATCGACGGCGACCGGCTCGACGAACGCGAGGTGCTGCTGACCACCACGACGCTGATCATGGCCGGCATCGAAAGCCTGGGCGGTTTCATGAGCATGTTTGCGCTGAACCTGGCCGAACACGGCGACGCGCAGGCCGCGGTGGTGGCCGACCCGGCGCTGCTGAAAGACGCGATCGAAGAGTCGCTGCGCTTCAACACCTCGGCCCAGCGTTTCAAGCGCTGCCTGCAGAAGGACGTGGACCTGCACGGCCAGACGATGAAGGCCGGCGACTTCGTCTGCCTGGCCTACGGCTCGGGCAACCGCGACGAACGCCAGTTTCCCGACCCCGACCGTTACGACATCCGCCGCAAGCCACGCGGCCACCTGGGTTTTGGCGGCGGTGTGCACGCCTGCCTGGGCACGGCCATCGCCCGGCTGTCGGTGCACATCGCCTTCGACGAGCTCCACCGCGTGGTGCCGGCCTACCGGCGTGTGCCCGTGCCGTTGTCGTGGATGCCTTCGTCGACCTTCCGCAGCCCGACCCGGCTGGACCTGGAGCGCCTGTCTTGAGCACCATCACCTTCGTCGAAGACAGCGGCCACACCACCGACGTCGACGTGCCCGATGGCTGGAGCCTGATGCAGGCCGCCACGGCCCACGGCGTGGAAGGCATCCTGGGCGAGTGTGGCGGCTCATGCGCCTGCGCCACCTGCCACTGCTGGGTGGACGAGTTGCTGATGCAGGTGCTGCCACCGCCGGCACAAAACGAGCTGGACATGCTGGACAACGTGGCTGCCGAGCGGCGCCCGAACAGCCGCCTGGCCTGCCAGATCAAGGCCGGCCCGGCCCTGAACGGCGGCAGGGTGATACTGCCGCCCAATCAGGAATAGAAAAGGCAGACGATGGAGCGTGTGTTGATCGTGGGCGCCGGGCAGGCCGCCGTGGCGGCCGCCGAGGCCTTGCGCGGCGGCGGTTACGCCGGTGCACTGACGCTGCTGGGTGACGAGCCCCACGGCCCTTACCACCGCCCGCCGCTGTCGAAGGCCTGGCTGGCCGGCGAGATGCAGGCCGCGCAGCTGGTGATGCGCGCGCCGGAGATGCTGGCCAAGAAAGGCATCGAGCTGCGCACCGGCACGCCCGTGACGGCCGTCCACCGCGCCGACCAGGTGGTGGCCCTGGCCGACGGCACGGCGCTGCCCTACGACGGGCTGGTGCTGGCCACCGGTGCCACACCACGCCGGTTGCCGGGTTTCGAAGCCGCCGCCGTGCTGCGCGGGCGCGACGACGCCGAATCGCTGGCCGCACGGCTGCAGGCGCTGAAGGCCGCCAGCCGGCCGCTGACCGTGGTGGGCGGCGGTTTCATCGGCCTGGAAGTGGCGGCCACGGCACGCAAGCTGGGCCTGGCGGTGACGGTGATCGAATCGCAGCCCCGGCTGCTGGCCCGTGCGCTGCCGCCGCTGCTGTCCGACTGGTTCGCGGAGCTGCACCGCGCAAACGGCGTGGACGTGCAACTGGGCGCCAGCGCCGCAGGTGTCGACCCGGCCGAGGTGCTGCTGGGCATCGGCGTCGTGCCCAACGACACACTGGCACGCGCCGCCGGCCTGGTCTGTGAAGGTGGCATCGTGGTCGATGCCCACGGTCACACCTCCGACCCGGCCATCGTCGCTGCGGGCGACTGCACGGTGCGACGGCTGCCCGACGGCCGCCTGCTGCGGCTCGAATCGGTGCAAGGCGCAACGGAAGGTGGCAAGGCCGCGGCGGCCACGCTGCTGGGCCTGGACAAACCCTTCACCGCCACGCCCTGGTTCTGGTCCGACCAGCACGGCCGCAAGTTGCAGATGGCCGGCCTGTCGGCCGGTGCCGACCGCAGCGTGGTGCGCGGTGCGCTCGATGCACCGTCGTTTTCCGTCTGGCACTTCGTGGCCGGGCAGCTGGTGGCGGTGGACACGGTGGATGCCTCACGCGAACACCTGCTCGCGCGCAAGCTGCTGGACGCGGGACGCGGGCCGACACCCGAGCAAGCTGCCGACCCGGCCTTTGACCTGGCGGGTGTGCTGGCCTGAGGCCACGCCCGACCGCCGCGCGGTTCACGCGCTTTCGCTCAGCACCTGCAGCGCCCGCTGCAGCACCGGGTCGTCACCGTCGCTGCCGGTTTCTTCGACCGTGATGTCCGGCACCAGCGGCCGCACGCGTGTGTCGCCACTGGGCCGGATGAAGTCGCGGGTGGCGATGAAAGCGGTGAAGACGCTGTGCTGCAGCCGCGTCGGCATCATGTTGCCGGTCTGGTTGGCGTGGCCGCCGGTGGGGCGGCCCACCAGCGTGGCCAGCTTCAGGTCCTGCATCGTGGTGGCGAACAGGATCGTGGCGGAGTAGCTCATCTCGTCCACCAGCACCGCCGTGCGGCCGCGCCAGCGTTCGGCCGGAGGCAGCGGCTCGATCAGGCCTTCACGGCCGAGGTCGAATTCACGCACCGTGCCCACGGCGCCGTGCTGGCCGAACCAGCCGTTGTTGTCGGCATTCAGGCGTTCGCGGGCGCGTGACACCTGCTGCGCGGGCCGGCTGATGAAGGGGCGGATCAGTTCCGCAGCAGCGTCGCTCTGGCCGCCGGTGTTGCCACGCACGTCGATGACCAGGCGCGGCTGCCCTTGCTGGCGCAGCTGCGAAAAGGCCAACTTCAGCGCCTGGCTGTAGGCCGCCGTCTGGTCGTCGACGTCGAAGGTGGGCACCTTCAGCAGCACCGTGCCGTCGGGCAGGGTGTGCAGCGTGGGCAGTTCGGGGGCGACGCGGGTGGGTGTCCAGGTGTCGTCGGCGCGCAGCGTGAGCTCGGTTGGGGGCCCCTCCGCCTGGGAACGGAGCTGCAGGGTGAACGGCATCTGCCAGCCCTTCACCGCCAGCAGCCAGTCGGACCACATCAGCGTCAGCATGTGCTGGCGCAGCGCGGCGGTCTCGCCGTGGCTGTGGGCCAGCAGCTGCTGCAGCAGGTCTGGCGTGGCCAAGCCGTTGATCGCCATCAACTGGCTGCCAGCCGCCAGTGGGTGGTCGTCGCTGCCGCGGCGCCAACTGCTGCGCAACTGCAGCCGGCCGCCGGCGGCAAGCTTCACGCCGAAGGGGAAACGCCAGTCCCTCTGGCGACCCGCCGGCGGCTGGCCGCTGAGCCAAGGCATCAGCAGCGTGTGCGCATCGGCGAAGTGCGGGTTCACTTGTGACAGCGCGCTGAATGCCGTCTGTCTGTCCATCGGCTGGGTGAGCTGGACAGCGGCGCGAGCAAAAGCGGCTTCCAGTGCATCGTCCAGCCGAGGCTGGCCGTGGAAGCGCGGGTGGCGGTCCAGCACCGCCTGGCGCCACTGTGACAGATCCTGCTGCAGCTGCTGCGGCGTCAGCGGTGTCGGCGTTTCTGCGGCCGCGCCGGCCCGTTGACAGGCACCCAACGGCGCGACCAGGGCCGGCGCGCACATCAGCAGGCGGCGGCGCTTCACAGCCGCCACGCCAGCAAGGGCAGCCAGCCGAAGGCCAGCAGCAGGCCACAGAACTGCAAACCGGCCAGCGCAACCGCGCCGTCCAGCCACCATCCGCGCCAGCGGTGGCGGTGCTGCCAGGCCAGCCACCCCTGCAGCGCAAAGGCCAGGGGCCACAGCAGCGAGGCCACCAGCAGCAGGGTCGTGGCCGGCGTGAATTCACCCAGCCGCCGCCAATCCCACGCCCACAGCGCCAGCGCCAACAGCAACAGCAGCAGAGCCCAGGCCGCCGGCTGGTGCAGGCTGCCGGTGTCGCGGCGCCAGCGCCGCCAGACCGCCAGCGGCAGCACACACACCAGCGCCAGCAGGCCGAGCGCCGCACTGGACCACAGCAGTGCCTGTTCAGCGAAGCCGACACGGCGCAGCGTGAGGTAGCCGCTGCCCAGCATCGGCCGGCCCTCGGCATCACGCAGCAGGGCGACCGTGGCCTGCTGGCGGTCGGCTTGCCGGTACAGGCCGGCGCCAGCGGGGCCGGTGCCGGCCGGCAAGAGCGAGCGCGGCGGGTCGAAGCCCTGCTGCAGCGTGGCGCGGTCGGCCTGCAGGTCCAGTTGCCAGAAGCCCAGCAGGCGGTCGGGCAAGGCCAGGGCCTGCAGGCGGCCGGGTGCCGGCACGTAGAGGCCGTTCCAGTCGCGGTCGCCCACGCGGCCCAGACCCGGCTGGCCCTGCGGCAAGGGTTTCGCCAGACCCAGGTGCCGGACCAGCCGTTCTTCGATGCGCAGGTACAGGCCGTCTTCGCGGTCCTGGTTCAGCCCCATGAAGTGGCCGGTCTGCGACACGCGGTCGACGCAGAAATGCGCGCGCCAGCCGGCCACGCTGCCGCCGTGGCACAGGGCCACGGCGCCGTGGCGGTCGCGCGTGAACAGGCCCAGGCCGTAGCCGGTGTGCAAGCCGGCGCGGGCCGCGTCGGTGGTGCTGGCGCGGCCCAGGCCGGCCATCAGATCGGGGCGCAGGAAGTGCTGTGCGTCCGCCTGCCCCGGCAGGCGCCCGTCACCCAGCAGGAAGCGCATCAGCTGAACCATGTCGGCCGCGGTGGTGGTGAAGTGCGCCGCGGCGCGCACGGCCACGGGGCTGTCGGCTTCGGGCTGGCCTTTGTCCAGGTGGCCCATGGCCATGCGCGGGTCGCTGCCCGATGGGCGAAAATCGAAGCTGCTGTCGTGCATGCCCAGCGGCTGCAGCAACTCTCGGTCAGCCCAGCTTTCGTAGCGCTCCTGGGTCACCGCCTCCAGCACCATCGCGGCCAGCGTGAAGCTGAGGTTGCTGTACGAAAACTGCGTGCCCGGTTCAGTGCGCAAGGTGATCGGCCCCTGCTCCGGGCGCAGCGCCAGCGCCAGCGGCTGATCGGCGGTGTGCGACCGGTTGAACATGTGCCACATCTGCAGGTCGGGCAGGCCGCCGCTCATGTCCAGCAAGTGGCGCACCCGCAGCGGGCTGCGTGCGGACCAGCGGTTATTCAGCTGCAGCGTCGGCAGCAGTGGCTGCACCGGCGCGTCCAGGTCCAGCCGGCCCGTCGACACCAGCCGCAGCACGGCCAGCGCCACCACCGTCTTGGTGATGGAACCCACCTGCACCCGGTGGTCCACCGTCAGCGGCTGGCCGGTGCCGCTGTGCGCCAGGCCCAGCGCCAAGCGCTGGCTCTGGTCGCCTTGCACGGTGGCCACCACGAGGCCGGTGAGCTGCTGCGACTGCTGCAGCGCCTGCAGGTCGGTCTGCAGATCTTGCGCGGTGGCCGCGAAGGCGAACATGCCCGCCACGGCAAGCAGGGCTGAACGGCAGAAGGTTGGCATGGGCGGGGGTTCGTGGCGCGAAGGCCCGCACCTTGGCAGCCGCCTGTGAAGGCCGTGTCAAGACACCTTGGGTTCCGCCGCGCCGGCAGGCCGGCCTGGGTTCACGATGCGCGCCTCGGTGCAACCTTGTTCATGCAGCAGCACCAGACGGCTGCCGTGGCGTTCCAGCAGGCGCCGCACGATGGCCAGGCCCAGGCCGAAGCCGCTGCTGGCTTCGCCTTTCACGAAACGTTCGCCCGCACCGGCCGGCAAGGGTTCGCCGGGGTTGCGGATGCACACGTCACCGGCGTTCAGCGCCACCTGCACCGTGCCCCCGGCACGGCCGTGCGCCAGTGCATTGCCCAGCAGGCTGGACAGCGCCAGTTGCAGCACCGGCGACGGCAGCCACAGCGTGTCGGCGCGGCTGAGCTGCAGGTCCAGCTGCAGCTGCCGTGTGTCCAGCCAGTCGGCGTGCGCGAGCACCCAGTCTTCGACCAGCGGCAGCACCGGCACGGGCTCGGCCGCCACGCCGCTGCCCTGGGCGGTGTCGGCTTCGCGCGCCAGCAGCAGCAGCGTGTGCACGGTCTGCTCCATCAGGCGCGTGGCGGCGTGCAGTGGCAGCAGTTGTTGCTGAACGCCGGGTGGCAGACGGGCATCACGCTGCAGGCCTTCGATGCCCATGCGCAGCACCGCCAGCGGGGTGCGCAGTTCGTGGCTGGCGTCGCGCGTGAAGGCCTGTTCGCGGTGGATGAAGTCGCGGGTGCGGTCCAGCAGCGCGTCGAAGGCGCTGGCCACCGCGCCCACTTCGTCGTCGTGTGTGTCCTGGGCCAGCCGCAGCGGCAGGCGTTCGGGTGCGGCCAGCGTGACCTGGCGCGCCAGCTTCTCCAGCGGCGCGCTGGTGCGGCGGGCCAGCCAGCGTGCCAGCGCCAGCGACAGCACCACCATGACGAGCCCCCAGCCGACCAGCCAGCCCAGCAGCTCCTGGCGCATCGGTCGCACGATGAGCTGCTGGCTGACTTCGGCCACCAGCCACGGTGCGCCGCCGCCCGGCCCCAAGGGCAGCAGGTGGTAGTGGCGGCCGTCCAGACCCGGGGCTTCGCGCCGGCGCGGTTCTTCTGCCAGCAGCGCCTGCAGCCCGGCCGGCAGCGTGTCGGCACCGGGGTGCAGTTCGATGAAGTCGGCACCGGTGGCGCCATAGCGCCCGTGTTGCGCCAGGTGCACGCGCTGGGCCGCGGCTTCCTTTTCGAGCAGCCGCTCCAGGAAGCGGTCTTCCAGCGTGTAGACAAAGGCCATCGCAAACAGGCCGAAGAGCCCGCTCACGCCCAGCGTGAAAGCGGCCAGCGCCGCCATCAGGCGGTTCTGCAGGCGGTTTTTCATGGCACGGGTGTGTCGCTTTCCAGCCGGAAGCCCACGCCGTGCACCGTTTTCAGCATCGCCGGCAACTGCGGCGCAAAGGGCCGGTCCAGCTGCTGGCGCAGCAGGTAGAGGTGGCTGCGCAGGGGGTCGGACTCGGGCGGTTCGTCGTCCCACAGGCGGTGGATCAGCGTGCTGCGGCTCAGCGCCCTTGGCCAGGCTTCGGCCAGCAGCAGCAGGATGGCAAAGGCCGTCGGTGGCAGGTCCAGCCGCACGCCCTGGCGCGTGGCTTCCTGCGCGCGGCGGTCGAGCTGCAGGCTGCCCACCTGCAGCAGGTAGTCCTGCCCCGCAGTCTTGCGGCGCGCCAGCGCGTGCACACGCGCCAGCAGCTCTTCGCTGGCAAAGGGCTTGACCAGGTAGTCGTCGGCGCCGGCGGCAAAACCCTGCAGTTTGTCGGCCAGCGTGTCGTGGGCGGTCAGCATCAGCACCGGCACGTGGCGCGGGGCTTCGCGGCGCAGCCTTTCGCACAGCGACAGGCCGTCCAGCCCCGGCAGGCCGATGTCCAGCACCAGCACATCGGGCGGTTGGGCCAGGGCCGACTGAAGCGCCAGCGCGCCGTCGGCGGCTTCGTCCACGCACCAGCCGGCGCCGGTCAGCAGCGCGACGATCTGTTCACGCAGCGGCAGGTGGTCTTCGACCACCAGGGCATGCGGTCGGCTGGGGGGCTTGTCCATGGCTGGGCGCAGTGTGCAGCAGGCGCTCGCAGCGACCGGGGCGCAGACCTTGCGCGCCGGGTGTGAAGATCAGATCAAGACCGGTTCAGCTCAAGCCCGGCTCAGGGCCTGGGGCGCCGTCTCACCCGACCAGCAACGGTGCAGGCGCACCAGCTCACGCACGGTGTCGGCGGGCAACTGGCTGACGGCCAGCACGGCCACCTCCAACCCAGCGCGCAGTTCGAAGGAAGACACCAGGTAGGAAGCCGACTCGGGCGCCCGGCTGTTGCCGGCAACGGGCAGCCCCGGGGTTGCCAGGGGCATGGGCGGCGTGAAGGCAACTCGCATGGTGTTTCTCTCCTGATCTCTTGTGCCGTTGATTGAACGTCCGCACCGCCGGCGGCGCGCCATCCCGGGGTCTGGCTTGGCCGGGCACCCCCCACGACTGGGGGTGTCGGCCTGAACTTCGCCACAATCCGCCCATGACCCTGACCGAGCTGAAGTACATCGTTGCCGTTGCCCGCGAGAGGCATTTCGGCCGTGCCGCCGAGGCCTGTTTCGTCAGCCAGCCCACGCTGTCGGTGGCCGTGAAGAAGCTGGAAGAAGAGCTGGACGTGAAGATCTTCGAGCGCGGCGCGGCCGAAGTCAGCGTCACGCCGCTGGGCGAGCAGATCGTGCGCCAGGCGCAGCAGGTCATCGAGCAGGCGGCAGCCATTCGCGAGATCGCCAAGCTGGGCAAGGACCCGTTGTCGGGTCCGCTGCGTCTGGGGGTGATCTACACGATCGGCCCCTACCTGCTGCCCGACCTGGTGCGCCAGGCCATCGAGCGTGTGCCGCAGATGCCCCTGATGCTGCAGGAGAACTTCACCGCCAAGTTGCTGGACATGCTGCGCCTGGGCGAGCTGGACTGCGCCATCCTGGCCGAACCCTTTCCCGACACCGGCCTGGCGGTGGCGCCGCTGTACGACGAACCCTTCCAGGCCGCCGTGCCTTCGACCCACCCGCTGGCCAAGCGCAAGAGCCTGAGCGCCGAAGAGCTGAAGCTCGAAACCATGCTGCTGCTGGGCACCGGCCACTGCTTCCGCGACCATGTGCTCGAGGTCTGCCCCGAATACGCGCGGTTTGCCAGCCAGGCCGATGGCGGCGGCGAAGGCATCCGCAAGAGCTTCGAAGGCAGTTCGCTGGAAACCATCAAGTACATGGTGGCCAGCGGCATGGGGGTGACGGTGGTGCCGCAACTCAGTGTGCCCAGCGAGCCGCAGACACACATCAAGTACCTGAAGTTCACGAGCCCGGTGCCGTCACGGCGCGTGGTGCTGGCCTGGCGCCGCACCTTCCCACGCTACGAAGCCATCGCCGCGCTGCGCAACTGCATCTACGCCTGTCCGCTGGAAGGGGTGCAGCGCCTCACATCCTGAGTTCCAGCTGCTGGCCGCTTTCCTTGCGCAGCAATTGCTCCGCCCGTTCCTGGAGTTGCGGCCAGGGCAGCTGCCAGCGGTGGTGCACCAGGTCACCGCTGATCACCGCCTCGTGCAGTTGCCACAGCCCTTCCAGCAGACCCAGCAGCAGTTGGCGGCCAGGTGCCGCCAATGCGGGGTCGCTCAGGCGCACGGCAATTTCGCGCAGGCGGTCCACACGCTGCTGGGCGTCGGCCTCGGCGGGTGCCAGCGGCTGCAGGGCGGCCAGCGCGGGCAGCAGCACCTGTTCGTCGACGAGCAGCCGGCGCTGCAAGGCCTGCAACAGCTCGAGCGGCGGCTGGGCGCCCGGGGTGAGGCGCGCCGCATCCAGCAACTCCATCAGCTGGCTGGACTGCGCACCCAGCCACTGCCACAAGGGACGGGGTGTCGAAGAGGCATTGGCCGATGCCGTGACGGCGTGCAATTGGGGGTCCATGGGCAGCTGATGTCTGGCCGCCGAACCCGCTGCCGTGGCAGCCAGGTCCGGTCGCGGCAGGTTGTGGGATGCAGCCAGTGTCGGCAGGCCGGCGCCCGCTGCTCATCGGGCGCGAGGCCGCCGCGGTGTCGGCAAGACGCTGCCGGTGGTGTCGGACAACGCCGACACCACTGCGGTTCAGCCAGGCTGGGGCAGCCACGCCAGCAGCCGCGTGCCGCTGCCAGGGCTGCTGTTCAGCTGCAGGCGCCCATGCAAGGCCTGCACCCGGTGGCGCATGCCCAGCAGGCCGTGCCGGCTGCCACGCACCGCGCCTGGGTCGAAGCCCACGCCGTCGTCGCGCACCTCGACCTCGACCCCCGCCGGTGTGCCCCCGGCCTGGCGCAGCTCGATGTGCACACTGCGCGCCTGCGCGTGTTTGGCGATGTTGGTCAGCGACTCCTGCACCAGGCGGTACACAGCGATGGCACTGCGCTCGTCCAGCGCCAGTTCCTGCAACTCGGTGTCGACCGCGATCTCGCTGCGTTGCGCAAACTCGCGCGCCAGGATGGTGAGCGCCGCCGCCAGGCCCAGCGTGGCCAGTGCCGAAGGGCGCAGGTCTTCGATGATGCGGCGCTTGAGCTCGATGCCTTGGTTGACGGTGGCACTCAGGTGCGCCAGGCGCGCTTCGCTCTCGGCCACCGGGCCGCCCAGGCTGCGCTTGAGCCGTGCCGCGTCCAGCTTGGCTGCCGTCAGCAGCGCGCCCAGTTCGTCGTGCAGCTCTCGCGCCAGCCGCGACCTTTCGTCTTCGCGGGCACTTTGCAGGTGATGGGCCAGTTCGTTCAGGTCGGCGGTGCGGAGTTCGACCTCACGTTCGAGGCGGTCCCGTTCGGTCTGCAGTTCAGCCGCGTGGCGCAACTGGGCCTTGTCGAAGGCCCGCGACTGGCGCAGGAACAGCACCATCGCCAGCGTGCCCAGCACGGCCATCGCATTCAGCGCCAGCCGGCTGATGCGCAAGGTGTCGGCCACACCGTCGCGCCCCGCGACGATGCGTGAAGACTCCAGCGCAAAGAGGCGGTCGGTGGCGCTGCGCACCTCGTCCATCTGCTCCTTGCCGATGTTGGTGCCCAGCAGGGCCTGCCAGGTCTCGTGGCGGCCTTCGCGGTGCAGCTGGAGCACGGTTCCCATCTCGGACATCTTGGCATCGGCGGCTTCGACGATGGCGGCCACGAGCGGCGCGGCGTCAGCGTCACCGTCGTAACCCTGGGCCACGTTGCGCGCCAGCATGCGCACGCTGCCCAGCGAGCGTTCGTAGGGCTCCAGGTATTCCTCGCGCCCGGTGAGCAGGAAACCCCGCTGGCCACTTTCGGCGTCGCTGATGCGGCGCACCAGCAGCTGCACGTCACGGCGCAACTCGACACGTTCGTCCAGCACCGCCAGTGCGGCGCTGGCGCGGTGGTAGGCCAGTTCGTTGATGATCAGCACCAGCAGCACCGCAGCCACGGCCATCGGCAAGGCCCAGCGGCTGCGCGGCAGGCGCCGCACCATGTTCATGGGCATGGCTTGCTTCTACACTGCCGGCCCATGAAGCCACCTGTCTGCCAGCGCGCCGGTTCCGGCACCCCTTCCTGCTGCGCACACTGCGCGCCGCGGCCATGATCCGCGTCGTGATCGCCGACGACCACGCCCTGGTGCGTGCCGGGCTGCGCCAGTTCCTGGCCGACCACGACGACCTGTCGGTGGTGGCCGAATGTGCCAACGGCCGCGAACTGATGGACGTGGTGCGCACCGAAACCGTCGACGTGGTGCTGCTGGACATCGCGATGCCCGACCAGACCGGCGTCGACCTGCTGCTGGCCATCAAGGCACGTGCCCCTGCGCTGCCGGTGCTGATGCTGAGCAGCTACCCCGAAGAGCACTACGCCACGACGCTGCTGCGCCAGGGCGCGGCCGGTTACGTGGGCAAGGACACCGACCCCGACGAGATCGTGCGGGCCATTCGCACCGCGGCCGCCGGCCGCCGCTACATCACGCCTGCCGTGGCCGAGCAACTGGCCGCCGGCCTGGGCAGCAGCACCGACAAACCCGCGCACGAAAAGCTGTCCGACCGGGAACTGCAGGTCTTTTTGCACCTGGCGCGTGGCGAAACCGTGGGCCAGCTGGCCGAAAGCCTGTCGCTGAGCGTGAAGACGGTGTCCACCTACCGCACGCGGGTGCTGGAAAAGATGGGGCTGGGCTCGAACAGCGACTTGACCTACTACGCGATGAAAAACGGCCTGCTGCAGTAGCGGCCACCTTCGTGCAAGCCCGGGCCGGCGCAAGGTTTCAGACCAGCTCACCGGGCACCGTCGGTGGCGCGCCGGTGGCCAGGCGCTGGCAGTAGCTGATCAGTTCGTCAAGCTCGCTCGACTTGTCGAACACACGGTCGGCACCCAGGCCCAGGCACTTGCTGCGCATCTCGGGGGTGGCGTAGTTGCTGAGCACCACACACCGTGCCGAGTGAGCTTGCAAGGCACGCAGCACACCCAGACCCGAGCCGTCGCGCAGGAAAATGTCCACGATGACCAGGTCGCAGTGCTGTGCCGGGTCTTCGAGCCAGCGCAGCGCGGCGGTTTCACCGTCGGCCCAGCCCACCACCTGCACCGGCACCAGCTCTTCCAGCGCGGCGACCAGGTTCTCGCGGATCACGGGGCTGTCTTCGACGACAAAGGTGCTCAGGGCTTGCGGCTCGGTGTTCATGGCGATGGCCGGGCCGGTGGGGCCGGCCCCGGGCGTGCGGCAGGCACGAGTGTGCCGCAGGTCGGGCCCGGAGCGGCGGGTGCCGGGTTCAGCTCTTGGCGGCGATGGTGAGCCGGTTTTCAACCGCCACCACGCCGTCCACGCTGGCGGCCAGCTTTTCGGCCCGTTGGCGCGAGTCGCTATCGGGCGCGGTGCCGTTCAATGCCACGCGGCCGGCCACGGTGTCGACGTTGATGCGCAAGGCGCTCAGCTGGCTGTCGCGGGCCAGTTCGGCGTTGACCTGGGCGGTGATGGCGGCATCACGGGCGGTGTCGGCCACCGCCGCCGTGGCTTCGCGCACGGCCTGGCCGGCCTGAGCACCGGCCTCTTGGACGCTGGACTTCGCTTCAGCGGCCTGGCGTCCGGCGCTGGCGATGCCTTCGTCGATGCGCTGACCGATGGTCGGCTCGGCCGGCGGCTCGTTGTCGCAGGCGGCCAGCAACAGCGCGGCAGCGGCGCTTGCCACCAGGGCCAGGCTGCGGGTGCGGTTGATGTGGCGTGACATGGCAGGCTCCTTGGACAAGTGGACCCGAAGGCCGGAGGCGCAAAGATAGGTCGGGCCGCGTCGGCCGCCCATCATCCGGGACCGTGGTGCCGTGTCGGACCCGGCCTACAAGCGCCGTCAGACACTGCCGGGCACCCCGGGCGCTGAGCCACGGGCCGCTGCATCACTGGCTACAGTCGAGGCTGTGCAAACACGGAGCAAGACCATGGCCAAGAAAAAGCCCGCCGGCGGCGCGCCGCAGATCAACATCGGCATCAGTGACAAGGACCGCGGCGCCATCGCCGGCGGCCTGAGCCGCCTGCTGGCCGACACCTACACCTTGTACCTGACCACCCACAACTTCCACTGGAACGTGACGGGGCCGATGTTCAACACCCTGCACACCATGTTCATGGCGCAGTACACCGAGCTGTGGAACGCGGTCGACCCGGTGGCCGAGCGCATCCGCAGCCTGGGTCACCCGGCCCCCGGCAGCTACGCAGCCTACGGCGCGCTGGCTTCCATTCCCGACGCCCCCACCACTCCGCCCAAGGCGCTGGAGATGGTGCGCATCCTGGTCGAGGGCCACGAGGCGGTGGCCCGCACCGCGCGCAGCATCTTCCCGCTGGCCGACAAGGCGGGCGACGAACCCACCGCCGACCTGCTGACCCAGCGACTGACCGTGCACGAGCAGACGGCCTGGATGCTGCGCTCGATGCTCGAGACCTGAGCCGCCCATCGCCCACACGGCGCCCGGGGACAAGCCCTCGCCACAGCGGGCCGACCCGACTGCGTTTTGTCCAGTGTCTGTGCTACCTTACAAGGTATGCACGCCGACCTTGACCAGCGCTTGACGCAGCTCTCTTCGCTGGCGCCCGAACTCGCCTCCACCGTGGTGCGGGTGGCGGGCGACATCGCGCTCGTCATCGGCGACGACGGCGTCATCTGCAACGTCGCACAAGGCCAGGTGCCGCTGGCCGGCCAGGGCCAGGAATGGCTGGGCCGCGCCTGGACCGACACCGTGCCCACGGCGGCGCGGCAGAAGGTCGAGATGCTGCTGCAGGAAGCGCAGCAGCACGGTGTGTCACGTCGTCGCGAGTTGAGCCACCCCACGGCGGGTGGCACCGACATCCCGGTGTCCTGGGCGGCGGTGCGGCTGGGTGCCAGCGGGCCGGTGCTGGCCGTCGGGCGTGACCTGCGCGCGGTCAGCGCCATCCAGCAGCGTTTCCTGGACGCGCAACAGGAACTGGAACGTGAATACTGGCAACGCCGCCAGGCCGAGAGCCGCTACCAGCAGCTGTTCCAGGTGGCGCACGACGCCGTGCTGGTGCTCGATGCCGAGAACTTCGCGGTGCTCGAGGCCAACCCCGCTGCCGCGCCGCTGTTGGGCGTGTCGCCGGCCGAACTGCTGGGTCACACGCTGCGGGCCTTCATCGACCCGCCGCTGCGGCCCACGCTCGACGAACTGCTCATCACCGCCAGGGCCAGTGGCCACGCTGCCGAGATGCGCCTGAAGCTGGCCGGCAGCGGCCTGCCCATCGACCTGTCGGCCACGCCTTTCCGGGCCGAAGACCGCATGTGTTTGCTGCTGCGGGCGCGCCGTGTCGAAGCGTCGGCCAACGACCCGCAGGCGGTGCTGGACTTCATCGGCCAGACACCCGACGCCGTGGTGGTCACCGATTCCGCTGGCCGGGTGCTGTGGTCCAACCGCGCCTTTGCCGAGATGTGCGAGTCCTCGCACGAATCGCGGCTGAAGGGCCGCCTGCTGTCCGAGGCCGTGGGCGGCGACCCTTCGCAATGGGCCACGTTGCTGGCCCGTGTGCGCAGCCGCGGCATCGTCGGCCAGGCCACGGTGACACTGCGCCTGCCCGGCGCACCGGCGCTGCTGGCCGGGGTTTCAGCCGCCCTGCTGGCCGAAGGCGACCAGGAACACATCGGCTTCACGCTGCGCGCGGCGCCGCACCCGGGCCTGTCGGTGGTGTCGGTGGGCACCGCCAGGGAACTGGACCTGGGCGTGGCCGACCTGGTCGGCCGTCTGGGTCAGCTGTCGCTGACCGACATGCTGGCCGAAGCCGGCCGCATGGCCGAGGTGCACTTCATCCAGGCTGCGCTGCGGGCCAGCGGCGGGCGCATCGAAGCCGCGTCGACCACCTTGCACCTGTCTGCACGGGCGCTGGTGCAACGCATGGACGAGCTGGGGCTGCCCCCGCCCGCGCCTGCGTGGCCGGCCCGCCGCGATGGCCAGACACCGCAGGTGAGTTGAGCGTGGACAGCCCGGCCTTCGGTCAGGCCGACCTGAGCAACTGCGAACGTGAGCTGATCCACCTGGCCGGCTCGGTGCAGCCCCATGGGGTGCTGCTGCTGCTGCGCGAAACCGACCTGGTGGTGCTGCAGGCCAGCGCCAATGCCCAGGCACTGCTGGGCGTGCCGGTGCAGGCGCTGCTGAACCAGCCGCTGCAACGGCTGGGCGGCAACCTGGCGCGCCAGGTGCTGAAGCTGGCCGGCGAACTGGGCGACGGGCCACTGCCGCTGCAGTGCCTGGTGGATGGCGACCCCGACGGTGCACCCGCACGGCGCCTGGAAGGCCAGCTGCACCGGCCGCCCGGCGGCGGGCTCATCGTCGAGCTGGAAGCCGTGCCGCGCCCGGCCGACCTGCTGGGCGCACGGGCTGGCGACGCCAATGCCCCCATCGGTTTGGACAGCACCGAGCTCGGCCGCCACATGGCCGCCGCGGTGCAGCGTTTCACGTCGTCGGCCAGCATCCAGACGCTGGCCGACGCCGTGGTGCAGGTGCTGCGCGACCTGACCGGCTACGACCGGCTGATGGTCTACCGCTTCGACGCCGACGGCCACGGCAAGATCATTGCCGAAGCGCGTGACCCGCGGCTGGACTCGCTGCTGGGCCACCACTACCCGGCCACCGACATTCCGCAGCGCGCGCGCCAGCTGTACCTGAGCAACCGCGTGCGGGTGCTGGGCGACGTGAACTACGCAGCGCAGCCGCTGGTGCCGCTGCTGCGGCCCGACAGCGGCGCGCCGCTGGACATGTCACTGTGCCACCTGCGCAGCATGTCGCCGCTGCACCTGCAGTACCTGCGCAACATGGGTGTCACCGGCACGCTGGTGGCTTCGCTGGTGCGCGAGGGCCGTTTGTGGGGCCTGATCGCGGCCCACCACTACAGCCCGCGCCACCTGCGGCTTTCGCTGCGCACGGCAGTCGACCTGCTGGCCGAGGTGGCGTCCACGCGCATCGCGGCCATCGAAAACTACGCCCACACCCAGGTGGCACTGATGGTGCGGCGGCTGGAGCAGCGCCTGATCGAGGCCACGTCCACCGAAGGCGACTGGCGGCTGGCACTGCTGCGCAACCCACGCACGCTGCTGCAGCCGCTGGAGGCCACCGGCGCCGCGCTGTTCCATGACGGCGAGGTGCTGAGCACCGGCGAAGTGCCGTCCACGCCCGAGCTGCGTGCCTTGTGCCGCTGGGTCGACAGCCAGCCTTTCGACAGCCTGGCCGATTCGGCCTTTGCCTGTTCATCGGTGGGCAAGGCGCACCCGCCGCTGGAATCGCTCACGCCCACGGCCTGCGGTGTGCTGGCGGTGAAGCTGTCGCGCACCCGGCCCGACTACCTGATGTGGTTCCGCAAGGAACAGCTGCTCACCGTCACCTGGGCCGGCGACCCGGCCAAGCCGATGGTCAACGACGACCCGCTGCAGCTGTCGCCGCGCCGTTCATTCGCGGCCTGGAGCGAGATCGTGCGTGGCACCGCACTGCCCTGGTCCAATGCCGAGCGGGTGATGGCACGCGCCATCGGCGTGGCACTGGTGGACATCATCGTGCAGGTGCACGCGGTGCGGCTCTTGATTGCCGAGCAGCAGCTGACGCAGATCCGTGCCACCGTGGGCGCAGCCTCGGAGGCCGTGCTGCTGGCCAGTGCCGAGGGTGGCCTGATCCACGCCAATGCCGCCTTCCACGCGCTGCGTGGCGAAGCGGCCGCGCCGCTGGAAGCCGGCACGCCGGTGGCCGAGCTGTTTGTCGACAGTCTGCGTGCGCGCGGCATCTTCGAAGGCCTGTCGCAGCAGCCCTGGCGCGGTGAATGGGCGCTGCTGCGCACCCCGGCCGAGCAGTCGCCGCTGCCCGTGGCGGTGCGCGCCGAGCTGGTGCCCGGGCGCGACGGCGCGCCGCTGGGTTGCATCATCACGCTGGCTGACCTGAGCGCGTCGCGCCGCACCGCACAAGCCCGCCAGCACCTGCAGGCTGCGCTGGCGGTGGCCGGTGGTGAAGGTTTCGAGCGGCCCAGCGACGAGGTCATCGGCGCCATCCTGACCAACGCCAGCCTGGCCGCGATGGACATCGCCGACGGCGCTGGCGGGCCCACGGTGGCGCCGCTGCTGGAAGAGCTGGAAGCCTCGGCCAAACGCGCGACGGCGCTGTACGCGCAGATGCGCAGCATCTCGGCCTGAACAACGCCCGCAGGCGGCGTTCAGGCGGCCAGTTCGGTGAACAACCTCTGGTGCTGCAGGAAAGACCAGCGGGCTTCGGCCACGATCAGGTCGGCTTCGGCGGCCGTCACCGGCAGCGTGGCCAGTGCCTGGCGCAAGCGCTGGCGCAGCGCCAGCACCTGGGGCTCGCCACCGAACTCGTAGAACCGCGTGGCACCGTCGGCCGCCGGGCCCAGGCCACGCGCCACCAGGCGTTTCAGGATCTGGCCGCCGTGCAGGTCGCCCAGGTAACGTGCGTAGGCATGCGCCACCAGCGCGGCCGAGCCCTGTTCCGCCAGCTGCTGCAGGCGCGCGGCATAGGCCGCGCCGGCTGCGCACAAAGGCAGCTGCTGCCGCCACAGCGGCCCCTGCAAGGTGTTCAGATCGGCCACCAGCGCCGCGCTGCGCTGCAAGGGCAGGCTGTGCAGACCCTGCACGGCACGGTGGGCATCGGCGCGCAACAGTCCCGCCTCCATCGCTTCGTAAAGCGCATGCAGGCTGCGCAGCAGCGCGCAGTAAGCCGGCAAGGCCAGCCGCCCGGCCAGCAACTCGGCCATCACCCCGGTGCGTTCGGTCTGCGCGTGCAGGTCGCGGGTTTCCAGGCGCAGGCGTTGGGTGAGGTCGATCGGTTCAGGCTTCAGAGCAGCGTTCCGGAGGGCCGTGAGCGAAGGCGGGCGGCCTGGCCTCATCGTAGCCACTGCACGCCCACCGCGCCTCAAGCCTTGGCGGCCTTGCTCGCTTTGGCCACTTTCTTGACCTTGGTGGGTTTCGCGCCCTTGTCCGCCTTGTCAGCTTTGACCGGCTTGGCAGCCTTGGCGGTTCTGGCAGGCTTGTCTGCCTTGCTGGGAGCCTCGGCTCTTGCATCCAGCGCCCGGAACGCCCCCGCATCGTCCAGCTGCTTGACCCAACGCGTCAGGTTGGCCAGCGCCTGGTAGAAGTCCTCGGCGCGCGGCGCCACGCCCGGGTTCAGGCTGCCCGGCGGACGGGTGTAGGCCAACAGGAACTTCGGGGGAATCTTTTCGCTCATGCGCGTCCTTCGTCAGCCGGTCACAGCAAAAGGTCCCGCGGCGCCACCGGCTGCGGCGGAGCGGGATTGCGCAGCCACCCGGCCGCACGATGAAGATGGGGCGCGTCGGCGCCCAGCGCCGGCTCCAGCGCCCGCAGTGCCTGCTCCAGCAGTTGCTGACTGCGCGCCAGTTCCCCGCGCGCTTGCAGCAGCGGGGCGCTGTTCAGCGCATACAGCCAAGCCATCGGGTGCCCGGGGCCCCAGGCCCGGTCGGCCTGGCGCTGCACGTCTTCCCAGGCCACCAGGGCCTGCTCGTGCTGGCCCTGCAGGGCCAGCGCAGCGGCCGTCAGCGCCTGCGCCCTGAGCTCGCGCGCCGGCAGCGGCGCTGCGGCGTTGGCGTTGCGCTGGCGCGAGATGTCGATCCAGCGCAAGGCCTCGGCAGGCCGGCCTGCGCGCAGCGCACCTTCGGCCACCACATGCAGGGCCTGCAGCCGCAGGTCTTCCGGTACGGGCGAAGGGTACTGGCCCAGCCCGATGCGGCGCACATCGGGCCAGGGCGCCTGCTTGTCATCGACTCGCCCCAGGCTGGCCAGCATGCGGCCCCACAGCAGCAGCGCTTCCACCCTGCGCACCGGTTGCGTGGATGTCTGGGCCTGGCGCTGCACCGCTTCCAGCGTGGCGGCAGCGGCATCCACGTCGCCGCGGCGCAACAAGGCCAACACGCGGATCTGCCGCAGGCTGTTGCAGACCTCGGCCTGCCGGCCGATCTCGCGTTCGCACAGCGGCAGAGCCTGGTCCAGCGCCTGCCGCACGCGCGCGTACTGGCCGCTGTTCACCAGGATGACTGCCCGCTGCGACTCGATGCCCGCGCGCACGCGGTGATCGGCCGGTCGCGCCACCTCCACTTCGGCCAGAGCGCTGTCCAGCACCTGAAGTCCGCGCTCGACCTGCTGATGCGCCGCCGCCGAGTAGGCCAGCTGCTGCAGCACCTGCACACGCGCGTCGTCACCCGGAGCCCAGGCGGTCTGTGCCGCGGCGGCGGCGCGTTCGTCGTGGACCACCGCATCGGCCACACGCCCTTCCAACATGGCCAGCCAACCGGTCATCTGTTCCAGCCGGGCGCGCAATTCGACGTCAGGAACCGCCGGCGCAGCTGCGCGTGCCTGCTGCAGCAGCTTCCCCGCCAGCGCGCTGTCGCCGTGGCGCAGCGCGACCTCGGTGCGTTCGGCCTCGGCCAGCACCACGTCACGCGCGCGGCGCAGCCCGCGGTAGAGCGTGGCCGCTTCGGCGAAGCTGGGTTCGGCACCGGCATAGTCGCCGGCCTGCATCTGTGAGCGGCCGATGTCCATCAGCAGGTCGGCGCGCAGCTCGGGCTGGGCGGGCAGGCTGGCGATGCGGCGGCGGCCCCAGTCGAGCATCTCGCGGGCGCTGATGTCGGCGCCCTTGCTCTGGTCGACATCGGCCTTGCGGAAGACCTCGAGCAGGAAGTCGCGCGAGACGCTGGCGCGCCGGGACTCGTCGCGGGCCTTCAGGCCCTGCCAGGTGGCGGTGACGGAAAGTGCCGCCAGCGCAGCCACGGCCGCCGAGCCTGCGCCCACGCCCAGCGGATGCCGGGCCACGAAGCGCCGCAACCGGAACCAGCTGCTCGGCGTGCGGGCACGCACCGGCACGCCGCTGCGCCAGCGGTCGATGTCGTCCAGCAGCGCGTCGACCGAGCGGTAGCGGTCGACCGGCTGCTTGGCCAGCGCACGCAGCAGCACGGCGTCGAGCTCCGGCGCCAGCTGCCGCTGCAGGGCCCGCGAGCTGCTGCCACGCGCGGCGGCGGCAGCCTCGGTGGGTGCAACACGACTGGGCAGCGGCACGTCGGAGTCGAGGATGGCGCGCTCCCACTCGGCCGCACTGCCCTGCGTCAGCGCGTAAGGCAGTCGGCCGGTCAGCAGTTCGTGCAGCAGCACCCCCAGGGCATAGACATCGCAGGCGGTGGACAGCGGCTGGCCCCGCAGCTGCTCCGGGCTGGCGTAGCGCGGAGTCAGCGGCCGGCCGGCCTGCTGCGTGAGCGTGGTGTCCGCCGCGGGCTGCTCGGCGTCGCCCAGCAGCTTGGCGATGCCGAAGTCCAGCAGGCGCACCTGGCCCTGCTCGTCGACCAGCACATTGGCCGGCTTCAGGTCGCGGTGGATGACGAGCTGGCTGTGTGCATGCCGCACCGCCAGCAGCACCTGGCGGAAGAGACCGATGCGCTGCGCCAGCGTGGCCTGCCGGCTGTCGCACCAGTCGGTGATGCGCTGGCCGTCCACGTGCTCCAGCGCCAGCCAGGCCTGGCCGTCGGCCTCGACACCGGCGTCCAGCAAGGCGGCGATGTGCGAGTGGCGCAGCGCCGCCAGGATGTCGCGTTCACGCTCGAAACGCTGTGCGCGTGCGGCGCCGCTGCTGCCAGGCAAGTCGAAAGGCAGCTTCAGCGCCACGGCGCGCTTCAGGCCGCCGTCTTCGCGCACCGCCAGCCAGACTTCGCCCATGCCACCGCTGCCCAGCGGCGACAGCAGCCGCCACGGGCCGATGCGCTGGCCGGCTTCGCGGCCCGCGCCATGCGGCACGGGCCTGGGCATGGGCGGCAGCAGTTCATCGGTTCGCGGGCCGTGCAGCGCTGCCAGCATGCGCGCCAGGCGTGGCGCCTGTGGGTGCCCCGCCTCGTGCAGCGCCTGCAGACGCAGCGCCTGTGCGGCGGCGTCCAGTTCGCTGAGCTCGTCGAAGAGCATCGACAGCTCGGCGTACTGCTGCGCGTCTGGCGCAGCAGACTGCGCACCGGACGGCGCACTAGACTGCGATGACCTGACTTCGGGCTTGATCGGCATGGAAGCTCCCATCACCGAGTTGCTGCAGCGCGTGGCCGCGGGTGACCGCGCTGCTTTCGACGAGATTTTCGGGGCAATGTATCCCGACCTGCGCCGGATCGCGAGGGCGCGTCTGTACGACGGGGGACGTTTTGCGGGGCTGGGCACCACGTCGCTGGTGCACGAGAGCTTTCTGCGGCTGGTGAAGGCCGAACGGCTGAAGCTCGAGAACCGGCGCCACTTCTTTGCGCTGGCCTCGCGCTGCATGCGCCAGACCCTGATCGACGAACTGCGCCACGCCCATGCCGAACGCCGCGGTGGGCAGGCCTCGCAGATCAGCCTGGGTGAAGACGACGACCTGGGCCTGGCCGCGCCGGCCCTCGACGACCGCGTCGAAGCCTTGCACAACGCCCTGCGCGAACTGGAACAGCTGGACCCCGAGCTGGCGGTGGTGGCCGACATGCGCTGGTTCGGCGGCTTCAGCGAAAGCGAGATCGCCGCCGAACAGGGCATCACCGAACGCACCGTGCGGCGCCGCTGGGACAAGGCCCGCGCCTACCTGGTGTCGGCGATGGGCGGCCCCTGAGCTTGCAAGACAAAGCGGGCCGGCAGACCTTGTCAGGCTGCCGGCCCGCGGTGATGGCCATGGTCCTTCAGCCTTTGGGCTGGCTGGCCCGGGCCAACTGCTGCGGCGAACTGTCGGCCTGGTGCTGGCTGGCCAGGCTGTGCAGCCCGACCAACAGCGCCACGTTCAGGACCGTCGCGGCGGCCAGGGCCACCAGCCTTTGCTTGAGGGTTGCTTTCATGGCGTTCTCCGGTGCTTGCTGGACGAGCGCAAGAGCGCGCTCACCAGGACATTCGTGGCCCGCGGGCCAAACCGGACAGACCCCTCGGCTTTCGGCAAGGGTTCAGCGAAAGCGGCGGCCGATGCCTGGCGGGCCGGGATAATCCCTTTCATTGCGGCGCTTCTGCCGCCGCCGAGAATTCCATGTCCGCCGACCTCGCCACCCAGGTGCAACGCCGCCGCACCTTCGCCATCATTTCCCACCCCGACGCGGGCAAGACCACGTTGACGGAAAAGCTGCTGCTGTTCAGCGGCGCCATCCAGATCGCCGGCAGCGTGAAGGCCCGCAAGGCCACACGCCACGCCACCAGCGACTGGATGGAGATCGAAAAACAGCGTGGCATCTCGGTGGCGTCCAGCGTGATGCAGATGGAATACCGCGACTGCGTCATCAACCTGCTCGACACCCCCGGCCACCAGGACTTCAGCGAAGACACCTACCGGGTGCTGACCGCGGTGGACGCGGCCTTGATGGTCATCGACGCGGCCAACGGTGTGGAGCCGCAGACCCGCCGCCTGCTGCAGGTGTGCCGGGCGCGCAACACGCCGATCCTGACCTTCGTCAACAAGATGGACCGCGAGGTGAAAGACCCGCTGGTGCTGATGGACGAAATCGAACGCGAGCTGGGCATGGAGGTCGTGCCCTTCACCTGGCCCGTGGGCATGGGCAAGGCCTTCCACGGCGTGATGGACCTGCGCGAAAAGCAGATGCGTGTCTTCAGCCCGGGCGAAGACCGCAAGGGTGCTGAAGACGAGATCCTGGCAGGTCTGGACAACCCCGCCTACGCCGAGCGCTTCGGCATGCAGTACGAACAAGCCAAGGGCGAGATCGAACTGCTGACCGACGCCGCGCCGCCCTTTGACATGGCCGACTTCCGCGCCGGCCGCCAGACGCCGATGTTCTTCGGCAGCGCGGTCAACAACTTCGGCGTGCGCGAGGTGCTGGACGCGTTGGTGGACCTGGCGCCGCCGCCGGGCGACCGCGCTTCCATCCAGCGCACGGTGCACCCCGACGAGCCCAAGTTCACCGGCGTGGTGTTCAAGATCCAGGCCAACATGGACCCGGCACACCGCGACCGCATCGCCTTCCTGCGTGTGGCTTCCGGCCACTTCGAACGCGGCATGCGGCTGAAGGTGGTGCGCAGCGGCAAGGAAATGCGGCCCAACACGGTGGTCAGCTTCCTGTCACAGCGCCGCGAACTGCTGGACGAAGCCTTTGCCGGCGACATCATCGGCATTCCCAACCACGGCGTGCTGCAGCTGGGCGACACCATCACCGAAGGTGAACAGCTGCAGTTCACCGGCCTGCCCTTTTTTGCGCCCGAGATGTTCCGCAGCGTCGAAGTGGCCGACCCGCTGAAGACCAAGCAGCTGCGTGCCGGGCTGACGCAGCTGGGCGAAGAAGGTGCGATCCAGGTCTTCCGGCCCGTGGCCGGCAGCGTGCTGCTGCTGGGCGCCGTCGGCCAGCTGCAGTTCGAGGTGGTGGCGCACCGGCTGGAACACGAGTACAGCTGCAAGGCGCGCATCCTGCCGGCGCGCTACAACGTCGCGCGCTGGGTGACCTGCGATGCGGCGGACGGTGGCGAGAAGGAATTGCAGCGCTTCATCGACGGCAATGCCCACCGGGTGGCACTGGACGCCGTGGACGCACCCACCGTGCTGCTGGAGTACGCCGGTGAACTGCGTGCGATGCAGGAAAACTGGCCGAAGATCAAGTTCCACGCGCTGCGCGAACACGCGGGGCTGGTGTTCCAGAAGCAGCTGGCGGGGTAGGCGGCGCGTCGGCGCGGCCCTCCGCCGAGTCAGGAGCGGCCCGCCGCCTCAAGCCAGCAAGCGCCCCTCCGCAATCGCGTTGAACACCTCCAGCGCCGGCCGTGGCACACCCGGTGCGCTGAAGAAGCCAAGGCCTTCGAGCGCGGGTGCGGCGGCGTCCTGGCCGTCGTGCCAGTCGGGGTAGAAGGCGATCAGGCTTTGCACACGGCCGCGCACGGCCAATGCAAAGTCGCGGATGAAGTCGGCCTGGCCTTGCGGGGTGTAAGGGTAGGCCGGCGCGGGCACGACCACCGTGCCGTCGGGCTTGGCGTTGTAGCCGAACTCGACGATCTGGATCGGCCGGCCCAGCGCTGCGATGCGGTCCAGCGCAGCCGTGAAGGCAGGGGCGTTGAAAAAGGGCTGCGGCAGGCCCTGTTCGAACATCATGTACGGGAAGCTCAGGCCGGCCAGGTCGAAGGGCACACCCAGGGCCTGCATCGACTCGAAGAAGGCACTGGCGGCCAGCTCGTCGCGGCTGTAGCCGAAGCCGCCCACGTGCAGCATGATCTTCGCGGCCGGGTAGACCGACTTCACGCCCCGCGCCGCAGCCTGCAGCAAAGGTGCCGCACGGGCCCACAGGTTGTCGCGCATCCACATCGGGTCGTTGAGCGCGTCGATGCCCGGTGGCACCGGCACCGTGTCCCACAGCAGCAGGCCCAGCACACCGGCGTCGATTTCGTTGCCCAGCTCGAACACTTCGATGTTCAGGCCCAGCGACTGGTAGTGAAGCGCCACGTCGCGGCCGTGTTGTTCCACCCGCTGCGCCAGGTCGGCCGGGCTCAGGCCCACCCAGGCCGGTGGCAGCGTCTGCAGCCCCCAGTGCGCGGCTTCGTGGCTCAGGAACAGCACCGCGTGCAAACGCATGCCCAGGTCGGCGCCTTCGCGCAACAGCGCGCCCGAGACCTCCAGGCTGGACCAGTATGCGTTGCGCCAGGGCAGCGTGTGCCAGTCGGTGGTGCTGCGCAGTTCGGGCAGCGATTGCGTGGTGACGGCCACGCGCAGCCACTCGAAGCCCTTGTCCACGAGTTGCGGCAACGGGTTCCAGGGATTGCTGGCCGGGTTGCTCCAGCGGCGGCGCACATAACTGTCCATCACGATGCCGCCGAGCGCGATGGCGGTGTTGCGCGGCAGCGTGGTGAAGCTGCGGCTCGTCGGTGCCATGGCGTTGCCCTGGCGGTCGCGGACGCCGCTGCCCAAGGCCACCGTGTAGGTCTCGCCGAAACCCAGCGGCCGCGTCGGCGTCAAGGTGACACGGCTGCCGTTGACCGCCTGCGTGGTGGCCACGGCGCCGCGTGGACCGCTCAGCACGATGGCGCCGTCGGCGGCCGTGATCGGTTCGGAAAACTCGAGCTCGATCACGGCCGTTCGCGACACGCCGCTGGCACCGGCCGCCGGTGAGCTGCCGTTCACCGTGGGCGGGTCGGGGTCGATGTCGGGGTCGGGGCTGCTGCAGGCGATGAGCAGCGGGCCAGTGGCCAGGCCCGCAGTGGCGCCCAGGGCAACACGCAGCAGGCGGCGACGCGCAAGCTTGTGGCAGTCAGGAACGGATGACATCACAGTCTCCTTGGCGATTCGGGAAGAGACGTTTCAGCGCTTGGTCCAACAGGCCCAGACATCACCCTTCATGGCGTTGTAGGCATTGGTGGGGCAAGCCAGCCACCGTGGGCCGGCCGACTGCCTTTCCAGCGCACTGGTGCGGTAGACCTCGCCGCCGCGAAGCGTGTGTGCGCTGCTGGGGCTGCGGCACGTGGCGCCGTTGTTGCACCAGGACATGGCCACCTCGGCGGCACACAGGTTGGTGAACTCCCACACCAGCCAGCCGTCGGCATGCCGGTCGGCGCGGAAACGGATGCACTGGTTGATGGGCGGGCTCTGCGGGGAGCCTTGCGCGGACTGCCGCGTGGGCAGGCTGGGCGCCCACTGCCCTGGCACGTCCAGTGGCTCGTCGTCGACCTCACCTGCCCCGTCGGAATCGCCGTCCATCGCTTCGATCGTCGCGCGCCACTGCTGGCACTGAAAGGTCAGCCCGGGCAGGGTTCGCAGGTTCTGTGGGCTGCAGGTCAAACGGTACTGCTGTGCCAGCTGCTGTTTGCTGAAGGTCTGGGCCGCCAGCGGCGAACTCAGCGACAGGGCCAGCAGTGACAGAGCGGAAAAAAAAGACGTGGGCTTGGCCTTGAACATGACATCTCCTTCAGGGGTTGAAGTGCATACATGTCGTGTGTGCGGCCCAGCGGCCACACGGTTCAAGGCCGGCGCGAAAAAACTCAGCGCGGGTTGCCCATCAGCACGTAGGCGGCCCAGAAGTAGGGGTGCGCTGCGTCGCCGGCTGTGCCTGACAGACGCATGCGGCCTTCGATGAACGCGCGCTGCGCAGCCTGCAGCGCCTGCGCCTTGGGCTGGCGGCGCGGTGTGGCGGCGCCTGGCGGACCGCCGTAGAAACGGCCCATGAAGTCGGCACTGCCGCCGTCTTCCACCGGCCACAAGGTGGCCAGCACGGCATGGGCGCCCTGGCGCTGGGCCAGCGCCGCAAAACTCTCCACCTCGCTGCCGTTTTCGTCCAGGCCACCGCCCAGCGCGGTGTCGCAGGCCGACAGCGTGAGCAGTTCGATGCCCTCGAAGCGCATCTGGCGGCGGCGCACGTCCTGCAGCGTCAGGCGGCTGCCATCGCCCAGCAGCAGGTAGGAATCGGCCAGCGCGCCGGGCCTGAAGCTGAAGTGGCTGGCCAGGTGCAGCACCGGGTCGCCGCCGTCCAGCGCCAGCTGCAGGCGCTGCGGCGTGAACCGTTCGTCCTGGTAAACCGCCGTGGGCAGGCGACCGGTGCGCAGGCGTTCGAGTTCGGTGCGCACCGCCGGCAAGGGCGCCAGCGTGTCGCTGCCACGCGTCGCGCCCATGGCGGTGACGGTCCAGCGCGGGCTGGGTGCACGTGCCACCCGAGCCGCGGCCGCCGGGTTGTAGATGGCCAGCGCGTGCCGCTGCACCAGGAAACGCTGGCCGTCGTGCAAGACGGCAAAGGGTAGGTAGCGCAGGCTGCCGTCCAGCGACAGCAGCAGTGTCTGCACACCAGCGGCCTTCAACTCACCGGCCACGGGTGCCAGCAGGCGCTGGTGCAGTTGCCGGGCCAAGGGCAGGAAGGCCTCGCGTTGCTGGATGGCACGCCGCAGCGCCGCCACTTCGCGGTTCAGCTGAGCCGGCGCTACCGGCAGCTGCCACACACGCTGCCGCTGGTCGGTGCTGAGCATGATCAGCAGGCCCTGTGGCGTGATCACGTAGTGCAGCAGCGCCGTGCGCGGGCCCACCTGGGCCAGCAGCTGGCGCAGCGCCAGGTCGGGCCTGGCTGTGCCGCTGGCGCGCGGCCCAGCGGCCGATGGGTCGGGCAGCGACAGCGCCGTGCCAGCCACCAGCGACTGCCATTGCACCACGGCGTCGGCCCACTGCTGCGCCATGCCGAGGGCTTCTTCGGCGTGTGCCGCCAGTTCACCCAACAGCACACGCGCCTGCACCTGGCTGCGCTGCGCGCCCAGCGTGGAGAGCCGCTCGACGGTGCGACGGTAGGCCAGGTCGGCCCGCGTTTCGGCCGGCCCGCTGAAGCCGACACGGGTGGACCGCGGGTCTTGCGGCACATCACGCTGGATGGATTCGTGCAGCTCGTCCTCTTTCAGCATCGCGACCACGGCCTGCGCTTCGGCCACCCGGCCGGCGGCGGCCAGGCGGTCGGCCAGCTGCACGAAGCTGGCGCGGCGGCTGTCCAGGAAACGGCGCTGGAAGTCGGCCGGCGCCTGGCTGGCACCGGTGCGCAACGACTGGATGCGGTTGACGGCTTGCTTGCGCCAGAACAGGCCGGCGCCCGGCTGGCCCAGGGCTTCGCTGGCGCTGCCCAGGAGGTCCAGCGCACGGGCCTGCAGGTCGGGGCTGCGGCCGGCCAGGGCCAGCGGCAGGGCCTCGGTGGCCAGGCGCATGGCGTCTGTCGGTCGGCGCTCGGCGGCCGTGTGGCCGGTCAGCGCCAGGTCGGCCTGCTCGAGCAGCACACCGGCGATCGCCGCCGTGCCTACCGTCTGGCCCGCAGCCTGGCGGCGCTGCAGCAGGGCCTGCGCGGCATCCAGGTGCCGGCGCGCGGCCGGCAGGTCACCGGCCAGACGCGCGACTCGGCCCAGTTCGATGTCGGTGTCGGCCATCTCGGGGTGGTCGGCGGGCTGGCTCTGCGCGGTGATCTGCCGTGCCGCCTGCAGCTGCTGGCGGGCTTGATCCAGCTGGCCCAGGTCGGCCAGCGCCGCCGCCAGCCGGCGCTGGCGCAGCGCCACCAGCGGGTGGGCCGCGCCCAGGGCCGCCTGGTCGATGGCCACGGCTTGCTGGTGCATGGGCACGGCACGGGCCGCGTCGCCCGCGCGGTGCAGCAGCAGGCCCAGGCCGCTGAGCTGGTGGCCCACGTTGCGGTGCGCCGGGCCGTCGATCTGCCGGGCCATGTCCAGCGCGCGCTGCAGCAGCACCAGCGCTTCGCCGTATTCGCCCATGGTCAAGGCCAGCAAGCCGTTGTCGTTGAGCGAGTGGCGCAAGGTGGGGCCGGCAACGCCGTCGTTGCGGGTGGCCAGTTCCAGGTCGCGCCGCAGCGAGGCACGCGCGCCGTCCAGGTCGCCCAGCGCACGCTGGGCCGAGGCCACGTTGGCCAGGCTTTCGGCCACCAGGCGGTCCAGGCTGCCATGCACCGTGGCGGCCGACTGCCGCTCGCGGATGGCCAGCTCACGCCGGAACAGCGGCAGGGCACGCGCCGGGTCGCCCACGGCCATGTGCACCTGGCCCATGAAGGTGAGCGTCCACGACACAAACAGGTGATCGGGGCCCAGCAGTTTTTCGCGCAGCGCCAGTGCCCGCTCCAGCGCCACGCGGGCTTCGGCATAACGTGCCAGTTGCATGTACACACCGCCCAGGTTGGTCAGCGCAAAGGCGACGTCGACGTGTTCCGGGCCCAGCTGCTGCTCGCGGATGGCCAGCGCGCGCTGCAGCGGCGCCAGCGCCAGCGCGGGCTCGCGGTTGCTCATGTGGGCTGCCCCCAGGTTGAGCCAGGCACGTGCCACCCACAGGTGCTCGGGTCCGTGGGCTCGGATGCGCAGGTCCACCAGGCCTTGCATCAGGGCCACCCACTTGGCGTTGTTCTGCAGGAAGTAGTGGTGGTCCTTGAGCGCCTCCAGCGCCACGAAGTGTTCGGGCGACAGTTCACCGTGCTGGGCGGCCGCTGCTGCGGCGGCCTGCACCAGCCGGGCCTCTGCAGCCTGGGGTGTTTCGCTGGGCGCCTGCGGGGCGGCCGGGCCGGCCACGAGCAGGCACAGGGCCATCCAGCACGCGCACCAGCCCCTGCGCACCGGCAAGCAGGTGAACAAGGCCCGCCTCAGCGTGGTGGCTCCGCGCCGCACACCCGCGCATCACCGCCGGCCAGGCACAGGTCGCCGACCAGGCTGCTGGTTTCCCAAGGCACCTGCGTGCCGCCGGTTTCCTGCAGCACCGCGGCGCGGGTGCGCTTGAACACGGTTTCGATGGGCAGGCCCGGCGTGCGCAGTTGCGCCGCCAGGTTGCGGGTGTAGGGGCTGTGGCGGCTGGCCGGGTCGTCGGCGGCCAGCGCGCCGGGCGCCGTGGCATAGGCCACCAACGTGCCGCGGGGCGCCACGGCGGGCGCCAAGCCCGGTGGCGGTCGGGTGCCGGTCTGGTTGCGCTGGCGGCTGCCCGGTGGTGGCCGCACCAGCGGCACGCTGCGGCAGGCATCGAAGACCAGCAGGTTGACACCCGTGCCGCTGCGCGACAGCCGTTCGGTCAGGCCGGTGGCGTCCAGCGCGCGGCCCAGCAGGTCGTCTTCGGACCGCAGCTCGGCGTCCACCGGGATCAGGTAGTTGCGGCCCCGGTACTGGGCGCCGTGGCCGGCGAAGTAGAACAGGCGCGTGGCGCCGGTCGGCGCAGGCCCGGCCACCCAGCCACTGATGGCTTCCAACAGCTGCAGCAGGTCGGCGTCGAGCAGCAGCGTGACGTGGAAGCCCAGCTCCTGCGCCACCGACTGCATCAGCCGCGCGTCGTTGGCGGCGTTTTTCAGCGGCGCGCCGGGATAGGCCGCGTTGCCGACGATGAGCGCCGAGCGTGGGGCGGCACTCGTGCTTCGGGTCTGGGCCAACGAAGCTGGCGGCAGCCCAGCAGCGCCGGCCAGCGCCAGCAGCCGCAGCAGCGCCGTGCGGCGGGTCGCCGGGCCGGGTCTTGCAACAGCCGGGAAGCGGTCACTGTCCACGCGGCCCCGCCAGGTCGACATCGATGCTGCGGGTCAGGCCGCTGGCCAGCAGCAGGGTCTTCATTTCGTCCAACGACAGCTGGTCCGACGCCAGCCAGTACTCGCCGAAGGCCGTGGGCCCGCCCACCACCCGCGCGCCGGCACTGCGCAGCGCGCTGCGCAGCTGGGCTTCGGTGGCCTCGGGCACAAACACCACGCGCAGCGTGCGCACCTCGGTGACGGGGGTGGAGCGCATGCCGGTGTCGGCCGGTGGTGCCGACACCATCCAGCCAATGAGCAGCGCCTGTGCCAGCACCACCGCCGCCATGGCCGCACCCAGCTGCGGCGTGGCCAGCCAGGCCCACACCGTCTGGGCCCAGGAAGCGGCCGCTCGCGGGGCCTCCGCACGCGGCGGCGCCGGCCGCACCCGCGACAGCAGGGCTTGCAGACCCAGGTCGGCATCGGCCGGCTGCGGTGCAGCGACGCTCTGCAGCAAGGCCCGTTCACGTGCCAGCGCTTGTGTGGCCCAGGGGCAACGCCGCAGCGCGTCTGCCATCCAGGCCTGCTCGCCGGCGTCCAGCGTGTTGTTCAGGTGCCAGGGCAGGGCCTGCAGGAAACGCTGGCGCTCGGCGGCTGTGAGGGTCTCGTTTTCAGCCACGGTCGACACCCCCGCCCGCGGCGGCCAGCGCTGCACCTTCAACACAGCTGCGCATCTGCCGCCGGGCATGGAAAAGTCGGGTCTTGACGGTGCCTTCCGGCACCTGCTGCACCTGCGCGACGTCCGCAAGGCCCAGGCCTTCGTAATAGACCAGCTGCATGCATTCGCGGTGCGCGGGGGTCAGTTGCTGCAGGCAGCGGCGCACCTGGTCGGCTTCTTGCCACCGCGACAAGGTGGTTTCGCCGTCGTCAACCTCGGCGGCCAGGTTGTCGGTGTGATCGTCGATGTCGTCGGCGTCCGGCGCCTGCTGCCGGCCCTGTTCCAGCGACTTGTAGCGCGCGATGCCCAGCACCCAGGTGGTGACGAGCGACTCGCCGCGAAAACGCGCCGCGCTTTTCCAGACTTCATGCAAGGTGTCGACAACCACGGTCTGGGCCCCTTCGTCATCGCGCAGGCGCTGCCACGCAAAAGCGTGGATGCGCCGCGCCAGCAGGCGATGCAGTTCCACCAGCGCACGCTCGTCGCGTGAGGCGCAGCGTTGCAGCAACTGGCGGGCCAGGGTGTCGTCGATCGGCGGCTGCATGTGTTGCGGCGGCGGGGCGGTCCGCCAGGGCCAGAGGTCGTGGCGGATTCTGCAACATGGGCTTGCATCGCCTATCAACACAAGGCAGTAGACCGACGAGCGTGGCCGCAGGTCTCACCGTTCGAACCTCACGACAGCCTCGGTGAACTCGAAGTCGTCCAGGTCGCTGGACGAACAGTTGCCTGCAATGGCCACCAGCCGCACCTGCGCACCCACCGGGAAGTCGGCCACGTTCAGGCGCAAGGCAAAGCGCGTGAAGCCGCCGTTGACGTCGCTGTTGCCCGGGTTGGCGTAACGCGGAATGCCGGCGCCGATGTTGGCGCCCACCGCCGCCAGGCCGAACTGCGTGGTGCAAGTCAGGCCCTGGATGCCGCGGCCGACAAATTCCACCACCGCCTGCGAATAGGCGGCCTTGTGCTCGGCCGTCCAGGTGGTGATCTCGAAGTCGGCCAAACGTCCGCGTGTGCCGGTCTGCAGCTTGGAATTGGCACTGCCGCCGAAGCTGTCGTCACCCAGGTGCCACAGGCCGATCAGACCTTGGGCCGCGTACTCGCCGGCAGCCAGGGCACGCGGCGACGTGCTGGCATTCGCCGGCACCACGTACCGCGCGCCCTGCTGGATGCCCCCGAAGTACACCGTGGTCGGGCGGTAGCCGGGTTTGTGGATGACCACCGCCACCGGGTCGACACCGGTGAAGTCGGCGGCCCGTGCCTGGAAAGCGAACTTGCCCTGCGCGTCGGTGTCGCCGCCCCAGGCCTGGCTGTTGCCGAAGGGCGCCAGCACCTGGGCACCGGCCAGCGGCGCGCCGCTGCTGTCGGTCAGCTGGCCTTGCACCACGGCGTAGCCGGCGGCCGGTTGCAGTTCGTCGATGCCGGTGCTGCTTTCACCACCGCCGCCGCAGGCGGTCAACGTGACAGCCAGTGAACAGGCCAGGGCAAGGGCCAGGCGGCGGAAGTGGGGTTGGCGCGGGTGCATGTGAACTCCTGGGTGTGGACGGTGATGGACCCGGTGCCCTGCTCTTTGCGGGCCCGGCAACCGTGTGTGCGCCGGGGCGTCGAAACGGTTCAATGGCTGTCAGGAGCGCTGCCGATAATCACGAGGTGACGACAAGCCCCCCCGGCCGCCTGGCCCTGTACCTCGACCTGATCCGCTGGAACCGCCCCGCCGGCTGGCTGCTGCTGCTGTGGCCCACGCTCAGCGCGCTGTGGATCGCCGCCGACGGCTGGCCGGGCTGGCACCTGTTCGCCGTGTTCACCGCCGGCACGGTGCTGATGCGCAGCGCCGGCTGCTGCATCAACGACGTGGCCGACAAGGACTTCGACAAACACGTCAAGCGCACCGCGCAACGGCCGGTGACCCGTGGCGCGGTGTCAACGAAAGAAGCGCTGCTGCTGGGCGCCGTGCTGGCCTTGTTGGCGTTTTTGCTGGTGCTGACGACCAGCGCACCGGCCATCCTGCTGAGCTTCGTGGCGCTGGCGGTGACCTTGGCCTACCCCTACGCCAAGCGCCTGGTGAACCTGCCGCAGGCGGTGCTGGGCGTGGCCTTCAGCTTCGGCATCCCGATGGCCTTTGCCGCCGCCCAGGGTGGCACCGAGTGGAGCGTGGCGGCCATCACCGCCGCCGTGCCACCGCATGCCTGGCTGCTGATGTTGGGCAACCTGTTCTGGGTGCTGGCCTACGACACCGAATACGCCATGGTCGACCGTGATGACGACCTGCGAATCGGCATGAAGACCAGCGCCATCACGCTGGGCCGTTTCGACGTGGCCGCGGTGATGGTCTTCTACGCGGTGTACCTGTTCAGCTGGGCCGTGCTGGGCCGTTTGCTGGGGCTGGGGCCGGTGTTCTTGCTGGGCATCGTGGTGGCCGCGGCGCAGGCCAGCTGGCACTTCAGCCTGATCCGCAGCCGCCAGCGCGACGGCTGCTTCAAGGCCTTCCGCCTGAACCACTGGCTGGGTTTTGCGGTGTTTGCCGGCGTGGCGGCGGACCTGGCGCTGCGCTGAAGCGCAGCGCCCGCCGCGCCGCCAGCCGCCCTGTGTTCAGCCCTCAGCGCGGCGCCGCGTGCCGGATCAGGTGGTCGAAGGCCGACAGCGCGGCCTTCGCACCATCACCGGCTGCAATGATGATCTGCTTGTACGGCACCGTCGTTGCGTCACCGGCCGCAAACACCCCGGGCACGCTGGTGGCGCCCTTGCCGTCGATGACGATCTCGCCATAACGGCTGAGCTCCACCGCACCGCGCAGCCACTCGGTGTTGGGCACCAGGCCGATCTGCACGAACACACCGGCCAGGTCGACCTGCTGCTCGACACCGCTGACACGGTCCCTGAACTTCAGCGCATTGACCTTCTGGCCGTCGCCGGTGATCTCGGTCGTCTGCGCATTCGTGTGCACGGTGACGTTGGGCAGGCTGTGCAGCTTTTTCACCAGCACGGCATCGGCCTTCAACTGATCGGCAAACTCGACCAGCGTGACGTGTTGCACCACCCCCGCCAGGTCGATGGCGGCTTCGACACCCGAATTGCCACCGCCGATGACGGCCACCTTCTTGCCCTTGAACAGCGGGCCGTCGCAGTGCGGGCAGTAGGCCACGCCCTTGTTCTTGTACTCGGCTTCGCCCGGCACGTTGACCGTGCGCCAGCGTGCGCCGGTGGCCAGCACCACGGAACGCGCGCGCAGCACCGAGCCGTTGGCCAGCTTGACTTGCACCGGCTGCGTGTCGTCGGCGGCGTCGGCAATCAGCGCTTCGACCTTCTGGCCGCTCATGATGTCCACGTCGTAGGCTTTGGCGTGCGCTTCCAGCGCGGCGGCGAACTTGGGGCCTTGCGTTTCGAGCACGGACACGAAGTTTTCGATGCCCATCGTGTCCAGCGTCTGGCCGCCGACCTTTTCGGTGACGATGCCGGTGCGGATGCCCTTGCGCGCGGCGTACACCGCGGCGGCGGCGCCGGCCGGGCCACCGCCGACGATCAGCACGTCGAAGGTTTCCTTGGCGGCCAGCTTGGCGGCGTCACGCGCGGCGGAATTGGTGTCCAGCTTGGCCACGATCTCGGACACGTCCATGCGGCCGGAGGCAAACACCTCGCCGTTCAGGAACACCAGCGGCACGGCCATGATCTGGCGCCGTTCCACCTCTTCCTGGAACAGGCCGCCGTCGATGGCGGTGTGGCGGATGCGCGGGTTCAGCACCGCCATCAGGTTGAAGGCCTGGACCACGTCGGGGCAGTTGTGGCAGGTCAGGCTCATCCAGGTTTCGAAGTGGTAGTCACCGTCCAGGCCCTGGATGCGCTCGATGGTCTCGGCGTCGATCTTGGGCGGGTGGCCACCGGCCTGCAGCAGTGCCAGCACCAGCGAGGTGAACTCGTGGCCCAGCGGCACGGCGGCAAAACGCAGGCCCATGTCTTGGCCGGCGCGGGTGATCTGGAACGAAGGGCGGCGTTCGTCGCTGCCGTCGGTGCGCAGCGAAACCTTGTCGCTGAGCGAGACGATGTCTTCCAGCAGGGCACGCATCTCGGCCGACGCCGGGCGGTCGTCGAGCGAAGCGATCAGCTCCACCGGTTGCGTGATGCGCTCCATGTAGGCGCGCAGCTGCGTCTTGAGGTTGGCGTCGAGCATGGTGTGTGTCCTGCAGGTTCGATGAGGTTCGGAAAGAAAAAGGGCGCGATCGGCTGGACCGCGCCCGTCTGGCGCTTGTTGGCGGGACCGTTTCGAATCCGGGTCTCCCGGTTCGAAACGCACCCCCTCGGGGGGCGCGAACGAAGTGAGCTGGGGGCTCTTAGATCTTGCCGACGAGGTCCAGCGACGGCGTCAGCGTGGCGGCGCCATCGTTCCACTTGGCCGGGCAGACCTGGCCGGGGTGCTTGGCGGTGTACTGCGCGGCCTTCAGCTTGCGCAGCGTTTCCTTCACGTCACGGGCGATCTCGTTCGAGTGCACTTCGGCGGTCTTGATCACGCCATCGGGGTTGATGACGAAGGTGCCACGCAGCGCCAGGCCTTCTTCTTCGATGTGCACACCGAACATGCGCGTCAGCGTGTGCGTGGGGTCGCCCACCAGCGGGAACTGCGCCTTGCCGACGGCCGGCGACGTTTCGTGCCACACCTTGTGCGAGAAATGCGTGTCGGTGGTGATGATGTAGACCTGCGTTTCCAGCTTCTGGAACTCGGCGTAGTTCGCGGCCGCGTCTTCCACTTCGGTGGGGCAGTTGAAGGTGAAGGCGGCCGGCATGAAGATGAAAGCCGACCACTGGCCCTTGATGCTTTCGTTGCTGACTTCGACGAACTTGCCGTTGTGGAAGGCGGTGGTCTTGAAAGGCTGGACGGTGGTGTTGATGAGCGACATGGATTTCTCTCCGGTTGGGGGGAAGGACAAAAAGGGGATCGGGCTTCGGCGGGCCGGCTCTGGTAGAGCGGGGCTCTTGCCGAACAACGATCGATAGTTTCTCTCCATTCCCCCGCGCCGGCCAATTTGCTTTGGCTAAGCGGGCGATAGGCACCGCCTAAGGGAAATCCCTTGGCATGGTGTCCCGCAGCGCGGCCACCAGGGTTTGCAGGCGCGAGCGCTGCGCCGGGTTCAGGCCCGGCTGCTGCAGCAGCGCACAGAAGTCCTGGGCAGGCTGCGCCAGGGCGGTGGGCTTGCGCCCTTCCATGGCTGCCTTGAGCGCGCGCAGTTTCAGCTGCTGCCGCGCCGCTTGCCACTCGGGGGCGGCAGGCAGCTGCAGGTGCATTTCCAGCCGCAGCAGCCCATCGTCCACCTCACCGGCCGGCAAGCGCCCCGTGCGCGCGCCAGGCGATCGCGCCAGGCGTTGTGCCAGCGCCTGTTCCCAGGGCTTGGGCAGGGCCGGCAGCGCAGCCGCCGGCTCTGCGGCTTCAGGCGACCCGGTGGCCGGCGCGCCGTCGGCGGCGTCCTCCTGGGCCTCGAACTGCCGCAAGCGTGCAGCCAGCGCTTCACATTGCAGCTGCCACTGCTGCCGCTGCCCCTCGCGCTGGCGCGTCACGGCCGCGGCGTGCGCGCTGCGGTAGCGGGCTTCGAGTGAGTCCACCGCACCCCGCGGCAACTCGCCGCCCTGGCGCCAGGCGCGGTCCACCTCGGCCAAGGTGGCTTCGATCTCGGCCAGCGGCAGGCCGGTGCCGGCAGATTCCAGGCGCTGCACCAGCTGCTCGGCCGCGGCCAGGTTGGCCGCCCGCTCGGCGTCGCGCGCACCGAGCGCGGCCTCGCATTGCATGAACACCGCGTCGGTGGCGGCCTTGAACCGGGTCCACAAGGTGTTTTCGATAACCCGTGGCAGCGGCAGGCCACGGGCCTGCAACTGCCAGTCGGCCTGCAGTTCACGCACCTGGCGCGCGGCGTCGGGATGCGGCGGCTGGCCTTCGGCCGGCAGACAGGCCTGGGCGCGCACGATGAGGCGCTCACGCTCGGCCACCGCCACGTCCTGCCGCGCACGCAGCGGGGCTTCGAGCCGTGCCACCGCCTGCTTCAGCCGCTGCTCGAGGCCCGAGCGCGAGGCGGCGGGTGCGGTGTGTTCGATGGGCCCCAGCTTGCGCCAGTGGCCCTGGAAGTCGAACAGCTGGCGCTGCAGTTCGCGCCAGCCCGGGGCGGCGCCGCCCTCGGCATCACCCGGCAAGGGCAGGGCTTCCAAGGCGGCGAGCAAGGCCTCACGGGCAGCCAGGTTCTGCTGTCGCGCCAGCTGGACGGCGGCGTGTTGCGCGGCCAGCGGGCCGTGGGCCACCTGCAAGGCGGCGTCGAAGGCCTGCCATTGCTCGGCGCTGGCGGCCACGCCCTGGCGGTCGACTGACTTCCAGCGCTGGCGCAAGGCCTGGATGCTGTCGCCCAGGGCTTTGAGATTGGGCTTCTTGGGCGTGCGGGTGCGGGGCGGGATTGGAGCTGGGGCGCTTTCGGCGGCTTCGGTGACGTCAGCGGTGACGGCTTCTTCCGCCGGCGGCTGCACCTGCCGCGCCAGCGCTTGCGCTTCGGCCACCAGGTCGTCGCGTGCCCGTTCGCCGCCCCACTGCTGCCAATCCTTCAGCCGCGCCTGCTCGGCCCACACCGCCTGCTGGCGGGCCAGCAAGGCATCGGGCCAGACCGTGTGTTTGGCGGCCAGCAAGGGCTGCAGCGCCTGCAGGTGTTTCTGCGCCGCGGCCAGCTGGCCTTCGGCGAGGGCGGTTTCGGCCTGCTGCAGCAGGGCCTGGGCTTGCTGGACCTGTTCTGGCGTTGCAGGTTCAGGGCGGGCCTTGTTCACCCGCGGCTGAGGACGGGGCTCGGGCGCCGGCTCGCGGGCCCGCTGCAGGTCGGCCAGGCGTTGGCGCCAGGCAAGCAGCACGGCCGGGTCAACGGCGGCGGGCGGCGACTCTGCAGGGATGTCGTCGGTCGGTGCTTCCAGCCACGACAGGCGCTCATGCAGCCAGGCGGCGGCCTGCAGTACCGGCACGATCTCTTCGTCCAGCCTGGCTGTGGCGGGCGCCTCGGGCCGCGATTCGCGCAGCAGGCTCAGCCGCTGGCTGAGCGCAGCCACGTCGGCGCTGCTGCCTTCCGCAGCCGCGGTGGGCAGGCCGGTGGCGCACTGCTGCAGGCACAGCCTGGCCTCGGAAGACCAGCGCTGCAAGGCCTGCAGCGTGTCGGCCTGCTCGCGCAGCGCAGCGGCCACGCGGTGGCGCAAGGCCTCGAAGCTCTCGCGCTGGGTGGGCTCGAGCAACGCACCGGCCAAGCCAGCCCACTCGCGGTCCAGTCCGGCCAGGCGGTTGGCGGGAATCTGCGGGTCGGCCGCCAGGGTTTCTGCCTGTGCCAGCAGCACCGTGGCCTGAGCGCGGGTTTCGCGCTGCAACACGGCGGCTTCCAGGCGCTGCTTGGCCACACGGTGCACCTTGCGGTCGTGGCTGCGGAACTCGCGTTCGGCCTGGCGCAGCGCCTCTTCGCCGACCAGCGCCTGCACCGCTGACAGCTTGGTGGCCAGGGGTGCGGCCGACTGCGCCAGGCGCAGCAGCGCCGGGTCATCGCCCTGGGCCACGGCCAGCTGCGCCGCCCAGTCCACCGCGGGCGTCGGGCTGGGCGCGGGCACCTTGGACGTCGCGGGGGCAGCCGGTGCAGCGGAAGCAGCAGGAGCAGGGGACTTCTTGAAGAGCCAGGTCAACATGGGCTTGGGGTCGTCGGGGTGCGAGCGTGAGTGGGGTTGCAGCACCGAGCCGGTCCTGTGCGCACTTCAGTTTAGGCGCCCGGCGCTGTGCCATATTCACAGGCTCCACGTGAAGCCCCCGCCAGCCATGACCGAAGCCGCCCCGCCGCTACCCGACCGCCTGTGCACCGACCCGCGCAGCCCTTTCTACGACGCCAAGGTCTTCGAACACGACATCGGCATCCGCTTCAACGGCAAGGACCGCCACGACGTGGCCGAATGCTGCGTCAGCGAAGGCTGGATCAAGGTGCCGGCCGGCAAGTCGGTCGACCGCAAGGGCAACCCCTTGCTGATCAAGCTGAAGGGCCAGGTCGAGGCTTACTACCGCTGAAGCGCTGACCCGTTGAACCGCTGCCTCAGGCGCGGCCCAGCTCCGCCGCGCGGTCGCGCGCCGCGTGCAGCGCCTTCACAAACGCGGCTTTCACGCCGCTGTCGTCCAGTGAGGTGATGGCCGCAAAGGTGGTGCCGCCCTTGGACGTGACCTGCTCGCGCAGCGCGGTGGGCGACAACGGGCTTTGCTGGGCCAGCGCGGCCGCGCCGGCAAAGGTGCTCTGCGCCAGCAGCCGGCCTTGTTCGGGCTTCAGACCCATCTCGGCAGCCGCCTGCACCATGGCTTCCAGGAAATAGAAGACATAGGCCGGGCCCGAACCCGACAGCGCGGTGACGGCATCGAGGTCGTCTTCGCGGTCGACCCACAAGGACGTGCCGGTGGGCGCAAACAGGGTCTCGACCGCCGAGCGCGATGCCGCGTCCACCGCCGGCCGCGCATACAGGCCCGCGATGCCCTGGCCGATGAGCGCCGGTGTGTTGGGCATCGCCCGCACCACCTGCTGCGTGCCACAGGCCTGCACCAGCGTGTCACTGCGGACGCCGGCCATCACGCTGAGCTGCAAGGCACCGCCGACGTGCGGCGCACAGGGTGCGGCAGCCTCGGCAAACAGCTGCGGCTTGACGGCCCAGACCACCGTGCGGGCGCCGGCCAGGCGTTTGTCGGCCGTGGCTTGCGCCGTCACGCCGAAGGCCTGCGCCAGCTTGTCGCGCTGCGCTTCGAAGGGCTCGACGACGACGATGTTCGCCGGCGCGGTGCCCGAACGCACCAGCCCGCCGATGAGGGCCGAAGCCATGTTGCCGCCGCCGATGAAGGCGATCGTGTTGTGCTTGTCTGTCATGCGCGGCAGTGTAGGCCGGCGAACTCAGGTGGGCAGCTGGTCCCAGGCCCGCGCGGCCACCGGCTCGCCCCACAGGTCGATGATCACCGGCGTGCCGCTGTGCACCACCTGCGCCGCGGCGCCCCGCGCATAACCCAGCGCCACGCAGGCGCCGGCCTTGAATCCCCAGCCCACCGAGCTGAGTTCGCCCACCGTCTGGCCGTCGATCACGATGGCTTCGCCGCCCCAGGCGTACACCGCCGGGTCCTCGAAGACGAAGCTGAGCAGCTTCGTTTTCAAGGGCTGGCCCTGCGCACGCAGCAGCGCATCGCGGCCGATGAAAGGCGTCGGCTTCTGCGGCTTCACGGCAAAACCCAGGCCCGCGTCGAAGGGGGTTTCGTCGGGCCCCAGCTCCGCGCCCCAGGCACGCCGACCGGCTTCGATGCGCAGCGCGTCCAGCGCAAAGTAGCCGGCGTTTTTCAGGCCCAGGTCGGCACCGGCTTCGGTCAGGGCCAGGTAGACGTGGCGCGCCATCTCCACCGGCACGTAGAGCTCGTAACCCGGGCCGCCGACATAGCTCATGCGGGCCGCGCGCACCCTGGCAAAACCCAGGTCGATTTCGCGGGTGTGCGAGAACTTCAGGCTGGCGGGCGACAGGTCGTCGGGGCAGACACGCGACAACAGTTCCTGCGCACGCGGACCCATCAGCGACAGCACGCTCCACATCGGGCTCACGTCGGTCAGCACCGCGTGTTCGGCATCGGCGATGTGGCGGCCGATCCAGTCGGCGTCACGCACCGGCTGTGCCGAGCCGGTGACGAGCAGGAAACGGTCGTTCAGCCTGTCGGGCGGCAGGCGCATCACCGTCAGATCGCTTTCGATGCCACCGCGTTCGTTGAGCATGGGTGTGTAGACCATGCGGCCCACCGCCACGTCGATGTCGTTGGCACACAGGCGCTGCAGCACCGCCAGCGCATCACGGCCCTGCAGCAGCAGCTTGCCGAAGCTGGTCTGGTCGTACAGCGCCACGGCGTCGCGTGTGGCCCGTTGTTCGTCGATGACCCAGTCCAGCCAACCCGGCCGGCCCAGTGTGTGCTCGGGGCGCGCCACACCCGGCGGCCGGAAATAGCTGGCGCGTTCCCAGCCGTTTTTGCTGCCGAACTCCGCGCCCTGCGCGGCCAGCAGGTCGTGCAGCGGGCTGGTGCGCAGCGGCCGGCCGGTCTGCAGTTCCTGCCGTGGCCAGCGCATCGCGTAGTGCAGGCCCAGCGTTTCGCCGGTGCGCTCGGCCAGGGCCTTGCGGTTGCCGGTGAAGGGGGCAAAGCGGCGGATGTCGACGTCCCACAGGTCGCTGGGGGCTTCGCCGTTCAGCACCCAGTCGGCCATCAGCTGGCCGGCGCCGCCGCTGTTGGCGATGCCGGCGCTGTTGAAACCGGCACAGACAAAATAACCACCCAGTTCCGGTGCTTCGCCCAGGATGAAGTTGCCGTCGGGCGTGAAGCTCTCGGGGCCGTTGAGCAACATCTTCACCGGCGCCGTTTCCAGGCAGGGTGTGCGGTGGATGGCGTTCAGCATCAGCGGCTCGAACTGTTCCCAGTCTTCGTCCAGCAACTGGAACTGGAAGGTGCTGGGAATCGGGTCCATGCGCCAGGGTTTGGCCTGCGGTTCGAAGCCGCCCATCAAGAGGCCGCCGACCTCTTCCTTGTAGTAGATGAAACCGTCGGGGTCGCGCATCACCGGCAACATGGGGTGCACACCCTCGATGCGGTCGGTGACGATGTAGAAGTGCTCGGCCGGGTACAGCGGCACGTTGACACCGGCCAGCGCGCCGAACTGGCGTGCCCACTGGCCTGCGCAGTTGATCAGCAGCTCGCAGCGGACATCGCCTTGCGCTGTCTGCACCCCGGTGACACGGCCGGCTTCGCGCAGCACACCCGTCACCTCGACACCTTCGACCAAACGCACACCGCGGTTTCGTGCGCCCTTGGCCAGGCTCATGCACAGGTCGGCCGGGTTGGCCTTGCCGTCGCCGGGAATCCAGATTGCGCCCTGCAGGTCGTCGGTGCGCATCACGGGGTACAGGTCGCCGGCTTCCTTGGGCGTGATCAGCTGCACCTCGACACCGAAGCTGCGCGCCAGTGCAGCCTGTTTTTTCAGCACCTGCCAGCGTTCGGGTGAACGCGCCACGTTGACGCTGCCACACTGTTTCCAGCCGGTGGCCAGGCCGGTTTCGGCTTCGAGCCGGCTGTACAGGCCGATGCCGTAACGCGACATGCGGGTCATGTTGCGGTTGGGCCGCATCTGGCCCACCAGGCCGGCGGCATGCCAGGTGGTGCCGCAGGTCAGCTGGCCCTGTTCCAGCAGCAACACGTCGCGTTCACCGGCCAGCGCCAGGTGGTAGGCCGTGGAACAACCGGCGATGCCCCCACCGACGATGACGATGCGGGCTTGGGTGGGCAGGCTCATGGTCGGTTCTCCGGGGTACGGCGGACGGGGTTCAGCGCTTCACGAGCCCCAGGTCCATCAGGCTGCGTGCGGCGTCGACGATGCTCTGCTCCGCCGGCCTGGCCTGCCAGCCCAGCACGGCCTTGGCGTGGGCCGGGCTCTGGTGGCGCACAGAACCCAGTTCGCCCACCACCGCCCCGGCCAAGGGCACGAAGTGCGCGGTCAGGCGCACCATCCAGTCGGGCACCTGGCGTGTCGTGACCTTGTGGGCTTCTGCACCCAGCTGCGAACGCAGCACCGCGGCGATCTCGCCCAGTTTCATGAAGCGGTCGTTGGCGATGAAACGTTCGCCCGCGATGCCGGGTGCGTTCAGCGCGCGCACATGCAGGTCGGCCACGTCGCGCACGTCCACCACGCCGAAGCCGATGTCGGGGCAGGCGCCCAGGCTGCCGTCGAGCAGCTTCTTCACGATGACGAGCGAGGCCGAGTAGTCGCGGCTCAGAACCGGGCCCAGCACCACCGACGGGCAGATGCTGACAAATTCCATCGTGCCGCCTTCACTGGCCATCCAGTCGCGCGCCGCACGTTCGGCCACCGTCTTGCTCTGGATGTAGGCACTGATGTTTTTCCGCGCGCCGGGTTTGGACAGATCGGTCCAGTCGGCTTCGGTGAAGTGGTGCACACCACGGCCCCGGCCGTAGGCGATGGCGGCCACCGACGAGGTCATCACGAAACGCAGGACACCGGCCGCCTTGGCGGCGCGCAAGGCACGCAGGGCACCGTCACGGGCCGGCACGATCAGCTCGTCGGCGTCTTTGGGCACACCCATGGGCAGCGGCGATGCCACGTGTGCCACGTGGCTGCAACCGGCCATGGCCTCGGCCCAGCCGGCATCGGCGTTCAGGTCGGCGGCGAAAAAACGCAGGCGGCTGTTGTCCACCTGCAGCAGTTCGCGCACACGTTTTTCCGTGGCCAGGCTGCGCACCGAGGTGTGCACCGTCCAGCCTTCGGCCACCAGCTGGCGGATCAGGAAACCGGCGATGTAGCCGCTGCCGCCGGAGACAAAAACCGTGTGGGACATGCTGGACCTGTTCTGCTGTTGTGGCGGGTGTGGCGGGTGTGGCGATTCTGCTGGCGCTCAGGACAGCCGCAGGCTGATCACCCCCAGCACCACCACCAAGGTGCCCAGCGCGCGCTGCACACCGAACTTTTCCTTCAGCAGCCACGTGCCCAGCAATGCGGCAAACAGCACGCTGGTTTCCCGCAGCGCCGCCACGCTGGCCACCGGCGCTTTGGTCATGGCCCACAGCGCGATGGCATAACTGCCGATCGACGCGACACCACCCAGCGCCGCCACGGGCCAGCGGGTGCGCGCGTAGGCCACGATCTCGCGCCGCTGCGCAGGTGTGCGGCGCAGCCACACCAGCAGCGGGTAGGGCAGGCCGTCCAGCACGAAGAGGATCATCACGTAGCGCCAGGCGCTGCCACCGGCGGACACCTCGGTGCGCACGCCCATGCCGTCGATGAAGGTGTAGATGGCGATGATGCCGGCGTTGGCAAAGGCAAAGGCCAGCGCCTTGCGGTGGTGCAGCGCCTGCCCCGGGTGCGCCAGACCGACCATCGCCACGCCCACCGTGATGGCGATGGTGCCCAGCCAGGCCGCAGCACTGGGTGTTTCGCCCAGCAGGCTGCCACTGCCCAGCGCCACCAGCAGCGGTGCGAAGCCACGCATGATGGGATAGGTCATGCCCAGCTCGCCGTGCTGGTAGGCGCCGGCCAGCGCGATGTAATAGGCCACATGGATGGCCAACGAAGCCGCGATGTAGGGCGCCGCGCCGGCCGAGGGCAGCCCCACCAGGAACAGCAGCGGCAGTGCCACGATGGCGGCCAGGAAGTGCACCAGCGCCGTGTCCACGGTCTTGTCGCCGGCCGACTTGACCAGCGCGTTCCAGCTCGCGTGCAGGGCCGCGCCCAGCAGCACGGCCAGCACCACCGGCCAGGTGAGGCTCAAGTCAGGGCGCAGCGCTGGGCGCGTGCGAGGAAGTGGCTCAGCGGAGGTGTGGCGCCGCCTTCGACCTTGGCCAGGTCGTCCCACTGCCGCAGCTTCACGGCGTCGGCTGCCCCCGTGCGCTTGATGAAGGCGGCGGCCTGCTGGGCGTCGAACACACCGCCTTGCAGCTTCAGGCTGCGCTGGCTGTCGGCCGACAGCGCGGCTTCGTAGCCCGGCACGGTGGCGCACAGGTAGCGCTTGGCATCGACGTGCAGCTGGATGCCGCCCAGCACCCGTTCACCGAACAGGCCGCGCAGGAAGGGCAAGGCGGCGTACTGGTGCACGTCGTCCACACCCCGCAGTGTCGGGCTCTCGCCCAGGTCCTGCAGCAGGTGGCCCAGGTCGTGCAGCAGGCAGGCGGTGACCAGTTCGTCGTCGGCCCACGCGGCTTCGGCCAGCGCAGCGGTCTGCAGCGCGTGTTCCAGCTGCGTCACGGGCTCACCGGCGTACTGCTCGTGGCCGCGGCGGGCAAACACGGTTTCGATGTCGTGCAGGCTCAGCATGTTCAGCGGCGTCCCGCTTCATCCAGCGCGCCCAGCTGGCTTTGCCGGATTCGCGTGGCCGACAGCGCACCGGCCGATTCCAGGATGGGGTAGGCGATGCTGCAGATGTGCGAGTTGATGCGCTTGAGCTCGCTGATCAGGTCCAGGTGCAGCGAGCTGGTCTCGATGCTCTGCGCGGTGTTGTCCTGCAGCCGACCGATGTGGTTGGCCGCGTATTCGTGTTCCAGGTCGCGAAAACGCGCCTTCTCTTCCAGCAGCTTCTGCGCGTCGCGCACATGGCCGTCCAGGAAGACGCTCATGCCCAGGCGCAGGTTGCTCAAGAGCCTTTCGTGAAGATGGCAGATCTCGGCCATGCCGGCGTCGCTGAAGCTTCGGTTCTTGCGGATCTTCTTGTCTTCCAGGTCCTGCAGCACCCTTTCGATGCTGTCGCCGATCTGTTCCATGTTGATCGTGAAGCTCACGATGTCGGCCCAGCGCCGGCCTTCACGTTCGGAGAGCGCCTCGCGCGAGATCTGCGTCAGGTAGAACTTGATGGCCGAGTACAGGTCGTCCACCGTGTCGTCCATCTGTCGCAGGCGTTCGGCCAGCACCAGGTCGTTGTCGCGCATCACCGGCAGCACACCCCGCAGCATGGTTTCCACCACGTCGGCCTGGTGCAGCGCTTCGCGCGCGGCGCAGCTGATGGCCAGCGAAGGCGTGGCCAGCGCCACCGGGTCCAGGTGGCGCGGGCGGTCGCCGACGGCACCGTGCACGGGCTTGGGCAGCAGCCTTTCCACCAGGCGTGCCATCGGGCCGGTGAAGCCGATGAACACCAGCGCCAGCAGCGTGTTGAAACCCAGGTGGAACAGCACCACCTGCTGGTGAACTTCACCCACCCACTGCTGCAGCTCGGTGTGGATCTGCGGCAGGAAGGGAATGACCAGCAGCGCGCCCACCACCTTGAAGATGAAGTTGCCCAGCGGCAGGCGGCGCAGCTCGGGTTTGCCATTGCTGGTGACCAGCATCGCCAGCAGGCCGCTGCCCACGTTGGCACCCAGCACCAGTCCCAGCGCCACCTGCGCCGGCAACATGCCTTGTGAGGTGAGCGTGGCCGTCAGCAGCACGATGGCCAGGCTGCTGTACGACAGCACCGCCAGCGCGGCGCCCACCACCATGTCCAGCAGCACCTCGTTGGGCAGCGCCACCAGCAGCGCACGCACCTCGGGCGCGGCGGTCAGCGGTTTGGTGGCGGCCACGATGAGCTGCAGCGCCAGCGTGATCAGGCCCAGGCCGATCAACACCCGCCCGATGCGCCCGGTGTGGCTGTTCTGGCGGCTGATGAACATCACCACGCCGGTGAAGATCAGCAAGGGGCTCAGCCACGACAGGTCGAAGCTGAAGACCACGGCCATCAAGGCCGTGCCCACGTCGGCGCCCAGCATCACGGCCAGCGCGGCCGCCGTGCCCACCAGGCCCGAGCCCACGAACGAAGCCACGATCAGGCAGGTGGCGGTGCTGCTTTGCACCAGGCTCGTCACACCCAGGCCCGCGGTGGCGGCGGCAAAGCGGTTGCCGAAACTCTTGGCCAGCACCTGGCGCAGGTTTTCGCCGAAGACACGCAGCACGCCGGTGCGCACGATGTGTGTGCCCCAGACGAGCAGGGCAATCGCGGCCAGCAGATTGAGCAGGTGGATCAAGACGGCATCATGAACCGGGAAAGGCTCGGCCTCACGCCCATGGCAACGAGTAGGTCTTCAGGTTCGTGAAGCTCTTCATCGCTTCCTGCACACCTTCCTTGTAGCCCAGGCCCGAGTCCTTGATGCCACCGAAGGGCGTCAGCTCGAGCCGGTAACCCGGCACCTCTCGCACGTTCACCGTGCCGACCTGCAGTTCGTTCACGAAACGCTGGATGTGGTCCATGCGGTTGGTGCAGATGGAAGAACTCAGGCCGTAGGCGGTGCCGTTGCTGATGGTGATGGCTTCGTCGATGCTGTCGAAACCGATGATGGGCGACACCGGCCCGAAGGTTTCTTCGTGCACCACCAGCATGTGCGGCTGCACCTGGTCGATGACGGTCGGGGCGTACAAGGCGCCTTCGCGGGTGTGGCCCGCCAGCAGGCGCGCGCCCTGCGCCAGTGCCTCGTCCACACGCGCCTGGAAGTGGCGGGCCGCGGCTTCGTCGATGACGGTGCCCATCTCGACCTTCGGGTTCGACGGGTCGCCGAAGCCCCAGGCGCGGGTCTTGTCGACCACCAGATCGGTGAAGCGCTGCTGCACGCTGTTGTGCACCAGCAAACGTTTGACCGCCGTGCAGCGTTGCCCGCTGTTTTTGTAGCTGCCCTGCACGGCCAGCGTGCTGGCTTCGTCCAGGTCGGCGTCGTCCATCACGATGATGGGGTCGTTGCCGCCCAGTTCCAGCACCACACGCCGGTAGCCGGCTTTGGACGCGATGACCTTGCCGATGGCCACGCCGCCGGTGAAGGTGATGAGGTCCACCGAGGCGTGCGTCAGCATCGTGTCGGCAATCTCGCGTGGGTCGCCGGTGATGACACTCAGCATCGGCGGCGGCAGGCCGGCTTCGTACAGCAGGTCGGCGAAGTACAAAGCAGACAACGGCACCTTTTCCGACGGCTTCAGCACCATGCGGTTGTTGGTGGCCACCGACGGCACCACCTTGTGCGCCACCTGGTTCATGGGGTGGTTGAACGGGGTGATGGCAGTGATGACGCCCAGCAGCGGTTCACGCTGCGTGTGCACACGCCGCTTGCGGCCGTGCGGGGTGATGTCGCAGCTGAAGGTCTGCCCGTCGTCGCGCAGGCATTCGATGGCGCCGAACATCAGCACATCGGCCACGCGGCCGGCTTCGTAGCTGCTGTCCTTCAGGCACAGGCCCGACTCGGCGGTGATCAGCGCGGCAATCTCGGCCGTGCGTTCGCGCACCAGCGCCGCGGCGCGGTTCAGGATGTTGCTGCGCTCGAATCGCGACAGCTTCGCCTTGTAGGCGTGGGCGGCGGCGTAAGCCCGGTCCACCTCGGCCAGCGTGGCCTTGGGTACGCTGCCGACCAGCTGGCCGGTGTAGGGGTTGTGCACGGCGATGCGGCGGTCTGCACCGCGGTCGTCGGCACCGATCTTTTCGCCGGCGATGCGCAAGGCTTCGTGTCGCATGGCGGCTTGGTTCACTGCGCGGCGTTCAGCGCCAGGTCGAAGGCGTCGAAGTTGCGCCAGCGGCGCTTGGCATCCAGCTCGGCGATCGGGCGATTGATGATCAACGGCACACGCTGTTCCGACACCCCGCCGTGGCTGCGCAGCGGCACTTCCAGCGCACTCAGGTCGTGGCGCGACTTCGACGTGCCCAGCACCGTGGACCGTTCGGACACCACCACCAGGTCGCCGATGCGGTCGGCCGGCAGCTCGTAGGCCGCCGCAGCCTCGGCACGGGTCAGCACCCGTTCGATGCCTCGCAGGCCTTTGATGCGCGCGGCAGCGTCGGCCACGCCGCCCGCCGGCAGGTAGATGGTGGCGTAGGAACCCAGCGCGCCGTGGTGCACCACATAAGGGTCGGTGATGGGCAGGATGGTGCGTGCCACGCCCGCGCCCAGCCAGCTGTCCAGTTGGTCTTGCAGGTAGATGACATCGGGTGTGCCGTCCATCAACACCTTGGCGTTCATGCCGTGGTCGGCGGTGAGCGCGATGACACAGCCCATTTCGTCCAGCGCGCCCAGGTAACCGTCCATCATCGCGTAGAAGCTGTTGGCGCCCGCCGTGCCAGGCGCGTGTTTGTGCTGGATGTAGTCGGTGGTGCTCAGGTACATCACGTCGGGCCGCTGGCCGGCAGGCCGCTGCATCAGCGCCACACCGGCGGCGAAGACAAACTCGGACAGGTCGGCGCTGTACACGCTGGGCAGCGGCTTGCCCACCAGTTGCAGAACGCCGGTGATGCCGTTGTCGGCCATCGTCACCTGGTCGGCCTTTTCCGACGAGAAGCAGATGCTGCCGCCCGACAGGGTCATGCCCTTGCCCAGCAACTGGCGCAGCTTGTCTTTGGCGGTGACCACGGCGCAGCGTTGGCCCGCGCCGGCCAACGCGGCCAGGATGGTGGGCGCCCGCAGCCACTTCGGGTCGTTCATCATGACCTCGGTGCCGGTCTCGACGTCGAACAGGAAGTTGCCGCAGATGCCGTGAACACTGGGCGGCGCGCCGGTCACGATGCTCAGGTTGTTGGGGTTGGTGAAGGTGGGCACCACGCAGTCGGCGACGATGGCCGTGCCCTTGTGCAGCGTGCGCTTCAGCCAGGGTGTGTGGCCGCTGGCGACGGCTTGCGCCAGGTAGTCGGGTTCGCAGCCGTCGACACACACCACCACGGTGGGTTGGCTGGGCAGCGCGTAGCGGCGGCCGTTGACTTCAAGCATGGGTCACTTTCCTGCGCGGCGCGGCGCTTGCCGCGGCGCTGTTGTGGTGCGGGGCGTTGTTGCGTTCGGTGTTGTTGCGCTCGGTGCGCTGTTTGCTGTCCAGCACGTGCTGGCGCATCGCGCGGCCGGCGGCTTCGCTGTCACCGGCCGCGATGGCCTTGACGATGGCCCGGTGTTCGCTGGCCGACACCGGCAGCTGCGTGCTGTCGGCCAGGTTCATGCGGCGGAACAGCGACAGTTCGTTGATGAGCCGCCGGTACAGCGCGATGAGCTTGCGGTTGCCGGTGAAGGCCACCAGCGTGTCGTGGAACTGCAGGTTCAGCAGGTGGTAGCCATCGGCGTCACCGGCCTTCACCGCACGTTCCATCGCGTCGACCATGCTGCGCACCTGGCGCAGCTGTTCGGGCGTGATGGCTTCGGCCAGCTGGCGGCCCACGGCTTCGTCCATCATCGCGCGCAGGTCGAAGATTTCCAGCGCTTCGTCCAGCGGGATGTCGCGCACGAAGGCGCCCCGGTTTTTTTCCTGACGCACCAGGCCAGCTTCTTCCAGCATGCGGAAGGCCTCGCGCACCGGGCCACGCGACACGCCCAGCGATTCGGCCAGCGAGGCTTCGATGAGCTTGTCGCCCGGCGCCAGCTCACCCTGCACGATGCGACGTTCCAGTTCCTGCTGCACCAGGGTGGTGAGCGAACTGGACTGCAACAGGGCGATGGTGGGGTGCGTCATGGTGGGCGGGACGGGGTCGCGGCCGCCTGGACACCAGGAACAGCCACGTCGACATTGGACGGTGCAAATCGTCAATTGTCAACAATAGGCCAAATACCGTTGACAGCGCCAAGGGCCCGCGGATAGATTGCCCCTGCGCTTCTGGCGGGGGCTGGCACGCACCATGCAATCAGCCGTCGTGGTCACACGGCCGACACACAAACCCCGCACGCTGCTTGGTTGGCCCTTTTCAGCACACCCCGAGGAGAACCCCGATGCACATCACCCGTCCCCTGTCGATGCTGGCCGCCGGCGCGCTGCTGGCCCTGTCCGCCTTCAGTGGCGCCGCGCTGGCCCAGAAGACCACGCTGCTGGTCTACACGGCGCTCGAAACCGACCAGCTGAAGGCCTACCAGGAAGGCTTCAACAAACAGTACCCCGACATCGAACTGAAGTGGGTGCGTGACAGCACCGGCGTCATCACCGCCAAGCTGCTGGCCGAAAAGGCCAACCCGCAGGCCGATGCGGTGATGGGCGTGGCCGCCAGCAGCCTGGCGCTGCTGGACAAAAACGGCATGCTCGAACCCTACCGGCCGCTGAACGCCGACGCCATCATGTCCAAGTACATGGACAAGAAAAACCCGCCGGCCTGGTTTGGCATGGACGTCTGGGGCGCCACCATCTGCTTCAACACCGTGGAAGCGGCGAAGAAGGGCATCCCCAAGCCCGAGACCTGGAAAGACCTGCTCAAGCCCGCCTACAAGGGCCAGATCGTGATGCCCAACCCGGCCAGCTCGGGTACCGGCTTCTTCGATGTCACCGCCTGGCTCACGCTGTGGGGTGACAAGGACGGCAAGGGTGACGGCTGGAAGTACATGGACGGCCTGCACGAGAACATCGCGCAGTACACCCACAGCGGCAGCAAGCCCTGCAACATGGCCGCGGCCGGTGAATACGTGGTGGGCATCAGCTTCGAATACCGTGCCAACAGCAACAAAGCCAAGGGCGCGCCGATCGACCTGGTGTTCCCGAAAGAAGGCCTGGGCTGGGACCTGGAGGCCTTTGCCATCCACAAGGGCACCAAGAAGCTGGACGCCGCCAAGAAGCTGGCCGACTGGGCCAGCAGCAAGGACGCGATGATTCTCTACGGCAAGAACTTCGCCATCACCGCACAGCCGGGTGTGGCCGCGCCGCTGGCCAATGTGCCGGCGGACTACGAAGCGCGATTGGTGAAGATGGACTTCGCCTGGGCCGCCGAAAACCGCGAACGCATCCTGGCCGAGTGGAACAAGCGCTACAACGCCAAGAGCGAAAAAAGGTAACCCCCCGAAGCGCCTTCGGCGCTCCCCCCAAGGGGGGCGCCGCCAGCGGCCCGGCAGAGCCGGTTCCGCGGCGGCCACTTGATCGCGACTTCTCTGGGCTCAACGTGACTCCCTACCTCCGCCTGGCCGGCATCCACAAGGACTTCGGCAGCTTCAGTGCGCTGAAGGGCATCGACCTGGACATCGCCCAGGGCGAGTTCGTGTGTTTCCTGGGCCCCAGCGGCTGCGGCAAGACCACCTTGCTGCGCATCATCGCGGGCTTGGAGGTGCAGACCGCCGGCCGCATCGAACTGGCCGGGCGCGACATCTCGCAACTGCCGCCGGCCGAACGCGACTACGGCATCGTGTTCCAGAGTTACGCGCTGTTCCCCAACCTGAACGTGGCAGACAACGTGGCCTATGGTCTGGTCAACCGCAAGGTGCCCAAGGCCCAGGCGCGTGCACGCGTGACCGAGTTGCTGGCGCTGGTGGGCCTGCCGGGCAGCGAGGCCAAGTTCCCGGCCCAGCTGTCGGGTGGCCAGCAGCAGCGCATTGCGCTGGCGCGTGCGCTGGCCACGAAGCCGGGCCTGCTGCTGCTGGACGAACCGCTGTCGGCGCTGGACGCCATCGTGCGTGTGAAGCTGCGCAGCGAAATCCGCAGCCTGCAGCGCCAGCTGGGCGTGACCACCATCATGGTCACGCACGACCAGGAAGAAGCCTTTGCGGTGGCCGACCGCATCGTGGTCATGAACCAGGGCAGCATCGAACAGGTGGGCACCGCGATGCAGGTCTACCGCGAGCCGGCCACGCTGTTCGTGGCCGACTTCGTGGGCCGCATCAACGCGCTGCCGGCCACCGCGCACGCCGGCGGGCTGCGCGTGGGGCAGCAGGTGCTGCACTGCGAACATGCCTCCGTGAACGGCCACGAAAGCGGCCGTGAACTGCGCATCTACCTGCGGCCCGAAGACGTGCTGGCGCGGCCCATCGCCGCGGGTGACAGCAACGTCTTCGAAGGCGAAATCGAGAAGATCGACTTCATGGGCCCCTACTGCCTGGTGCGCGTGCGTGCCGACACGCTGGGGGCGCAGGCCATCACCGTCTACCTGTCGCTGAACTACCTGGCCGAAGCGCAGCTGGCAGAAGGCAGCCGGCTGCCGCTGCGCCTGCTGCCCGAACGCATGCGGGTCTTCAGCTGAAGCCGTGAACACCGCCGTGCTGGCCCCCCGCGACACGCCGGTGCGCCAGCGTGTGCACTGGACCGACCGCCTGGCCCACGTGGCCCTGGCGCTGGTGGTGCTGGCCCTGCTGGCCTTCCTGGCCGGGCCGCTGTTCACGCTGCTGCTGAAAGCAGTGCAGAACGACCAGGACCGCTTCGTCGGCCTGGCCAACTTCATCAGCTACGCGCAGACACCGGCGTTGATGCAGTCGGTGTGGAACAGCGTCTGGGTCAGTGTGGTGGTGACGCTGGTCACGGTGCCGGCGGCCTTTGTGTTTGCCTATGCACTCACCCGCAGCTGCATGCGCTTCAAGGGCCTGGCGCGCACGATCACGCTGGTGCCGCTGCTGGCGCCTTCGCTGCTGGCCGCCATTTCACTGATCTACTGGTTCGGCAACCAGGGTGTGCTGAAAAGCTGGATGCTGGCGCTGGGCATCGAGCAGATCTACGGCGCGCCGGGCATCGTGCTGGCCGAGATCTTCAGTACCTTCCCGCACGCGCTGATGATTTTGGTGACAGCCCTGTCGGCGTCGGACGCCCGCCTGTACGAAGCGGCCAGCGCCATGGGCACCACCGCACGTCGCACCTTCTTCACCATCACCTTGCCGGGTGCCAAGTACGGCCTGATCAGCGCCGCGCTGGTGGTGTTCACGCTGGTCATCACCGACTTCGGCATTCCCAAGGTCATCGGCGGCAACTTCAACGTGCTGGCCACCGACGTGTTCAAGCTGGTCATCGGCCAGCAGGACTTCCACCGCGGCGCGGTGGTGGCGCTGCTGCTGCTGGCACCGGCCGTGTTGACCTTCGTGGTGGACCACTGGGTCAGCAAGAAACAGACGGCCATGCTGACCGCACGCGCCGTGCCCTACCGGCCCAAGCGGGTGCCCTGGTTCGACCGTTTGATGGGGCTGTACTGCGCCCTCGTGTGCCTGCTGATCCTGGCCATGCTGGGCATGGCGGTGTTCGCTTCGCTGGCCACCTTCTGGCCCTACAACCTGCAGCCCAGCCTGAAGCACTACACCTACGGCCTGTTCGAAGCCGAAGTGGGCACGGCCTTCATCAACAGCCTGCTGATGGCCACCGGCACCGCCGTCTTCGGCACGCTGCTGGTGTTCAGTGGCGCTTACCTGCTGGAAAAGACCCAGGGCGCCAAGCCGCTGCGCAGCGCGCTGCGCCTGCTGGCGATGTTGCCGATGGCGGTGCCGGGCCTGGTGCTGGGCCTGGGCTACATCTTCTACTTCAACGAGCCGTCCAATCCGCTGAACGGGCTGTACCACACGCTGACGCTGCTGACCGTGTGCACCGTGGTGCACTTCTACACCACGGGCCACCTGACGGCCGTCACCGCGCTGAAGTCGCTGGACCCGGAATTCGAAGCCGTGTCGGCCAGCATGAAGGTGCCTTTCTACAAGACCTTCTGGCGTGTCACGCTGCCCATCTGCACCCCGGCGCTGGTGGACATCGCGCGGTACTTCTTCATCAACGCGATGACCACCATCTCGGCCGTCGTCTTTTTGTACTCGCCGGAAACCAAGGTGGCCGCCATCGCGATCCTGAACCTGGACGAAGCCGGCGAGATCGGCGCCGCCGCGGCCATGGCCATCCTGATCGCGATGGCCAACACCGTGGCCATCGTGCTGTTCATGGCGCTGGGCTGGTGGGTGGGCCGCCGCACGCAAGCCTGGAAACAGCCCTAGACATCGGAGACAAGAACATGGACCGCGACCCCATCCTGCTGACCCCCGGCCCGCTCACCACCACGCTGCGCACCAAGCTGGCGATGCTGAAGGACTGGGGCAGCTGGGACACCGACTTCATCGCCGTCACGGCCAGCGTCAGGCAGCGTCTGCTGGACATCGTGCACGGTGCCGACAGCCATGTGCTGGTGCCCCTGCAGGGCAGCGGCACCTTCAGCGTCGAAGCCGCGGTGGCCACCGTGGTGCCACGCGACGGCCACGTGCTGGTGATGGACAACGGCGCCTACTGCAAACGTGCCGCACGGCTCACGCAGCTGATGGGCCGCCGTGCCACCGTGGTGCCGCAGGCCGAAGAAGAACCGGTCTCGGCCACCGAGATGGAAAACCGGCTGCTGGCCGACCCCAGCATCACCCACGTGGTGCTGATCCACTGCGAAACGGGCACCGGCGTGTTGAACCCGCTGCCCGAGGTGGCCGCCGTCTGCCAGCGCCTCGGCAAGGGCCTGATCGTCGACGCGATGAGCAGCTTCGGCGCCTTGCCCATCGACGCGCGCGAAGTGCGTTTCGACGCCCTCGTCGCGGCCAGCGGCAAGTGCCTGGAAGGGGTGCCCGGCATGGGCTTCGTGTTCCTGCGCAAGGCCATCCTCGACAGCTGCGCCGGCAACAGCCAGAGCCTGGCCATGGACCTGCACGACCAGCATGTCTACATGGAAAAAACCGGCCAGTGGCGCTTCACGCCGCCAACCCACGTGCTGGTGGCGCTGAGCGAAGCCATCACGCAGTTCGAAGAAGAAGGTGGCCGTGTGGCTCGCCTGGCGCGTTACACCGACAACTGCCGCGTGCTGGTCGACGGCATGGCGGCGCTGGGCTTCAGGCCGCTGCTGCGGCCCCAGGTGCAGGCACCGATCATCGTGACCTTCCACGCACCGGCCCACCCGGCCTATGAATTCCGCCGCTTCTACGAAGCCGCCAAGGCGCGCGGTTTCATCCTGTACCCGGGCAAGCTGACGCAGGTGGAAACCTTCCGCGTCGGCTGCATCGGCGCCATCGGGGCCAACGAGATGCGGCAGGCGGTGGCGGCGGTGGCTGACAGCCTGGCGGAGATGGGCATACCGGACGGGCGGTCGGCAGGCTGAGGGCAGGGCCGCCGGGGGCGGCCCGGGGTCGTGGGTTCAGGGCCGGGTGGCGGTGGGCTCGGCCATGTGCATGGCCCAGGGTTTCAACACCGCAGCGATGTCATCGGCCCGGCGCCGACTGAGCCTGGACAACCAGATCCACAGCGGGACCACCAGCAGCAAGCCAACCCCGGCCGTCAGCGCGGCGGCCGCGATCAACAGCGCACCGGTCGCATACGGGTGCAAGGGTCCCAGACGCTGCATCAGCGGCTCGCGGTTGGTCCACGCCAGCTTGACCGTGTGGTTGCCCAGCAGCAGCGGATCGGCGTCACGGCCGCCGACAGACTTGCCACCGCGTTCCAGCCAGGCCGCCACGACGCGGTGACCTTCGTCACACGGGAAGTCCCAGCCCTGGAGCTTGAGGGCATGGGTCTGACCCGAGGTGTCGCGGATGAAGAGCTGGTCATGCACGATGGTGTGCGACGAGATGCTGACGCTGACCGGCGCGTTGTTCGGGCCACCCCCACCGCCGCCGCCCGTGACCACCGTCTCCATCGACTTCGTGGGCCGGCCGATCACGGTGCCGGCCACGGGCCGCAGCGCGAAGGTCTGCACGCCGATGCGCAGCTCGCCGCGTGCAGCGTCGAACGACCAGCGCTTGCTGAGCGCCAGCATGGCCAGCAGCGCCAGGATGCCCAGCCCCACCACCGGCGCAGCCAGTGTCGCGAGCGTGCCCACGGTGTCGAACCAGACCGCCGTGTGGGCCTGCTCGCGGCGTGCCGCACTCTCGCGCTGCATCGCCGCGCTCATCTCCCGGGCACGCCGGTCCGATTCCTGCCAGCGCGCGTAGGCCAGCTGCACGCTGGGCTTGAACAGGGCCACCACCTCTTGGGTCGTCACACGCTGCTTCAGGCCCGGAAAGCTGGCATCCGGCTTGCCGGTGATCGGGTGCACACCGTCTGGCGCATTGGCGCAAAGACGGTCACGCCAGTGGCGCTGTGCTTCGTCCGTATCGAGGGGCCGCACCTCGCGTGCGTACCGGGCGCGCAGTTGCGCGATTGCCGCCAGGTAACGTTGCTGGGCGGCTCTCATCTCGGGCTTTTCCAGTTCCTTGTAGGTGAAGAAGCGGGTCCCGCGCCACAACATGTCGAGCACCGCGCACTGGCGACCCAGGCTCTGTTCCTTGTCGGCCACCGCGAAGCGTGTTGCGATCTCGGCCGGGGTGGGCAGGTCCCGCACGTAGCTCATGTCCTGCGCATGTGCCACGGACCCCGCCGCGCCGAGCGCGAGCGCCATGGCGGCAGCCAGCCTGGCGGTCGAACGGGCGATGCAGCGGCCAATGCGGCCGCGCCAGCTGGTGTCGGCGACGCCAGTCGACTTCATGTCTGCGCGGCTTCGCATCACAGTCGGGGCGCCTGGCCTTGTGCCTGGCGCTTCTGAACAGCCTCCGAGCGCAGCTTGTCGACCCAGGCCTGGCGGGCGCGCACGGTGGCGACGATGGCGCCGACGTCGTACATGCCGGCGGTGAACAAGCTCACCGGGTCCACGGCGGTGTAGTACATGAAGGTGCCGCACTGCCGCAGGTCGGTCGGGCGCGGCCCGTGGTAGCCGCCCCCCGCCTGAGCGCGGGCTTCGAGCAGCGCAACGGCCTGGCCGAGCGTCTTGTGGCCGGTCGTGACCTGCGGAAACTCGCCCATGTCGACCCGGTCCTTCAGCTGGGTGCCGATGCACGAGGGCTTGCCCGCGGCTTCCCAGTACGGCAGGCTGCCGCTCCACAGCCCGGTGGGCGGACCGTACTTCGCCTGCAAGCCCTGCAGGAACTGCCCGCGTGTGACCGGGTTGGGCAGGTTGCCCTCGTTTCTGGCAATGGCAATCACCCGGGCCTGGCCTTCCGGGCCCGAGAACCACACCTTGATCGGTGTCCACATCGCCAGCCGGGTGACCCGGATTTCCATGCTGTCCAGGAAGGCCGGCGTGCGGTGCGAGCTGACACCATCGTTGTAGGTGAAGCTGCTGTTGATGGCCCCGATCTTCCCCTTGGGGTCGTAGGCGGTGAACGCGGCCCTGACTTCTGCTTCGCTCATGCCAAGCGTGACACCCGCCATGTCCCACCGGGGGTCGGCGACGGCCGTGAACGTGCTGGTGAACAGGGCCAGCGCAGCAGCAGTGCGTGTGGCGCGTGCGACGGTTGTGAGTGCTTGCATGGGCAGGTCTCCGGCAAATGGTGTGTAGAAAGGCTCGGCTGGGGCACCGCTGGGCTCTTGCCGCGGATTTCAGGCGCTGCGCCTTGGCCTGTCCATCACGCCGCCCTCACGAAACCCTAACGGCCGGCCCGCTTTGGCCGCGCTTGGCCGCGCTTGGCACCAGGGCGTGCGGTGCGCGCGGTGTGAAGGGGCTGCACAGCAGCGTTAAAGTGCCAGCGGCTACACCCGTGTCCCTGCACCCATGGCCCTGAGCACCCCCGAGAGCGACGGCGAGGCGCCGCTGTACCGCTACCGTTTCGGCAATGCCGAATTCGACGAGGCGCGGGCCGAGCTGCGGGTGGCCGGTCTGGTGGTCGAGATCGAACCCCGGCCGCTTCAGGTGCTTGGCGAGTTGCTGCGCCATGCCGGCGAGGTGGTCACCAAGGAAGAACTCTTCGAGCGTGTCTGGCAAGGGCGGCCCACGGTCGACAACGTGCTGCCCAACGCCGTGGCCAAGCTGCGCAAGCTGCTGCAAGCATCCGATGCGGCCCGCATCGTCACCGTGCCACGGCGCGGGCTGCGGCTGGATGGCCCCGTCGAACGCAGCGCGGCCGGGCGGCGCCTGCACAGCCGGTTGTCGCTTCAGGCGCAGGCCGACGTGCCAGGCCGCGAGGCCTTCCGGCTGGAGCGGCAGCTGGGCCTGTCGCACACCGGCGAGGTCTGGCTCGCCAGGCACCAGAAAACACACCAGCCGCGGGTGTTCAAGTTCGCCCGCGACGGCGAACGGCTGGCCGCCCTGAAACGCGAGGCCACGCTTTGGCGGCTGCTGCGCGAGAGCCTGGGCGAGCGCGACGACCTCGTGCGTGTCGTCGACTGGAACTTCGACTCGCCGCCCTTTTTCCTGGAATGCGAATACGACGGGCAGGATCTGAAGGCCTGGGCCGCCGACAAAGGCCAGCTGGCCGCGTTGTCGCTGCCCCAGCGCCTGGGCCTGTTTCGGCAGATCGCCGGCGCAGTGGCCGCCGCGCATGGTGTGGGCGTGCTGCACAAGGACCTGAAACCGGCCAATGTGATGGTCGCGCCACGGCCCGGCGGCTCGGGTGACAGCGCCTGGCAGCTGCGGCTGGGCGATTTCGGCAGCGCCCGGCTGATGCGGCCCGAGGCACTGGCCGAGCTGGACATCACCGCGCTCGGGCTGACTTCGACGCAGGCTCTGGCCGCTGACACCGGGTCGGGCACACCGATGTACCTGGCGCCGGAGCTGCTGGCCGGGCAGGCGCCTTCGGTGCGCAGCGACGTCTACGCACTGGGGCTGCTGCTGTACCAGCTGGCCGTGGGTGACCTGCAGCGGCCGATGGCACCGGGCTGGGAACAGGACATCGCCGACGAACTGCTGCGCGAGGACATCGCCGCTGCCGCCGCCGGCCAGCCCGAGCGCCGCCTGGACAGCGCCGCTGCCTTGCTGGAACGCCTGGAACAGCAGCCGGCCAGGCGCGAGGCCCGTCTGCGCGAACAAGCTCGCGACACACGCCTGGCAGCAGCCGAGGCCGAGATGCAGAGGGCACGCGCGCGCCGCCCCTGGATCGTCGGCGGCGGCCTGGCCTTGAGCGCCGGGCTTGTCGCAGCGCTGTTGCTGATGCAGCAGGTGCGGGTGGCCCGAGACGCCGCACAGGCACAAGCGGCGCTGGCCGCCGAGATCCACCGCTTCATCGACCACGACCTGCTGGGGGGTGGCCGTGGCTCGACCATCACCTACGACCGCAACCCGACGCTGCGTGAGTTGCTCGACACCGCGCAGCTGCGACTGCAAGGCCGCTTTGAGCAGGCGCCGAAGATCGAGGCCGGCTTGCGTTCGACCCTGGGCGTGGCCTACCGCACGCTGGGCGACTTTGCCGCCGCCGAGGCCCAGCTGCGCCGCGCCACCGAGCTGCACCAACTGCGTCTGGCGCCGGACGACAAGACCCGGCTGCTGGCCGAGTACGACCTGGTCGGGGTGCTGGTCAGGCTTTCGAAGTTCGACGAGGCCAGGGTGCGGCTGGACGAAGCCGACCGGCTGGGCCAGGCGCTGCGCGACGACGGTGGTGAACTCGCCTTGCGCGCGCACTTGGCGCGTGGCGCCTACCACTTCCAGCGGCTCGAGGTCGAGCCCGCAGCAGCGGCCTACAGCGCCGCCGAGTTGCTGCAGCGCAGCCTGCGCCCCGACGACCTGCCGCTGCAGGCCCACATCCGCCTGACCCTGGCCGACGCCCAGCTGCGTTTGGGCAAGGCCGCGCGCGCCGAGGCGATGGCGCGCGATCTGCTGGCCGGCGAGCCCTACACCGAGGCCAGTGTGGGGCTGTCGATGCTGGCCTCGGCACGACGGCTGCTGGGCAATGCCTTGCGCAACCAGGGTCGCCCGGACGAGGGCATCCCGCACCTGGAACAGTCGGTGGCTGAACAGGCGCGCGCACGCGGGCCCGACGATCAGGCCACGATCGCCGCGCTGTCGTCGCTGGGCTATCTGTACTCGCTGACCGGCGACGAAAAGCGCCGCGCCCACATCCAGCGCGAGGTCTACGCGCGCTCGCTGCGCCGCTGGGGCGCGCAGCACCAGTACACCCTGGTCGAACAGATCAACCTGGGAGAAGCCGAGCTCGACATCGGCCAGTACGAAGCCGCTCGGAGCCACCTGCAATCCGCCGTCGAGGGCCTGCTGTCGACGGCCGGGCCGCAGTCGCGCCTGGTTGATGTGGCGCGTTTTTCGCACGCGGGTGCGCTGCACGCCGTGGGCCGCCACCAGCAGGCGCTGGCCGAGATCGACAGCATCGATGCCATCAAGTTGGCCGGTGCCTCTGCCGACGCCCAGGGTGATGGCAAGCTGGCAGCGCTGCGCGGCCGGGTGCTGCATGCGCTGGGCCGCATCGACGAAGCCCAGCCGGTGCTCGAACGGGCGATTGCGCTGCTTCAGGAACAGGGCGAGGACGAATCGACGATCGCCCCCTTGCGCGGCTTGCTCGCAGCGCAGCCCAGGCCGCGACGCTGAGCGCAGCGGCGCGGACCCGTGGCCCCGCGCACGCGGCTAGCCCTCAGGCCGATACCGCCAGAACCCGCCCCCCTGGCGTTGGCTGTGCATCAGCTGCAGCGCAGGCAGCCGCTGGTGCGGCGGCCGCTCGCTGCCGTGCTGCAGCAGCAGGCGCAGGTCTTCGTTCATGACCGGGTTGGCGGTGAAGACATCGTGGTTCATGGCCCCGAAAGCGGGTGAGCCGGCGGCCGTGATGTCGATGCTGACCAGCCACGGATGGACCAGCGGTTCACCTTCGGTGGTGTGGCCGGCGAGCACGGCACGTTCGGCGAGCCGGCCGATCTTCATCGCCAGGTCACCGTGCGAGGCGTACAGCGTCAGCCGCGTCAGCCTCAGCGCCAGCAGGCGGTCCAGCGCCGGGGCGAACTCGGCCATGGGCACGGCCGGCGCAGCCATCACGATCTCGCCCAGCCGCTGCGCCAGCGCCGACGTGGGCTTGGCCGCGACGCGCAAGAGCGCGGGCAGCAGCACGCGGTTGCCCATGCTGTGTGCCAGCACATGGATGCGGCGCGCGGTGCAAGCCCGCTCGACGGCCAGCAGAAAGTCGGCCAGGGCATCGACCGACGCCAGGGCCGTCTGGCGGTCGGCAAAGTAGCGCATGGCCTGGCCGCGGCTTGGCCACGAAAACACGAACAGCGGGCCGTCGAAGTTGAGATCGCGGCGCAGCTGCGCCGCACGCTGCAGCGCTTCTTCGAAGCTGACGTTGAAGCCATGCACAAACACCAGGGCCGCGTCGGGCTGGGTCTGCGCAGCACGCTGCTGCCGCGCTGCCAGTGCGCCGAAGGCCGACGGGGACAGGCCGCGCAAGCTGCGCAGGTGCAGCGCTTCGGGTCGCGTTGCGCGGCCAAGAGCGGGCAGCGAGCGGTCCCACAAAGGCAGGCTGGTGGCATCGGACAAGACACCGCCGGGCACCAGCACATGGGCTCGCCCCAGGTGCAGGCGGCTGTCCATGCCGTGGCCGAACGACGTCGCTTTCAGCGGCGATGCCGATGCCGGGTGATCCAGCACCCGCGGCGTGCCCCACTGCACCAGCACTTCGCCCGCACTTTCCTTGCGCAGGCGCAGCGCGCGGCGGTAACAGCGCAGCGCGCCAGCGGCATCGCCTTGCGCGCTGCGCAGACGCGAGCGCATCAACAGCACGTCGGCATGGTGTTGTTCGCCCAGCACCTGCGCCGCCAGGTCCAGCGCGCTGGCGCAGTGGACCAGATCCTGACGTCGCAGGGACAGATCGGCCATGGCCAGTGCAATGTCGCCCAAGGTCAGCGGGTCCCAGGGGCGGAGCGCTGCTGTTGGTGCAGACCCGGTCTGCAAGTTGATCGCCTGCGTGCTGACCTCCAGCGCGTGCTGCCAGGCCTCGAGCGCGCCATCCAGGTCGTCGTGGCGTTCACTGAACCAGGCGGTGATCTGCGCGGCGATGAGCGCGTACTCGGCACGGGCCACCGGGTCCTGCACCGGCGTGTCGGCGGCCGACTGAAGATGCCGCAGCGTGCCGTCGTCGTCGCCTTGCGCCAGCGCCAGGCCGGCCAGCATCAGCCTGGACTGCACGCAGCCGGCCAGCATCTCGTCGCGCTGCGCGCCGGGCGGCTCGTCGACCAGCGCCTGCTGCAGGCACACCAGCGCCTGTTCCTGATGCTGCCGCGCCAGGTCTTCCTGCAGTGAAGCCGCTTCCAGCAGCGCCAGCTGTTGCAGCGCCTGGGCCAGCGGCGCAGGGGGTGTGTTGGCATGGCGCTGCCGGATCGTGACGGCTTCGCGCAGCAGCTCGATGACATATTCGGTCCGCTGAAAGCCCTGCTGCACCAGCAACGCATAACTTTCCATTTTGGCGGCCAGCAGCAAGGCATCGGCCGGCAGGACCTGTCGCCAGAGCACGAGTTGTTCGTGCAGCGCAGCGTCGGCTTCATCGGCCCGGTCGGCGCCGACCAGCGCGATGGCCAGCACACCCAGCGCCAAGGCAAGCAACTGGGCCTGACCTTGCAGACGCCGAGCCTCGACCCAGCCTTGGGCCGTGTCCACCAGCGCGAGCCAGTCTTCGTCCACGCGTTGCACATGCGCCAGCCGCTCCAGCGCGTCGCCGCGCCGGCTGTCGGCCGGCGGCAGGAAGCGCGTTTGCTGCACACCCAGACGGGCCGCGCGCCGTGCGGCGGATGGGTCGGTGTCCAGCAGCGCGAAGAACTCGCGCATCGTGGCCGCGTGGCGGGTGAGCTCGGGGTCCATGCCGTGTCTGCCACTGGCTGCGTCAGGGCGTCGCTTAGCTGGGGTCGAGGAAAGGCGCGAGCCGGTCCCAGTCGAAGCGCACGCCGGTGCCCGGCTCGTCCGGCGCGACCGCGAGTCCGGCTTCCAGCACCAGCGGCCGGTGCGTGTAGGCGTCGATCGGGAAGCTGTGGATCTCCAGCCAGCCGGCATGGGGCTGCGCGGCCATCAGGCTCACGTGCAGCTCCTGCATGCCGTGTGAACACACCGGCAGCCCATGGGTGCGCGCGCGCTCGGCCACCCGCAACCAGCCTGTGATGCCGCCGCAGTTCGAGGCATCGGGCTGGATGAAGGCCAGCCCGGCCCGCTGAAAGGCATGGTCGAACTCCTGCAGCGTGTGCAGGTTCTCGCCCATCGCCAGCGGCACGCCGCCGTCTGCTGCGATGCGTGCGTAGGCGTCGTAGTCGTCGGGCAGCGTCGGCTCTTCGAACCACAACACACGAAATGGCGCAAAGGCTCGCGCGGCTTCGATGGCTTGCCGGGTGTCGAAGGCGTAGTTGGCATCCACCATCAGCGCACGTTCCGGGCCGATCAGCGCCCGCACGGCGGCCACGCGCTCGACATCTTCGGCAAGGGTCGGGCGGCCCACCTTGATCTTCACGCCGATGGCGCCGCGCGCGAGATAGCCGCGCACGCTCTGCAGCAGCCGCGGCAGGTCGAAGCCGAGGTCGATGCCGCCGAAGTAAGCTTGGCAACGTGTGTGGGCACCGCCAGCCAAGGCCAGCAGTGACTGGCCCGCGCTCAAGGCACGCAGGTCCCACAAGGCGATGTCCAGTGCAGAGATGGCGAAGGACGCAATGCCGCCCCGGCCCACGTAGTGCACGTGCCATTGGGCTTCGTCATGGTGGCTTTCGACATCCGCCGGGTCGGCGCCGATCAAGCGCGGCGCCAGGTCGTGCACCAGCAGGGCCTTGATCGCGTGGCCGCCACGCCCGCCGGTGTAGGTGTAGCCGGTGCCGCGTTGGCCGTCGTCGGTCACGACCGTGCAGGTGACGAGCTGGAAATGGGTGTGGTCGCCGTGTCTGGCATCGACCAGCACTTCCGCCAACGGCACCTTGAACAGTCGGGTTTCGATGGCGGTGATCCGGGACACGGCTGGGCTTTCGATGAGGGCGCGCTGGCATTGTGCCCATCCACGCGCGCCTTGAAGACCCGGGCAAACATCGGCTGCATGAAGGGAACACGCGCGCGTCAGGCCCTGAACCCGACGCACCCGTCCCTGCGTTCGTTGATGCACATACGCGCGGGTGGTTCTTCGATACGGTGCCTCGACGAGTGCCGCTTCAGGCATCGAACCGATCACCCTTTGGAGACCGCTGTGCAACGAAACAAGCCCTTTTTGTATGCCCTCACCGCCCTGGCAGCCGCCGGGCTCGTCGCCTGTGGCGGCAGCGATGACGATGACGCGGCCCCGCCGGCCGTGGCCGTGGGCGACACCGTTGTCCTGACCGCTTCGGGCAAGCTGGTCTCGTTCAACCGCGCCAGCCCGGCCACGCAGGTCGGCACCGTGAACGTCTCCGGCCTCGCGACCGGTGAGGCGCTGTTTGGCATCGACTACCGGCCTGCCGATGGCCTGCTGTATGCGCTGGCCAGTGGCGGCAAGATCTACACGGTCGACCCCGCCACCGGCGTTGCCACGCTGAAGACCACGCTGAAAGCCATGGCTGGCGACGACAACCCCTACACCGCGCTCGCAGGCACGCAGTTCGGCTTCGACTTCAACCCGGTCGCCGACCGCCTGCGCATCGTCAGCAACACCGGCGAGAACCTGCGCGTCAACGTCGACACCGGTGACGCCATCACCGACGGCAGCATCACACCGCTGGCCGGCGTGGCTGCGCTCACCGCAGCGGCCTACACCAACGCCTTCGTCGGCACGGCCTCGACCCAGTTGTTCGGCATCGACGCCGGGCTGGGCCAGGTGTTCCTGCAGGATCCGCCCAATGCCGGCGCGCTGAAGGCTGGTGTGACCCTGGGCGTGACCGGCGCAACAGGGGTCAGTGGCTTCGACATCGACGCCCGCAACAACACCGGCTACGCGGCGCTGACCATCGGCGGCACGACCATGCTCTACAGCATCAACCTGGCCGCCACGGCCACGGCAGCAAGCAGCCTGGGCCCGGTGGCCGGCGGCGAAGCGGTGATCGGCCTGGCCCTGAAGCAGCCCGCCGCGGCCGCTGCTGTGATTGGCCTGACAGCGGATGCGCGCCTCGTCACCTTCGACCCACGCACGCCCAACACCCTGAGCGCCAATGTCGCGATCACCGGGCTCGGCGCTGGCGAAACGGTGCTCGGCATCGACCACCGACCGAGCGACGGCTTGCTGTACGCGCTGGGCACGTCGGGCCGCATCTACACGGTCAACGTGACCACCGGCGTGGCGACATCGAGGTCCACGCTGACCGCCGACGCCACCGACACGACGCTGCCCTACACGGGCCTGAGCGGCACCACCTTCAGCGTCGACTTCAATCCGCTGGCCGACCGCCTGCGCGTGGTCAGCAACACCGGGCAAAGCCTGCGCATCAACGTCGACACCGGCGCAACCACCACCGACGGCAACATCAACCGCGTGAGCGGCGCGGCTTCGGTGGTGGCGGCAGCCTATGCCAACAATTTTGCCGGCACGACCGCGACCACGCTGTTCAACTTCGATGCCAACGCCGACGTGCTGACGCAGCAGGTGCCGCCGAACGACGGCACGCTGGTGGATGTGGGCGCACTCGGCTTGGACATCGCTGCCGGTGGCGCGGCCTTCGACATCGCCGGCGGGGGCAATGCCGCCTACGCTGCTTTGCGCAGTGGCGCGGTCGGCGCGTTCTCGCTGTACACGGTATCGCTGATGACCGGCACCGTCACGCTGATGGGCAACACCGGCGGCAACGCCGCGCTGTCGCAGATCGGTGGTGCTTCGGGCCCGGCGCTCATCGACATCGCCGTGCGTCTGTAAAGCTGGACGGGCAGACGCGACGTTCGCCGGCGCGTCTGCCTTCACCGCTGAGCCGCTTCAGTAGCTCAGTTGCAGCGAGCCGCTGCTGACGGCGTAGTTGGTGCCGCTGCCCGTCGAGACCAGCAGCTCGCCGGTGTAGCGGCCGCTGGCATTGGCGCCCTGCTGTGATGCGCTCCAGGTGTTGCCCACGGCCAGCACCCTCACGCCGGCTGGCACTGCCACGCGCAGCGCCGGGGAAGCGCTGCTGCCCAGCAGGGTGTTGTCGCCGTTGCCGTTGGAGCCGCCCAGGTCCCAGGTGGAGGTGGCCGATCCGGCCAGCACCAGGCCGCCGTGGTTGGCGCCGCCGCTGCCGTTGCCGCTGAAGGTGCTGGTCTGCACACGCAGCACGTAGTTCGCCGTCACCCAGGGCAGGTTCGGTGTGCCACCCAGGAAGATGCCGCTCTGTCCGTTGCCACGCAGCGTGCTGCCGCTGACGAGCACGTTGCCGTGGTTGGGCAGGTGCAGGCCGTGGGCGCTGAAGCTGTGCAGCGTGCTGTCCAGAATCTGCACGCTGGGCAGCGGCAGGCCTCCGGGCTCGGCACCGCCGGCAAAGCCGATGGCGGTGACACCGCCCGACAGCGTCGAGCCGTTGACCTCGACATTGCCACCGGCCGTGAGCGAGACGATCTGGCCGAAGGGCCCGCTGACCGTGCTGTTGAGGATGCGCACCTGGCCCAGGTGGTCGCTCTGCGCCAGCACGTGGCTGGTGCGTGTGCCCTGCTGCACCACCTGGGTGTTGAAGAAAGTCAGCGTGCCACCCCCGATGGGCGTGAACATCAGCTGCGTCACGCCCTCGGGTGCCTCGGGCAGCGTCATGCGCAGCCGCTCCAGGCTGATCACGCCGGCGCCGGCGTGGTGGCCCCACACCCGCACGCCGGCATTGGCGCCGTCGGGGATGCGGTTGAGCGTGATGCGCCCGCCCAGGAACCGCGTTTGCCCCACGTCCACCCGGCCCAGCGCGCCCTGGAACTCCGGCGTGAACCACTCGTGGCCGTCCTCACTGTCGGCCGAGAAGATCGTGTTGCCACCGGCGCTGGACTGCAGGGTGTTCATGCGGCCGAAGGTGGTGCGCTCCAGCCGCAGGGTGCCGCTCGCGGTCTTGGAGATGACGGCCGGCTGGACGTCGCTCACGTCGGCGGCCAGCAGCGTGAAGTGCACACCCGACACGGTGGCCGAGCCCCGCGCCTGCAGACCGAACTGCAGCGTCACGGTGCCACGGGTCACGGCACGCACACGGCCGGTGTCGGGGATGCGCAGCACCTTGGAGTCGAATGCCGAGTAGCCGTTGCGGTCGACCTCGCGCGCCCAGGGGTAGCTGCCCGGTGCCAGCCACACCGTGCCATTGGCGCCGATGTTGGCCAGCGCCTTGCCCACGGTCAGGTAGGGCGCGCCCTCCGAGCCCGTGTGGGTGTCGCTGCCGCCGGGTGCCACCCAGCGGTCGGCCCCCAGCGCAGCGGGCACACGCACCACCACCAGCACCGGCGTGCTGGTGCCGGTGTTGCCCGCCGCGTCGCGCGCCACGGCGGTGAAGCTGACGCTGCCGACGTCGGCCGACGTGAAGGCCACCGCTTGCGTGAAGCCGTCAACCGGCGTGGAGTCGGTGCCGATGCGCGTGGCCCCGCGGTAGAAGTCCACCGCCACCACGCCCACGTTGTCGCTGGCCGTGGCGGTCAGCGTCACGCTGCCCGGCACGTCGACCACGGCGCCCGAGGCGCCGAGTGCCACCGTGGGCGGCACGGCATCACCGGCCACGCTGACGGAGGTGCTGGCGCTGCTGCTGCCGCTGGACGTGCTGGCCACCAGCGTCCAGGTGGTGCTGACAACCGGGTTGACGACGACGCTGCCCGAGGCAGCGACGCTGCCCACGCCGTTGTTGATGCTGACGCTGGCCGCACCCGCCACCGACCAGCTCAGCGTCACCGGCCCGCCGCCCAGGGGCAGCGTGGCCGGTGTGGCGGTGAAACTGCCGATGACCGGCGCCGGCACCACGGTCGTGCCCACGTTGATCTGCACCGGCTCGGTGATGAAGTTGCCGGCCGTGTCCTCGACCCGAACCAAGAGGCCCAGCAGGCCCACGTCGGCCGTTGTGATGGCCACCTCTTGTATGAAGGGTGGCGACGTGCGGCTGCCCACCGGTGTCAGGCCCTTGTAGAAGTCCACGCGTTTGATCGGCAGCGTGCCCGGCGTGACATTGGCACGCAGCAGCACGGTGGCCGGCGCGTCGATGCTGCTGACGGCGGTGGGCGAGCCGGGCAGCGTGACCGTCGGGCTGGCCGCGGGCGGCCCGGCCGCGCCTGGCCGCACCTGAACCTGCACCACCGGGCTGTCGACGCGGCTGTTGGTGCCGTCGTAGGCCCGGGCGTAGAAGCGCACGGTCTTGCCGGCCTGGGACGCCAGGCTGGTGGCCGCGAGGCTCTGCACGAACGGCGCCGCAGTGAACGTACCCATGGCCTGCCAATTGCTGTCGTCGGCATTCGAGCGGAAGAACTCCACGCGCTGGATGGTGGGCGCGACCGAGGCACTCAGCACCAGCGTCTGCTCGGGCTTGTCCACGATGGAGCGGTTCGAAAAGAGGAACACATTGGGCAGGTTCTGCGCCGTCACGAGGTTGACCGAATAGGCCGCGCGGCCGTGGCGGCGGATGAACTCGCTGGAGAAGTAGGCGTAGCCCGCATCGCCCCAGCCGCAGCCGTGTGAGTTGCGCACGATGAAATAACCGTCGGTGGTCAGGTTGCCGTCGATGGCCGGCAGCAGGGGGTTGCCGGCATAACGTGTGAGCACCTGCGCATAGGGCACAAAGCCGACGATGTTCAGGGCATGGTGGCCCTCGGTGCCGCCGCCGCCCCAGACGCTGCAGTTGTGGGTGTTGAGCATCGCGCGCAGGCCGTCGCGTTCGTTGCCGAACACGGTGGGCGTGGTGGTGACGTTTTTGGCGCAGGTGGGCCAGCGCATGTCCAGCACCACCGGGTTGCCCGCCACCACCGCGGCGCGCACCCGCGTCAACGTGGCATTGGCCACCAATCGAGCGACCGTGTCGGGCAGTCCCCACAGCCCCAGGCCGCCCAGCAGGCTGGCGCTGCGCAGGCGGTACTGCTCACCCAGGCCGAGTGCGGTGGACGCCGGGCGAACGTGGCTGCAGAACAGCATCCAGTTGCCGGGAGAACCGGCGTAGATGCACACCTTGCCGAGCTGGTGGTTGGTGTCGGAGCAGGCTTCGTCGTAATCGGTGCACGAGCCGTAATAGCCGCTGTAGCTTTCGCCGCGCTCGGGCGAGCGGTTGTAGCGCCAGGCACCCTCGCCACGGAAGGTGTAGTTGGCGCCGATCAGCTCTTCGAGCGTCGAGCCGGTGAACAGGCCGTCGCCCACGTCGTCGCTGGTGCGGAACCAGTTGTACTTGGCCACCGAATAGGCGTGCTGTTCCGACAGATCGGGCACACGGCCGTACAGCCGCCCGGCCTTGATCTCGACCCCCGCTGTGGCCGCGAACATCACGCACGAGCCGCGGCGGCCCTGGGTACGTGTGGGCGGCAGGAAGGACTTCAGCGTGTAGTTGAAGTCGTTGGCCAGGCTGTTGGGCGCGGCCGTGCAGTTGCCACCCACCAGGCTGGGGTTTTCGATGGCCAGGGCCCGCGCCCGCCCGTCGGGCAGGGCCTGCGCGGTTGCGCCGGGCACACTTTCGTCGGGCACGTGTTCGAGCACCAGGTCGGCGGCGCGCTGGATGGCTTCGTGCAGCGCGGGCATGTCCAGGCTGGCGGCGGCTTGTTCGCCGGGCAGTTCGGCGCGCACGTCTTCGGGCAGCACGGCCAGGTAGCTTTGGTACAGACCCAGCGCGTTGTCGCGCGAATCGGCCAGGCGCAGCACCTGCGCCACGCTGGCAACCTCGCTGTCGTGCGAGTCCAGCAGCACCTTTTCGCCGGTGGCCGGCAAGGTCACCTCGATCGAACCGCCGGCGAGCCGCACCGCATCGGGCGGCAGGGCCGGTGCGGCCAGCACCTCGGCCAGTTCCGGCCGTGTCGCCAGCGCCGCCTCGACCTGCGCCCGTGCCGCCTGTCGGCGTGCGGTCTCGGCTTCGCCGGTGGCCCGTTCGGTTGCCGGGGTGAACCAGATCAGCTCGCCTTCGGCAGCCAGGCGCTGCAGCTCGGGCAGCTGAACTTCGCGGGCGCCCGGCGGCAGCGGGTCGGTACCGGGGCCGTAGACCGGCGCACCGGCCAGGATGGCCGGCAGCGCGGGTTCGGCGGCGGGTTCGTCGCCCCCGCCGCCACCACAGGCCGCGACCAGCAGCGTGAGCGTGGCAGCCGCCAGCCGCTTCGCCAGGGTTTGTGCTGAGCGCCCGTGCGGACGCAGTCGGTTCTGTTGGGCGCCAGGCGCCCGGGCTTGCTGGCCATCGAAGTCCATCGGCGAATCCTCCGCCGGCACGAACACCGCGCGTCATTGCGCAGCATCGGCCTGAAGGTGGATTGAGCCGGCGCCAGCGTTGCGAAGGCGTTGCGAAACCGGCCCCCGGTGGTTCTCAGCCGGCCTGAACCCCCCATGCGGGTGGGTCAGCGGTCAGCTTCCGCGCCAGCATCGCTCAAGCCCCGGCACCGCCGGCTGCCTGCTCTTGCGCCAAGGCTTCCTGCACATCCCGCATCCACGGCACCTCGCGCAGCACCCGTTGGCGCACCTCGCCGTCGGCAAGGCCTTGCAGATCGCGCTCGAGCTCGGCCGCGGCCAGCGCCAGCTGCACCGGTGCTTGGGCATCTTCGCCTTGGCGCAGCACGCGCCACGCAGCCAGGCGGGCGGCCAGGCCCAAGCTGTGCGCCAGTGTGCCGACCTCTGCCATGGCCGGAAGCTCGGCGCGCACGGCCTGCAGCGCCGCGCCGAGGTCTTCCGCGCGGCCACTGGCGGCGCGGGCTTCGGCCAGGCGCAGCCGGGTGCAGCGCGCAGCGGCCACGTCGCCCAGCTGGGCAAAGCCCGCTGCGTTGTCTTGCCAGGCCGCCACCGCCTCTTCGCTGCGCCCGCCGCGCCACAAGGCCTCGGCGCCGTTGGCCAGGGCCTGTTGCAGCCCGGTGAGGTAGCCCATCTTTCGGTACGCGTCGGCGGCGGCAGCCGCCACACGGGCTGCTTCGTCCCAGCGCCCGCATTTCAGGTGCAGCCGGGCGCGGGAGTTCTGCGCGTTCACCGCCGACAGCACCAGGTCGAACTCGGCGGCGATGCGTTCCGTGGCGTCGACGTGTTCCGCCGCAACTTGCCAGTCGGCGTGGTTCATCGCGGCAAGCGCTGCGTACTCATGGCATGAACATTCCAGGCGTGGGCTGTGCATGCCTTGGGCCAGCACCAGGGCACGGTCGACTGCAGCGGCGTGTGCCGTGTGACGGTAGCGTTTCTGTTCGATCTCGGACTGGATCAGCAACATCTGAACTTCATAGACGCCTTCACTGGCTTGCGCCGACCGTTCTCGCGCCAAAACCGCCAAAGATTTGGCCTGGTCGAGGTGTTGCTGTGCAATGTCGAGTTCGTTCCGCTCGGTGGCCATCCAGGCCAGGTTGCCCCAGCACAAGGCACCGTGGCGCGGTTCATCGGCTTCCTGCGCCGCGGCCGCGCCACGGTGTGCGTAAGACTCGGCCTCGTCCAGCCGCCCCAGCCGGTAGCTCAGCAAGGTCAGGCCCGACAGCGCTTCGGCCGCCCAGCCCAGCCGGCCCTGGGTGTCGGCGGCCAGCAGCATGCTGTCGAGCACCTGGGCTTGTTGCTCGCGCAAGCCCAGGTTGTCACAAATCTTCAAGCGCTGGCGCAGGGCAGCGAAGCTGCGCTCGACCGGCCAGGCCTGGCCCGACAGCGCCAGCTGTTCCTGGGCACTGTCGGCGTACTGCAGCGCGGCCTTGTACGCCGGGCGCAGCAGGGCCTGCTGCGCCGCGCGGTCGTAACAATCGGCCGCCAGCGCATGCTGCCCCGCACGTTCGTGGTGCTGCGCGGTGACGGCCAGGTAAGCGTCGCTGTGGTCGCCCACGTGTTCGGTCAGCCAGGCGGCAGCCCGGGCGTGGGCTTCCCGGCGGTCCGACTTCAGCACCGTGCCGTAGCTCACCTGGTGCAGCAGGTGGTGGTCGAAAGCCTCTTCCACGGTGTGCTCGATGGTGCTGAGCGGCCGCACCTGCACCAGCGCCTTTTTCTGCAACACCGGCAGCGCGGCCGGGCTGCGGGCGTCCAGCGCCGCCAGCGCGTCGTCCCAGAACACCGGGCCGATGACGCTGGCCAGTTGCAGTGCCCGCCGCGCGTCGGGCTGCAGCGCGTCGATGCGGGCCTGCAGCACGGCGGTCAGCGTGGTGGGCAGCCGGGCCGGCAGCATGCGGTCAGCGTGGAAGGCCCAGGCAGGGCCATCGTGTTCCCGGCTGCCGCGCTCGATCACCCCCTGGTCGATCAGCAGCATCACCAGCTCTTCGGCGTAGAACGGGTTGCCGCCCGCTTGCCGCGCGATCAAGGCCGACAGCGCCGGGGGCACGGAACCCAGGCGCTGCAGCAGCGCGTGTGTCAGGGCCGTGCCCTGCGTGGCATCCAGCGGCTGCAGCGCCAGGCGTTCGTGGCCAGGCAGGCTGTCACCCCAGTCGGGGCGGCGCTCCAGCAAGCCGGGCCTGGCACCCAACAGGGCCAGCACGGGGCCCTGCAGGTCTTTCAGCACCTTGGCCAGCACATCCAGCGAAGCGTCGTCGGCCCAGTGCAGGTCGTCCAGCAGCAGCACCACGGGCGAGCCGTCGCTGGCCGCCATGCGTTGCAGCCACAAGCGCAGTGCCGTCAGCGCGCGGTCGTGCAGCAGCCGGGTGTCGGTGCCCAGGCGCACGACCGCCGGCGCCTGGCTGAAGTCCAGCCCCAGCAACTGGCCCAGCAGTTCGGGGGCCGGGTCGTTGGTGCGAGACAGCCACGGCGCCAGCCCTTGCACGAACTGGCGGCGGGCCAGGTCGGCGCTGTCGCTGTCGGCAATGTCCAGCTGCCGCAGCAGCAGGTCGCGCAGCAGGCCGAAGGGCTGCAAGGCCCCCGAAGGCTGTGCCCGCGCCGGCAGCAGCCGCCACGTCGAGCTGTGGGCCGACAGGCTGTGCTGGAACTCGCGCAGCAGCCGGCTCTTGCCCAGGCCGGCTTCGGCCAGCAGGGTCAGCGCGCGGGGCTGGCGGTCGAGCAGCATGGCCTGCACCGCGGCCTGGAAGCGCTGCAGTTCGTGCTCACGACCGACCAGCGGCGTCTCGAGCCCTGCGATGCCACGTGCGGGCAGCCGCAAGGCCTGTGGCCTGACCGCCTTCACCAGCCAGGTGACCATCGGCTCGTCGCGGCCCTTCACGGTGATCGGCGGCTGCGCGACGGCGTCGAAAACACCCCGCACCAGGGCCCAGGTGTCCTGGCTGATGCGCAAGCTGCCGGCCGGCGCGGTCTGCTCCATGCGCGCGGCGATGTTGACGGCCATGCCGCGGATGCTGCCGTCGGCGTCCAGGCCGCCGCCCAGCAGCACGTCGCCGGTGTGCATGCCCACGCGCACGTCGCAACCCGCGTGACCATGCGCGGCCAGCACCTCGGCGCCGAGCGTGGCGCCCAGCGCCAGCAGCGCCAGGCCCGCATGCACCGCCCGTTCGGCGTCGTCTTCGCGCGAGGCGTCGGCACCAAAGGCCGCCAGGATGTTGTCGCCGGCGTACTGCAGCACACGGCCGCCGTGGGCTTGCACGATGGTGGTGCCCCGCGTCAGCACGTCGTCCATCACCGCGGCGATGGCTTCGGGGTCCAGGCGCTGGCTCAGCGCGGTGAAACCCACGACGTCGAGGAACAGGATCGTGACCTGCTTCAGGGTCTGGGTGGGTTCCGTGGCGGCGGGCACAGCAGCCGGCGGCGCTTCCAAGGTAGTCAACGCAGCCAGCTTGGCGCGCAGGCCGGCCACCGCCACGTCGACGGCGCTGTCGCCGAGCAGCGACCGCTGGCCTTCAAGAACCCCGATGGCGGCTTGCAGTTGCTGTGTCTCGGTGCCCATGGCGGTCGAGGATAACAACCGGTGGCAGCCACGGCGCGCGCAGGGCACGGCACGTCACGGCAGCGCTGGCATCATCTCGCGCATGAAACGCCGCGAGCTGCTGCACACCTTCGCCACCGCTGCTGCCGCCCTCGCCGGGGCCTCCGCCCCGGTGCTGCGCGCACGTGCCAACCCAGGACCCGCAGCCTCTGCCGCCGTGCCATTGGCCACACCACTGACCGCCACGCTGCAGGCGCGCCTGCAACACCAGGGTGTGGGTCTGGTGGCGGCCGTGGTGGACGGGGACCCGGTGGTGTTCGCCGCCGCCGGCCGCCGCGACCTGACCCGCGATGCCGCGCCCGACGCCGACACGCTGTTCGAAATCGGCTCCATCACCAAGACCTTCACCGCCTTGCTGCTGGCCGACAGCGTGCAGCGGCGTGAACTGGCGCTGCACGACCCAGTCGAAGAGGTGCTGGGCGGCCCGCGGCTGCGCGACAGCACCGGCGCGCCCATCACCTGGGCCGACCTGGCCACGCACCGCTCGGGCCTGCCGCGGCTGCCCGCCAACATGAAACCCGCCGTTGCAGCCGACCCCTATGCCGACTACAGCCTGGAGGCGCTGCGCAGCTTCGTGGCCGACTGGCGGCCGCAGGTGCCACGCGACAGCCGCTGGCTGTATTCCAACCTGGGCTTCGGGCTGCTGGGCCAGGCGCTGGCGCTGCGCACCGGCCTGCCCTACGCCCGACTGCTGCGCGAGCGTGTGCTGCAGCCACTTCAGCTGGACAACATGGTGCTGGCCACGTCGGGCCTGCGTGTCGAAGGTCGGGCCAGCGGCCACGACGCCCAGCGCCGGCCGGTGCCGAACTGGCACTTCGACGCCATGGCGCCGGCCGGCGGCCTGCTGGGTTCGGCCCATGCACTGGCGCGTTATGCGCAGGCGGCGCTGGGCCTCGTCGACACACCGCTGCAGCCGGCCTTCGCGCTGGCACTCACACCCCGTGCCGCCGGCGGCAACCCGGCCGTCGGCATGGGCCTGGGCTGGATGTTCGGGCCCCTGCCGAGCAGCCCCGCGCGCCGCGGCGCCACTCACGACGGTGCCACCTTCGGATTTGCCAGCTCGCTGATCCTGGACCCGCAACACCCGCAGCGGCCCCGTGCCGCGCTGGTGCTGGCCAATGCCCAGGGGTCGGTGCAGGCCCTGGCGCTGCACGCGCTGGACTCGGCCACGCCACCCCGCGACCTGGCCGCCGAGACCCGTCAGACACAGAGCCAGACAGAGCGCCCGGCCGCTGCGGTGGACCTCACCGAGCTGCCCGCACTGGCCGGTACCTACGCCTTGAGTCCGCAGTTCAAGGTCACGGTCAGCGCGCGCGACGGCCGCCTGTTCGGCCAGGCCACCGGCCAGGGGGAGTTCGAGCTCTTTGCGCTGGATGCGCGGCGCTGGTTTGCGCGTGTCACCGCGCTGGAATTGCACTTCGAAGGCAGCAGCGGCGTGCCGCCCGCCTTCTTGCTGCTGCAGGCCGGGCAGCGGCTGCGATTTGTGCGCGAGTGAGCGGGCCTGGCGCAACGCCGGGGAAGGCCCTGCTTTGCTGATACGCTGACGGCGGCGGGGTCCGGCAGGGGCCCCGTGTCTTCGACGGAGCAGCAAGATGGCCAGCCAGAAAAACAGCCGCAGCGGCAGCGCACCTCAAGAACACCCGGCGGTGGCGGCCATCCGCCGGAGCGACGCCGGCAAGGTGAAGGTGGCCTGCAGCGACATCGACGGCATCCTGCGCGGCAAGTACCTGCACCGCGACAAGTTCTTCGGCGCGGTCGACGGGGGCTTCGGCTTCTGCGACGTGGTCTTTGGCTGGGACAGCAGCGACCAGTGTTACGACAACACCCAGGTCACCGGCTGGCAGCACGGCTTCCCCGACGCGCTGGCGCGGCTGGACCTGTCCACCGCACGCCATGTGCCCTGGGACAACAAGGTGCCCTTTTTTCTGGGCGAGTTCGTGAATGCCGACGGCACACCCTACGCGGTGTGCCCGCGCCAGACCTTGAAGCGGGTGCTGAAGCGCGCCGAGAAGCTGGGTTTCCAGGTCATGACGGGCATGGAATTCGAGTGGTTCAACTTCGCGGAAACACCGCAAAGCTGGGCTGCCAAAAGAGGTGTCGGCCCCGAGCCCATCACCCCGGGCATGTTCGGTTATTCGCTGCTGCGCATGGCCGACCGGCGCGACTTCTTCAACGCGCTGATGGACGACATGGCGGCCTTCGGTGTGCCCATCGAAGGCCTGCACACCGAAACCGGGCCCGGGGTCTACGAAGCGGCCATTGCCTTCAGCCCGGCGCTGGAACAGGCCGACCGCGCCATCCTGTTCAAGACCGGCGCACGCGAGATCGGCAAGCTGCACGGGGTGATGCCCAGCTTCATGGCCAAGTGGAGCGCGGCGCTGCCGGGTTGCAGCGGGCACATCCACCAGAGCCTGAGTGATGGCAAGAAGAACCTGTTCTTCGACGCCAAGAGCCCGCGCAAGATGAGCCCGCTCTTCGAGAGTTACCTGGCCGGCCAGGTGGCCTGCCTGATGGACTTCGCGCCGATGTTCTGGCCCACCATCAACAGCTACAAACGCCTGGTGGACGGTTTCTGGGCGCCCGTCAAACCCACCTGGGGGCTGGACAACCGAACCGCCAGCTTCCGTGTCATTGCCGGTTCGCCCAAGGCCACACGCCTGGAAACGCGCTGCCCGGGCGCCGACGTGAACCCCTACCTGGCGATGGCCGCGGTCATCGCAGCCGGACTGCATGGCGTGGAACAGGGTCTGAAGCTGACGGCGCCGCCGATCACCGGCACCAACCAGGGCGCTGAACACATCCCGCGTGCACCGCGCTCGCTGATCGACAGCACGCGGGTCTTTCAGCAATCGGACGTGGCCCGCAACTTCCTGGGCGACACCTTCGTCGACCACTTCGCGGCCACCCGCGAATGGGAACACCGGCAGTGGCAGGACGCGGTGACCGACTGGGAATTGAAGCGTTACTTCGAGATCATCTGAAAACCCGTCCATGCGGTGCTACCCCTTCGAGGCCTTTGGCAAGCCGTTGGCACTGGCGCTGCGCGACACACCGCAGCCCACCGGCAGCGAGGTGCTGCTGCAGGTGGGCAGCTGCGGCCTTTGCCACAGCGACGTGCACCTGCATGAAGGTTTTTTCGACCTGGGCCATGGCCAGAAGCTGGACCTGAGCCGCGGCGTGGCGCCGCCGCGCGTGCTGGGCCACGAGATTGCCGGCACCGTGGTGGCCCTGGGGCCCGATGCCACCGGCGTGGCGGTGGGCGACCGGCGGGTGGTCTACCCCTGGATCGGTTGCGGCACCTGCTGTACCTGCCACGCCGGCCGCGAAGAACTGTGTTCGGTGCCGCGTGCCCTGGGCCTGAACCGCGACGGCGGTTTTGCCGACCATGTGCTGGTGCCGCATGCACGCTACCTGTTTGCCTTCGACCCGCTGCCCGAAGCCGAAGCCTGCACCTGTGCCTGTTCGGGCCTGACGGCCTACGGCGCGCTGAAGAAGTGCGCGCCGCTGGGTGCGGGTGGCACGCTGTTGGTCATCGGCGCCGGGGGTGTCGGCCTGTCTGCCGTGCGCATGGCGGCGGCGACCCTGGGCGTGAAGCCGGTGGTCGCCGACATCGACCGCAGCAAATGGGACCTGGCCCGCCAGGCCGGTGCCACCGACTGCCTGGACCCCGGCGATGCCGCAGCCAGCAAGGCCTTCATGAAAGCCTCCGGCGGCGCGGCCGCGGTGATCGACTTCGTGGGCGCAGCCGACACCTTCAACTTCGGCCTGCAGGCACTGCGCAAGGGTGGCCGGCTGGTCTGCGTGGGCCTCTTCGGCGGTGCGGCGCAGGTGATGCCGGCGATGTTGCCCTTGCGCGCGGTCACGATCACCGGCTCTTATGTCGGCAGCCTGGTCGAAATGGGCGAGATGATGGCGCTGCTGCGCCAGGGCGGCCTGCCGGCGATGCCGGTGACGGCCCGGCCGCTGGCCCAGGTCAACGAAGCGCTGGCCGAACTGCGCAGCGGCAACGTGCGCGGCCGCGCCGTGCTGCAGCCCTGAGTTTGGCCGTCTGCACCGGGCCCGATGCCCGACGCAGGCACCAAAGAGGCCAGCACTCAAGCACCAGGGCGGTGCGGCCGATATCCAGACACCCGCCACGTTCGTGTGGCGGCTCAAGCACCTGGCGCATGTGAAAGCCGGTGCCGTGCGTCTGATCCGGAAAGACAAGCCCCCTATGCATGCCACCATGTCCTCTGCCCCGGCGCTGCCGATGCCGGCAGCCCGCCCTGACGACAACAGCAGCGGCTTTTTCGCCCACCACGGCCTGTGGGCCCCCGGGGTGCGGCTGTTCCGGCAGCTGCGTTTTTCGGCCAAGGCCATGATCATCTCGCTGGCCTTCACGCTGCCCTTGCTGGGCATGCTGGCCGCGCTGCAGTACTCGGCTTTCCAGCAGGCCATGCAGGCGCGCATGGACGCCACGCGGCAGCACGTGGAAATCGCCCACGGTCTGATCGTCTTTGCCCATGCCCAGGTGGCCGGCGGGCAACTGAAGCAGGAAGAAGCGCAGCAGAAGGTGCTGCGCGAGCTGGCCGCGCTGCGCTATGACGGAAACGAGTACTTCTGGGTCAACGACATGCACCCGCGTGTGCTGATGCACCCCATCAAGTCCGAACTCGACGGCAAGGATGTGGGTGGCATGAAAGACCCCAACGGCCTGGCGCTGTTCCGGGCCTTCGTGGCCGAGGTGCAGAAAAACGGCAAGGGGTTTGTCGGCTACCAGTGGCCCAAACCCGGTCACCAGAACCCGGTTGACAAGGTGTCCTACGTGATGGGCTTCGAGCCCTGGGGCTGGGTCGTGGGCTCGGGTGTCTACACCGGTGACATCCGCGACGCGGCCACCCGGCAGGCCACCTGGACGGCCAGCATCGTGGCCATCTCGCTGGCCTTTGCGACCTACCTTTTCCTGTGTTTCTACCGCGTCATGGACGGCGGCCTGCGCGAGACGCGGCGCCACCTGCGCGCCATGACTGCAGGCGACCTGACCACCTCGCCCTCGCCCTGGGGCGGCGACGAAGCGGCTCAATTGATGCTCGAGCTGGCTGCGATGCAGCAGTCGCTGCGGAGCATGGTTCTGCGCGTGCGCCGATCCAGCGACGAGATCGTGCACTCCAGCAGCGAAATCGCCTCGGGGGCCATGGACCTGTCCAGCCGCACCGAACAGGCCGCGGCCAACCTGGAGCAGTCGGCCGCTTCGATGGAAGAAATCGCGTCCACCGTGAAGAGCACCGCCGAGCACACCGAAGAGGCTTCACGGGTGGCGCGCCACAACGCCGAAACCGCAGCCGACGGCGGGCGTTTGATGCGCGAGGTGGTGCAGACGATGGAAGGCATCCGGGCCTCGTCGGCGCAGATCGGCGAGATCGTCGGCACCATCGACAGCATCGCCTTCCAGACCAACATCCTGGCCCTGAATGCGGCCGTGGAAGCGGCCCGTGCCGGCGAGCAGGGCCGCGGCTTTGCGGTCGTGGCCACCGAGGTGCGCACCCTGGCCAAGCGCAGTGCGGACGCGGCACGCGAGATCAAGGGCCTGATCGGCCGCAGCGTCGAACAGGTCGAAGCGGGCACCGGTGTCGTGCGCGGTGCCGGCGCCACCATCGAACAGATCGTGGCTTCGTCACAGCGTGTCGACCATCTGCTGAGCGAAGTGGCCGGTGGTGCACGTGAGCAAAGCCTGGGTGTGGCCCAGATTGGCCAGGCGGTGCAGGAACTGGACCGCATGACGCAGCAGAACGCCACCCTGGTGGAAGAAACCGCGGCTGCCGCTGCAGCGATGAAGGACCAGGCCCTTACGCTGGCCGAAGAAGTCGCCCGCTTCAGGATGCCGGCGGGCAGCGAACCGGCCGCACGGTAGGCGCTCTTTTCGCCGGCCCCCTTTGCCAGAGCGGGGGCGCGGCGGTGCTGTCCGCACTGTCCGCGCCCCTGTCCGCGGACAGGGGCGCGGACGGTGCGGGCGGCGGCAAGTCCCTGATTTCAAACGCATTGGTCGCTGCGAAACACCCGGCACACGGGTTGCAATGAAGGGGCGTGGACAAGCCCAGCACCCCCCGCAGCAACAACATCCGCGACACTTCGGCGCAGGACCGCGCCATCGCGCAGGCGCCCGCCTGGCGCCGCCACTGGCCCTGGCTGATGGGGGCCGCCGCCGCGCTGGGCCTGTTGGCCTGGCTGGCGCCGATGTTCGCCGCCGGCATCGGCAGCACACAGTCCTTCAGCCTGTCGCGCCTGAACGTCGCCACCGTCGAACGCGGCAGCCTGGTGCGTGACGTCACCGGCGAAGGCAAGGTGGTGGCTGCCGTCAGCCCCACGCTGCACGCCGCCAACGCCGGCACCGTGACCTTGCGTGTGCAGGCCGGCGACACGGTGCGGCGAGGTCAGGTGCTGCTGCAGATCGCCAGCCCCGAGCTGGCGGCGCAACTGGCGCAGGAACGCAGCAATGCCGACGCGTTGAAGAGCGAATCGCTGCGGGCCGAGGCCGACGCCCGCCAGCAGCGCGCGCTGGCCGAAGGCAACCTGGAAACCGCCAGCATCGCGCACCAGACGGCGCAGAACGACCTGGCACGTCAGACCCAGGCCTTCGAAGCCGGTGCCACCGCACGCATGCAGGTGGACCAGGCGCGCGATGCCGTCGCCCGTGCCCGCGTGGCGCTGAAACAGGCGCAGGACCTGCTGGGCCTGCGCGACGCGGCGTCGCGCTTCGAACTGCAGGCCAAGCGCCAGGCCTGGGACCGCCAGCAGCTGCAGGTGCGTGAACTCGAACGCCAACAGGCCGAGCTGGAACTGCGTTCGCCGGTGGACGGCCAGGTGGGCCAGCTGTTTGTCAGCGACCGCATGGCGGTGGCGCGTGATGCACGGCTGATCTCGGTGGTCGACCTGTCGCAGCTGGAAGTGCAGATGCAGGTGGCCGAGAGTTTTGCGCGTGAACTGCAGCCCGGCATGACGGGTGAAATCAGTGGCATCGGGCAGCGCTGGCCGGCACGTGTCAGCGCGGTGTCGCCCGAGGTGGTGAACAACGAAGTCGCGGCGCGCTTGCGCTTCGACGGTGCACCGCCCGCGCAGCTGCGCCAGAACCAGCGCCTGTCGGTTCGCGTGCTGCTGGACCAGCGCGACCAGGTGCTGACCCTGTCACGCGGCAGTTTTGTCGACGAGGGCGGCGGCCGCACGGCCTGGGTGCTGAAGGACGGGCGTGCCGAGCGCCGTGCCATCCGCCTGGGTGCGCAGAGCCTGGCGCAGGTGGAAGTGCTCGAAGGCCTGGCACCCGGTGAACGTGTCGTGATCTCGGGCGCCGAGGCCTTTGGCACCGCCACGCAAGTGACGGTGGCGCCGTGAACCTGGCGGAACAAGGAACGAAGGAGATGTCATGCTGAAGATGGAAGCCCTGTCCAAGGTCTACCGCACCGAGATGGTCGAGACCTACGCGCTGCGCGACTTCAACCTGCAGGTGCAGGCCGGTGAATTTGTGGCCGTCACCGGGCCTTCGGGCTCGGGCAAGACCACCTTCCTGACCATCGCCGGTCTGCTCGAGGCCTTCAGCAGCGGCCGTTACGAACTGGACGGTGTCGACGTCAGCCGCATGGGCGACGACGCGCGTTCGCGCATCCGCAACCAGAAGATCGGTTTCATTTTCCAGGCCTTCAATCTGATCCCTGACTTGAGCGTCATCGACAACATCGAGGTGCCGCTGCGTTACCGCGGTCTGCCCGGCGCTGACCGCCGGCGGCTGGCCAGCGACGCGCTGGCGCGGGTGGGGCTGTCGGCACGTGCGCGGCACCACCCGGGTGAGTTGTCGGGCGGCCAGCAGCAGCGCGTGGCCATCGCGCGTGCGCTGGCCGGCCAGCCGCGCCTGCTGCTGGCCGACGAACCCACCGGCAACCTGGACAGCCAGATGGCGCGCAGCGTGATGGAGCTGCTGGAAGAACTGCACCGCGACGGCGCCACCATCGTGATGGTCACGCACGACCCGCAGCTGGCAGCACGGGCGCAGCGCAATGTGCACGTCATCGACGGCCAGGTGGTGGACATCGCCGCCGAGTTGCGGCTGGACCCCGCGCTGCTGCGCGGCCAGGTGGCGCCGGCCTGATGAAGGTGTCTGCCGCCATGCGCTGGCTGCATGCGCGTCGGCACCTGCTGGCGGCGCTGGCCTTCATGCTGCTCGGTCTGGCGCTGATGCACACCGACGCAAAGGCCGCACCGCTGGACCTGCTGGGTGTCTTCCAGCAGGCACGCACCGCCGACCCTTTGCTGTCCGCTGCCAGCGCGCAGCGCGGTGTGCAGCAAGAGGCGGCCGTGCAAGCGCGCGCGGCGCTGCTGCCGCAGTGGCGCCTGAGCCTGGACGAAGCTCGAAGTCAAAACGGCCACAGCCGCAGCCACACGGTGGTGTCGAGCCTGGAGCAGGTGCTGTTCGACCTGGGCCGGCTGCGCACGCTGGACGCCGAACACACGCTGGCGTCCGCGCAGGAAGCGCAACTGCGTGCCGCCGAACAGGCGCTGGCCGCACGGGTGGCGCGGGCCTACTTCGGTGTGTTGTCGGCGCAGGCCGCGCTGGCCACGGCGCAGGTCAACGAAGCGGCCTTCCGCGCCCAGGCGGCGCAGTCGCAGTCGCGCTTCGATGCCGGCCTGGTGGCGCAGGTGGACGTCGAACAGAGCCGCACCTACCACGCACTGTCGCGAGGCCACACGGTGCAGGCGCAGCAGCAGCTGGCCGACGCACAGGCGGCGCTGTCGCAGATCACCGGCCAGCCGCCAGCGACGCTGCGACCGCTGGCCGAGCAACTGCCCGCGCTGCCACCCCAACCCGTCGAGGCCGAAGCCTGGGTTGCGCAGTCGCTGCAGAGCAACCCCACGCTGCAGGCGCTGGCGCTGGCGGTGCAGGCCGGCGAACAGCGCATCGACGCCGCACGTGCCGCCCATGCGCCGAACATCGTCGCCAGCCTGGACACCTGGCGTGCCGGTGGCCCCGGTGTGGCCGACGCCGACCGCGGCCGTCAGCAGACGCAACTGGCGGTGCGCCTGAACGTGCCGCTGTTTGCCGGCGGTGCCACGCAAAGCGCGGTGCGCCAGGCGGGCTTTCGGCGCGATGTGTTGCGCGAAGAGCTGCTGGCCGCGCAACGTGCGCTGTCGCGCGAGACACGGGCCCAGCACCAGGCCGTGCTGGCAGGCGTGGCCCTGCTGGACAGCACGGCCGACGCGGCCGCGGCGGCCGACCGCGCGCTGGCCGCCACGCGCAGCGGCCAGGCGCTGGGCACCCGTTCCAACACCGACCTGCTGCTGGCCATCCAGACCCAGGCCTCGGCCCGCAATGCCCACGACCAGGCGCGCCACGGCTACGTGCTGGCGCGCGGTGGGCAGCCTGGGCCTGAACGAACTGACCGCTGCCAATGCGCTGCTGCAAGGAGACCGTTGATGCAGATGCTGCTGTACTACCTGAACCTGGCGCGTCGCAGCTTCCGCAGCGCACGGGCGCTGAGCCTCTTGATGGTGCTGGCGCTGGGCCTGGGCATCGGCGCCAGCATGACCACGCTGACGGTCTACCACGTGCTGTCGGGCGACCCCATTCCGCACAAGAGTGCGCGCCTGTTTGACGTACAGATCGACGCTGCCGACATGGTGGGTTACCGCCCCGGTGAAGAACCCATCCTGCAACTGACCCGTTTTGACGCCGAGGCGCTGCTGCGCGAGGCTCGCGGCCTGCGCCAGGTGATGATGAGCGGGAGCTCGCTGCCAGCGCAGACCGATGCACCGGGCAGCAAACCGGCCTTCGAACGCACCCGCATGACCTCGGCCGACTTCTTTGCAATGTTCGAAGTGCCCTTTCTGTTTGGCGGCGGCTGGGACGCCAAGGTCGATGCCGACCTGGGCCGTGTGGTCGTCATCAGCAAGGCGCTCAACGACAGGCTCTTCGGCGGCGAGAACAGTGTGGGCCGCGAGATCCTGGTGCAGCGCGAGAGCCTGCGTGTGGTGGGCGTGCTGGCCGACTGGCGCCCAGCGCCGCACTACTTTGACACCACGCAAGGCGCCTACGCACCCGCTGCCGATCTCTACCTGCCACTTGCCACCGGTATGGGCTTCAAGTTCGGGACCTCCGGCAACATGGAGTGCTGGGGCAATACCCGCGGCCAGCGGCCGCACGAACTGGATGTGCCCTGCGCCTGGGTGCAGTACTGGGTGGAACTGGCTTCAGCTTCAGACGAACCCGCCTACCGCGACCACTTGCTGCAGTACAGCGAGACGCAGCGCAAGGCCGGCCGTTTTCAGCGGCCGCCCAATGTGCGGCTGCGCAATGTGGTCGACCATCTGGTGCACCGCGAGGTGATGCCCAGCGACGTGAAGTTGCAGGTCTGGCTGGCCTTCGGTTTTTTGCTGGTCTGCCTGGTCAACACCGTGGGCCTGCTGCTGGCCAAGAGCCTGCGCCGCAGTGGAGAGATCGGTGTGCGCCGTGCGCTGGGCGCAAGCAGGGGTGCCATCTTCAGCCAGTTTCTGGTCGAGGCCGGTGCACTGGGCCTGGCCGGCGGGCTGCTGGGCCTGGCCCTGGCCTGGCTGGGCCTGTGGCTGGTGCGCCTGAGCCCAGCCCCCTACGCGCCGCTGGCGCAGATGGACTGGCCCATGCTGGGCCTGACCGTGCTGCTGTCCTTGCTGGCCAGTCTGATGGCCGGGCTGCTGCCAGCCTGGCACGCGGCGCACGTGGCCCCCGCGCAGCAACTCAAGGCGCAGTAACTCTCGCCCCGGAGAACCCCATGGAACTGATGCCCATCCTGTCCACCCTGCGCCGCCACAAAACCGCCGCGGCGCTGATCGTGGTGGAGATTGCGCTGACCAGCGCCATCGTCTGCAACGCCTTGCACCTCATCGGCACGCGCCTGCAGCAGCTGACGCAGGCCTCGGGGCTGGCGGAAGGCGAATTGGTGTTGCTGGGCGTGCGCAGCACGGTCGGAGGCGGCGAGGTCGACGACGTCACCGCACGCGACCTGCAGGCACTGAAGGCCCTGCCGGGCGTGAAGTCGGTGGTGCTGACCAACCAGATCGTCTACGGCGACAGCAGCACCAACAGCAGCGTAGGCCTGCTGCCCGGTCAGCAGCAGGGGCGTGTCGTGGCCGCCAACTACAGAGCCAGCCCAGGCTTCATCGCCACGCTCGGCCTGAAGCTGAGCGAGGGCCGCGACTTCAAGCCCGAGGAGTACCAGTCGCGCAACGCTTTCAATCAACAGGTGCGGCCGGTCGTCGGCCAGATCATCATCAGCCAGACCCTGGCGCAGAAGCTGTGGCCCGGTGAGTCTGCGCTTGGCAAGTCGCTCTACGCTTTCGGCGACTCACCGGCCACCGTGGTGGGCGTGCTCGAAAAGCTGCCGCACCCCTACCCTTCGCGCAGCGCCTACAGCAGCGAATTTGCGATGCTGGCGCCAGTAGTCCCCAGCTACCGCGGCGGCCGTTATGTGCTGCGCACCGAGCCCGCGCAGCGCGAAGCTGTGCTCAAGGCCGCCGCGGCCGCGTTGGAACAGGTGGACCCCACGCGTGTGGTTTCCGAGCCGCGCCTGCTGACCGAGATGCGCAGCACCTACTACGCACAAGACCGCGCGATGGTCTGGCTGATGGGCGGTGTCATCGTGGCGCTGCTGGTCGTCACCGCGTTTGGCATCGTGGGCCTGGCCAGCTTTTGGGTGCAGCAGCGCACGCGCATGATCGGCACGCGGCGGGCGCTGGGTGCCACACGCGCGCAGATCCGCAACTACTTCCAGCTCGAGAACTTCATGCTGTCCACGTTGGGCATCGCGCTGGGCTTGGCCGGTGCGCTGGGGCTCAGCCTGTGGCTGATGCGGCTCTACGAAATGCCGCGGCTGCCTTTGGTCTACCTGCCGGTGGGTGCACTGGCGCTGTGGGCGCTGGGCCAGCTGGCGGTGCTGGCACCGGCGCGGCGCGCGGCGGCTTTGCCGCCGGTGCAGGCACTGCGCAGTTGAGTTGATATGCTCCCCCGCGCATGCACGGCCACGTCCTGATCATCGACGACAACCCCGGCGTCGGCGAGGCGCTGGCGCTGCTGCTGTCGCTGCACGACATCCGCTGCAACCCCGAAGAAGGCCTGGCGCTGCTGGCCGGCGAACGGGTGGACCTGGTGATCCAGGACATGAACTTCAGCGCCGACACGACGTCGGGCGAAGAAGGCGCTGCACTCTTCCGCGCGATCCGCGAGCGGGCGCCGGACCTGCCGGTGATCCTGCTCACCGCGTGGACACGACTCGAAGCCGCGGTGCAGCTGGTGAAGGCCGGCGCCGCCGACTACCTGGCCAAACCCTGGGACGACGCCAAGCTGCTGGCCACCGTGCAGAACCTGCTGGAACTGGGCCAGGCCAACCGTGAAGTGGGCCGCCTGCGCCAGGACAGGCGCGTGCGCCGCGATGCGCTGGCGGCGCGCTACCGGCTGGACGGTATCGTGTTTGCGTCGGAAGCCATGGCGCGCACGCTGGAACTGGCGTGCCAGGTGGCCCACGCCGACCTGCCGGTGCTGATCACCGGCCCCAACGGCAGCGGCAAGGAAAGGGTGGCGGCCATCGTGCATGCCAACTCGGGCCGCCAGCGCGGTCCCTTCGTGGCCGTGAACTGCGGCGCCTTGCCCAGCGAACTGATCGAAGCCGAACTCTTCGGCGCCGACAGCGGTGCCTACACCGGCGCCCACCGGGCGCGCGCCGGCCGCTTCGAGGCAGCGGACGGGGGCACGCTGTTCCTGGACGAGATCGGCAACCTGCCGCTGGCCGGCCAGGTGAAGCTGCTGCGCGTGCTGGAGACCGGCCGCTTCGAACGCCTGGGGTCGAGCCGCACGCTGAGCAGCAGCGCGCGCGTCATCAGCGCCACCAACGCCGACCTGAAAGCGATGGTGAAGGACGGCCGCTTTCGCGAAGACCTGTTCTACCGGCTCAACGTGATCGAGGTGGCGCTGCCCGCGCTGGCCGAGCGCCGCGACGACATCCTGCCGCTGGCCGAGCATTTCCTGGCCGGCCGCTCGGTGCTGGACGAAACGGCGCGCGATGCGCTGCTGGCGCACGCCTGGCCAGGCAATGTGCGTGAGCTGAAAAACGTCATCGAACGGGCGGCCCTGCTGGCCGGCCAGGGTGCCGTGATCACGCCCGCGCAATTTGCCCTGCCTGCTGCTGCACCGTCTTCACGCAACCTGGACGAGCCCAGCCGCGAAGCCGTGGTGGCCGCCTTGGCACAAGCCCAGGGTGTGGTCAGTCGCGCGGCCGCTGCGCTGGGGCTGTCACGACAGGGCCTGTACCGGCGCATGGACCGCTACGGGCTGCCAGCCAACCCGCCGCACTGACCGCGCCGCAACCGTGCCGCGCCCCACCCTGCGCAACCGGCTGGCCCTGGGGCTGGTGCTGGCCGCCAGCGTCGGTGTTGCGCTGCATGCGCTGCTGACCCGTGCGCTGGACTGGGAGAACTGGCCCTGGCTGCCGCCCGTGTTGCTGATCTTCGTGGTGGTGGCCGCCTTCTGGCTGGCCACGCAGCTGCTGATGCCACTCTCGCGCCTGCTGCGCACGCTGGAAGGCGCGGTGCTCAGCTACCGCGATGGCGACTTCAGCGCCGCGGTGTCCAGCGAGCGCGACGACGAATTCGGCCAGCTCGCCCGCCTGCATGCCGACCTGGCGCAGGCGCTGCGCGAACAGCGCCACCACCTGGCGCAGCGCGAACTGCTGCTGGACACGGTGGTGCAGAACACCCCGGCCGCGCTGGTGCTGACCGACGCCGGCGACCGCATCGTCTACGCCAACATCGCCGCGCGCCAGATGCTGGGCGGCGGCCGCAGCCTGGAAGGCAGCGACTGGCGCGCGCTGCTGAAGGACGCACCCACGGCCCTGGTGCAGGCGGTGGAAGCCGGCGACGACACGCTCTTCGGCGTGGAACTGGAAGGCAGCGACGAAACCTTCCACCTGCTGCAGCGCGGGTTTCGGCTTCAGGGCCGGCAGCACCGCCTGCACCTGTTCCGCCGCATGACACGTGAACTGTCGCGGCAGGAGGTGGCGGCCTGGAAACGCGTGCTGCGGGTCATCAGTCACGAGCTGAACAACTCACTGGCACCGATTTCTTCACTGGCACACAGCGGTGGTGAACTGCTGCGGCGCGGTGACACCGACCGGGTGGCGACCGTGCTGTCCACCATCGGCGAACGGGCACGCCACCTGCACGGTTTCATCGACGGCTACGCACGTTTTGCCAAGCTGCCCACACCACGCCGCGACACGGTGGCCTGGGGACCTTTTGTCGAAGGGCTGATGGCACAGCAAGCGTGTGTGCTGCTGGGACGACTGCCCGACGAACCCGGCGCCTTCGACGCGCCGCAGGTCGAGCAGGCCTTGATCAACCTGCTGAAAAACGCCCACGAGGCAGGCGGTCCACCCGACGCCGTGACGCTGTCGGTGCAGGCGCTGCGCCACGAATGGCGCTTCGAGGTCGCCGACGCCGGACCGGGCATGAGCGACACCGTGCTGGCGCAGGCCCTGCTGCCCTTCTATTCCACCAAACGCAGCGGCACGGGCCTGGGCCTGGCGCTGGCACGCGAGATTGCCGAAGCGCACGGCGGCCAGGTGGCGCTGCGCAACCGCGCAAGCGGCGGCCTGCTGGTGGTGTTGACGCTGGCGCGCGCGTGAAGGCCGAAGCCCTGTGCGCGCGCCCAGGCGGTCAGGGCCGGGTCGAAGGGATGATCGGCAGGCAGATGCTGCCGCTGCCCGGCTCGCCCAGGTGCAGCGTCACCCGCTGGCCAAACACGTCCATCGGCCGGTCGGCGGGGTCGTCGTGCACAAAGGGGCCGCAGCCCTTCATCGGGTTTTTCATGTTCGACAGCGTCGCGGCGGGGCCGTCCCATTCGTAGTCGCGTCCCTGCACGCTGACGGCCAGGCGGTAGCCGACAGGAATCACGATGCAGGTCGGCCAGATTTCCACGTCCAGGTCCACCGGCACACCCGGTGTCAGCGGCTGCACTTCGTCGTGCGTGTGGTAGGGCCGGAAGGGCAGGCTCAGCGCCGCGTCCAGCTTGCGGTGCGACGCACGCAGCCAGCCTTGGCCGATGGGCGTGTGTGGGTCCAGCGCGCCCTGGAAAACCACCTCCTTGCCCTGGGGGTCGAAAACACGCAGCACCGCAAAGACATCGGCGTCTGTCGTTGCTGAAGACAGGCGCAGCTTCAGCACCGAAGGCCCCGTGATTTCGGTAGCCTGAGTGAACGGCGCGGACATGAAGGTCAACCCTTCGCCGGCCGCTTCGTAACTGATGGTCTGCGGGCCGCTGGGTGCGTCGGTGGACAAGCGCAGGCCATCGGCATGCAGGTGGTAGTCGGTCCATTCCGTGCGCGCCAGCGGCCATTCGTTTTCGAGTCGCGTGACGAAGTGATCGACATGGCGCACACGCAGTTGCACCGGCGGCTGTTGGTCCCAACCGTTGTCCAGGCCCTTCAGGAAGTGGTCGAAAAAGCGCTTCTGCAGCGCCACGCCATAGTCGGTGTAGAACTCGGCCCAGTGCGCGCCACCGTGCATTTCCAGCCACTTCTGGGGTGCCGGTGAACGCATGAAGCCTTCGACGTTGCCACGCAGGTGCAAGCCTTGTCCGCCCCAGTTGGCGGCCGACAAGAAGGGGATGGTGATCTTCGTCAGGTCGGGCGAGCGGGCCTGGTAGTACGGGCCATCCAGCGGGTTGTCCAGAAACTCCTGCCACATGTTGACGCGGTTGGCCGCCAGCTCTTCGTCGCTGAGGGTCTCGGGGCCGCAGACCCATTCACCCGTCACCTGGCTGCGTGCACCGCGCTCGCCGATGCCGTGTTGCACGGTCTTGACCTGCATGTCGTGCCAGTTCTTCACGAACACGCTGAGGATGCCGCCGTGGTGGCTGGCTTCGCGGTAGCGGTCGTTGTTGCCTTCCCACGAGCAGATGGCCGCCAGGTGCGGCGGCGCCTGCGCGGCGGCGCGCCAGGCGTTGATGGCGTAGTACGAAATGCCGTTCATGCCCACCTTGCCGCTGCACCAGGGCTGGGCGGCGGCCCACTCGATGCTCTCGATGATGTCGGCGGTTTCGCGTGGTGAATGCTGGTTCGACACCCCGGGCGAGCGGCCCGCGCCGCGTGAATCGATGCGGATGCACACGTAGCCGTCAGGCACCCACTTTTCGGGGTCGACCACCTCCCAGTTCTGGTACTTGTTGCTCGACCCGGCGGACGCATCGGGGTGCTGTTCGAGCATCAGGTCCCAGGCCGTCTTGTAGCCCTGCTGGAAGGACAGGCCCTTGCCGTAAGGCCCGTAGCTCAGCAGCGCGGGGTGGCGCTGGTCGTCGTCGGGTCGGAAGATGTCGCAGCGGAGCACGGTGCCGTCGTCCATCGTGATGGGCGCGTCCCAGTCGATGCGCATGCCGTCTCGCACTTCGCTGCGAAAGGCGTCGGTGTCGGTGGTGTGATGGGTCGTGGCTGTCATGTGGGTTCGGGGTATGGTGTGGACAGGGCGCGTCGGTCGCTCACTCGGCCTTGATCTTCTTGGTGGAGATCACGTTCGCCCACACCGCCTTCTCTGCGTTGATGTCCTTGGTGAACTGGTCGGGAGACTGCGCGACGATTTCGTTGCCGTCCTTGGCGACCCGCTCACGCAACTCGGGTGAGTTCATGATCCGGGCGATCTCGGTGGCCAGCTTGTCGCGCACCGCCACCGGCATGCCCTTGGGGCCGAACACGCCCTGCCAGATGTAGGCTTCGACGCCCACGCCTTCTTCTTTCATCGTCGGCACGTTGGGCACCACGGCCGAGCGTTTGGCCGAGGTCACCGCCAGGCCGTTCATGCGGCCGGCGATCACCATCGGGTGGGAATAACCCACCGAGTCGCACATGTAGTCCACCTCACCCGCGATCACCGCGCTCTGCGCCGGTGCCGCGCCTTTGTAGGGCACGTGCACGGCCTCGATGCCTGCCGCTCCATTCAACAGTTCGCAGGCCAGGTGACCACCACTGCCGATGCCGACGCTGGAATAGCTCAGCTTGCCCGGCTGCGACTTCGCCAGCGCCACGAATTCCTTGAAGGACTTGGCCTGCACCTTGGTGGCGGTGATCAGGTACATCGGGTATCGCAGCGGCTCGATGATCGGCGTGAAGTCGGTCGCCGGGTCGAAGGACGGCGGGTCGCGCAGCAAGGGGCCCATGATGTGGGCGCTGTTCGATGTGTACAGCAGCGTGTAGCCGTCGGCAGGTGCTTCCTTGACGAAGTTGCTGCCGATCAGGCCCGTGGCGCCGGCCTTGTTGTCGATCACCACCGGCTGGCCCCAGGCCGCTTGCAGTTGGCGACCGACCATGCGTGCGTAGGCGTCGGTCGGTCCGCCGGCGGGGAAGGGCACCACCAGGCGGATGGGTCGGTTGGGGTAGTCCTGCGCCCAGCTCAGGCCGGCGGGCAGCGCCAGAGCGGCGCCGATGGCAGCGGTCACGGCGGCGCGGATCAAGGAACGGGCAGTCGGGGTTTGACGGTGATGTGTCATGGATGTCTCCTGTTGTGTTTGTGGAAGTCGGGAAAGGTTTTGCACTAGCTCATCGGCAACTCGATACCCAGGCCTTGCTGGCGTGCCTTGGCCAGCAGCCGTGCGGCCAGCGTGATGTCCTGGACTGCGAGGCCCAGCGATTCGAAGCAGGTGATGTCGTCCGGCGTCTGCCGCCCGGGCGCCAGGCCAGCGGCCAGCTGGCCCAGATCGGTCAGGCGCGACCAGTGCAGCCGGCCTCTTTCCACCAGCGACAGCAAGTCGCCGGCCTCACGGCTGGCGGTTTCGCGGTTGTCGACGACGATCAGCGAACACTTCTCGAGCGTGTCTTCGCCGATCTCGCGGCGGCTCAGCATGTTGGAGCCGGTGGCATTGATGTGGGTGCCGGCGCCCACCCACGCGCCTTGCAGAACCGGCGTGGCCGATGGCGTGACCGTGCAGACGATGTCGCTGCCTCGCACGGCCTCTTCGGCCGACAGCGCCGCATGCACTGGCGTGCCGATGCGCGACGCCAGCGTTTCGCAGAAGGGCAGCAGCCGTTCGCGCTGCCGCGAAAAGACCTTGATCTGGCGCACGGGCCTGACGGCACACACCGCTTCGACCTGCGCAGCGGCTTGCCGGCCGCTGCCGATGACCCCCAGCACCGCCGCATCGGGCCGCGCCAGCAGCCTTGTCGCCAAGCCGCTGGCGGCACCCGTGCGCATGGCGCCCAGGCCGGCGGCTTCCATGATGGCAAGCAGCCTGCCGTCACCTGCATCGTAGAGATGGACCAGGAACCGTGCGACGCCGCCGTTGACCGTGTAGACCTTGTAGCCGATGGCGTTTTCGCCCGGCACGTCGGCCTGCATCAGGTGCATCGAGGTGCTGGCACCTCGCAGGCGTTCGCGGGGGATGTTGAGCGCTTCGCCACGCGCCAGCTGGACCATGGCGTCTTCGACCGCCGCAATCGCCATCGGCATGGTCAAGATGCGCGAGACATCGGACTCACTGAGGAACAAGGCCATCCTGCGTCACTTTCCCGTCCGACGCCCTGTGCGCCGAAGCCCACTCTAGGACTTGCCCTGCGATTCCGGAAATACCATTTATCTCGGCGATCCATAGCAAAAAGTGATGGTAGGCTGGCCTTCCCGCCCCGTGGCTTCATGGGCGAATGACTTCCTGGGCAAAAGGGCATGGACCTGCAACAGCTTCGCTACTTCCTGCGTGTCGTCGAACTGCGCAGCTTCACGCGCGCCGCCGCTTCGCTGCACATCGCCCAACCCGCCGTGACACGGCAGATGCGCCTGCTGGAGGAAGAGCTGGGTGTTCAGCTGCTGCTGCGGCACAGCCGCGGCACCGAACCCACCGAACCCGGCATGCGCCTGCGCGACGGCGCCGAGGCGCTGTTGCGGCTGCTGGACGACGTGCGCGCCGATGTCGTGGCCTCCAGCGCCACGGTGTCGGGTACCGTGCGCATCGGCTTCCCGCCTTCGCTGGGCGAAGTGCTGGTGGCTTCGGCGGTGTCGACCTTTCGCGCACGCCACCCTGATGTGCTGCTGCATCTGCACTCGGGCTACACGCATGTGTTGCGCGATGCGCTGCTGGGCGACCGGCTGGACCTGGCGGTGGTCAGCAGCGACAACATCAACCCCTTGCTGACGTCCCGGCACCTGTGCGATGAGCAGCTGTGGATCCTGTGCGCGCGCGGCAACGCGGGGCAGGCCCGCCGCAAGTCCTACAGCTTCCGCGACATCACGAAGATGGCCCTCATCCAGCCCAGCCGCGCCAACACGCTGCGTCAGTTGCTGGAGTCCAAGGCGCAGGAAGCAGGGCTCGGCCTGAACGTGGTGGTCGAAGCCGAGTCGCTGCACATGATCAAGGACCTGGTGCGCCGCGGCGTTGGCGCGCACATCTCGCCCTATTCCGGCATCGCACCCGACATCGAACGTGCTGAATTCAGCGGTGGCCCGGTGAAGGGCCTGTCACTGTCGCGTTTCCTGGCCCGTCGCATCGACCGGCCGGCCACCTTGGCGCTGACGCGCTTCACCGACGTGCTGATCGAAACCATGGTCACGGCCCACGCCAGCACGGGCGGTGCCATGACCCTGCCGGGCCGCCGGCTGTGAGCGCCGCAGACGGCCCGGCGTCGAACCCTGCACCCGCCGAAAAGCCCGCGCAAAGGCCGCTTCCGACTGGTAACCCGTGCGCGTGGCCACCTCGGCCATGTTCATGCCTTGCGCCAGCCAGGCTTGTGCCAGCTTCATGCGCCAGCCGGTCAGGTATTCCAGCGCCGGCACACCCACCCGCTCGGTGAAACGCTGCGCAAAGGCCGAGCGCGACATGCTGCAGGCCTGCGCCAACGTGGCCACGGTCCAGGCCCGTGCGGGCTCGCGGTGCATCAACGCCAAGGCACGCCCGATGCGCTTGTCCTTCAGCGCGCCGAGCCAGCCACTCTGCGCCGTCGGGTCGTGCTGCACCCAGTGGCGGATGGCCTGGATCACCAGGATGTCGGCCAGCCGCGTGATCACGGCCTCGCCGCCGGCACGCAGCTGCCGCGCTTCGTCGGCCAGCAGCTGCAGCAGGGCCGGCAAACAGCTGCCGGGGCTGAACCCGGCGCCTTCGATCACGATCACCGGCGGCAGCGCGGCCAGCAGCTGGGCCGCCACCGGGTGGTCCAGCCGCACCGCGGCACACAGCAGCTGGGTGGCTTCACCGCCGCCGTCATGGCGCAGGATCTCGAAGCGTTCGCTGACCGCTTCGCGCGGCAGGTCGAAAAGGGGCGGTGTCGGCGCCTGCAGATCACTTTGCAGGTGGTGGCCCAGGCCCTGCGGCACCAGCGCGAAGTCACCGGCTTGCAGGCAACGGGGGTCGGCCTTGCCACCCGCCGTGCTGAGCCAGCAGCGGCCGCGTGTCACCAGGTGCAGCAGCAGGCAGCCCGGCATCGCCGGCAGGTGGGTTCCCCACGGCGCCGTCAGTTCGGACTGGCAATAGAACACGCCGCTCATGCGCACCTGGTGCAGGGCCTCGCCCAGCGGGTCGCCGAAATGGTCCAGGGTGTCGGGTGTCATGCCGCCGACTGTGCAGCACGGCCGGCTCTCTGTCCAAGCCACCTGGACGATCGGTCATGAACTCCGGCCTGTGGGCCGTAGCCGCAGCACCCAGGCGCCGGAAAACTGGGCGCCTTGCTCAACCGGTCAAGGAGACCTCGATGAAAAAAGTGCTTGTTGTCGGTGCCAACGGCGGCTCGGGCCTGGCGGCCACACGCAGTCTGCTGGCCCGTGGCTGCGCGGTCACGGCGTTTGTTCGCCAGCCCTCGTCGATGCCGGCGCTGCCGGGGCGGATCACCACCGTGGCGGGTGATGCAACCCGCTCCGAAGACATCGATCGCGTGATGGGCGGCCATGACGCGGTGGTGGTGGCCCTGGGCATCCGCGAGAACCCCTGGCGTGTGCGCCTGCTGGGCAGCGCCCACACCGCGCTGGACGTGCGTTCACGCGGCACCCGGCACGTGATCGACGCCATGCGCCGCCATGGCGTGCGCAGCCTGGTGGTGCAGACGAGCTACGGCGTGGGCAGCACCGAAGGCCGGCTGCCGTGGTTCGTCAGACTGATGTTCCTGCTGATGCTGCGGCCGCAGATTCGGGACACCGCGCGCCAGGAAGAGGCCGTGCGCGCCAGCGGCCTGGACTGGGTGCTGGTGCAACCGGTGAACCTGAGCAACGACAACACGAGCCGGCCCGCCTTTGCTTCGGCCGCGGGTGACTTCGACAGCATGACCGTTTCGCGCCAGCAGGTGGGCGAATTCCTGGCCGACGCCGTGCTGGACCCGCGACACGTGGGCACATGTGTCGCGCTGTCGGCGCCCTCGACGGCCCAGGCGGCGCAAGGCGCACCCGCCGCACGGCGGCCCGGCTGAAGCGCGCGACACTTCGGCCTGCACCGAAGCGTGCCGGCCCCGACATGCCGCACAGTGGTGGCCTCGAACGAACCCGCAGCGAATACACCCGATGGCCATCACCTGCTTCATCCGCTACCAGATCGACCCCTTCCAGCGCGAGCACTTCCAGACCTACGCGCAGGCCTGGGGCCGCATCATTCCGCGCTGCGGCGGGCAGCTCGTGGGCTACTTCCTGCCGCACGAAGGCAGCAACGACATCGCCTGGGGCTTGATCGGTTTCGACGACCTGGCGGCCTACGAACGTTACCGGGCCACCTTGAGGGCCGACGCCGAAGGCCGGGCGAACTTTGCCTTTGCGCAGGACAAACGTTTCATCCTGCGCGAAGAGCGCAGTTGGCTGCAGGACGTGGAGGGCACCCGCCACCTGCCGGCGCGGGTGGCGGCCTGAGCTGAACACGATGCCCAGGCCGTCCTCCACACCCCACGAACCGCGACTGGCCCGCGTGGCCGCGCTGGTGGCCGACCCGGCACGGTCGCGCATGCTGGCCTACCTGCTGTCCGGTGAATACGCCAGCGCCGGCGAACTGGCCCGGGCGGCATCGGTGGCGCCCGCCACGGCCAGCGGCCACCTGGCCAAGCTGCTGGACGGCCAGTTCGTGGTCTGCGAACCGCGCGGCCGCCACCGCTACTACCGGCTGGCCGACGCCGAGGTGGCGCATGCGCTGGAAGCGCTGGCGCTGGTGGCCGAACGTGGCGGGCACGACCGCCACTGGGCCCACCCCGAACGCCAGCAACTGCGGTACGCACGCTGCTGTTACGGGCACCTGGCGGGCGAACTGGCGGTGACGCTGTTCGATGCGCTGCAGCGCCAGCAGGGGCTGCAGGAAGGCAGCGACGGCTGCGAACTCACGGCCGCCGGCCGGCAGTGGCTGCACAGCCTGGGCCTGAACGCGGGTTTGCCGGGCTCACGCCGGCGTTATGCCTATCGCTGCCTGGACTGGTCGGAACGGCGCGACCACCTGGCGGGACAGCTGGCCGACGAGATCTACCAGCACTTCACACAAGCCGGCTGGCTGCGGCGCGGCAGTGGCCGCGCGGTGCAGCTCACCCCCAGCGGTCAACACGAACTGCTGCCGCGCCTGATGGCGGCCTGATGGGGGCTTGAAGGCCAGCGGGCCGCAGCCCGCCCGGGGGTCAGGCGCGGCGGCGCAGCCAACCCACGCCTGCCAGGCCAGCCGCCAGCATCAGCGCGATCGACGGCTCAGGCACCACCGACACACCGAAGTCCATGCGGTAGTTCGCCAGCCCGGTGGCCGTTTCCTGAATCCAGAAGGTGTAGCTGCCGGCCGGCAAGGCGCCGACGAAGCCGATGGCACCCGCACCCTGGCCGACCAGCGGCAGGATGTCGGTGTTGATGTCGTTTTCGTTGTAGTGCCACCAGCCCAGCAGGGCACTGGGGTCGCCGCCGGTGGGATTGACGGTCATCTGCGAACCGGCCTGCACCCCGATGAAGCCCAGGCCCGAGGGCCCCAGGAAGGTGGTGCCGGGCAGCAGCGTGATCGAGTCCAGCTGCCAGCCTTCAGCCAGCGTGAAGGTGAAGTAGTCGCGGTCGACCACGCCATCGGTGCGGCCCGTGGTGCCGAGGATCAGATTGGAGCCCAGCCCCAGACTGACGCCCGTGGGGCTGGTGCCCACGTTGGCGAAATCACCCGAGGTGGACTCGTCCCAGGCCGTGGCGGCTTGTGCGCCGCTCAACGCGCCGGCGGACAGGAAGGCACAAAGCAGCAGGCTGGGCTTGAACATGGCGGGGGATTCCCTTGGGTGGTGGCGGGTGCTTGTGGCGTGTGCGTGAGAGGTGCAGTGTTGGCATGTGCCACCAAGCCGATCGAACATCGTATGTCATCGCCGCACCGGCACGCAAGGACACGAGACCCCCCTCTTCCCGGGATCCGTTGGTCGCCGCGCCTGTCAAAGACCGGCTGCGTTCGGGAACGCATCTCGCCAGTCCTGCGAGTCGGGCAGCACGTAGACCGTGCCACGGTGTTTGCCCAGCAGCGGGGCCACCACCCGGTCGTAGAAGTCGCCGGCGACCACGATGCAGCCCAGCGTGATCCGGTTGTCGGCGGGTGTGGCCGAGGCCAGGCGCTGAGGGCGACGTTCTGCAGCCGCGGCCGGCCGCAGGCGGTGCACGGCCACGGCTGCGTCGTAGTCGACCCAGACCACCGCTTCGCCCTGCAGGTTGCGCCCGGGCTCGGAAGCAAAACGCCCCGCCGGCGTGGTGCGCTGCGCCATCGGGATGCCGGTGGCCACGCGGTCACCGACGCCGGGCGTGGTGTCGTCGCCGCGCTGCTGGCCCAGCAGCGCGGGCGTGCTGCCGGCCAGGTGGCCCGCCGCCGTGAAGACGTACAGGCGGGCGCCCAGCTTGTCGACCACGGCAAAGGGCCGCCCACCGGCATCACCGTCGGTGAAAGCCCAGCGCGCAAGTGCCTGCACGGCAGGCGACACCGACTGCCCCTTGAACTGGGGTTCGGAGCCAGCGGGTGGAACAGCCCCGGCCGCCACTGCCGCACCGGCCAGCAACCACGCCGCAGCGGCCACCCGAAAGCCTTGCCACGCACCTCTTGATCGCACCACGCCGCCCCCGCCCGCCTTGCCGGCTCCCGGGCCAGTCCCGGACCATCGGCGCAGAGGCTAAAGGCTGTGGCGCGCTGGGCGCGCCACAGTGCGGGTAGCTGCCCACCGTGCAGCGGTGAAATGCCGCGTTGGCGGCCATTCTGGCCAGGGTCAGTGCGGCTTTGCCGTGGTCGCTGCCTCAGATGGGCCCGACGAGGGTGCCCTGGCCGGCCAGGGCAGGGCGCTGGGCCAGGCCCGGAAACACCTGCTCCAGGGTCTTGTGTTCGGGCAGCACGTACACCACACCGGGCTGGCTGCGCATCGTGGGCCACAGCACCTGTTCGAAGAAGCTCACGGGCAGGTTCACGCAGCCATAGCTGATGCGGTTGTCGGCCGCGGTGGCCGAAGCCAGCCGCTGCGCACGCCGCTCGGCCGGGTTGTTCAAGCGCACGCGGTGCATGGACACGGCCGCGTCGTAGTCGACCCACACCACTTCTTCGCCCTCGGTGTTGCGGCCGATGGATGCCTGGAAACGGCCGGCCGGCGTGGTGCGCTCCTCGGGCCGCACGTCTTCGATGGGGCGATCGCCGATGCCGGGCACGGTGTCGTCACCCCGTGCGTAGCCCAGCAGCACGGGTGAAGCGCCCAGCAGGCGACCGTTGGGGTTGAACACCATGACCCGGGCTTCCAGCTTGTCGAGCAACACAAAAGGTCGCGTGCCGTTGTCGGCCGCCCCCACCACCCACTGCGCCAGGCGCAGCGCGTCGGGTGACAGGGTTTCGCCGGCCAGGTCCAGTTGTCTGGGCTGCAACTGCACCGCAGACACCGCGGGCACGGCCGGTGGCGCAGAGGGCGGCGTGCGGTCCCGCCACCACAGCGCGGCGCCCACGATCACGGCGCCCACGACCACACCATGGCGCAGGCCCCGCATCACGTCCTTGTCGAAAAAGCGCCTGAGCATCATGGTCGAACCGTCTTTCGGGGAAACCGCGGCGGAGACGAAACACCGCCGCCGCCGCGGGGCTGCCGGCCTGTCACCGACTCACCCTGGCATCAGTTGCGGTCGGCGCGTGGTTCGAGGGTGCTCGTGCCATCGGCCCGGAAGCCCGACTCGGAAGACGGGGTGCCACCCTGCGTGGTGCTGCTGTCGCTGGACATCGGCGTGTTGCCCGTGGTCGAAGACTGACCCGGGGTGGCCGACGGCGTGCCGCTGGTCGTGGGCAAGGGCTCGCTGGGCTGGGTGGTGGTCTGGGCATAGGCCAGGCCGATGACGCTGACCAGGCCAGCCGCTGCGAGGGTGCTCGAAAGGGACTTGATGCTGAACATGTGAATCTCCTGTGTGAACGGTGAAGAGCCCTGAACGCCGAAGTGCCCAGGAGGCCTTCGTTGGCGAAGACCGGTCTCGAACCGGTAACAGCCATGTTGCGCCGGGCGCGGCGCATCACCGATCGGCCATCGACCCACGCTGGTGTAGGAGATGGCGCGTTTGCAGATGCACGTGCTGTTTCCAGACGTAAGCAGTCGGCCTGCGCCAGGGCCGCTTTCAGGGTTGGGCGCGGCGCCAGGCGTCCAGCGTCTCGCGCCGCCTGGCGACAGCCTGAAGGAACTGCTGGCGTTCGGCCGCGTCGTCGAACGCGGCGGCCTGCGCCATCAGGCCGGCGTGGGCGGCGGCCAGGGTGCTGGCCGCACGGGGGTCCTGGTGCTGGACCAGCACACGGTGGCAGCTGATGGCCGCTTCGGCTTCGTCCTGGTGCCAGCCGCCGCGGCTGGCCACGGCGGCCAGCACGGCTTCGACTCCCTCCAGCGCAGCCGCCGGTTCGCCGGCCAGCTGCAACACGCTGGCCACGCCGGCTTCGTAGGCCAGCGACTCTGCCGGTTCGCCATTGGCCGCCATGCCCGCCTGGGCCAGGCGACCGTGTTCGATGGCCTGCTGCCACAGTCCCAGCCGATGGCTGGCTTCGAAGACACCGCCATGGCCCGTGGCCTGGATGTAGCTGTCACCGTCCATGCGCGCCATGCGGATGCCTTCCAGCGCGTGAGCCAGCGCGGCCTGCGCTTCGCCCAGTTCGACCAGCACCCCGGCCAGGTTGCATCGGCCTTGGGCCCCGATCTGGCGGTGGCCGATGTCGTCGCACAGCTGCAGCAGTTGAACCAGCTGGTCGCGCGCGGCCGCCAGCTGGCCCCGGCTCTGGGCCACGAGCGACAGGTTGAGCATGGCAATGGCCGCCCCGTAGCGGCTGCCGATGCGCTGGTAGACGGCCAGGGCTTCTTCGGCGCGGGTGGTGGCCAGCGTCCACTTGCGTTCGGCCGTGTAGCCCACGCTCAGGTTGTTCAGCACCGAGGCTTCGGTGTAGGCGTCGCCGCCTGCACGTGCCAGCTCCAGTGCCGCATAGGCATGCTGGCGCGCGTCTTCGTGTCGACCCTGGCGACCCAGCGCCATGATCATGGTGTTGTGGGTGCGCGCGGCTTCCTGCGGCGCCAGACCCGCAGCCGCGGCCAGGCGACGCAGGCCCAGCAGGTGGGCCTCTTCGTGGTCGCCGTTCTGGCACAGGCGCAGCATGCGGGCCTGAGCCGCGATGAGCAACATCACCGGGTCGCCCTGCGCCTCGGCCAGGGCCTCCAGCGCCTGCACGGCCTTTTCGTGTTGCTGCACATCACCTTGGCGCGACCAGACACTGGCCTGCACCCGCAGCAGCGCAAACCGCCGCTCGGGCACGCCGCCCGTGTCCAGCGCCAGCGCGCGCTGGACATGGGCCAGCGCGGCAGGGTCGGCGTGGCGTGAACTGGCCTCCTTGGCGGCCAGCGCCCAGTGTTCGGCGGCACGGTCGACGATGCCCGCCCGTTCGAAGTGCTCGGCAATCAGGCCCGCGAACTCGGCCCCGCGTCCGGCGCTGCGCGCTTCAAGCCACAAGGCGGCACGTTCGTGTTGTTCGCGTTTGTCGCGCTTGAGCACGGTGCCGTAGGTCACTTCGTGCAGCAGGTGGTGGCGGAAGGCAAATTCCCGCGTGTCGCCGAACGCGCTCTGTTCATGCGGCAGCGTCAGCGCACGTTGGCACAGCAGCTGCAATTCGCTGGGCGCGCGTGTGTCCAGCGACGCCAGCGCGGCGTCCCAGAACACGGCGCCCACCACGCTGGCCTGCTGCAGCGCACGCCGCTGCGGCGCCAGCAGGGCGTCCAGCCGGGCCTGCAGCACCCCCACCAGGGTGGTGGGCACCTGCAACTGCTGCAGGTCGGTGCTGAGCAACTGCCAGGGTGTGCCAGACGTGACCAGCACACCCTGGTCCACCAGCATCTGCAACAGCGCTTCCATGTAGTACGGGTTGCCGTCGGTGCGCTCGATCAGCAGACGCTGCAGCAGCGGTGCGTCCGGGTGCGACCCCAGGGGCTGCAGCAGCAAGCGGGCCAGCGACTGGCGTTCGCCGCTGCCCAGCGGCTGCAGGTCCAGCCGGTCGTGCGCGGGCCAGTCTCGACCCCATCCAGGCCGCCGCTCCAGCAACTCGGGCCGGGCGGCGCACAGCAGCAGCAGGGGCAGGTCGCGGCCGGCATGGGCCAGGTGCTGCACGGCGTCCAGCGAACCGTCGTCGGCCCAGTGCAGGTCGTCCAGCAGCAGCAGCAGGGTGTCCGGTGGCTGCAGGCTGGCGCACAGCAGACGCAGGTACTCGACCCAGGCGTGGAAGGCACGGGCACGCAGCTGCCGGCCGTCTTGCAGGATGCCGGCGATGAAGGGGCTGGCGCTGAAGTCCAGGCCGATCAGCTGGCCCAGCAGCGCCGTGTGTTCGGGCGCCCGGTCACCGAGCAGCGGGGCCAGGCCGCTGCTCAGCTTGGCCTGCGCCACGTCGAGCGGGTCGCTGTCCTGCACGTCGAAGCGACGGAACAGCAGGTCGCGGACGACGCCGTAGGGCTGGTGCAGCCCCTGGGTCTGGGCACTGGCGCGCAGAACGGTCGTGGCCGGCGCCGCCGCCAGCAGCGCGGCTTCGAATTCGGCCACCAGCCGTGTCTTGCCCAGCCCCGCTTCGCCCAGCAGCGTCAGCACCTGCTGCTGACGCCCGAATTGCACGGCAGACCACGCGGCCAGCAACTGGGCCAGATCGGCGTCCCGCCCGACCAGCGCCGCGGTGACCCCTTCCAGGCCGCGCCGCAGGGCCTGCGCGCTGCGCGTCCGTTCGCGGTCGACGCGGTAGGTGAGTAGAGGGGCTGCGATACCCTTGACGGCCAGCGCCTGGCCGGCTTGCACATCGAAGCGGCCCTGCACCAGGCGGTAGGTGTCGACGCTGACCAGCAGGCTGCCCGGTTCCGCACTCTGCTCCATGCGCGCCGCGATGTTGACCGCACTGCCGCGGATGCTGCCTTCCGCGTCCACGCCACCGCCCAGCAGCACCGGACCCGAGTGGATACCCACGCGCACATCGAAACCGCGGTGGCCGTGTGCAGCCTGCACCAGCTGGCCCACCCGGCGGCCCTCGGCCAGCAGCGCCAGGCCGCAGCGCACGGCCCTTTCGGCGTCGTCTTCGTGCACCTCGCCGGCACCGAAACCGGCCAGCAGGTTGTCGCCCGCGTACTGCAGCACACGGCCGCCGTGGGCCTGCACGACGGCGGTGAAACGCGCCAGCGCGCCGTCCATCACGGCGTGGATGTCCTCAGGGTCCAGGCGCTGGCCCAGCGACGTGGAACCCACCACGTCCAGGAACAGGATGCTGACCAGGCGCAGCGCCTGCTCGGGCGCTGCGCCGGTGGGCGCGGTTTCGCCGACGTGCGGCGCCACCGGCTCGGTCGCCTGCAGTTGCGCCCGCAAGCCGGCCACGGCAGCGTCGACCACGGCGTCGCCCAGCAGGCCACGCTGCGACTCCAGCACGGCCACCGCAGCCTTCAGTTCGGCCGGGGTCTGGCTCATGGCTTGACGGCGCGTTTGCGCAGTTCGGTCAGCACCAGGTCGGGACGGTCGGAAATGATGCCGTCCACCTGCATGTCCAACAGCTTGTTCACCATGGCCGGGTCGTTGACGGTCCACGGAATGACACGGATGCCCAGCGCGCGGGCCTCGTTGCGCAGGGCAGGTGTCAGGTAGGTCTGGTTCGGCGCCCAGATGCTGCCGCCGGCAGCCCGCACCGCCTGGGGGACGGTGCCGCCGTGGCGATCGGGGTCGAAACCCGCCAGCCAGGGTGAGGGGCCACCATCTGCAGCCTTGGCCAGCGTGCGTGGCGACGACAGGTACATCGTGCGGATCTCGGGCGCCTGTTTCTGCACCACCTGCAGCGTGCGCCAGTCGAAGGACTGGATCATCGTGCGGGTGGCCATGCCGGCCTGGCGCACCTCGGCAATCACGCGGCGCGCAAATTCTTCCGGCGGCAACGATGCCGAGGGTTCCAGCGGCGAGATCTTGGTTTCGCAGTCGAAGCCGACCCGCGTGTTGCCCGAGCGGCGCACCAGATCGAACAGGTCCACCAGGCGCGGAATGCGGGTGCCGTCGATGGCCTGCTGCTCGGCAAAGGTCTTGGCGTACTCGGTGCCGGGTTTGATGCGGCCGACGTCGTAACGCTGCAGCTCGGCGTAGGTCAACTCGCTGATGGCCGGGCCGCGGCCCTGCAACCACTGGCCGTCGGGCCCGCGGGTGATGTCCGGGTTCAGCCACTGGTCGTGGTAGACCACCACGACACCGTCGCGGGTGATGGCCAGATCACATTCGAGGGTGTCCACCCCCAGGTCCAGCGCCTTCTGGAACGAAGGCAGTGTGTTCTCTGGCGCCAGGCCCCGTGCGCCGCGGTGGCCTTGCAGGTCGAAGGCCGGCGTGACGGTCTGTGCCCACAAGGCGGTGCTGAACAGCAGGCCGGCAACAGCCAGCAGGGCGTGACGGACGGGGCGCATGTCGGGTCTCCGTGGGTTTTTGTCGTGGCGGCGCAAGCATAGGGCGTAGCCCATCCAGGGCTTGGCTACGATGCCCAGCCAGCACGCTGGACCCCATGCAGACCACCCACCCCGAACTTTTCGACATCGCCATTGCCGGTGCCGGCATCGTGGGCGCCACCCTGGCGCATGCCCTGGCGCATGCCCTGGCGCCCCGCGCCCGTGTGCTGCTGCTCGAAGCCGAGGCGGCCCCCGGCTACCACGCCACCGGTCGCTCGGCGGCGCTGTATGCCCCGTCTTACGGGCCGCCGCAGGTGCGCGCGCTCACTCGCGCCAGCCGCGCTTTTTTCGACGCGCCACCCGCCGGGTTTGCCAGCGTGCCGTTGCTCAAGCCCCGGCCGACGCTGTTTGTCGGTGGCCCGGCCGACCACGAAGCGCTGCACACCTTGCACCGCAGCCTGCTGGACAGCGGCACGGCTGCCGAACTGATCAGCGGCGCCGAGGCCCGGCGTCGCGTGCCGGTGCTGCGGCCCGAGGCCTGCACGCTGGCGCTGCTGGACCCCGGCTCGTCGGACATCGACGTCGATGCGCTGCTGCAAGGCTGCCTGCGCAGTGCCCGTGCTGCCGGCGCCCGACTCGTCACCGACGCGCGCATCGTCGCTTTGCACCGGCATGCTGGCAGCTGGTCGATCGACACCGAACGCGGCCAAAGCTTCCAAGCACGTGTGACCGTCAACGCGGCCGGCGCCTGGGCCGACGAACTCGCGCTGCTGGCCGGCGCAGCCCCGGTGGGGCTGCAGCCCTGTCGGCGGTCGGCCTTTCTCTTCGAAGCACCGGCGGGCATGGACACCTCGGCCTGGCCGGCCATCGTGGCAGCCGACGAAAGCTGGTACATCAAACCCGACGCCGGCCTGCTGCTGGGTTCACCGGCCAACGCCGACCCGGTGCAGCCGCACGACGTGGTGGCCGAAGAGCTGGACGTGGCGCTGGGCATCCACCGCATCGAAGCGGCCACCACGCTGCAGATCCGCCGCCCGCGCAGCACCTGGGCCGGCCTGCGCAGTTTCGTGGCCAGCGGTGAACCGGTGTGTGGTTTCGACCCCGCCGTGCCCGGTTTTTTCTGGGCCGCCGCACTGGGCGGATACGGCATCCAGAGCAGCCCGGCCTTCGGCCAGCTGTGCGCCAGCCTGTTGCTGGGCGAAACACTGCCAGCGCACCTGGCCGCGCAAGGCCTGGACCTGCAGGCTTTGCAGCCAGTCCATGCGCTACGCTTGCACACGGCCGCGGCCGCAAACGCCACCCACACACCACCATGACCATCACCCGCTTTGCCTTCCCCACCCCCATCCACTTCGGCGCCGGCGCGCGCAAGCTGGTGGCCGAGCACCTGCTGGAACGTGGCATCCGCCGCCCGCTGATCGTCACCGACCGCGCGCTGGCCGCGCTGCCGCTGATGGCCGAGTTCCGCTCGCACCTGGGCGGACTGGACGTGGCGGTGTTCGACGGTGTCTTCGGCAACCCGACGTGCGCACAGGTGATGGCCGGCGCGGCCGCGTTCAAGGCTCATGGCGCCGATGCGGTGATCGGCTTCGGCGGTGGTGCGGCGCTCGACGTGTCCAAGGTCGTGGGCCTGATGGCGGTGCACGAAGGCGACGTGCTCGAGTACGTCTGGGACCACCCGCAGGTGCGGCCCATCGTGAACCCGCTGCCCTATTACGTGGCGCTGCCCACCACGTCAGGCACGGGCAGCGAAGTGGGCCGCAGCGCGGTGGTGTCGGAAAACGAGACGCACCTGAAGCGCACCGTGTTCAGCGCGCAGATCCTGGCCAAGGCCGTGTTTGCCGACCCCGAACTGACGCTGGCGCTGCCACCGGCCATCACCGCGGCCACCGGCATGGACGCGCTCACGCACAACATCGAAAGCTACCTGTCGCCGGCCTACCACCCGCTGTGCGACGGGATCGCGCTGGAGGGCCTGCGCATCGGCGCGCATGCACTGGCCACGGCGGTGGCCGAACCGGGCAACCTGCAGGCACGGTCGGACATGATGATGAGCAGCATGATGGGCGCCATCGCCTTCCAGAAAGACCTGGGTGGTGTGCACGCCTGCGCCCATGCGCTGGGCGCCGTGGCCGACATGCATCACGGCCTGGCCAACGCCTTGATGATCGACACCGTGCTGGCCTGGAATCACGAAGCCGTGCCGCAGAAGTTCGACGCGCTGGCCCAGGCTGCCGGTGTGTCGGGCGGCGGTTTTGCGCTGATCGCCTGGCTCAAGCACCTGAAGCAGCAGGTGGGCATCACCGGCGGCCTGGCCGCACGCGGTGTGACGGCGGCCCAGGTGCCGAGGCTGGCGCAGCTGGCCGAAGTCGACTTCACCAACCAGACCAACCCCCGGCCGGCCAAGGCGGCCGACTACGAACGCCTGCTGACCCAGGCGCTGTGAAAAGCACGCGGTGAACAACATGGCCACGCTCGACATCCACAACCCCGCCACCGGGCAATTGATCACCACGCTGGCGGCCGACGACGCCGGCAGCGTGGCCGCCAAGGCCGCCGCTGCACGTGCGGCACAGCCTGCCTGGGCCGCCATGCCGATGGCCGAAAGGCTGGCCATCATCGGCCGCTTCCGCGCCGGCCTGGTGGCTGAAGTCGACAGCCTGGCGTTGACGCTGACGCAGGAAATGGGCAAGCCGGTGTCGCAGGCCAAGAACGAGATCAACGGCCTGCTGGGCCGCATCGACTTTTTCCTGGAACACACCGAAGCCGCGGTGGCCGACGAAGCGGTGGCCGACGGTGGCACGCGCGAAATCATCAGCCACGTGCCGCTGGGTGTGGTGGCCAACATCTCGGCCTGGAACTACCCCTACTTCGTGGGCTGCAACGTCCTCGTGCCGGCCTTGCTGACCGGCAACGTGGTGCTCTACAAACCCAGCGAACACGCCACGTTGACGGGGCTGAACATCACGCGCCTGCTGCACGCGGCCGGTGTGCCGGCCGATGCCATGCAGTGCCTGGTGGGCGGCGGTGCGGTGGGGGCGGCCTTGCTGGAACAGCGCATCGACGGCCTCTTCTTCACCGGCAGCCACGCAACCGGCCAGCGCATCGCGGTGGCGCTGGCGCCGCGGCTGGTGAAGGTGCAGCTGGAACTGGGCGGCAAGGACCCCGTCTACGTGCGCGCCGACGCCGACCCGAGAACGGCCGCCGAAAGCCTGGCCGACGGCGCCATGTACAACACCGGGCAGAGCTGCTGCTCGGTCGAGCGCATCTACGTGCACAAAAGCCTTCACGACGTTTTTGTGCGGCACTTCCTGGCCACCGTGGCCGGCTTCAAGGTCGGCGACCCGCAGGCCGCCGACACCTACATCGGCGCCATCACCCGCGCCCCTCAGCTGGCCCTGCTGGAAGCGCAAGTGTCAGACGCCGTGGCCAAGGGCGCGAAGCTGCTGACCGGCGGCGGATCTGGTGGAAAGCGCCTGCCCGGCCCCGGCAACTGGTTTGCCCCCACGGTGCTGACGAACGTGAACCACACGATGGAGCTGATGCGCGAAGAGAGCTTCGGCCCGGTCATCGGCATCCAGCAGGTGGGCAGCGACGACGAAGCCCTGGCCCTGATGAACGACACCCGCTACGGCCTGACGGCAGGTGTCTTCACGCAAGACGAAACCGCCGCGCGTGCGCTGTTGTCGCGTGTCAACGCCGGCAGCGTGTACTGGAACTGCTGCGACCGCGTCAGCCCGCGCCTGCCCTGGTCGGGTGTCGGCGACTCTGGGCTGGGCCTGACGCTGTCCACGCACGGCATCCAGACCTTCACGCGCCCCAAGGCCTGGCACCTGCGCAAGCCCTGAAGCGCCCCACTTGAAACGCCTGAGCCTCTTCGACCTGGACCACACGCTGCTGGACGGTGACAGCGACGTGCTGTGGTGCGACTTCCTGATGGACCGCGGCGAGCTGGACCGCGCCAGCTTCGCGCCGCGCAATGCCCAGATGGACCGCGATTACCGCGCCGGCACCGTCAGCGCACAGGCTTTCAGCAGCTTCTACGTGTCCACGCTGGCCGGCCGCAGCGCCGCGCAGTGGCAGCCCTTGCGCCTGGCCTTTCTGCAGGAAGTGGTCGCGCCCCGCATCGGCCCGCAGGCACGGGCGCTGGTGCAGGAACACCGGGCTGCCGGCGCGCGGGTGGTGCTGACCACCGCCACCAACCGCTTCCTGACCGAACTGACGGCGCAGGAACTGGGCATCGAACACCTGATCGCCACCGACTGCGAAACCGGCGCCAACGGCCAGTTCACCGGTCGCACCCAGGGCACGCTGAACATGCGAGAAGGCAAGGTGGAACGCCTGCACGCGTGGCTGGCCGAACGCGGCGAAACCCTGCCGGGCTTCGACAGCTGGGCCTACAGCGATTCCGCCAACGACCTGCCGCTGCTGCGGGCCGTGAACCATGCCGTGGTGGTGCACCCCGACACCCGCCTGGCGGCCGAAGCGCAAGCGCGCGGCTGGCCGGTGCTGCACCTGCACGGCGCCGCCTGAAGGGCGCGACCGCCCGCCACCCGGGGCCCATGTGAGCGGCCCGCACAGGCCATGCAAAGGCGGCATGGAGGACGGTGAAAAATTCGGCGGCGGCGCCCCTACAGTCCACAGCCACGCCAAGACCCTGGCGGCTCAGCCCGGCCCCTGCCCACCCGGCACGCGCGGAAGGCGGCTGAAGCACAACCCGAACGGAGACACCGCATGAACGAGCCGCTTTCTTTTGTCCAGCCCACGGCCAACAGCCCCTGGGGCACCTACATCTCGCAGGTCGACCGCGTGGTGCCCTACCTGGGCCACCTGGCGCGCTGGGCCGAAACGCTGAAACGCCCCAAGCGCACATTGATCGTCGACGTGCCGATCGAAATGGACAACGGCGACGTGGCCCACTTCGAGGGTTACCGCGTGCAGCACAACCTGAGCCGCGGGCCCGGCAAGGGCGGCGTGCGTTTCCACCCCGAAGTGACGCTGGAAGAAGTGATGGCCTTGAGCGCCTGGATGACGGTGAAGTGCGCGGCCGTCAACCTGCCCTACGGTGGCGCCAAGGGTGGCATCCGCGTCGACCCGAAGCGCCTGTCGACCAAGGAGCTCGAGCGCATGACGCGCCGCTACACCAGCGAGATCGGCATCATCATCGGCCCGCAGCGTGACATCCCGGCGCCCGACGTCAACACCAACGGCCAGATCATGGCCTGGATGATGGACACCTACTCGATGAACACCGGCACCACCGCCACCGGCGTGGTCACCGGCAAGCCCATCCACCTGGGCGGTTCACTGGGCCGCGTGAAGGCCACCGGCCGCGGTGTGTTCGTGACCGGCCGCGAAGCAGCGCGCCGCCTGGGCATGAACCTGGACGGCGCCCGCATCGCCGTGCAGGGTTACGGCAACGTGGGTTCTTCGGCGGCCGAACTCTTCGGCCAGGCCGGCGGCAAACTGGTGGCGGTGCAGGACCACAGCGGCACCATCTTCAACGACAAGGGCCTGGACATCGCCGACCTGGCCGCGCACGTGCGCGACCACGGCGGCGTGGGCCGTTTCCAGGGCGCCGAGCCGATGCACGGCGAAGACTTCTGGGACGTGAAGTGCGACATCCTGATCCCGGCCGCCCTGGAAGGTCAGATCACCGCCGAACGCGCGCACCGCGTGAAGGCCCGCATGGTGCTGGAAGGCGCCAACGGCCCCACGGTGAGCGAAGCCGACGACATCCTGGCCAGCCGCGGCGTGCTGGTGGTGCCCGACGTCATCTGCAACGCCGGTGGCGTGACGGTGAGCTACTTCGAGTGGGTGCAGGACTTTTCTTCGTTCTTCTGGAGCGAAGACGAGATCAACCTGCGCCTGGACAAGATCATGGTCGACGCGCTGAAGAAGATCTGGGACACCGCCGACAAACACAAGATCACGCTGCGCACCGCCACCTTTGCGGTGGCCTGTGAACGCATCCTGATTGCGCGGGAAGAGCGGGGGCTGTACCCCTGACGGCGCCTGGGGGCACAAACGGCCAGGCCGGAAGCCGGCCCGTGCGGGGCCCGCCGCCAGCGCGCCCTCACTTTCGCCACAATGCCGGCATGAACAAGCCTGCCAACCCCTTCGCCGCCCACAACCCCTACGCCGCCGCCGGCCAGCCCGGGCTCGGCCCCTCGGCCACGCCCAGCTTCGGCGCCGGCCCGAGCCCAGCGCCGGTGTCGGCCGACGACCCGCTGGTCTACGACGTGACCGAAGCCGACGTGCAGGCACGTGTGCTGGAGCGGTCGATGCAGGTGCCGGTGCTGCTGGACTGCTGGGCGCCGTGGTGCGGGCCTTGCAAGTCGCTGGGGCCGGTGCTCGAAAAGCTGGCCAACGCCTATGGCGGCGCCTTCGAGCTGGCCAAGATCAACACCGACGAAGCGCCCAATCTGAGCGCGGCGCTGCGCATCCGCAGCATCCCGCTGGTGGTGCTGTTCATCGGTGGCCGGCCGGTGGACCAGTTCACCGGCGCCCTGCCCGAAGGCCAGATCCGCGCTTTCCTGGACAAACACCTGCAGCCGCCGGCCGACCCGATGGAAACGCTGCGTGCCGAAGCATCGCAAGCCACACCCGAAGAGGCCGAAGCGCTGCTGAGCGAAGCGCTGCAGATGGTGCCCGGCCACCCCGACGCCACCGCCGACCTGGCCGAACGCTGGCTGGCCCGCGCGGCCACGGTGGCCGAGGTGACGGCGCTGCTGGATGCCGTGCCGGCCGAAGCGCGAGGCGACCGCGATGTGTCATTGCGCAAGCGCCTGGCCATCCTGGCCAATCGCCCGGCTGGCGACCCGGCCGCGCTGACCGCGCGCATCGCGGCCAATGCCAAGGACTTCGAGGCCCGTTTTGCCCTGGCCGCGATCCAGGTCTTCCAAGGTGAATTTGCGACCGCCTTCGACAACCTGCTGGAAGTGGTGCTGCGCGACAAGGCCGAAGGCAAGCCCGACCGCGAACGCGCACGCAAGCAGTTGATCGAGTGGTTCGAGGCCTGCCCGGATGCCGAGGCCGTCAGCCGCGGGCGGCGTTACCTGGGCATGTACTTGAATTGACCCCGCTGTTTCAGGCGATGCCGGCCAGCAGTTCGGCGTTGCCGCCAGCTGCGGCAGTGTTCACCGTCACTGTCTGCTCGGCGCAGAAACGAACCAGGTAGTGCGGCCCACCGGCCTTCGGGCCGGTGCCCGACAGCCCTTCGCCGCCGAAGGGCTGCACACCGACCACGGCGCCGATCATGTTGCGGTTGACGTAGACGTTGCCGATGCGCGCTGCGTCGGCGATGCGCTGGGCGCGGCTGTCGATGCGGGTCTGCACACCCAGAGTCAACCCGTAACCCAGGGCGTTGATCTGCTGCACGACCTGCATCACGTCGCCACCCCAGCGCACCACGTGCAAGACGGGGCCGAAGATCTCGGCCTTCAGGTCGGCGATGGCGCCGATCTCGAAGGCCACCGGCGCCACCAGGCGCGGGAAGGTCGACGACACCGCCGCTTCACCCAGCCACTTCGCTTCGCCTTTCAGCCGCTGCACATGGGCGCTGATGCCGGTGAAGGCTTCGTCGTCGATGACCGGGCCCACGTCGGTGGCCAGCAAAGCGGGGTCGCCCACGTTCAGCTCTTGCAGCGCGCCGCGCAGCATCTCGATGACACCGTCGGCAATGCCCTCGTGCACACACAAGAGGCGCAGCGCGCTGCAGCGCTGGCCGGCGCTGCGGAAGGCGCTTTGCACCACCGCGTCGATCACCTGTTCGGGCAGCGCCGTGCTGTCCACCACCATCGCGTTCAGGCCGCCGGTTTCGGCGATCAGCGGCACGATGGGGCCGTCCTTGGCCGCCAGCGTTCGGTTGATCAGGCGCGCCACCTGTGTGCTGCCGGTGAAACACACGCCTGCCGTGTGCGGATGCGCGACCAGCGCCGCGCCGACGGTTTCGCCCAGCCCGTGCAGCAGCGCCACGGCATCGGTGGGCACACCCACTTCGTGCAGCAGGGCCACGAAGCGGCGCGCCACCACCGGTGTCTGCTCGGCCGGTTTGGCGGCCACCGTGTTGCCGGCCACCAAGGCGGCCACCACCTGGCCGGCGAAGATGGCGAGCGGGAAATTCCATGGGCTGATGCAGACAAACACGCCGCGGCCGTGCAGGCGCAGCACATTGCTTTCGCCGGTGGGGCCGGGCAGGGTCTGGTCGGCCAGGCGCGCTTCGGCCTGGTCGGCGTAGTAGCGGCAGAAGTCCACCGCTTCACGCACCTCGGCCACGCAGTCGCCCAAGGTCTTGTGGGCTTCCTTGACGAGCAGGCCGCAGTACTCGGGCAGGCGCTTGTCCAGCAGGTCGGCGGCCTTGCGCAGCAGCGCGGCCCTTTCGGCCAGCGGCCGGGTGGACCATGTCTCGAAGCCGGTGTGCAGGCGGTTCAGGGTACTGGCCACTTCGTCGGCGCTGGCCATGTTCATCGCTTCGATGTGCGTGGCTGCCACGGCCGCCTCCAGCGGCTCACGCATGGCCAGGCAGGCCAGGTCGGCGCCGGTGGAATTGCGCCGGCCGTCGCCGTACAAGGCCTCTGGCAGCGGCAGGGCGGGTGTGGTGGACGCCGCCAGCGGTGAAGCCAGCAGCGTGTCGGCGCTGACCATCTCGTCGGCCAGCTGGTGCACGAAGGACGAGTTGGCGCCGTTTTCCAGCAGCCGGCGCACCAGGTAGGCCAGCAGGTCGCGGTGTTCGCCCACCGTCCTTCAACACTTCGCGGTAGACACCTTCGCCCATGCCGTGCAGGCGTTGCATCTCGAAGGCCGCCCCTTGTTGACGGGCCAGCTGCAGGATGGCAGCGATGGTGCCGGCGTTGTGGGTGGCGAACTGCGGATAGATCACCGCGTGGTGGCTCACCAGGCGTTCGGCGCAGGCCAGGTAGCTGATGTCGGTGTGGTGTTTGTGCGTGAACACCGGGTAGCCGGGCAGGCCGGCTTCCTGCGCACGTTTGACCTCGCCGTCCCAGTAGGCGCCTTTGACCAGGCGCACCATGAAACGCAGGCCGTGGTGACTGGCGATGCGCGCCACCTCGTCCACCACCTCCAGCGCGCGTGTCTGGTAAGCCTGCAGGGCCAGGCCGAAGCCTTGCCACTGCGGGTGGGCCTGGGCGATGTGCGCGGCCAGCGTGTCCAAGAGGTCGAGCGACAGCTCCAGGCGGTCGGTTTCTTCGGCGTCGATGGTCAGGTTGATGTTGGCGCGGGCCGCCTGGTCCACCAGGCTCTGCACACGTGGCAGCAGTTCGGCAGACACACGCTCGCGCTGGGCATCTTCGTAGCGCGAAAACAGCGCGCTGAGCTTGATGCTGATGCCGTCGGCTTCCATGGGCGAAGCGGCCACCCTGCCCCCAGCAATGGCCGTGATGGCGTTGCGGTAGCTGGCGAGATAGCGCTCCGCGTCCTTCTCGGTGCGCGCACCTTCGCCCAGCATGTCGTAGCTGAAGCGCAAGTTGTTCATGGCCTTGCGCTGCGAAGCCGCCTCGCTCATCGCTTCCTGGATCGACCGGCCCAGCACAAACTGCCGGCCCAGCAGCTGGATGGCACGCACGGTGGCAGCCACCACGGTGCGCGAGCCCAGGCGCTGCAGCAGGCCGGGCGGGTTTTCGCTCTCCGGCAGAAATCGCTTGCTCAGCGCGATGGCGCTGGCACTGATCTGCGCCAGCATCTTGTGCGGGCTGCCCTCGGCGCCGGCGGCGTCGAACTCACCACGCCCCAATTGGTCGGCCGTCAAGGCGATGGCCGTTTCCGCATCGGGCACCCGCAGCAGTGCTTCGGCCAGCCGCATCAGCGCCAGGCCTTCGGCGCTGCTGATGGGGTATTCGCGAAGCAGGCTTTCCATGGCCCAGAAAGGCGCCGGTTGTTCGCGCACCGCTTTCACCCAGGGCCGCGCTGCGCCGATCACGGCAGGCCAGTCCAGCCGGCCCTGCAGGCTGGCCAATGCGGCGGCCACCACTTCCAGCTCGGGTCGGTAGGGGAAAGGCAGGCGTGCGGCGGGAGCAAGGCTCATGGGGGTTTCCTGGTGGACCGGGCGATGGATGCGCAGCTTAGGCGGGGCAGGGCCGAACCGGATTCGGAAAACTGCCGCGCCGACAGAGAATCATTCGCCATGAATCTGCCCGAATCACACGCTCAGCGCAACGAGCGCGGCCTGGACAAGATCGACCTGCGCATCCTGCGGGTGCTGCAGGCCGATGGCCGCATCAGCAACCTGAAGCTGGCCGAAGAGGTGCACCTGTCACCCACCGCGGTGCTGGAACGGGTGAAGCGCCTGCACCGCGAAAACTACATCCTGGGCTACGAAGCCAAGCTGAACCCGGTGAAACTGGGCCAGGGCCTCTTGGTGTTTGTCGAGATCCTGCTCGACCGCACCGTGCACGACGTGATGGACACCTTCAAGGCCGCCGTGCAGGTGCGCCCCGAGATCCTGGAAGCGCACCTGGTGGCCGGCGGTTTCGACTACCTGCTGAAGACCCGCGTGGCCGACATGGCGGCCTACCGCGAATTCATCGGCAGCGTGATCTGGACCCTGCCGGGCGTGCGCGAAACCCGCACCTACGCGGTGATGGAAGAGGTCAAACACACCAGCACTTTGCCGGTGTAGGCCGGGCCCCAGAGCCACAGGCCGCTGGCTCTCAAGGCACCCCGAACCCGAAGCGCTGCCACACCGCACGCGCTGCGTCGCTGCGCAGAAAGGCCACGAACTCACGCGCCAGCGTGGCTTGCTGGCTGCCCGTTGCCACATGGGCCAGGTAACGCACCGGGGTCGTGGTGGGCAGGGTCTCGATCACCCGCACGCGGGCCGCCACGTCCTTCACATCGGTGGCGTAGACAAAACCGGCTTCGACGTCGCCCCCGGCCACCAGGTCCAGCGCTTCGCGCACGTCGCTGGCATTCACCACCTTGCGCTGCAGCGCCGGCCACAGGCGCTGCGCGTTGATGGCCTCGCGGGCGTAGCGGCCGGCGGGCTCGACGTCGGGCCGGCCGACGGCAATGCGCACGACCTCGGGCCGCGACAGGTCGGACAGCCGCTGCACCGGCAGGTTCAGCGAAGCCGGCACCACCAGCACCAAGGTGTTGGTGGCGAACACGCTGCGCAGGTCGGGTTGCAGCAGCCGGCGCTGCTGGCCCAGCGCAGCGGTCTCCGCGTCGCTGCCGGCCAGCACGTCGGCCGGTGTGCCTTGGGCCATCTGCTCGAGCAGGGCACCGGACGCGCCCACCACCAGCTTCACGTTGACACCGCTGCGGCTGGTCTCGAAGGCCTTGGCCACCGCCGCCATGGCCTGCGCCAGGCTGCTGTCGGTGGCCACCGTCAGGTTCTGTGCCTGTGCCGTCGAAAATGCGGCCAGCAGCCACAGCGCGCCCAGTCGGGCAAGGCGCCCGAACGGACGCCAGCGGTTCATCGTTTGGCCATTTGTCATGCTGCGAGCCTAAGGCATGGCGACGGCCCCAAGCCAACAAGGCCAAGCGCCTGGCGGCCCGCTCAGTGCAACGGGGAACGCCGCGCCGCCAGCCAGTCGGCCGCGTCGCGCTCGGTCAGCGGCTGCGCCAGGTGGAAGCCCTGGCCGAGTTCGCAACCCAGTTCCAGCAACTGGGCCACCTGGTCGGCGCTTTCGATGCCCTCGGCCACCACCGCCTTGCGCAGCGTGCTGCCCAGTTGCACGATGGCCGCGACCACCGCCGAATCGGCCGAGTTGCGGCGCAGCTGGTGCACGAAGCTGCGGTCGATCTTCAAACTGTCGATGGGCAGGCGGCTCAGGTGGCTGAGGCTGGAATAACCGGTGCCGAAGTCGTCCACCGCCAGCCGCACACCCAGCCGGCGCAAGGCAAGCAGCGTCTCGATCGCGTTGCCGATCTGGGACATCAGGATGTCCTCGGTCAGCTCCAGCGTCAGGTGTTCGGGCCGCAGGCCGGCTTCGACGATGGCCTGGCTGACACGGGCCACCAGCGCCGGGTGGGCCAGGTCGTGCGACGACAGGTTGATGCTCATCGTCAGTTCGGCCAGCTCGGGACTGCTTTGTTGCCACTGGCGCAGCTGGCGACAGGCGCAATGCAGCACGAAGTCGCTGACCTGCAGCATCAGGCCGGTTTCTTCGGCAATCGGCAGAAAGTCCGTGGGCTGCAGCACCTGGCCGTCGGGGTGCTGCCAGCGCACCAGGGCCTCGAAACCGGTCAGCGGGCTGGCCGCATCGATGCCACCCACTTCACCCGTCAGCCTGAACAGCGGCTGGTAGACCACCGACAGCTGACCCTGCGCAATGGCCTGGCGCAGTTCGCCTTCGAGCCGCAGGCGCGCCGACACCGCCGTGTGCAGGCTGCGGTCGAACACCGCAAAACGCGCCTTGCCTTCGTGTTTGGCCTTGTACATGGCGGTGTCGGCATCCCGCAGCACGTCTTCGGCCTGGCTGTAGCCGAAGGCGCTGAAGGTGATGCCCACGCTGGCGCTGGCGGTGATGTCCTTGCCCAGCACCGTGAAGGGCTTGCGCAGCGAATCCATCAGCCGTTCGGCCATCACGACCGCATCACGTTCGTGTTCGATGCGCTCGGCCAGGATCGCAAACTCGTCGCCCCCCAGCCGCGCCAGCGTGTCGCCGGGGCGCAGCTTTTCCTGCAGGCGGCGCGCCAGTTGCTGCAGCAGGTCGTCACCGGCGTTGTGGCCCAGGCTGTCATTGACGAGCTTGAAGCGGTCGAAGTCCAGGAACATCACCGCCCAGGCGTGTCCCGGGTCGGCCTTGCTGCGCGACACCGCGCCCACCAGGCATTCCAGGAAACGGCGGCGGTTGGGCAGGCCGGTGAGCGCGTCGTGAAAGGCCATGTGCGCCAGGCCAGCTTCGGCCTTGCGGCGCGCGCTGACGTCTTGGGCCTGCAGGATCAGGCAGGCCTCGGCCGCGTCGGGCTCGGTGAAAAACGCGCAGTGCACCGACAGCCAGACGGGGCTGCCGTCCTGATGATGGCAACGCAGTTCAGCGGCAAAGCTCTCGAAGTCGCCCGGAGCCTGCGGGTCGAAGGCGCCGGCCAGACCCAGGTGCTTTTGCAGCCGCGGCCGGTCTTCGGCGACCACCAGCGTGGGAAAGGCCTGCTGCAGCATCTCGGCCTCGCTGCGGCCCAGCAGCGTGCACAAGGCCGGGTTGGCCTGCAGGATGCGGCCGTCGAAGGCCAGCAGCGCCATGCCGATGCTGGCGTGTGTGAAGGCGCTGTGGAATCGCCGTTCGCTGGCCTGCAGTTCCTGCAGGTGGCGCGCCGCGGCTTCGGCCTCGCGGGCCAGCAGCGTAGCTTCGCGCGCCGCCACTTCGACGCCGGCTTCATGCAGGCGCCGGGCCGCTTCCTGGTGCTTGAAGGTCAGGTGCAGCGCCAGCAGCAGCAACATCAGGAGCGGCACCATCACCAGCAGCGCGCCCGCGCCTTGTTCTCGCCACGAGACAAACAGCAAGGCGGCGAGGCTGGCGCTGCCGGCGTAGGCCAGGCCGACCCAGCGGAAGACGTCGAACAGGGCGGCCGGCTGCAGGAAGCTTTCGCCGCGCTTGAGCTGCAGCACGCCCGAGATCAGGGACACGTTGATGAAAAAGTACAGCGCCGAAAACACCAGCATCGCGGCCAGCACCACTGCCGCCGCCACCAGACCCCGTGCTGCCAGCGCCTGCAGGGCCTGGTTCAAGAGCGTGCCGGCCAGCAGCATGCTCAGGGCCGCAGACGCCGGACTGAACAGCCGGCTGGTCCAGCGCCGCGAGGTGCGGAAAGAACCGGCAAAGGCCTCACAGGCGGCGGCCACGGCGGCTGCGGCCGGGCCCAACATCAGCAGCAGCAGGAAGATGAAGATCTCACCAGCGGCATAGGAATTTTTGGTGCCGGGCACACGCACCGGGAACAGCCCCGCCGCCACGGCCAGCAGCGTGCCCACCAGGACCTGCAGCCAGGCCAGCGGCGGCATCGTGGCCAACTGCTGCAGGCTCAGCAGCAAGGCCGCGGCGCCCAGCAGGTGGAACAACCACCAGGCGGTGGTGGCGCGGCGGTTGTAGTCGGGCATCAGCGCCGCATGCAGGCGGCGCCACCATGGCGGCGGCACCGGCGGCGGGGCCGGCTCGGCAGTCATCGACTGGCGCGCAGTGCGCCTCTGGGCTGGGCCATCGTCAATGCAGCCCTCGTGGCGGGCTTCAGTGCAGCGTCAAGGACGCCGGGGCCTGCGCGGTGCCCGGCCCCCGTGCGGTGCCCGGCCCCTGCAGGCGGCTGAGCAACAAGGATACGTCTGCCGCTGGCTGCGGGCGTGCCAACAAATACCCTTGCCCGAGCCCGCAGCCCATGTCCTGCAGCTGCTGCAGCTGCTCGGGTGTTTCGATGCCCTCGGCCACCACCGCCTTGCCCAGCGAGCTGCCCAGCAGCACGATGGACCGCACCACCGCCGCTTCGTTGGTCCCGGCGTCCAGCCGCGACACGAAGCTGCGGTCGATCTTCAGGCAGTCGATGGGCAGCGTGGACAGGTGGCTCAGCGAGGAATAGCCGGTGCCGAAGTCGTCGATGGCCAGCGTCACGCCCATGCGGCGCAACTCGGCCAGCACCGGCAGCGCACCTTCCAGGCGCGACATCAGGATGTTTTCGGTGAGCTCGATGCACAGGTGCGATGGCATCAGCCCCGCTTCGACGATGGCGCGCGTGACCCGGGCCACAAACGCCGGGTGCGCGATGTCGTTGCCCGACACGTTGACATTGATCGTCAGCGCGGCCCAGTCGGGGTGGCTCAGCTGCCATTCGCGCAGCTGCCGGCAGGCGCAGTGCATGACGAAGTCGGTGAGCTTGATCATCAGCCCGGCTTCTTCGGCAATGGGCAGGAAGGCTGCGGGGCTGATGCTGCCGTCCACGGGGTGTTTCCAGCGCACCAGGGCCTCGAAACCGGCCAGGCGCGGCGCCGCTTCGCCCTGCAGCGCGTACACGGGCTGGTAGGCCACGGTCAGCCGGCCTTCGTCGATGGCATGGCGCAGGTCACCTTCGAGCCGCAGGCGCTGGGCAACCTCGGTGTGCAGGCTGGCGTCGAAGAGTGCATAACGGGCCTTGCCCGCGCCCTTGGCCTTGTACATGGCGGTGTCGGCGTCGCGCAGCACCTCTTCTGGGCTCGTGTAACCCAAGGCACTGAAGGTGATGCCGATGCTGGCGCTGGTCATCAGCTCGGTGCCGGCCACCAGGAAGGGGCGGCGCATGGCTTCCATCAGGCGCTCGGCCAGCGCGACCACGCTGCGCTCGTGTTCGACCTGGCGCACCAGCACGCCGAATTCGTCGCCCCCCAGCCGGGCCACGGTGTCGTGCGGACGCAGGCTGTCCTGGATGCGGCGCGACACCTGGACCAGAAAGTTGTCGCCCGCGTTGTGGCCCAGGCTGTCGTTGATGAGCTTGAAGCGGTCGAAGTCCAGGAACATCACCGCGTAGGCGTCTTGGGGCGCATGGGTGGTGTTGTGCTGCACCACCGCCTGGCCCAGCAGTTCGTGGAAACGGCGACGGTTGGGCAGGCCGGTCAGGCTGTCGTGGAAAGCCAGGTGGTGCAGGCCCTCTTCGGCACGGCGCCGCGCCGTGATGTCCTGCACCTGCAGGATCAGGCAGGGCGAGCTGGACCCCGGTTCGCTGAAGAAGCTGCAGTGCGCCGCCACCCACACCGGATGGCCTTGCGGATGCAGGCAACGCAGTTCCAGCGCAAAGGCCTCGAATTCCTGTTCGCTGACGAGGCCCAGTTTCTCTTCCAGCGTGGGGCGGTCGTCGGCCAGCACCACCTGCTGAAAGGGCTGGTGCAGCAGTTCATCGTCGCTGCGGCCCACCAGCGCCCGCAACGCGGCATTGGCCTGCAGGATGCGGCCGTCAAAGGCGAGCAGCGCCATGCCGATGCTGGCGTGTGTGAACGCGCTGTGGAATCGGCGCTCGCTGGCCTCGAGTTCATGCACGTGGCGCTGCGCCAGTTCACGTTCGCGTTCGGTGGCTTCGGCGCTGGCCTGGCGCGCGGCCTCGGCGGCTTCCTGCTGGCGGAAAAAGTAGTGCAAGGTGGCCAGCATCATGGCCAGCAAAGGCACCATGGCCATCAGCACACCCAGCCCCGACTGCAGGTACACCAGGTACAGCAAGGCCGCCACGGCAGCGCTGCCGGCAAAGGCAATGCCGACCCAGCCGAACATGCCGATCAAGTCGGACACTGCCAGGCCCTCGTTGCGCTTGAATCGCGCCACGGCCGTCACCAGCAGCGTGTTGATGACGAAGTAGCCCAAGGAAAACACCATCGTGGCCAGGATCAGCCCACCGGCCGAGCCCTGCAGCCGACCCAGCACCCCGTGCAGCAGCGAGCCGGCCCCGAACATGGCCAGCGCGGCCATCGCGGGCGTGGCGATGCGGCTGGTCCAGCGGCGAGAGGTGCGGTAGGACCCCACCGCACCTTCACCCGCCGCCGCCAGCGCTGCCGCGCCGGGGCCGTGGATCAGCAGCAGCAGGAAGATGAAGATCTCGCCCGCGGCAAAGGAATTTTTCGAACCGGGCACACGCACCGGGAACACACCGGCCAGCATCGCGATGCCCGCACCGGCTGCCACCTGCAGCCAGGCCTGCGGGGGCAGGCTGGCCACCTGCCACACCGAAACCAGCAAAGTCAGCGTGCCCAGCGCCACCACGGTCCACCAGTAGACGGCCGCCTTGGTGTTGTAGTCGGGCATCAGGGCCGTGTGCAGGCGCCGCCACCAGGGCGGTGCCGGCGTCGGCGCTGAAGGTCCGGCGGGGGGCGTCATCGGGTCGCGGGTGGATGGACGAGGTGCGGCTGCCAACGGTTGTCGGCATTACCCGTCACCACTTGAGCGACGCGGGATTCGACCCGAGCCGAAGGCGGCAATCGTCAACGGCTGCCGAAGATGGCGCTGCCCACACGCACCAGCGTGCTGCCTTCGGTCACGGCCGCTTCCAGGTCGGCGCTCATGCCCATCGACAGGGTGTCCAGCAAGAGCCCGCGGGCCTGCAGGTCGGCCAACAAGCCGCGCAGCAGCTGGTGCGGCAGGCGCTGCGCCTGCACATCGGCGGCCGGTTCGGGGATGCTCATCAGGCCGCGCAACTGCACCCGCGCGGCCGGCAGGGCGGCCACCGCGGCGGCCAGGGCCGGCAGATCGGTCGGCGCCACACCACTTTTGCTGGCTTCACCGCTCACATTGACCTGCAGGCACAGCTGCAAGGGCGGCAGCGCAGGTGGCCGCTGTTCGGCCAGGCGTTGCGCGATCTTCAAGCGGTCCACGGTGTGCACCCAGTCGAAGGCCTCGGCCACCGCACGTGTCTTGTTGCTCTGCAGCGGGCCGATCAGGTGCCACTGCAGTTGAGACCGCAGGTCAGCCAGCGCCTCGATCTTGGCCAGCGCTTCCTGCACGTAGTTTTCGCCAAAGGCCGACTGCCCGGCGGCCTGGGCCTCGCGCACCGCGTCGGCGCCGAAGGTCTTGCTGACGGCCAGCAACGTGACGGTGTTGGCATCTCGATCGGCATCCAGGCAGGCACTCGTGATGCGCCGCTTCACTTCTTGCAGGTTGCTTCCGATGCTGCCCATAATCCCCCGAGGTTCCCTCGATCGTCTTTTCGATACCCGTGCGGCGCCGACACGCGCTGCATTCTGAACCGCTGGTGCGAGCCGGCCGAACACCCATCCATGGACATCACCCAGCTGTTGGCCTTTTCGGTCAAGAACAAGGCCTCCGACCTGCACCTGTCGGCCGGCCTGCCGCCGATGATCCGGGTGCACGGCGACGTGCGGCGCATCAATGTCGAAGCACTGGACCACAAGGCGGTCCATGCCATGGTGTACGACATCATGAACGACTCGCAGCGCAAGCACTACGAAGACACGCTGGAGTGCGATTTCTCGTTCGAGATCCAGGGCCTGGCGCGTTTCCGCGTCAATGCGTTCAACCAGAACCGGGGCGCGGGCGCGGTGTTCCGCACCATTCCCAGCAAGATCCTCACACTGGAACAGCTGGGCACGCCCAAGGTGTTTGCCGAACTGGCGCTGCGGCCGCGGGGCATGGTGCTGGTCACCGGGCCCACCGGTTCGGGCAAGAGCACGACGCTGGCCGCGATGGTCAACCACCTGAACGAAAACGAATACGGCCACGTGCTGACGGTCGAAGACCCGATCGAATTTGTGCACGAAAGCAAAAAGTGTTTGATCAACCAACGTGAAGTCGGCCCGCACACGCTGAGCTTCAACAACGCGCTGCGCAGCGCGCTGCGCGAAGACCCGGACGCCATCCTGGTGGGTGAATTGCGTGACCTCGAGACCATCCGCCTGGCGCTGACCGCGGCCGAAACCGGTCACCTGGTGTTTGGCACGCTGCACACCAGCAGCGCCGCCAAGACCATCGACCGCGTGGTCGACGTGTTCCCGGCGGCCGAAAAGGAAATGGTGCGCGCGATGTTGTCCGAATCGCTGGTGGCGGTGATCTCGCAGACCTTGTGCAAGCTGAAAGACGGCAGCGGCCGCGTGGCCGCGCACGAGATCATGCTGGGCACCAGCGCCATCAAGAACCTGATCCGCGAAAACAAGATCGCGCAGATGTACAGCAGCATCCAGACCGGCCAGAACCTGGGCATGCAGACGCTGGACCAGAACCTGGCCGACCTGGTGCGGCGCAACTTGATCAGCCCGGCTGAAGCACGCGCCAAAGCCAAGATCCCCGAAAACTTCCCGGGTTAGGACACAGCACCATGGAACGCGACCAGGCATCCAAATTTGTCAACGACCTGCTCAGGTTGATGGTCAGCCGCAATGGCAGCGACCTGTTCCTGACGGCCGACTTCCCACCCGCCATCAAGGTGGACGGCAAGGTCACCAAGGTCAGCCCGCAGCCGCTGACCGGCCAGCACACGCTGGCGCTGACCCGCGCGGTGATGAATGACAAGCAGGGTGCGGAATTCGAGCGCACCAAGGAATGCAATTTCGCCATCAGCCCGCAGGGTGTGGGGCGCTTCCGCGTGAATGCGTTTGTTCAACAGGGCAACGTGGGCCTGGTGTTCCGGACCATTCCCGCCACGCTGCCCACCATCGACGGCCTGGGCCTGCCGCCGGTGCTGAAAGAGGTGTCGCTGACCAAACGCGGCCTGGTCATCTTCGTGGGGGCCACGGGCTCGGGCAAGAGCACGTCGCTGGCGGCCATCGTCGACCACCGCAACGAAAACAGCTACGGCCACATCATCACCGTCGAAGACCCGGTGGAATTCGTGCACCCGCACAAGAACTGCATCGTCACGCAGCGTGAACTGGGCATCGACACCGACAGCTGGGAAGCGGCGCTGAAAAACACGCTGCGGCAAGCGCCCGACGTCATCCTGATGGGCGAAATCCGCGACCGCGAGACCATGGAACACGCGGTGGCCTTTGCCGAAACCGGCCACCTGTGCCTGGCCACGCTGCACGCCAACAGCGCCAACCAGGCGCTGGACCGCATCATCAACTTCTTCCCCGAAGAACGCCGCCAGCAGCTGCTGATGGACTTGTCGTTGAACCTGAAGGCGCTGGTCAGTCAGCGCCTGATTCCGCGCGAACAAGGCCGTGGCCGCGTGGCGGCGGTCGAGATCATGCTCAACACCCCGCTGGTGGGCGACCTGATCTTCAAGGGCGAAATCGCCGAGATCAAGGAACTGATGAAACGCAGCCGCGAACTGGGCATGCAGACCTTCGACCAGAGCCTGTTCGACCTGTACGAAAACCGGCACATCACCTACGAAGATTCGCTGCGCAATGCGGACAGCGTGAACGACCTGCGTTTGCAGATCAAGTTGCAGAGCGCGCGCGCGCGCAACACCGATCTCGCTGCCGGCACCGAGCACATGAAAGTCATGTAGGCCCCAGGCTTCAGCGCTTGAGCGGCACGTTCATGGCAGCATGTGCGCCATGAACACACGCAGCTACGAACCTTCTTCACCTCAACGCGTGGCCTTCCTGGGCCTGGGCGTGATGGGGCATCCGATGGCCGGCCACCTGGCCCGCGCCGGGCACAGCGTCACCGTCTACAACCGCACCGGCGCCAAGTCGGCGGCCTGGGTGGCTGAGTACGGTGGTGCATCGGCTGCCACCCCGCGTGAAGCGGCCAGCGGTGCCGACATCGTCTTTGCGTGCGTCGGCAACGACGACGACCTGCGCAGCGTGACGCTCGGCGCCGACGGCGCCTTTGCCGGCATGAAACCCGGTGCCGTGTTGGTCGACCACACCACGGCATCGGCCGAAGTGGCGCGCGAGCTTTCAGGCGCGGCGCGCACGCTCGGCCTGCACTTCATCGACGCACCCGTGTCGGGCGGCCAGGCCGGCGCCGTGAACGGGGCGTTGACCGTGATGTGCGGCGGCGACACCGAGCCCTTCGAGCGCATGCGGCCGGTGGCTTTGTGTTTTGCCAAGGCCGTGACGCTGCTGGGCCCCAGCGGTTCAGGCCAGCTGGCCAAGATGGTCAACCAGATCTGCATCGCCGGCCTGGTGCAGGGCCTGTCCGAGGCCCTGGCCTTCGGTCAGCGCGCGGGGCTCGACATGCCGCAGGTGCTGGACGTCATCGGCAAAGGCGCGGCGCAAAGCTGGCAGATGGACAACCGCGGCAAGACCATGCTGCAGGGCCAGTTCAACTTCGGTTTTGCGGTCGACTGGATGCGCAAGGACCTGGGCCTGGTGATGGACGAAGCGCGGCGCAACGGCGCGCAGTTGCCGGTCACCACGCTGGTGGACCAGTTCTATGCCGAGGTGCAGGCGATGGGCGGCTCACGCTGGGACACGTCCAGCCTGATCAAACGGCTGAAACGTTAGCCCCCAGCTCGCTGCGCCGCAGCCCTACTTCGGCGCCGAAGCCGCCGGCGCCGCCGTGCTGATCGGCGCCGGGTTCAGCGCCTGGCTGCCGGGTGTGGCCAGGTCCTTTTCCGAGATGATCTCGAAGACCTTGACGACCTTCTCGACACCACTGACCTGGCTGGCCAGTTCGGCGCCGCGGTTGGCCTCGCGTTCGGTGACGCGGCCCATCAGGTAGATGACGCGACGTTCGGCCACCACCTTGAAGGCATTGGCCTGCACGTCCTTGGCGTCCACCAGCGTCAGCTTGACCTTGGTCGCCAGGCTGCTGTCGGCGGTGCGCGAGCTGAAGGCGCTGTTCGGCGCCACCACCAGTTCGTTGACCACGCCACGCACGTTTTCCACCTTGGCCACGGCCTGCTCGACCTGGGCCTTCTCGGCCGGTCCGGGCACTTCGCCGGTCAGCAGCACCATGCGGTTGTAGCTGGTGATGCTGATCTTGCCCAGTGTGGCCAGTTCGCGCACACGCGAGCCGGCACGCAGCTCGATGGCTTCGTCCTCGATCTGGATGCCGGTGGTGCGGCGGTCGGTGGCGACCATGCCACCACCGATCACGGCGCCGCCCAGCAGCAGCGGGGCACAGGCCGACAAGCCGCCAGCCAGCGTGGCGCTGAGCGCCAGTGCGGCGGTCAAGCGCAGAACAACAGGGGCATTCACGTTTCCTGGTCTCCCATCAATTGGAAATCGACCGCATCGCACAGGCAATGCAGCACCAACAACTGCAATTCGGCCACGCGCGCAGCGCGCTCGTGGGGCACCGCCACCAGGACATCGGTTTCGGCCAACAACTCACCAAAGGCCTGCGCACTGCGGCCGGCAATGACCACGATGGTCATGTCCTTGGCCTGCGCAGCAGAAATCACCGACGTGCTGTCGCCATCGGCATCGTCGATGAACAGCAGCACATCGCCGGGCAATCCGAGTGCCCGCACCTCTTGCGCCGGTGCCACACCCTGGTTGGCACCCAGCGCCATGGCCGCCAGCGGCGGCCGATCACGTTCGAAACGGCCCGTGAACAAACGCGCCAGGTGCGGCGCCAGCACGGCCCCGGCACCACTGCCACACACCATGACCTTGCCACCACCGGTGATGGCCGCCAACAGCGCAGCAGCCGCTTCGGCCACCGGCCGGGCCAGCGTGTCTGCACACCGGTACTGGAGGTCAGCGCTGTCGAAGAATTGTTGCTGGATGCGCTGTTCAAGCATGGTCACGGATCATATGACGGGCAATTTGCCGATCGGTTCCCCCTGTTCAGCCTGCGTCGAAGGCGGCCGGCAGCCACTGCACCTGCTCGCCGTCGATGGCCACCACGTCGAAGCGGCAAGGTGGCACCTGCGGCAACTGCAACAGGAAGTGTTGTGCTGCCAGCTTCAGGCTGCGTTGTTTGCTGGCCGTGACGCTGGCCGCCGCGCCCCCATGCGCGGCGCTGCGGCGGGCCCGCACTTCGACGAAGACCAGCGTGCCATCACGGTCCCGCATCACGAGGTCGATCTCACCGCCACGGGCGTGGGGGCCACGCGCGACCCGATAATTGCGCTGCACCAGCGTCAGGCCCTTGCGCAGCAGACATTGCAGCGCGCGGTCTTCCGCCGCCTCACCTGGCTTGGACCCCGACCGCGCCTTGAACATCGACCCCTCCCTGCTGCACCGCGCCGCGCTTGATGCGGCCGGCGCACAAAGCCACACCGCCAGCACACTCTACGTGGTGGCCACGCCCATCGGCAACCTGGCCGACGTGAGCCTGCGGGCGGTGCACGTGCTGGGCCTGGTGGACGCAGTGGCCTGCGAGGACACCCGCGTCGGCGCGCAGCTGCTGGGCCACCTGGGCCTGAAGAAGCCGCTGCTGGCGCTGCACGCACACAACGAACACCAGGCCGCCGCCGCCGTGCTGCAGCGGCTGGCGGCCGGCGAATCCGTGGCCTGCATCAGCGACGCCGGCACACCTGCCATCAGCGACCCCGGCGCGGTGCTGGTGGCCCAGGTGGCGCAGGCCGGTTACCGCGTGGTGCCGCTGCCCGGCCCCAGCAGCGCGCTGGCGGCCCTGTGCGCGGCGGGTGACACCACCGGCCAGGGTTTCACCTTCATCGGCTTCCTGCCGGCCAAGGGCAGCGAGCGGCAGACAGCGCTGGACGCCGTGCTGGCCGACCGGCGAACGCAGATCCTCTTCGAAGCACCGCACCGCATCGGCAAGCTGCTGGCCGCACTGGCCACGGCAGCGCCCACACGCACCGTCACGCTGTGCCGCGAACTGAGCAAGCAGTTCGAGACCATCGTCACGCGTGCCGCTGCCGCCTTGCCGGCCTGGCAGGCCGAAGACAGCAACCGCGAACGCGGCGAATTCGTGCTGGTGCTGCACGCCTTGCCGGCACCGGCTGCGCATGAAGAAGACCTGCCACCGGCCACCTTGCACACGCTGCGTGTGCTGCTGCGCGAACTGCCGCTGAAACAGGCCGTGAGCCTGGCCGCCGAAGTGAGTGGCGCGCCGCGCAACATGCTGTACGCACGTGCGCTGGCCGAGCGGGCAGCGGACGCGCCCACCGATGAGGCCTAGGCCTGCGGTCAGAGCCCGCCGGCGGCTGCGGGCCCGTGCCGCGTCGCTGTCACCCGCCGTGCGCGCGCTGCTGTGGGCCGCCGCCAGCGGCGCGCTCTTCACCGTGCTCAACGCCACGATGCGCGGCCTGGCGCAGGAACTCCACCCGCTGCAGACCCAGTTCCTGCGTTACCTCTTCGGCTTTGCCGTGCTGCTGCCGCTGCTGCTGCGGGCCGGGCTGCAGGCCTACCGGCCGCAGAACCCGATGGGCCAGTTCTGGCGCGGTGCGGTGCACACGCTGGGCCTGGTGCTGTGGTTCCTGGCGCTGCCGCACATCCCGCTGGCCGACACCACGGCCATCGGTTTCACCGGGCCGCTGTTCATCATGATCGGTGCCTGGTGGTTCCTGAAGGAGCCCATGCACTGGGAACGCTGGCTGGCCACCGGTGTGGGTTTTGCCGGCGTGTTGATCGTGCTGGGCCCCAAGATGTCCTTCGCGGCCGGCGGCGCGGGTGGCAGTGGTCTGCACCACCTGCTGATGCTGTCATCGGCACCGGTATTTGCCGCGTCCTTCCTGATCACCAAGGTGCTGACACGCACCGAAACCACCGGCGTCATCGTCTTCTGGCAGGCCCTCACCGTCACCTTGTTCAGCCTGCCGATGGCCCTGTGGGTGTGGCAGCCGCCCACGCCGGCGCAGTGGCTGGGCTTCGTGGTCTGCGGCATGCTGGGCAGCGCAGGCCACTACTGCCTGACGCGCAGCTTCCGCTTTGCCGACATCTCGTCCACCCAATCGGTCAAGTTCCTGGAGCTGGTGTGGGCGGCCCTGCTGGGCTGGGTGATGTTTGCCGACGTGCCGGCCAGCACCACGCTGCTGGGCGGTGTGGTGATCGCCGCGGCCACCGTGTGGGTGGCGCGGCGTGAACACCGACGCCAGGCCGAGCCCGACGCTTCGCCCTAGTTCGGCGTCTCAGTTGCCGCCAGGCGCAGCGGCGGGGCCGGTGCCGGGACCGCTGGCGCGCATGCGGCGCTGGCCCATCTGGCCCTGTTGACCCATTCGGCCCATCTGTCCCTTGTGCATGTGCTGCCCATCGTGTTTCTGGGCATGGATGCGCTGGCCGGCGCGGTCTTGTTTGTTGTGCAGGTGACGGCGCTCACCCGGCGTGACGGTGCCGTCGGCCTTGGCGCGGGCTTCGGCTCGGGCGATGTGGGCCTGCTGGCGCTCCAGGCGGTGTGCTTCGCGCGGGGTCAGCGCGCCGCTGGCCTGGCCCTGTTCGATGCGCTGCTCCTGGCGGTCCTGGCGCTGGTCCACGCCGGGTGTGGCGGCGGGTGCTTGGGCGAAGGCGCTCGCCGCGGCCAGGCTGAGTGCGGTGGCGGCAAGGGTGTGCATGAATCGCATGGTCGTTCTTTCGGTGGGTTGTGAAGCTGGGTGGGCCCGGGTCTGGGCCACCGCACCTGTTCAACGCCGGCATGCAGCAACACGCGCACTTCGCCCTGTGAAGCGGCGGTAAAGATCTGCGAAGCGAAAGACCCGGCCCGGCGGCGATGCCCCGCCCACCCCGTCGGCGGGGGGCGGCTCCTACAATGTGCAGCTCTTTTGCCGGACCAGGGCTGCCTTGATGATCACCCGCGAACCCACCCTCGAACGCCTGGCCATCGCGCAGCAGCTGATGCTCGATCCCTTCGGCCTGTCTGAAGCCAACCTGGCGCAGGCGCTGGCGCTGATCGGCGAACACCGGGTGGACGACGCCGACCTCTACTTCCAGACCACGCGCCACGAAGGTTGGAGCCTGGAAGAAGGCATCGTCAAGAGCGGCAGCTTCAGCATCGACCAGGGTGTCGGCGTGCGTGCGGTGGCCGGCGAAAAAACGGCCTTCGCCTACAGCGACGACCTCAGCGTGGATTCGCTGCTCGACGCCGCGCGCACCGTGCGCACCATCGCCGCGGCCGGCCAGAACAAACGCGTGAAGATCGCGCGCCCGGCCAAGCTGGCCAAGAGCCGGGTGCTCTACGCACCCACCGACCCCATCGGCACGCTGGACAGCACGCAGAAGGTGGCGCTGCTGGAAAAGGTGGAAAAGCTGGCGCGCGCCAAGGACCCCCGCATCGCGCAGGTGATGGCCAGCGTGGGCGCCGAATACGACGTCGTGCTGGTGGCCCGCGCCGACGGCACCCGCGCCGCCGACGTGCGGCCGCTGGTGCGCCTGAACGTGACCGTGATCGCCGAACAAACCGTGGCCGGCGAAGTGCGCCGCGAAGTGGGCAGCGGCGGCGGTGGTGGCCGCTTCGGCCTGGGCTACTTCACCGACGCGATGATCGAGTCCTATGTCGACCATGCCGTGACGGCCGCGCTGACCAACCTGGAAAGCCGCGCCGTGGCGGCCGGCGAAATGACCGTGGTGCTGGGCCCCGGCTGGCCAGGTGTGCTGCTGCACGAAGCCGTGGGCCACGGCCTGGAAGGTGACTTCAACCGCAAAGGCAGCAGCACCTTCGCCGGCCGTGTCGGCCAGCGCGTGGCCGCCAAGGGCGTGACGGTGCTGGACGACGGCACGATCCCCGACCGCCGTGGCAGCCTGAACGTCGACGACGAAGGCCACGCCACGCAGCGCAACGTGCTCATCGAAGACGGCATCCTGCGCGGTTACATGCAGGACAGCCTGAACGCCCGCCTGTCGGGTGTCAAACCCACCGGCAACGGCCGCCGCGAGAGTTACGCCCACTTGCCGATGCCACGCATGACCAACACCTACATGCTGGCCGGCGGCAAGACCCGTGAAGAGATCATCGGCAGCCTGAAGCGGGGTCTCTACGCCACCAACTTCGGCGGTGGCCAGGTCGACATCACCAGCGGCAAGTTCGTGTTCAGCGCCAGCGAAGCCTTCTGGGTCGAAAACGGCAAGATCCAGTACCCGGTGAAGGGCGCCACGATCATCGGCAACGGCCCCGAAGCCATGACCCGCGTCAGCATGATCGGCAACGACCTGCAGCTGGACACCGGTGTCGGCGTCTGCGGCAAGGAAGGCCAGAGCGTGCCGGTGGGTGTGGGCCAGCCCACGCTGCGCATCGAAAGGCTCACCGTAGGGGGCACCGCTTGACCCTGGGCCTGGCCGACATCGAAGCCGCTGCGCTTCGGCTGCAAGGTCAGGTGCTCGACACCCCCTGTGTCGAGTCGCGCACGCTGGGCCAGATCCTGGGCTGCCAGGTTTTCCTGAAGTTCGAGAACCTGCAGTTCACCGCCAGCTTCAAGGAACGTGGCGCGCTGAACAAGCTGGCCACGCTGGTGGCGTCGGGTCAGCCCATCAAGGGTGTGATCGCGGCATCGGCCGGCAACCACGCCCAGGGGGTGGCGCACCATGCGCAACGCCTGGGCCTGCGCGCGGTCATCGTGATGCCGCAGCACACACCCACCGTGAAGGTCGAACGCACCCGCGGCTTCGGCGCCGAGGTGGTGCTGCACGGCGACAGCTTCGACCAGGCGCGTGAACGTGCGCTGCAGATGGCCGCCGAGCAGGGCCTGACCTTCGTGCACCCCTTCGACGACGCAGCCGTGATCGCCGGCCAGGGCACCATCGGCATCGAGATGCTGCGTGCCCAGCCCGAGCTGGACACGCTGGTCATCGCCGTGGGTGGGGGCGGCCTCATCAGCGGCATCGCCACTGCGGTGCGTGCGCTGAAGCCGGGTGTGCAGATCGTCGGTGTGCAGACCAGCCGCTTCCCGGCCATGGTCAACGCCATCAAGGGCACGACACACCCGCAGGGCATCAGCACCATCGCAGAAGGCATTGCCGTGGGGCAACCCGGGCAGATCACCCGCGAGCTGATCCGCCAGCATGTCGACGACCTGGTTCTGGTGGACGAAGGCGACATCGAACAGGCGGTGCTGATGCTGCTGGAGATCGAAAAGACCGTGGTCGAAGGTGCCGGTGCTGCCGGCCTGGCCGCGCTGCTGAAAGACCCGGCCCGTTTTGCCGGCCGCCGCGTGGGCCTGGTGCTGTGCGGCGGCAACATCGACCCGCTGATGCTGTCGGCGCTGATCGAGCGTGGCATGGTGCGTGCGGGACGGCTGGCACGCATCCGTGTCGACGCGCGCGACACCCCGGGTGTGCTGGCGCGCATCACGGCCATCGTGGCCGAGGCCGGCGCCAACATCGACGAAGTGCACCACCAGCGCGCCTTCAGCACGCTGAGCGCGCAGAACGTCGAAGTGGAGCTGGTGCTGCAGACGCGCAATGCAACGCACGTGCAGGACGTCGTCCAGCGCCTGATCTCAGCCGACTTCGACGCGCGGACGCGCTGAACAGCCCTCACACCTCCGAGTTGTCGTCGGATTGCGGTTTGCCCCTCGCAGTAGCTGGCTTCTTTGGCTTCACCACCTTGCCAACCTCGTAGAAAGTCTGCAGCGATTTGACGAAATCCTCTGCCGGGATCGGATTCAGGCCGAGCTTGTGAGTGAAGCTGCGCCCCGGATGAATCACATCCCAAGGCGACCGATACTGGTCCGCACGGCGTCGGCCAGGATCCTTGTTGCCGAATCCGTCAATCACCAGATTCCACACCGGCTTGAAGCGCTCAACGAGCATGTTCTCGCCAAGAGGAATCCAGATGTCGTCCACCACCAGGCACCGATAGTGGAAGTCTTTCGCCTTCAGCCCCTGACCTTCACTGACCGAGGCGAGGTGCTGACCCAGCCGATCGCGCAAAGCACTGCCTTTGGCGGCGGAGTCTTCGCTCAGCGCGCCCTTGCGACCGCCCTTCGGAATGGCCTTGCCGATATAAATGGGTTGGCCGAATACATTGCCTGCGTTCTTGGCAGCTACAGGCGAGTAGATCTCGAGCTTTCCTGAGTAGTAGATGACATAGACGCCCGCGCCAACGAGGCGTGAGGTGTCCTCCAAGGGCTTGACCTCGGAGTCCAGGATGCTCCGCGCGATGCTCTCGGCAAGATTGCCCTTTGCGAGGGGGTTGTAGGGTTTGTTCAAGCCGCGATCCCATCGACTCGTGGTTTTGCGTGGGACTGTCTATGGATTCGGAGTTTCATCACCAAGTTGCCTCATGCCGCTCGGCGAAGGTTGCGCTGGTCGAGCGAACGCAGGGTGTCGGCAACTGAGGCTGCCACCGTCTCACCAAGTCGCACTGGCACAGCGTTCCCCAACTGGCGCATAGTTTCCGACCATGAGCCCGGAAAAATGAAATCGTCGGGAAAAGTTTGAATCCGCGCCGCTTCGCGCGCAGTGAAGTAGCGGATCGAACCATCAGGCCGGATCAGCATGTTTTCACCGCCGGGCACTCCGTGGTCGCCAGCCTTCAAGGTTTTGGCCGGAAGATCAAGAGGGCTGCCTGTATGGCCTGGGTAGCTGCGCGCTCCAGGGTTGAAAACGTGGTTCGGCACCCCGTTGAGCGGGTTCGTCTCCGGGTCTGGCAGGTCGCATATGGCATCGCGCACGGTCGCCCAAGGTGTGGCGCCGAACAGCGGCATCTCACGGAGTCGGTCGATGCGAGCTTCGTGCCGGGGCGGGGGCTTGGGTCGGTTGCGCTTCGTGACCTGGTGGCGGTCCCAATACTCGCCAGTCACCCACTGGTCGCGCAGGAGTTCTTCCTCGGTGTGCGTCGCTTCAGGGAAGCTCCATTGCGCGCCAAGGTCAGAACGAAACCCAACCATAAAGACGCGTTCGCGTTTTTGTGGCACACCATAGTCGGCAGCATTGAGCAGGCGATACACCACGTTGTATGACGAACGAACACGCTTCGATGTGTGATGGCGCTCAAGACGCACCCTATGTTCTTCCCATGCCTCAGTTTGTTTGCGGATGACTTCGGGGTGTGACAGCTGAAGCTGGATGTACTCAAAGTAGGACGTAAAGCTCTCGCGCAATAAGCCCTTCACGTTCTCGAAGATGAAAGCCTTGGGCTGCAACTCGCGTACCGCGCGGACTGCCTCGGGGAACATGTCGCGCTCATCCATGTAGCCGCGAGCCTTGCCCCCCATGGAGAACGGCTGGCAGGGCGGGCCACCTGACACCACCATGATTTCGTCACCAAGACGACCGTACTCGAACGCCCGCGCATCGCCCTCAAAGAGCGGCCATTGCTTCAGGTCGTGGGCATGCAGCCGCTGGTTGTGTCGGAAGGTCTCACAGGCATCGTGGTCCCACTCGACCACGGCGGCGTGGCGAAAGCCCGCCCGCGACATTCCCATAGCCAAGCCTCCCGCCCCCGCAAAAAGTTCAACACTGTGCATTGAGAAGCCTCCCCCTTGTCCTCAACCGCCCGCTGCGGCGCTGGTGCGAGAGCTTACCGCTGGCTGGCCCGTCAGCAAGAGTCGCATGTACGGCAAGCAAGGCCCGCGCTGAGACGCCGACAATGACCGACATGAAAACCGCCCACGCCCAACTGCTGCGTCTCTTCATCACCGGCCTGCTGGCGGCACTGCCGCTGGCGGCTACCGTGGCCATCGTGGCCTGGGTCGGTGCGCTGCTGCTGAGCTGGCTGGGGCCCAACAGCGCCGTGGGTTCATTGCTCGTACGGGTGGGCGTGGGTGTCACCGGCTCGGAAATCGTCGGCTACCTCATCGGCATCGGCCTGGTGGCGCTGGGGCTGGTGGCCTTGGGTGCGCTGGTCGAGGCCGGCCTGCAGCGTGGCTTGGCGCGCCTGGTGGATGGCGTGATGCACCGCATCCCGCTGGTGCGGCAGGTCTACGAAACCGCACAGAAACTGGTGGCGCTGTTTGTGCAGCGCGACCCCGGCGCAGCGCGAGCCATGCAAGGGGTCTGGGTGCGCTTCGGTGGCGCCGAAGGGGGTGCCATGGTGCTGGCGCTGCAGACCGCTGCCGAGGTGCTGGAAGTGGACGGCCGCCGCTGCGTGGCGGTGCTGGTGCCCACCGCGCCGGTGCCCGTGGGCGGTGGCCTGCTCTTCGTGCCGGAAGATTGGGTGACCCCCGCGGCACTGAGCGTCGAAGCCGTGACCAGCCTGTATGTGTCGATGGGCGTCACCGCACCGCAACACCTGCCGGTGGCGGCCAAAGCGGCGCCGGCGGCCGTCAGCCTGGTGCCCTGAAGTGCGTGCTACATTCGCGACCATGCGCATCGCATCGGTCTACTTTACGTACTTTTGGTTCTCGCACCGCTTGGCGGCTGGAGAGGCAAACGCGTAGGTCACCCGAACGCAGCGCACCCCAGAAACCGCCGGCAGCCCCGGCGGTTTTTTGTTGCCGGACTGAAAACCCGAACCGACCGGCACACCCTGAAAGCCCCCCATGAGCCCCAAGTCCGCCACGCCCACCGACGACCGTCTGGCCTTGTCCGAAAAGACCAGCCAGACCGATGACCAGCGCATCAAGGACGTCACGCCGCTGCCGCCGCCGGAGCACCTGATCCGCTTTTTCCCGATTGCCGACACGCCGGTGGAAACGCTGATCAAGGACACGCGCAACGCGATCCGACACATCATGGGCGGCAGCGATGACCGCCTGCTGGTGATCATCGGCCCCTGCTCCATCCACGACCCGGCCGCCGCGCTGGAGTACGCGCGCCGCCTGAAGCCGCTGCGCGACCGCCACGCCGGCGAGCTGGAAATCGTGATGCGGGTGTATTTCGAAAAGCCGCGCACCACGGTGGGCTGGAAGGGCCTGATCAACGACCCCTACCTGGACGAGAGCTACCGCATCCACGAAGGCCTGCGCATCGCGCGCC